>Ga0116229_10014956_pt1 | contig 10679 bp, 9 predicted proteins | sample S1TSphgellanicum_3_FD_87313 | JGI IMG/M metagenome (GOLD analysis project Ga0116229, IMG submission 87313) | Host-associated microbial communities from peat moss isolated from Minnesota, USA - S1T2_Fc - Sphagnum magellanicum MG | ecosystem: Host-associated > Plants > Peat moss > Unclassified...
TTAAAGACATTTTTGCGCGAACACGTCTACAGGCACTATAAGGTGCGCCGGATGACGTCCAAGGCGCGCCGCGTGGTGAGCGCGTTATTCGAGGCCTTCTTCAATGATCCAAGCCTCATGCCCGATGAACACAAACTGACTGGTGCCCGATTGGAAAAAACACAAGGATCGGCGGGACGCGCGCGTGCCGTCGCCGACTACATCGCCGGGATGACGGACCGCTACGCCATTCTCGAACACGGCCGGCTGTTCGATGCGAGCGAACGCACATGAGCGCGCCACTCGACAATGATCTCTTGCTGCGCGCATTGCTGCGCGAGCCCACGCCGCGCCGGCCCATCTGGTTGATGCGCCAGGCCGGTCGCTACCTGCCGGAGTATCGGGCAACCCGCACGAAGGCGGGCAGCTTCATGGACCTGTGCACGAACCCCGAGCTCGCCTGCGAAGTGACGCTGCAGCCCATCGACCGGTACGCGCTCGATGCCGCCATCTTGTTCTCGGACATCTTGACCATTCCGCACGCGATGAAGGTGGGCTTGGAGTTCGAGGCCGGTGAGGGCCCGAAAATCGAACGTCCCGTGCGCTGCGACGCCGACATCGACAAACTGCATATCCCCGACCCCGCGAAAGAGCTGCGCTATGTGATCGACGCGGTCGCGCTGATCCGCCGGGAACTGAACGGCCGGGTGCCGCTGATCGGCTTCGCGGGGAGCCCCTGGACGGTGGCCACCTATATGGTGGAGGGCGGCGGCAGCAAGACCTTCGGCCGCATCAAGCGCATGATGTATGAGGCGCCCGCGGTTCTGCATCGACTGCTCGACGTGCTCGCGCGTTCGACGATTGCGTATCTCAATGCGCAGATCTCCGCCGGCGCTCAGGCGGTCATGGTGTTCGATACCTGGGGCGGTGTGCTGACGCCCCGGCAATTCGAAGAGTTCTCGCTGCACTACATGGCGCAGATCGTCGCTGCGTTGACGCGGCACGCGGACGGACGCCGCGTTCCGAACATCGCCTTCACCAAGGGTGGCGGGGCGTGGCTCGCGAAAATCGCCTCGATCGGCTGCGACGCGGTGGGCGTCGATTGGACCACGGATCTCGCGACGGCGCGCGCGGCCGTGGACGGACGGGTGGCATTGCAGGGCAATCTCGATCCGTCGGCGCTATTCGCGCCGGCCGAAACGCTCAAGGCGGAGACGCTGCGCGTGCTCGACAGCTACGGCGCGGGTGCCGGACACGTGTTCAACCTGGGTCACGGCATCACGCCCGATGTCGACCCGGAGCGCGTCACGGTGCTGGTCGACACCGTGCGAAATTACGTGCCGCGGTAGGCGTCTCGCAACTCGTCGCGCAAGACCCGCCGCAAGATCTTACCCACGTTGGACTTTGGTAACTCGTCGCGAAAGTAGACGTGCTTGGGCACCTTGTAACCGGTGAGATGTTTGCGACAGAACGCGATCAGCGCTTCGGCCGTCAGGCTTTGATCCTGTTTGACCACGAATAGCGCGACGACTTCGCCGGATTCCGCGTCGGGTTGCGCCACCGCCGCGACCTCGAGCACGGCGGTATGTTCGGCGACGACGCCCTCGACCTCGTTCGGGTAGACGTTGAAACCGGACACCAGGATCATGTCCTTCTTGCGGTCTTCGATGAACACGTAGCCCATGGCATCGATGCGGCCGATGTCGCCGGTGCGCAGCCAATCTCCGAACATGACTTTGTCGGTTTCGTCGGGCCGGTTCCAATAGCCGCGCATGACCTGGGGTCCGAACACACAAATTTCTCCCACCGAGCCCACGGGCACCTCCTTGCCGTCGTCATCGCGAATCGAGACGTCGGTGGACGGAATGGGCAGTCCGATGCTGCCGTTGAAATCGGCGCCGATGGGATTGGCGGTCGCCACGGGAGACGTCTCCGTCAATCCCCAGCCCTGCGTCAGGACGCAGCCCGTGACCGCTTTCCACCGCTCCGCCACGCTGCTCTGCACCGCCATGCCGCCCCCGAAGGTGCAGCGCAGCGAGCTGAAATCGAGCTGATCGAACCCCGGCGCGTGCAACAGGCCGTTGAACAGCGTGTTGACGCCGCTGATGAAGTTGAACTTGTATCGTTTCAAGGTGGCAACGAACGCCGGCATGTCGCGCGGATTCGTGATGAGCACGTTGCATGCGCCGAACGGGAGGAAGCCCAGGCAATTCGCCGTCAATGCAAAGATATGATAAAGCGGCAGTGCCGTGATCACGACCGGTTGGCCGCTGCCCTGCATCACGGGATGGATCCAGGCGGCGGTTTGTAAGACGTTGGCGACCATGTTGCGATGGGTGAGCATGGCTGCCTTCGACACTCCGGTGGTGCCGCCCGTGTACTGCATGAAGGCAATGTCGTCGGGACCGATTTTGGGGGCCTCCAGTTTTTGTCCGAGTCCGGCGGACAGCGCACTCTTGAAAGCGATGGCGCCCGGCATGCGCCATGCGGGAATTTGTTTGCGCACGTGGCGCAGCACGATATTGACCAACAGGCCGCGCGGAAACCCCAACAGATCGCCTACTCGGGTGATGAGAACCTGTTTGAGCGCCGTGCGCGGCAGCACTTGCTGCAGCACGTGTGCGAAATTTTCGAGGATGACCATGCATTTCGCCCCCGAATCCACGAGCTGGTGTTCCAATTCACGCGCCGTGTACAGCGGGTTCGTATTGACCACGATCATGCCGGCACGCAATACGCCGAACAGAGCGACCGGATACTGCAGCAGGTTCGGCATCATCAAAGCGACGCGATCGCCGGGCTCGAGACCCGATTTTTTCTGCAGCCATGCTGCGAATGCCCGGCTCAGCTCGTCGAGTTGGGCGAAGCTCAAGGACGCACCCAGGTTGCGGTAGGCCGCCTTGTGACCGTGGGTCTTGCATGCCTCTTCAAACAGATCCCGTATCGATGCATACTCGTCGGGATTGATGTCGGTCGGTACACCGCTGGGATAATGCTGCAGCCAAGTTCTATCCACGCGGGACAACTCCATGAATTTTTATCCCGCGTATATAGCACAACGGCGCCGTGGTGGGTCGAATCGGGCGTCGCCGGCGGCGTGGCGAGGTCTTATGGGACGATGGCGATTATGGGCTTTGAGCGTGTTGTTCGCGCTGACGGGTTGCGTCCATGGGTACGGCTGTCTTCTCGAAGAGCCGATCAAACATACGCTGAACGGCCGGATTCACTTTCGGGCCTTTCCGGCCGCCGATGGCGTGGACCACGTCCCCATCTTGGTGCTCGATAAAACCGCTTACATCTATGCGCCGGCGCATAGCTACGTATGCATGTATGCCACCGAGTTGCAGCTCGTCGGCGTCTCGGAATTCCCCGAGACCATCATCGAGAATTCACCCGTGAGCGTGACCGGATCGGTGTTCGAGGCCACGGCGGCGCATGAGTACACGCGCTTCTTGATGAATGTGACACTGCTGTTGCCGCTCGGTCCGGTTAAGGCTCCCGCGCCCACCGCGGGCACCGCGCCGGCGACTGCTCATTAGCTCACTTCTTGAGCAGCGGTTGCAATGCCGGCCAGACGTTAGCCAGCATCTTCGGTTGTCCCGACTCGTTGGCGTGCACGCCGTCCGCCTGCATGAGCGCCGGATCGAGCGCGATGTCCGCCAGCAGAAACGGGACGAGGGCCACTTTTTTGTCGTGCGCCACCTCGATGAACGATTGGCGGAATTGCTCGGTGTATTCGCCCCCATAGTTGGGTGGGATTCGCATACCCAGGATCAGTACCCGCGCTTGGATCGCCAGCGATAGATCGACCATTTTGGCGAGGTTGGAGCGCATCTGGTCCATGGGCAGCGCGCGCAAGCCATCATTGCCGCCGAGTTCGAGAATGACGATCTGCGGATGATGCAGGGACAATGCCCGCGGTAAGCGCGCCAACCCACCCGCGGTGGTTTCGCCACTAACGCTGGCATTGACGACCTGGTAACCGTACCCTTCACTCTTGAGCTTTGCCCGCAACAACTCCACCCAGCCCGATTCCACGTGCGCCAAACCGTAGCCCGCGCTCAGGCTGTCACCGAACACGAGTATCGTCCGCGCTTTGGCCGACGCGTCGGCCGCTTCGCCGGCCATGGCCGACGTGGCGGTCATCATCAACACCCATAGGAAAACAAGCCTTTTCACTGGCGCTCCCGATGCAAGATCAAATCGTCCTCGAAGCTAGAAACGTGTCCAAGACGGTATCCAGTCCCGAAGGTTCATTGACCATTCTCGCCGATGTGAGCCTGTCTGTCCGAAAAGGCGAGACTCTGGCGATCGTCGGGGCATCCGGGGCGGGAAAATCCACCTTGCTGGCGTTGCTGGCGGGCCTCGATGCGCCGAGCACCGGCCGCGTCCTGATCGCGGGCGTCGATCTGACCGAACTGGATGAAGATGGTCGGGCCGTGATTCGCGGCCGACATGTGGGCTTCGTATTCCAATCGTTTCATTTGATCCCGTCGTTGACGGCCATCGAAAATGTCATGCTGCCGCTCGAACTCGGCAATCGTGCCGACGCCCGCCAGGTGGCGGCGCAGGCACTCGAGCAAGTCGGTCTGGCACCGCGCACGGCGCATTACCCGAAACAGTTATCCGGCGGTGAGCAGCAGCGAGTGGCCATCGCGCGTGCCTTCGTCACGCATCCGGCCGTGCTGTTCGCCGATGAGCCGACGGGAAATCTCGACACGGTCACGGGCCAGAAGATCACCGACCTCTTGTTCGATCTGAACCGCAGCATCGGTAGCACGCTGATCTTGGTCACGCACGATCGAGCGCTGGCCCGCCGTTGCGGCCGGGTGTTGGAACTCGAAGCCGGCCATTCGACATCCAGCCATCCGACGGAGTGACGCATGAAAGTCCTCTCCTTTGCTCTGCGCAATCTGTGGCGGGACCTCAAGTCCGGTGAACTCTCGGTGCTATTGCTGGCGCTGACGGTGGCGGTGGTCTCGTTGACGGCCGTCGGGTTCTTCACGAGCCGCATATCCCAGGGCGTGCATGCGCAAGCCGCCGAAGTGTTGGCCGCCGATCTGCGGCTCGAGTCGCCGCTGCCGGTACCTGATCGCTACCTCGACGCAGCCCATGCGCGCGGGCTCAAGACGGCCGAGATCATCGAATTTCCCACCGCGATCTTCCGCGGCGACGCGAGCCAATTGGCCGCGTTGAATGCCGTCACGCCCAGCTACCCCCTGCGCGGCCACATGCGCATCGCCGACGCGCCGTTCGGCGTCGCGCGCGTGACTGACCGGGTGCCGCAAAGCGGTGAGGTCTGGATCGATGCTCGAATCATCGCTCAGTTGAAAGTGGGATTGGGGGACATGCTGCGCATCGGCGCCGGCTCGTTCAAGGTCACCGAAGTACTCGACTACCGACCCGATGAAGGGACCGGCTTCGTCAATCTCGCACCCGCGGCGCTGCTCAACTACACCGATATCGGGTCGACGCAGTTGATACAACCCGGCAGCCGCGTGACCTATGCGGCGCTGTTCGCCGGCACGCCGGCACAGGTGACGGAGTTTCGCAGCTACTTGCGCACGAACAAGGCGCCGGGCGAACGCCTGCGCGAAGTCGAGGACTCGAGCCGGCAACTGAATTCCGCCATCGATCGCGCCGCCCGCTTCTTGAATTTGGCGAGCCTCGCCTCGGTGCTGCTGGCCGCGGTCGCGGTCGCGATGGGCGCGCGACGTTATGCCGCGCGTCACATCGATACCGTGGCCTTGATGAAATGCATGGGTGCGTCCCAGGGCTTCGTCCTCGCGATCGCCATCATTGAATTGAGCCTGCTCGCGGCGGGTGCGGTAGCGGTCGGTGCATTGCTCGGCTACCTGGCCCAATCCGGCCTCGCCTGGTTGCTCCGCGATCTCGTCAAAACCGAATTGCCGCCCGCGTCGCTGGCGCCGCTGCCCATTGCGCTGGTGACCGTCCTCTCCATGCTCATCGGCTTCGCGCTGCCGCCGTTGCTGCAGTTGAAGAGCACGCCACCTGGCCGCGTGCTCAGAAAATCCGTGACGGCGCCGCCGCTGCGCTTCGGACTGCCGTATTTGCTCGCGCTGGCCGCGATCACCGCGATTCTGTGGAGCCTCGTCCGTGATACCGAGCTCGTGTTGTGGGTGTTGGCGGGCGTGATCGGCGCCGGCATCGTGCTCGCGCTGGCCGGCTTTGGCCTCGTCCAACTCACGGGACGCCTGCGCGGTGGGGTGGGAGTGGCGTGGCGTTATGGTCTCGCGAACGTGTCGCGCCGTGGGTCCGGCAGCGTGGTGCAAATCGTGGCGTTTGGCTTGGGTCTCATGGTGCTCCTGTTGCTGGCCGTCGTGCGCGGCGATCTGCTCGCCGATTGGCGCCGCAGTCTGCCCGCCGACGTGCCCAACAACTTCCTCATCAACATCCGCCCGGAAGAGCGGGGCTCTCTCGAGACGTTTCTGACCTCGCACGGCTTGGGTGCGGCCCAAATGTATCCGATGGTGCGGGCGCGCATGACGGCGATCAACGGGACGCCCGCCGCGTCCATCCAATTGAAAGGCGACCGGGGCCGCGGTTTCCTCGAACGAGAGCAAAATCTGACCTGGTCGGCAACGCTCATGCCCGACAACCAATTGGTCGCGGGCCATTGGTGGTCCCCGCAGGACTACGGCAAACCGCTGGTCTCGATCTCCTCCGAGTATGCGGAAACCCTGGGACTTGGGCTCGGCGACAAGCTGAAATTCGATGTGGCCGGCGAGCCGCTCGACGTCACGGTGGCGAGCATACGCAAGATTCGCTGGGATAGTTTCCGGCCGAACTTCTTTCTGGTATTTCCGCCCAATCTGCTGGACGGCGCTGCCGGTACGTACATGACGAGCGTTTTTCTGACCCCCGCGCAGCGACCCGCACTGGCCGACCTCGTCCGGCAATTCCCGACCGTCTCGGTCTTCGATGTGGACGCCATCCTCAAACAAATCCGCGAGATCATGGATCGCGCCTCGCTGGCGGTGCAGTACGTGTTTCTGTTCACATTGGTCGCGGGCGTCGTCGTGTTGCTGGCAGCCGTCCAATCGACGCGCGACGAGCGCCGCTATGAGAGCGCGATGCTGCGCACCTTGGGCGCGAGCCGCAGCACGGTGCTCAAGGGTGTGGCGGCCGAGTTCTCGGCATTGGGCTTCTTGTCAGGGACTTTGGCGGCGTTTGGCGCGACCGCCATTGGCTGGATCTTGGCCAGTCGGTTGTTTTCGCTGCAATTCACGGTCGATCCGTGGGTGTGGGTCGTCGGTTTGGTTTGCGGCACGGGCCTCGTCGGCTTGAGCGGGACCCTGGCCACGCGCCGCGTAGTCAACACGCCGCCCATCGTCACGCTGCGCGACGACTGACGGTGCGCGACGACTGACGGTGCGCGCCGGCGGCGGGCCGCCGACTGCGAGGCGCTGATCAGCGAACCTCGAGCAAGAACCAGCCCTCGGGGGTCGGAGCGGCGTCACCCCGCAGCGGCAACGCTTCGATGCGCACGGCGAACGTGCCGTTCGACAGCCCCGAGGTATTGAAGGTCAGCCGCAATTCGCCGTTCGAGTCCTTGAGCAGATTGTCGACGATCAGTGCTCTGCCTTGGTCCGTCTTGTCCACGACCACGCGGAACGCCATGGCCTTGACGTAACTCACGTCGATATGAAGATCCACCATTTGCGGGGAGCCAATGGCGACGGAAATCTTGGCGCGGTCGACGCCCGCGGCCCGATCCGGCGTGATTCGCACCGTTCTCTCGGTGGCCGGTTGCACCAGCGAGCCCTGATGCAGACGAACGCGCGCGTCGTCCAGCTCGCCGCGCACCAGCGAATACTTCGCGAACAGCGCCCACAGGCCGACCAGACACATCAATGCCACGGCGCCGAGTCCCATGGGCACGTACGGCGCATGCCACCACGGTGGCCGCGGTTCGCGCAAATCCAATGGTTTACCGCTGGCCTCCAGCAACTTGAGGCTCGCCTGAGCCCGATCAGACAGGTTCAGCGCATCGAGATATTCGGGATTCGCGCGGCACCAATTCTCGAGATCGCGCGCACCCTTGACCGGCAACTTGTTTTCGAGATAACGCTCGATCAGCCGATGGTCCTCGATGAACTTCGCATCGAAGCGCGGCGTCGTCGGGGACGGATTTCCTTGTGGGCTGTTGCGGGGGGATTTCATGCTCGGTGTTCCATGACGGCCGCCAAGACGTCGCAGACGGCGGAAATCGCCGGTTCCCGGGTACTCGACTTGCGCCAGACGGCACCCACGGTTCTGGTCGGCGCGGGCTTGGCGAATTGTCGGATCGTGAGCCCCCGCTGCGAGCCGAACGGCGATTCGACCGCGGTTTCGGGCAGCAGCGTGATCCCCAAGCCTGCGACCACCATCTGGCGCAATGTTTCGAGACTCGTGGCGCGAAAATCCTCGGCTTCACGCACGTTGATGCGGCTGCAGACCTCCAACGCCTGGTCCCTCAGACAATGCCCATCTTCCAGCAGCAACAAAGTTTGTCCCTCCAAGTCTTGGACCTTGATGGCCGCTTTGGCGGCGAGGGCGTGGTGATTCGGCAGCGCAACGGTGAATGCTTCCTCGTAGAGTGCCCGGCTTTCCAAACCCTCATGCGCAATCGGCAGTGCCACGATCCCCACATCGATTTCGCCGTCGCGCAGGCGCTTGACCAGCGGTTCGGTCTGATGTTCATACAGCATCAATCCCAATTGCGGCAGAGCCTTGCGGATCTTTTGCATCACCCGCGGCAGTAGGTACGGGCCGATCGTGGGAATCAACGCGAGTTTCAGCTTGCCGGCGAACGGATCCGTGTTGTGACGCGCCAATGAGATGATTTCTTCGCCTTCGTCGAGCATACGGCGTGCCCGGATCACCACCTGTTTGCCCACATCGGTCAATTGCACGTTCTTCGGCTGGCGTTCCACCAGCTTGACGCCGAGATATTCCTCGAGTTTCTTCAGCTGCGCCGAGAGCGTGGGCTGGCTGACGAAGCTGCGTTCCGCCGCCTTGCCGAAATGGCCGGTGTCGGCGAGCGCCACCAGGTACTTCAAGTCCTTGAGATTCATCACGATGCACCCAATGTGTCGACCTTGTTCGCGCATCCATGATATCGGATCTTATAGATAACGTCTATCGTAATCATGAATCGAATCAATGCCAACGATGCAAAAATGTGGCATGCTTCTCGCCAGTTCCCCGTAAACCCTTAGAGGACTTTCAAATGTCAGCGACGCTCATCAATACTGAAATCAAACCGTTCAAGGCCCAGGCCTATCACAATGGCAAGTTCGTGACCGTGACGAACGAGGATCTGAAGGGCAAATGGTCGGTCTTCGTGTTCTATCCCGCGGATTTCACCTTCGTGTGTCCGACCGAGTTGGGCGATCTCGCGGACAACTATGCGGCGTTCAAGAAGCTGGGTGTCGAGATCTACAGCGTCTCCACCGACACGCATTTCACGCACAAAGCCTGGCACGACACATCGGAGACCATCGGCAAGGTGCAATACCCCATGATCGCCGATCCGACTCTGGCTCTGGCCCGCAATTTCCAGGTCTTGATCGAAGAAGAAGGCCTCGCTTATCGCGGCACGTTCGTCATCAATCCGGACGGCCACATCAAGATCATCGAGGTGCACGACAACGGCATCGGCCGCGATGCGAAAGAGCTGCTGCGCAAGGTACAGGCTGCCCAGTACGTCGCCTCGCATCCGGGTGAAGTGTGCCCGGCGAAGTGGACGCCGGGTGCCGAGACTCTGTCGCCGTCGCTCGACCTGGTCGGTAAGATCTGATCGATGTTTTGAGTCGTGTCATTGGCGGGGCCGCGTCCAAGAACTCGGCCACCGCCAGCACGGCCACTGGGCCACGAATTCAAGTGAACGCTATCTCAAGGTGCACATCATGCTCGACGCCAACCTCAAGACACAGTTGAAAGGCTATTTGGAGCGGCTCACCCAGCCGGTCGAAATCGTCGCGTCCGTCGACGACAACGACAAATCGCGCGAGATGCTCGAGTTACTGAACGATATCGTGTCGCTGTCGCCGCTCGTCACGCTCGATCCCCAGCGGGACGACACGCAGGTTACGCCCTCGTTCGCGCTGCGTCGTCCGGGCCAGCCTTCGCACGTGCGTTTCGCTGGGCTGCCCATGGGCCACGAGTTCACCTCGTTGGTGCTCGCGTTGCTCCAGGCCGGCGGTCATCCGTCGAAGGCGGCTCCCGCCGTGCTCGAACAGATCCGCGCGCTCGACGGTGAGTTTCGCTTCGAGACCTTCGTATCCTTGACCTGCCAGAGTTGTCCGGACGTGGTGCAAGCCCTGAACCTGATGGCGGTGGTGAATCCGAAGATTCATCACACGATGATCGACGGTGCGTTGTTCCAGGACGAGGTCGAAAAGCGCCAAATCATGGCCGTACCCACCGTCTTCTTGAACGGCCAGCCCTTCGGTCAGGGGCGCATGGAACTCGAGGAAATCGTCGCCAAGCTCGATACGGGTGGCGCTGAACGGGACGTGGCGCGTTTCAATGCCAAGGCTCCCTTCGACGTGCTCGTCGTCGGCGGCGGGCCTGCCGGGGCCGCGGCGGCCATTTACGCGGCGCGCAAGGGCATACGGACAGGGATTGCCGCCGAGCGCCTGGGCGGTCAGCTCTTGGATACGGTCGGGATCGAGAATTTCATCTCGGTCAAGGAA
>Ga0116229_10014959_pt1 | contig 10676 bp, 8 predicted proteins | sample S1TSphgellanicum_3_FD_87313 | JGI IMG/M metagenome (GOLD analysis project Ga0116229, IMG submission 87313) | Host-associated microbial communities from peat moss isolated from Minnesota, USA - S1T2_Fc - Sphagnum magellanicum MG | ecosystem: Host-associated > Plants > Peat moss > Unclassified...
CTGCAGGCCGCCCGCATAGATCACGCTGCCGGAGGCGATGCTGTACAATACATCGCCGCTGCCGTCGAAGGCATACAACGCCACCGCCTGCACGCCGCCGGAATGGATCGCCGTATCGAAGGAGGTGCCGCCGGAAAGCAGGGTCTGCAGGCCGCTGCTCTCGATATCGGTATCATAGGCGGTGGCGCCGGAGGCAACGATGCTGCTGCCGCCTTTCTCGATGACGGTGGCGCTGGTCACCGCCTCTTGGCCCAGGCTCTCCTGCAGGCCGCCTGAGGCGACCGTGCTTGCATCGGCGGTGCCGCCGGAGACGGTCTGAACGCCTTTTTGATCGATGAGGCTATTCGAAGTGGTCCCGCCGCTGACCACTTCCTCGCCGCCGGAACTGACCACGGTATTATAGGCGTTGCCGCCGCTATAGATGAAATCGGAGCCGCCGCGAACCAGGGTGCCATACGCTTCGCCGCCGCTATAAACCTTCTCATGGCCGCCGGAGGTCAGCGTGTTGGAGGCGATACCGCCCGCGAAAATCTGCTCGATGCCGCCATTGGTCAGGCGGTCGCCGGAGGTGACCGCCCCGGCATAGGCAATTTCCAAGCCCCCGCTGCCGATGCCGGCGCTGATCGACTCGCCGCCGAAGTAGATCGCCTCAACCCCGCCGCTGATCACCGTGGAAGCGCTGTCAATGCCGTAGATATTGGCATGGCCGCCGCTGATCGAGGCCGCATAGGCGGTGCCGCCGCTCAGCACTGTCAGAACATTGCCGCTCGTAATGGAAAGGCCGCTGCGGGTGACGCCGGAAGAAACGGTTATTTTCGTCATGCCACAGCTCCTTCTGGCGCATTATCAGCCGGGAGCGTAGCAACCGCGTGCGGCACGCGGTAGAGCGAAATTAATTAATTATCAATGCGCAGCGAGAAATTTTAAATTTGCTTAAATATCCTAACGCGCGCTGCTGTTTTCTAGACTAACGGGAACTTGTCTGAACTGTACAGACTGAGGTTGTGCCGCCGGCGGGCCGCCGCGCTGTTTTCGCCGGCAATAATTGCGCGATATGTTCCACATCATGCCCGGCAATGGATTGCGGCGTGCGGGAGAGCAGCAGGCTCTGGCGCCGGATCGCGTCCTTGACCCGATCGTCCCGGCGGATGACGCCGGCAAGGCCAGGGCGGAACCGCAGGAAACCGTTTGCCGCATTGGCCAGGGTTTCATAGGCGCGCAGGCCGGCGGCGGGGCTGCCCGCCATGTTGACCACGACCCGAACGTCCAGATCTTCGCGCAAGCGCGCCGCCATCAGCAGTTTCAGCACGGCATAGGCATCGGTCAGGCTGGTCGGGTCTTCGGTGATGACCAGCAGCAGCGTGTCCGCCATTTCCACCAAGGCCTGCGCGCAGCGGTCCACGCCGGCGCCGCAATCCAGCAGCAACAGCTCATACCGCGAACGGGCGTCATGCAGCAGCGTTTTGAGTTTTTCCAGTTGCGGCGGATCCGGGCTGGCGAAGCTGCCGGCGCCGGAGCGGCCTGGCAGCAGATCGAACCCGCCCCCCGGGACCTTCACGATCACCGCATCCGCGTCATGCGCGCCGGATAGGATATGGCCAAGGTCCAGCCTTGGCATCAGCCCGAGCTGGATATCCACATTGGCGAGGCCGAGATCGCCATCAACCAGCAGCAGGCGGCGGGACTGCAGGGCCAAGGCATGCGCCAGCGTTACCGCGAACCAGGTTTTGCCGACGCCGCCTTTGCCCGATGCGATGGCGATGAGCTTTCCGGAATGGTTCATGCGGCCTGCCTGATTTTCAAATAGGTGGCGGCATCGGTGAGTCTGGCGACCAGGTCCTGCGCCGCCAGAGGAATGATGCCATCGACGATGCCGGCACCGATGCCGGCATCGGTGAGAATGAAATTGCCGGCCTCGGCCGCGCGCAGCACACTTTCCAGCCGCCGCGTCATATCCAGCTTGGTGGGGATCATATGCCGGGCGCCGAGTTCGGCGAAGCAGGCTGCCAGCTCCGCCGCATCCTCGGCGTCCAGCCCGGCGGGCAGGACCCAGACCAGATTGGCGTCCGCCGTCACCGCATGGGTGATCAGCGCTTCCTTTTGTGCGGGATCGTAAGGATTGCAGCCGGCCATATCGATAATGGCCTTATGTCCCGCCGGCCGGCTGGCGAGAATCCGCGCCATCATCAGCGGATCTTCCGCAACCATTAAATCAAGCTCGAGAATGCGCGTAAAGGCCGCCAGCTGCTCCGCCGCGCCGGAACGTTCGCGATCCGCGGTAATCACCATCGGCATTTCCCCGCCTTGCACCAGCCTGGTTGCAAGCTTCGCCGCGGTCGCGGTTTTTCCGGCCCCGGGCGTGCCCACCAGCATGATCGGCTTGCCCCAGTCCAGCGTGCCATAATGCAGCCGCATCGCGCGCTGGGTCATGCCGGCCAGCTGGCAGCTTTGCGGTTCAGGCTGCGGTTCCGGGGGGTCCGGTGCCGCTGATTTGAGCGTGGGGTTCGCAAGGGGGTTTTCAATCGCCGGCTCCAAGGCCGCGATGATTTCCACGCCGTCGGCGACGCGCCGGTTGCCGAGGATCAGCGCTTCCTCGCCCAGCTCGCCGCGCACCCGCCGCATCGCCTCGGCCATATTGGGCGCATGGATCAGCTTGATCCGCATCAAATGGTGCTCAAGGTGCGGATGCGGGCGCGGGCAAAAATTTCGGTCTGCGCCAGCACCGGCACCGAGGGCCGCACCCGTTCGATCACCGCGCGTACATGCTGGCGGATGGCGGCACCGGTCAGCAAGGCCGGCGTGTCGCCCCCGGCGGCGGCTTCCTCATAGGCCTGGGCGAAGCGGCGCATGAAATCCTGCATGCGGGTGGGGGAGAGTGCGAGCTGCCGCGCCTCCGGCGGGCCGACCAAAGCTTCGGTAAACTCGGTCTCCCATTCATTGGAAAGCACGATCAGCGGCAGATAGCCATGCGCGCCGGTCAGCGAATCGCTGATCTGGCGGGCCAGCCGGGTGCGCACATGGGCGGCGATCGCGGGAATGGTTTTCAACTGGTTGGCGCAGGCTTCCTGGATGCTTTCCAGAATCGTCGGCAGATCGCGGATGGAAATCCGCTCCGCCAGCAAGGCCTGCAGCACGCGCTGGATGCCGCCGACGGAAATCTGCGAAGGCACCATATCGGTGAGCAATTTCTGCTGCTCGCGCGGCAAGTCATCCAGCAGTTTCTGGGTTTCGGCATAGGAAAGCAGGTCCGACATGCTTTCCTTCACCAATTCGGTCAGATGCGTGGTCAGCACGCTGGCCGGGTCCACCACGGTGCAGCCTTTTGCCTGAAAATTGGCTTTCTGGTCCTGTTCGATCCACAAGGCCGGCAGGCCGAAGGCCGGTTCCTGGGTGCGTTCGCCCTGCAGCCCGTCCAGTTTTCCGTTCGGGCTCATGGCCAGCAATTTATGCGGCCGCAGCTCGCCACGGCCGGCCTCGATTTCCTTGATGCGGACGCTATAGGCTTCCGCCGGCAGCTGCATATTGTCTTGAATGCGGACCGGCGGGAGGATGAATCCCATTTCCGCGGCGATGGAGCGGCGCAGCGCCTTGACTTGTTCGGTCAGCCGCGGCGAATCGCCGCCGGCCAGCGCCAGCAAGGCATAGCCCAGCTCCAACCGGATCTGGTCCATTTTCAGCGCTTCGGTAATCGGCGGTTCCAGCAAGGTTGCCGGCGCCGCGGGCACATCTTCCGTATCGCCTGCCGGGGGATGTTTGAAGCGAAACCAGGCGGCACTTCCCGCCAGGCCGGACAGGGCGGCAAAGGGAATGAAGGGCAGGCCGGGAGTCAGCGCCAATATTCCGGCCACGCCGGCGGCGAGCGCCAGCGGCTTCGGGTTGCGGCCCAATTGCAGCACCAAGGCCGCATCGGCGCTGCCTTCCATGCCGCCTTTCGCCACCACCATGCCGGCCGCGACCGAGACCAGCAAAGCGGGAATTTGGCTCACCAGCCCTTCGCCGATCGAAAGCGTGGAAAAATCCGCGGCGGCATCCGAGAAGGCCATGCCGTGCTGACCGACGCCGATGGCCAGGCCGCCGACGATGTTGATGGAGGTGATGATCAACGCCGCGATGGCGTCACCGCGGACGAATTTCGCGGCGCCATCCATCGCGCCATAGAAGTTGCTTTCCTGCTCGAGTTCGGAGCGGCGTTTGCGGGCCTGTTTTTCGTTGATATTGCCGGCGTTCAGATCGGCATCGATCGCCATCTGCTTGCCCGGAATACCATCCAGCGTGAAGCGGGCCGCCACTTCGGCGATGCGGGTGGAGCCCTTGGTGATGACGATGAAATTCACCACCAGCAGGATCGCGAAGACGATCAGGCCGATGACGATGTCGCCGCCCATCAAAAAACCGCCAAAGGCCGCGATGACATGGCCGGCGGCGAGCGGGCCTTCATTGCCATGGGCCAGGATTTCCCGCGTCGCCGCGACGTCGAGCGCCAAACGCAGCAAGGTGGTCAGCAGCAGGATGGTGGGAAAGCTGGTGAAATCCAGCGGCTTGACGACGAACAGGGCGACCATCAGCACCAGCACGCCGGCGGTGAAGGAAAGCGACAGCCCCACATCCAGCAGGAATGGCGGCAAGGGCAGGATGAGCATCGAGAGGATGAACACCACGCCGAGCGCCAATCCCACATCGGTGCCGATCCGCAGCTTCCGGAGGCTGGCGAGACTCTCCGTTACTGAGCCGAATGCGCCCAATTTACGCGGCGACGCCGGCATTGGGCCGTGGGACGTCCAGCCCTTGCGCGGCATATTCGTTCAGCTTGTTGCGCAAGGCGCGGATGGAAATGCCGAGGATCGTTGCGGCATGGGTGCGGTTGCCGAAGCAATGCTGCAAGGTGCGCAGAATATGTTCGCGCTCCACATCATGCACGCTGCGGCCCTGCATGGCGGCCGATACGGCCGGCGCAGCCACCGGCTCGGCTTCCGCTGGCCCGGTTTCGATAACATCCGGCGCCAGCGTATCCCCGGCGCCGAGCAGCACCGCGCGGTGGATGGTGTTTTCCAGTTCCCGGATATTGCCGGGCCAGCGATGGCGCGTGAGTTTTTCAACCGAAGCGGGCGCCAAAGGCCGGCGCGGCAGGCCGTTCAATGCGGCGTAACGCTGCGCAAAATGATGCGCGAGCAGTGGGATGTCCGCCGGCCGGTCGCGCAATGCCGGTACGGTGATGGTCACCACGCTCAAACGGAAATACAGATCTTCCCGGAACCGCCCGGCCTTGATTTCGGCTTTCAGATTGCGGTTGCTGGTGGCGATGATCCGGACATCGATTTTTACCGGATGCGTGCCGCCGACCCGGTCGATCTCGCGTTCCTGCACGGCGCGCAGCAGTTTCGCCTGCAGCCGGATATCCATTTCGCTGATCTCATCCAGCAGCAAGGTGCCGCCATTGGCCGCTTCGAACTTGCCGGTGCGCCTGGCGATGGCGCCGGAAAACGCGCCTTTCTCATGGCCGAACAATTCCGACTCCAGCAAGGTTTCCGGAATCGCGGCGCAGTTCAGCGCAATGAACGGCCCGTTGGCGCGCCTGGATTTGTGATGGATGTGGCGCGCCAGAACCTCCTTGCCGGTGCCGGATTCGCCACCGATCAGCACCGAAGCGTCAGCAATGGAAACCTGCTCGGCGCGATGAATGGTCTGCCGCATGACAGGATCGCGTGCGATCATCACATGATCGCCGGCGCCCGGGCCGGTGCCGGAAGCGGCCTGCAGGATTGCCGCGATCAGATCCGGATCTGGCGGCAGCGGCAGAAATTCCTGCGCGCCGGCCCGAATGGCGGCCAGCACCTGGTCTTCCGTGACAACCGCGCCGGCGGCGACCACCGGCGTCAATATCCGCTCCCGCTGCAGGTTCTGAATGAGCATGCCGATATCGAAGGCCAGATCGCAGATCACCAGATCGATACCCGGCGAGGCGCGCAATTGCACGGCCGCATCAGCCAGGGTTTCCGCATGCTGCAGCGTGGCGCCGCGGGAGACGGCGATTTTCGCCGCCGTTCCCAGTTCTCCGCCGAGCGAACCGATAATGAGCAGCCGCATCGAACCCTCCTAGCCGGAGCGGTCGGATTTCACGATTTCCGTCATCGTGACACCCAGCCGCTCCTCATCCACCATCACCACCTCGCCACGCGCCACCAGGCGGTTATTGACATAAATCTCGATCGGTTCGCCCAGGCGCCGGTCCAGCTCCACCACCGCGCCGCGGCCCAGCTTCAGCAGCTGGTTGATCGGCATGGAAACCCGGCCGAGCACGGCGCTGACCACCACCGGGATATCGTAAACCGCGTCCAGATCGCGCGGGCGGGCGGCGGGTTCGGAATCCCGGTCCGCCCGTGCCGCGGCGGTTGCAAGAACGGGCTCAACTTCCGCATCATCCTGGGCCATGCAACCGCTCCTTCACCTTTAAACGACCATTTCGTCGGCACTGCCCTGGCCGATTTCAATCTGCCCGTTGGCGGCCAGCTCCTTGGCAAGCTTGACCATGCCGATCTGGGCTTCTTCCACATCCCGCAGCCGGATCGGCCCCAATGCGGCAATATCCTCGCGCAGCATTTTGCCGGCGCGTTCGGAGAGGTTTTTGAAGAACGCCTCCTTCACCGTTTCCGTTGCACCTTTCAGCGCGATGGGCAGTTTATCCTTCTCCGCATCGCGCAATATCGCCTGGATCGCGCTTGGCATCAGCCGCGCCAGATCCTCGAAGGTGAACATCAAGGAGCGGATTTTTTCCGCCGCACTCTGGTCGCGTTCATCCAGCGCCGTCATGAACTTGCTTTCCGTCTGCCGGTCCAGATTGTTGAAAATATCCGCCATGAACTGATGCGGATCGGTGGTGTTGGTGTGCAAGGAGCTCACCATGAATTCCGAGCGCAGGACATGCTCGATACCGTCCAGCACATCCTTGTGCACGGTGTCGATGCTGAGCATCCGGCGGATGACTTCAGGCACCGCTTCAAACGGCATGGCCGCCAATACCCGCGCCGCATGGTCCGGCTTCAACTTCGACAAAACCAGCGCCACCGTCTGCGGATATTCGTTCTTCAGGTAATTGGTCAGCAACGTCTCATTCACGTTGCCGAGCTTGTCCCACATGGTCCGGCCGGCCGGCCCGCGGATTTCTTCCATGATCTGGCGCACCCGGTCGATCGGCAGGCTGGCCTGCAGCAACCGCTCCGTGGAATCAAGCGAGCCGATCAGCGCGCCCTGGCTGCCGACGGTGGTGATGAACTCGCGGCACAACGCATCGACCGTCTCCGCCCGCACGGCGCCCAATTGGGACATGGCGGAGGAAACATCCTTGATCTCCTGCTCGGACAGCATGCCCATCAAGGCCGAGCCCTCTTCCTCGCTCATGGCCAGCATCAACACCGCGACGCGCTGCGGGCCGGTCATCGAGGCGGTGCTGTTCAATACATTCATGCGTCTTGCTCCTGCGTCAGCCAGGATCGGATGGTTGCCAGCGATTCTCTGGGGTTATTCTTGACCAGCGCGGCGATCTGCGAAGCCGGCGAGTTTGCCGTATGCAGCATCGCCTCCATGGCCGACGGTTCGGCCTCCGCATTTTGCGAATCATCCGTCAGTGCCGCGCTATTCGCGGGGGTTATCTTCGCCCGCTCGGCGCCAAATGGCGCGCCGCCCAGCATGCGCATATTGCCGGGCCCGGCAAGCTCGGAAACGGTCGCGATCTTCATCATGACCGGTTTGGCGACGGTCATCAGCGCAATCAGGGTCGCCCCGCATAACACCGCCAGCTTGATCAGGAAGATCACATCGCTGCCGCCGATCAGGCGCTGCAGCGGCGAGATGGCGATGGCCGCCGCCGCGCTGTCGCCGAAAAACGGCATGGTCTCGACATCCACCACATCGCCGCGGCTGGCGTCATAGCCCACCGCGCCCTTCACCAGATTGGTGATCGCGGCAATCTGGCTGGGGCTGCGCGGCGCCCAGCTCATCTTACCCTTGGCATTGGCGGTGGAAATACCGTCCAGCAGCACGGCGACGCTGATGCGCGAAATCTGCGGCGCGTTCTGCACCAGATGCTTCACCGTCGCCGAAACATCGAAATTGGTCGTCTGGGTCTGCTGGTCGGAGCTGCTGGTCGGCGGGCTGGCTGTGCTCGGCGGGTTCGGCAGGTTGTTCTGGACGGAAACCGTCTGCTGCGCCTGCGAACTTGTCGATTTCGTCGTCGCGTTCTGCTGGCTGATCGCGACCTGGCCGTTCGGGTCATAGACGGTCTGGGTCTGGTCGAGATTGTCGAAATTCATCGCAACCGTCGCCACCACATGCACATGGCCGGGGCCGATCGCCTGGTCCAGCATCGCCTCCACCGCCTGGCTCATTTGCAGGCCGGTCATTTTTTCGAGGTCGGTGGTGGTGGTGTCCTGCGCAAGCGGGCCGGCCGGCGAGCCTGGCTCCGCCAGCAGGTCGCCGCGGTTATCGGCGATCGAAATGTTCTGCGGTTTAAGGCCGGGTACGGCGGAAGCCACCAGGTTCAAAATCGCGTCAACGCTGGTCTGGTCCAGCGGCGCCGGCCCCGATAAGGTCAGCAGCACGCTGGCCTGCGCCGGATCGGGGTTTTGCGCAAACGGCTCCTGATGCGGCAGCACGATGTTCACGCGGGCCTGGGCGATGCCCTGCATCTGCTCGATCGTCTGCTCCAGCTCGCCGTTCAGTGCGCGGGTTTCGTTGATATTGTCGAGGAAATCGGAATCGGTCAGCGCGCTCGAGCCGTCGAACAAGGCGTAGCTGGAAGCGCTGCCGCTGGGCAGGTTCTTCGCCGCCAAAGCCAGCCTTGCCGTATCCAGCGAACTGGCGGGCACCAGAATGGTCTGGCCGCCATCGCTCAGGCTGTAGCCGATGTGATTGGCGGCGAGCACGCTGACCGCGCTGGCGGAATCGGACAGGCTCAGATTGCTGTACAACACCATCGGCGCCGGACCGCCGGCGAAAAAGCTCAAGCCCAAAACGGCGCCGACGAGAATCAGCGCGGTCGCCGCCAACATGGCAAGCCGCATCGGCCCAAGCGCCAGCAAACCGTCGAGAAAGGCTTTCATGAATCCCGCACTACGCAAGCTGCATCATCATGAACAAAGTATTGCGAAAGACTGCTAAGGCTTCGTTAAATCCAGCGGCAAATTTTGCCGGGTGGGGCAGGAAGCAACAAGACCGTTTTTAACCTGGGTCGTGCCGTACTAGCTGCTGGGGCGGTTGACGCTGGTGATGGCACTGAAGGGCACGTTCACGGCGCCTAGATTGAGGGTGAGGTTGTTGGAGGCGGAATCGACGCTGGTCGCGGTGCCGGTGACGGTGAAGGGTATGGCGGTTGCCGTGCCGTCCGAGCCGGTATTGGTGACGGAAACATTATAGGCGCCATCGGGCAAGGTGGCGCCGCTGGAATCGGTGCCGTCCCAGCTCCAGTTATTGGCGCCGGTGCTGGCGTTGACCGTGGCATCGTAGAGGGTTTCGCCGCTGCTATTGCTGACGGCGATGTTCACCGGCTCGGCGCTGGGTGCGGTAAAGCTGAGCTTCGCGCTGCCATTTTGCAACGGCAGCTGGGTGGCGGTGGCGGTGACCTGGCTGCCCAGCATCGAACTTGCCTGGCTGATATTGCCGGCCTGGGTCAGCGCGATCAGCTGCGACAGATTGGAATTGGTATTGATCTGCTGCTCCACGCCGGAAAACGCCACCAGCTCGGAGGTGAACTGGCTGGAATCCATCGGGCTGCTGGGGTCCTGATTCTGCAGCTGGGTGGTGAGCAGGTTCAGAAAATCGCTGTAATTGGAGGTGAGCGAGGACAAGGCGGAGTTGCTGGAATCGCTGCTGGCGCTGCTGGCAGTGTTGGTGGTGCCATTGCTGGCGGCAAGCTGTGCGGCGGTCAGTGCCGTGCCGGTGGTAACGGTGCTCATGCTCGACCTTTCATTACGCAATCACGTTAACGCCGCCGCCGGAACCGATTCCGGCGGCCTGTCGCGCCGGCGCCGGAACAGGGGATGGAGAAATATCCGATGCGGCATTTGCAGAGGCGCTTGCAAAGCCCGTGCCATTTTGAGAACTTTGCTGGCCGGCATTGCCCTGCATCGAGGCGCTGTCATTGCCGAGGCTGGCGCCGGCAAGGGTGGCCGCAACCGGTTCCGCCCGGAAGTCGATCTGCCTGCCCGCTTCCGGCACGCCGGCATTGGTTAATATCTGGTTTAGACTGGTTGCGTCTTTTTTCAGTGTCGCCAATGTTTCCGGCTGGCTGGCGGTGATGGTGACATTCGAATTGCCACTGGCGTCGTTTTGAATTTTTAACGTAATGGTGCCGAGCGTTTCCGGCTTCAGCGCGACATGCAGCGTTGCGCCGGCATTGCTTTTGCCGGCTGTTTCGCCAAGCGCCTTGGCAAGCTGCGCGGTGATATCGGAGATTTTAGCTGAGGCTTGCGGCGCTGGCGGTCGATGGGTGGAAACAGCCAGGCTGGTGGTCTGCGCAGGGGCGGCGGGCGGTTGCGGGATGATATCCGGGGCGCTGCGCTGCATGGATAAATCCGGCGCCGTTTTCGAAATGGTTGCGGCGGCGATGTTGGCATGCGGCTGCGAAGCGGTATGGCCGGTTGCCATTACGATGGCCTCGGTCTGAAGCGGCGCGGTGCCGGAAG
>Ga0116229_10014962_pt1 | contig 10675 bp, 8 predicted proteins | sample S1TSphgellanicum_3_FD_87313 | JGI IMG/M metagenome (GOLD analysis project Ga0116229, IMG submission 87313) | Host-associated microbial communities from peat moss isolated from Minnesota, USA - S1T2_Fc - Sphagnum magellanicum MG | ecosystem: Host-associated > Plants > Peat moss > Unclassified...
CGGCGCTTTTGCTCGCGTGCACGCGGGACAGTGCCCGTTGTTGCGGCGATGGCGCTGCACCTTTTTCCCCGACATCTTCTCGGCTTTCAATTCCCTAGTAGGAAGGAGCGTCAGAGATTGGAGGGGATCGTTAGAGATTGGAGGGCGGGCGATGGAGCAGCGTCTCTTCTGACTGCATTTTCGTCGCGTTTTGACTTGCGCATCAAGGAACCGCGTTAAGAAAATCGGTGCTCAAAATCCCCTCCATCTTCCCCTTCCTCTTTCCGTTTGCATTCTCACATGCTTCCGGATCATCTTGCTTCGTTCATGACATTCCCATCCTTTTGTGTTTCCGACCCCCTTGCGATTCATCTTTCCTGATCTTTAAGAGGAAGGACTCGCTTCTGTTCTATTTTTGGGAGGCGACCGGTTCTTGGAATTGAGGGCTCGGGGGTGTTTCTTGGAGGTCCTTAGAAGACGGAAACGAGACTTGTGTGAGATCTAGAGGAGAAAAGAATGGTGAAGGAAACGGAGTATTATGAAGTGCTGGGAGTGGCCCCGGATGCAAGCGCTGCTGATATCAAGAAAGCTTATTATATAAAGGTATGGCCGTTATCATCTGTTTGTTTCTCTTCGGAAGGCCAGCGAAGGTTGTGTTTTTAGTAAGTTCATTTAAGGTTCGAAGAATCGTGCCGTGGCAAAAAAAATCTTCTGTGAGAACCTGCCTGCCCCTAGTAGGAAGTGGCCGGGTCTGAATTGGGAGCGAGATTATTGTTGAGATAGCAGTGCAGAGAGACATGGCTCCTGCAATTCGAGTCTGAAAGTGGAGGGTTCGGGTTTTGTTGGAACACAGGCAAGGAAAGTGCACCCGGATAAAAATCCCGATGATCCTGCAGCGGCACAAAATTTCCAGGTCCGCATCTATCTATGTATCTGTTTCTCTCTGGGAATGAAGTTAGTTTCTGAGGGGGTTGTTCAGCCTGGCATTGGATCCTGTGAACTCTGAAATTCAGAAATATGTTGAGAATGGAATCCCTGGAAGATAACAATAGAAACAAAGACTTCATGGAGCCTATCTCTTCTAGTGAACTCCTTTTGAAGAAAGTGACCATGCACAGCATATGGCAGAGATAATCTCATTCATGCCAGAAGATGTGGCTAGCCTGAAAATTCTTTATATCCTCATGGATGGCAATATCATTCTTCAATTTTTGTTCACAGGTGCTTGGAGAAGCATACCAAGTTCTGAGTAACCAGCAACAGCGGGATGCCTATGACAAATTCGGCAAGCAGAGTGTTTCAATGTAGGCTTTCCTGTCATCTGCTCTTTGGTTTTCTTCCTATTTTCTTTCGATGATCCAATTTAGTGCATGGAGTGTTGTTGTGCAGTGATGATGTTAACTGGGATGTGTGTCCAGGGATTCGATGGTAGATCCAGCTGCTGTGTTTGGTATGCTATTTGGCAGTGATGCTTTTCAAGACTATGTTGGTCAGGTATGTGTGTTTTACACAATCATTGACCATAAATTGCATGTTTTCATTAGTCATCGGCTAAGACGAGTACTGAACAGTGAGCATGGATGACAATAAAAGTTAGGCTGAGGGTTTGCTCCTTACTTCAGATTCTGTTTGAATACGTAAAACAGCGATGATCTGTCCATGTGCAATGGGATTTCATTTCTCCTACAGCATGTTAGTGGAAGCATCTCCTAAGAAGTAGGGTTTCATGAGTAGAGCATAGAAGTTGATGTGGAGGATGCTGATCAGGAGTATATGTTTGACTGGTGAACAGCTTGCAATGGCTTCAATGTTTGGGATGGAAATGAAAGCTGATGGGCAACCTGTAGATTTGAAGGAAGTACAAGGGAAGTTCAAGGTAGTGGTTTCATTTTTGACTGTGTCCAAGGATGAGAATGCTTGGTTTGCAGTGTGAGGAAAATTTTGTTGTATCTTGATGATGGCTATCAGCAAGCTAGCAGATTACTAACAATTTCATACTGCTAGACTGCTTGAGATAGAGTTTTGTTGAATTTTTAACATCCTTGCATAAATCATTCTGAAAGTGCTAAGTTCTAAATATGCATGAGGTTGCACACCTGCTTGTTCACAAGCAGAGAATGTTGCAATGGTCCCAACCTTTTTGCATAACATATCTCATGGTTGGTGAAACTAGTACAGACTGCCCAAAAGGAAAGGGAGCAAAAGTTGGTGCAACTTCTACTCGATCGGGTTGATCGTTATGTGAAGGGTGATAAACAGGGATTCACACAATGGGCCACAAATGAGGCCCACCAACTTGCAGAGTCTGGTAAGCTTTGTTTACATCTTGCACAAACATGAGAAGATTCCATTGCAAATTCTTATATCTCAAATCGGATTCACTGACTCTGGTGGTGATTTGAAATGTGGCAGCCTTTGGTCTTCCAATGCTGCAAACAATTGGATATATATACTTAAGGCAGGCATCCAAGGAGATGGGCAAGAACATTATGTTTTTGGGGGTTCCCTTTGTGACTGAATGGTTTCGGGACAAAGGTCACTTTATCAAGTCACAAGTCACTGCGGCTGCAGGTATCTTCATTAAATCTTGCTAAATGTTGACTTCAAAAGAAGTACTATTGAGTTTCAAATATTATCCACAAGTTGGAGTGGAACCGATGTTAGGTTTTGGAGATTGTGTTGTTGATTTCAACTTGAGATTTCAGACTTCAACTGACAGTCTGACTTTGTGAGTATTGCTGTTCAATCTTTGTTGTGATATGAAGCCTGCCCATCTTCTTGTTCATCCCATGTTGTATGAAATAGTATGTGGGCAAAAGATCTGATGGGAATTAATGGGCATGTCAGGTGCAATACAACTGATGCAAATGCAGGAGGAGATGCTTAAGAGGCAGCTGGAGGCTGGTGGAGATACAGGTGAAGTAACACTTGAATCCTACTTGGAGTCCAAGCAACAAATAATGCTTGACTCTTTGTGGAAGCTGAACGTTGCAGATATTGAGCTTACTCTTTCCCACGTTTGTCAATCGGTACAGTCATTGAGCTTTGAACTCTGTGGTTTGTATATTGTTCCAATAGTATTACATATTCTCCTGTGGGTTCAGGGAGTCCCTCCTATGCATGGAAGTGATCTGTTGCTATTGTGCTGCAGATGTTCCCGAGTGTTTTCAAAATGTTTCTCAGTTGAGTCATGCAATAGAAGATGTTTGATAGAGAGGGTAGTTGAAAGAGCTTCCATGTTCTCCTGGAAGAGTTTGAAATCTCATACATGCATGCTAACAGGTGCTACGTTCTCATGGAGTCAAGAAGGACGTGCTCAGGCAGCGTGCTAAAGCTCTCAAGAAGCTAGGGAAGACTTTTCAGGTTGGTTCTTTGTGCTTTTTAGGTCAAATTTGTCATGATTATTTGTGATAGGAGCATGGTCTTTCTAGCCATCTGTGCTTCTTGTGAGATAAGACCACCGTGACTGTGCATTGACATGCAGGAGGTGAAGAGGGAGTTTCGAAGAAGCAACAGTTTGAGACTTGCTTCCAAGAACAACTCCCAGTCAAGCTCTGATGACAGTGTCTTTAAGCGGATTCATCATTCCAAGTCAACTCCTGTGAATTGAATCTCTGCTCAGGTCTGTGTCATCATCTCCAATTTATCTGCTTATCACAGGTTGTATGGAAAGTGTTGCAGGCTCTGCTTCTGTTGGTTACTCATATGTCAAGATTTTGATGACCGTTCAGGCTTCAGGATCCCCCCTAAGGAGCTACAAGGATCTGCATCTGGAGCAGAGCCTCAACCAGGCTTTGCAAGATATCCCTAGGGTCATGTCATTCCAATGATATTGATCCATTCCAACTAGATTATTTCAAGGTGGGTCACACAGGGGGGCCACTTCTACTAAAGAACTTCATGTTTGAGGATAGGCTTGTGTGGTGCAACCTAGTGTTGCGGCATTTTGCTGCTTGTTCTGTGTGTATGTTCCTTCATGTCCAAAGCCTACCCAGATGCTATGAGCTCACATTGCAGAAGAGTCAAAACAGATGTTGGCTTCATGTATTTCAAGGTGGGTCAGACAGGGGGCCACTTCCACCAGAGAGGTTTTATTCATGTTATAGGATAGGCTTGTGTGGTGCAACCCAGTGCTGCGGCATTGCTGTTTGTCCTCTATGTATGTTTCTACATTTCTGAAGCCTACCCAAAAAGCTAGATATCTGCTCCCATTACAGGAGGGGGGTTCAAACCAACATTGGTTTCCTGTATGTACCAAATCTTCTGAGGGTGGGATGCATCGATATATATCATCCTGCCAGTTTAGCAGTGTTGGAAAAGAGGAGGTGACTATGTTATAATAAACATTTACAGTTTCTTTGTTTCAAAAAGCAGATCATAGAGTTTAGGAAGTTTCATGCAGGAAATGTCTGCAGACTTTGGCAGTTAGTTCATGGCCCTACTTTTTACATGAATGCAATTCAGCTGTGGCCTACTTGCAGAGCTCTGAGGCCTCTCTTGGAAAAACATCAAACACTGTGGGAGTACCAAATGCAGGCTAAATTAGGAATTTGTGTTGAGGTGGCAAAATTGATGAGACTAGAATGCCTTTGAAAGCTCAACAACCATGTGTTCTGGTTCTAAAGCACTATGACCACATGGTGTGGTCAAAAGCAATATGCTTCTGGCAAAAGTGGTTTACAAGTTGTGCCTATGTCCCTGTCTCACCTTTGCTCAGTGCACCTGTGTGGAACAGCCAGAAGTCCCAATTTACAAGTACTCCTTGCCTCATTGTCTGCAAAAGGTCCATACTAAACCCTGAACTACTCTCAGGGAACACTTGAGTTTTAGGCGCACAAAGATTATCATCCATATCACAGTTTTCTGGTTGAAGGTACTATCTTATCAGGTTTTCCCGGAAACTGGTCTTTTCATATGATGAGTGCTATCTATGTGCTGATGCCACTGAACCATGCAGCCTGTCAGGAATGAGGGGTGATGGGCTGTAAGGTTGCACCAGTCTTTTGAAGACACTTCCAAAACTTTTTCCTCCAGTTTCAGAGGTAGATGGATACCCCACATTTTCTGTAAAAATTATTTGTGACATGCTCAATCCATTATTGAGCTTGCTGGACATCCTTTCATGTAATTTGTTTTGTAATGATGTTTGTTTTTGATGAGCTCCTGAGAAACTGGGAGTCTCAGAAACTGAAGGACCTAAACTCCACTATCACAGTAAACTTGTTCATATTACTCCCAAGGAATGACTCCTGCCAAAAGGATCATGTGTTTTTTTTGCACACTGTTTGGACATCACTTACACACATCGTGTGGGTCCTCTGCATTTGTGTGTGTGTGTGTGGGGAAAGTGAAAGAGCATTTGGGGTTGTTTGTTACTCTACAGTTCAAAGGACTAGTTGTACACAGGACTTCATATTTTGTAGCTGTTGGTCTGGTGTATCATGAACTTTTGAGTGTCAAAGCTGCATTTGCCAAAGGGGATGGGGGGGTTTTAGTTAAGCAGTGACTTGAACATTGACAGCATCTCAAGGGTCAAGAAAAATCAGAGTGGAGATTGACATTCATTTGCAGATTTGATATGAGATAATTGTCACAACCAAGAGCCAAAATCAGCCAATGCAAAGTCTAATCTCACTTAAGCTCTGGGCATGCAATGCTCTTTACAGGAAACTGCATGAATGATTCACACAATGAATACATGGTATGAGTTGAGTTGCAAAACTGTGGTGCAAATGAAAAGTATGAAAATGCTGCTTGGTTCACTTGCAGCATGTGTTTCCCATTACAGCAAGATTTACAAGTACTCTAATTTTACAGCAATCTGAGCTTGCAGTGCCCAACCTTTTATCAACTATGACAATCTACACCAGCTTGATGCTGCTGGTGCTGCTGGTGCTGCTGAGCAGCATGCGGGCTACAGTCACACCAATAGTTTTGCTTACAAGGTTTCTAGGAAGTCTCATGTATAAACTGGTCACAACTTATGTTTGCTGTGATGGAAGAATCCAGGCTATGTATTTGTTCACTAGTGTATCATGAATGCATCAATGTTAATGAATGCAAATCTATGATGTGGGTTTGGAAACTGTTGTACCCCTGGTATCCTGAATATAGATCATCTTTCTTGGGTCCTACTTGTATGTATGTGATGCAGAAGTTGTGGCTCTTACTTTGATCTACAGCTCTTCAAGTGTGCTTGCTGATTTAAGCTCGGTGTACTTTTGGTCTTTAGGTTTATAGTGTGGTGCAGGTGCTGGCTGAGCTATCTGGGATCATTATCACAGCAGGAGTCTTGCATTGTTGTTTGCATGATCTGAAGCAATTTGAACAATTGGATCCGTGTGCAAATCCTTAGATCTGGTCAAGAACAGCTGCCATTCTTCGGAGCTCTTGTGACATGTAAGGTGCTGCAACAGGAGCTGTGCGTGTGTCATACAGATCAGGGGGGCCAGCCTGGTGCATTTGCCAAGGTGAGATCATGGCCAGAGGCACAGGAGGGCCACCTGAAGCAGAAGGTGCAGGAGGTGGTTGCTGATGATCATCTCCAGGGCCTGGCAGGGTGGTCAAGTTGCTGCACCATTGCATAACTGTGTCACCCTCAGACTCGGGCAGGAATGGAGCACTAATTTGATCACTGTCTCCAGAAACAATGTCAGAAGTTTCAGCTACAACTTGATCTTGTTGATGATCTGGCTCACCCTTCTCTTGGAAATTTGCCCACATCAGATTGCTCTCAAATAACCCAGATTGCTGAGTAGAGGTGTTGGTAGTATTAGGTGTGGCCTCCCTGTTATTACTGGTGCTGGTGCTGATGCTGCTGTCCCACTGGTTATGAGTGACCTGTCTTCCAAGGGCATCAGCTTGGGAGCTCATCTCATTTGAGTCATTTTGCATACCTGCAACCTCTTGGTGCAGCTCTCCTCTTGAGTCTTCCAGCATTGATGAGAGAAAAAACTGCAGCTGGTGAGATGGGATTCCACCTGATCTGTCCTTCCCTTGGGTGATACTTGCTGTGATTGAGCTCAGATCACCGTGATCTTGATTGACTGTAGATGCATAGAAATCTGGATGCCCAAAGTGTCCTGATTTCATTTGATGAATTTCTTGGCATACCCTGCCAGATTGAGCAGAAATAGAGTCTCCTTCACTTGTTGGTATGATAGTACCAGCCTGCTTCAATGGAGGCAAAATCTCATCCAAGTCATGAGGTGGGTGAGTACCCAAACCAGCTGAAGATTGATCAGGCTGAGAGGAACCATTCCCTGCTCCTTGCAAGAGCCAGAAGACAGGATTGAATGCATTTGGCACCATGGTTGTTGGGCACTGAGTCACTGACTCAGCCTTGATTCCTGATCTACCAGCTTCATCATGTGTTGGGTCTCTGTTCTGTATCAAATTGGTACAGTTCCTCATGGGTTCGAATCCTTGCAGTGTGGGCACTTTTGGTGTCAAGTACTGCATTCCTGACTGCTTGGAACTCAACATAAGCCTCTCAAGCAAGTTATCTGTGCATAGAGCTGGGCTTGTGTTTGAGCCCTGAAAAGCACTCTGACCCTGGAATTGCCCTGTAAATCTTCCTCTGGTGTACTCATTCTCAAACTTTTTTCCGGAATTCATCTCCAGCTGTGAATTTCTAGCAGGTGGTCCAAAGAACATATTCTGCATAGTACTCAGCCCTTGATAGTTACCTTGAACCTGATTCACCAATAAACTGCCATTGCCCTGACTTTCTGCTGCTTTGAAGTCCTGATTAATGACAAATCTACTATTGAAGTTACCAATCGAAGACTGCATTGTGATTGCAGATGAACCTGTGTCAACTAGCTTATTGTATTGGGGGTTACTAGTAGCAGAATTGCCAGGGTTTGCAACATGAGATGCAGCCGAAGTTGTGGCACCAATTAGCTTGTGTGTGTTGGGGTCAATCCCCACTTGGCGCAGCTTCTTCTTGATGCAAGAGTTCCAGAAGTTCTTGATCTCGTTGTCGGTCCGACCTGGAAGCTGTGTAGCAATCTGCGACCACCTGCCACACACCACCCAGGTGAAAAATGCAATTTCAGCTTCTTCCTTCAACCCAGCTGAACAGCCATTTCTAGATCACAGAATTAGCTCTCTCTGCTTGCACTTAAAAAGCATGCAGTGCTCAATCCATAATTATGGTCAACCTGAAAACAGATCAAAGAAAATTGAGATTGTTGAAGATCCATGGACTAGTTTTTTTCTTCAGGTCTTTAGCCTGCCTGCTCCAATAACTAGTACCCGCAAGAGAAGACAGAAGCTTGAGTTGGGACTATTTGGATTAATAACCAATTTTGCAATTCCTCTCTGTCTCTCTGTCTCTCTGTGTGGGACTCTCTAATTCTTCACATCAGTTGAGTTGTGAAGCAGTTTTGGGCATCAAAAGGGCAAAGTGAAGAGAAGCTTGACATTGTAAGAATTGCCATGGAGGTGGAAGATTTAGTAGACCTGTTACCAAGTCCAGCATGTAAGTCAATGATCAACTTCTCCTCAGCCGACGAGAAGCCACCACGCTTCAAATCCGGCCTCAGGTAGTTGATCCATCGCAGTCTGCAGCTCTTTCCACATCGCTGCAACCCTGTCAATGTGCAGAAATCAATCACATGTGAGGGTCCCCCCTACCTCCCATTTGATCAATCACTTCCTCAATTCTCCAATATTTACTGTAAAACTGCCAACGGGGAGTTGGCCATGGGTATATAATATGACACTGCAGGAGAGGACTTCCACAACAGCAAACAAGTTGCACCAAGTGTTCAGTAAAGAGGACGAGCTGATCTCATGTGAGCTTGTGGGTAGGTGCAGAAACAAAGTTTGAGATCACATCATTCAAAGAACTGTTGAAGCAGCGGTACCCATTACAGCACAATACTTAGAGAGATCAGGTAATGTAGCTAGGGCTCGAATCGCAGCTTGTATGCTTGAAGTATGAGCCTGGAAAGTTGTGGGACTCACAACGTGACAATATTCAGGAGCCCAGACCTTGAAATAAGTTCAATGTCTGTCTGGCATGGCAGCTTGGAGGAAACTAAGAACGACAAAAAAAATCATGGAGCCTTGGTAACTGATGATCTGCTCCTGCACATGGATTTTTTGTAGAGCAGTTGGGTACTTGATAGAGAATTCATGAGGGAAAAAGATGAGTATTGCGCACCAGCTTGTTTGGGAACAGCGCTCCAGCAGCCGTGGCCATACGTGGTGATGTATTGCACTAGCCTCTCATCTTCTTCAGGCGACCACAGCCCTTTCTTCAGTTTCTGTTTGTGGCAACAGGAATGACGTCCCATTGCAGCAGCACTTGGCGCGAGCTAGCTACTAGAGTGTTACAAACTGTTGATCTGTTTTCTTTCTTTCTTTCTTTTAACCACAGTACTGCCAGCTTGCTTTCCAGTGATCTTGTAGTAGTTCCTTTCTTTGAGATCTGAGTTCACATCCTGCAGTAGCACGATCTTGCGTAATATTGTAGCTAGCTGAAGAATATTTTCTGACGGTAGTCATCACAGCAACAGCTATATCTACTAGGCGCTTGCAGGTCTCTCATTATACGTGCTTGATCAGTAATGCTCAGTGCTCAAATCTTGCGGAGCTAGTTTTCTTGAACTTCTCTTCTCTTCCAAGTACAGTGGCAGCTCGATCACTATTGTCGACATTGCAGCATCATCTTTTTCATGATGCAGGAGGGAATGCAGCAGGGTCGAGCACGAGCACTCAGTGCAGCTGCGCCAATTTCCCTTTTCGACTCTTGCCCACCGGCTCTCTCTCTCTCTCTCCAGATGTAGTTTCTAGTACAGCTCTTCTGCTCATGCAGATCTACCAAACGCAAGCTCTAGAAGCTCTTGAATCTAAGACCGAAATTAGCTAGCTACGAGTCGAGAATTGGACCCGCGTTAGCTAGCAGCGCCCGGATCCATCCCAGCTACTGCAGCATTTCTCCCATGGTCGGCGGCGTCTGATGATCAGCGCTTTCTATCACAGATCCGGATCCCAGCGATGTTGTCCAATGCAGCGGGGAAGAAGCTTGCAGCTTGGAAGTCTCAAGCATCTAAATCAGGAACAATTCTAATATCTTGGGGACTGCAACTCATGATGAACTCAGGGAGCAGCAGCTCCATGCCTGCAAGGGGACATGAATCTATAACCAAGCACAAGTCTAGCTAGACTTTCCGATCAAGACTAATTGCCGTGATCAAGACACACATCCAGCTGCCTCTGACACTCGCCGGGTTACTTGTGTATTGTAAGCTGAAGCGCTCATAAGAAAGAAAGAAATTCAGCCGAGTTTCTTGTAAGATCTTCACACTAACGTCTCCATTGCTACGTACTAGACAATGCTCTAAATCAGCTGCAGCTCCAGTCTTCTCCTGGATCTATGATCACTTGCTTTAGAACTCTCAACTACTCCTGTGGTGCATGCGATCAAAGCAAGGTGCGTGCCGAGAACTCAAGATCAACTGAAAGTAGAACGCACCGCCTCATGGGTTTTCTCAGATCTTGCATTTTACAACCAAAGAGTATGCATTACAGCTAGATACATGTAAGCATTGCTGCTCCAAGCTGCACCATGTTACCACTGTGTGCATGATTGGTAGACGCATCGAGGAGGATCAGATACAGACACGGTCGAGAGAGCTAGAGAAAACGAAAAAGACTGAGAACTATAACACGAGAGAAAGACACA
>Ga0116229_10014964_pt1 | contig 10674 bp, 2 predicted proteins | sample S1TSphgellanicum_3_FD_87313 | JGI IMG/M metagenome (GOLD analysis project Ga0116229, IMG submission 87313) | Host-associated microbial communities from peat moss isolated from Minnesota, USA - S1T2_Fc - Sphagnum magellanicum MG | ecosystem: Host-associated > Plants > Peat moss > Unclassified...
AGAACAACAATGAAATTCAGCACTAGGCTACAGCAGCAACATAGTGACACTATTGTGCTTGACTAGAAATTCGTCACGTAAGCTAGTTGTCAGGAGAAAGGTGGCAGCGCATATATATATATATAGAGAGAGAGAGAGAGAGAGGGAGAGAGAGAGAGTCGTCAAGATCTGTAGTAACGCAGCTTTTGGAGATTGTATAGTATATTGCTCACATATTCAGATTTTAGACTTCTACACTTTTTCGATATATATATATATATATATATATATATATATTTGATAGTATGGATAAAATCTAGATCTCCATGATCAAGGGCTCTTGATGTATATTGCAGTATATTTATATACCAAGCATATATTAGGGTTATCCGTCAAGTCCCATGATTAGGGGGTGAGAACGTTCAGCAGTTTCTGCATAATACGGCATCAAACGTGTAACTTGGAATGAAAATTTTACAAAATGAAATGAGTGGGACGCGGACTAGTCTTTTCAGGAATTTTGATAGTAAATTTCTTTTTCCCTGAGCGCCTCCTCTCCTGCTACATACATTTTCACTGCTCCTACCTGTAAGACTACTAGAATGACTCTCGAACCTTGTGCATTAAATGCTGAGTTTCAGCATTTCATCCTGAGATTCAATAAAATTCCAAACTTTGCCAATACCACTAAAAGAGGGGATAGGGGGCGAAAGCAGGCCCAAAGACACGGCGAAGACAGGATGACTTTACAGATAACATACTATTGTTCATACAATTTTAAATATATTTTTAATTTTGACTAGTTATGTTTGTGATCCAACGGCCTTTTTTTTCTTAGCTTGTTGAATTATGACTACACCTAAAAAGGGTATTTTTGTCCTTTCAACTCAAGCACTATTTGAAATTCTAAACAATCTCTGTTGTTGTTGTACATTTGCCAACACAAGAATTATGACTGTGTGCAATCAAGGAAGATATGTTTTAGATGTAACACAATATTTAAGCTACAATGCTCAATTAAAATATGTGATCAGTAGCTACCTGCTATTGCAGCGCATAACCAATATATTTATACATTCTATATATTATATGCACATTCAGACAAATCTCCAGTGTCCGGCAGCTGGTCAATTAGAAGCTGGTACATCAACTGGCCTCTAGCTCAGTTGAGAAAAGAACAAAGAAGCTGAGAAAATTTTGTTTTTCCTAGTGTAAATTCAAACTAATTTTGATGATTTTTTAATTAAATTTCACCAAAATTTTGACACCAAAAAAATGAAAAAATAAAATAAAATAGACACTGCTCTAGTTTGAAGTACCAGCTTATACAATCAATGACTCAATGAGGTAGCCTCTAGCTTAGCCAGCTCCTTGAGACACCTTTACAATATTTTGGCTCTTCCTGGGTTTTTGTGCCCAGACTTGGGCTATCACACACTCGGCTGGGCCGCCAAACCCAGGAGGAGCCTCAAAAGTGTTCCTTATCATATACAATAAGGTGCCTGCAGGTGACTAGCTCCAGCTTGAGGCACTGTACAAAATCAATAAGGTGGTGGAGAGATTCTGATATTCATGTCAGGTTTTTTTTTTTTTTTTTTTTTAACCTGAAAAGGAAGGGCAGGAAACATCCAGTTTTTTTTTTGTTTTCAATTTTGTGGTTTCAAAAGTTTGATGAATTTTTCTAAAATTTTAGCATTTTTTTTTTGAATTTTCAATCATTTTTTTAAAAAAATTAAAAATAAATTGTTGCAACAGTGCTAAAAAATCATCAGAACATGGTGGTTTTGTGTAAAAAAACCAAAGTTTTTTGGATGAGAACTCGATAATTTGAAAACAACCAGCCAACACTGGTTGAGACTTGAAGATACTTTCATACTCAGGGAGTCGCTATAACTATTTCCCACTACTACAGCAGCAAGTGAGAAAAGATCATAATCAACCATAGTGAGAATCTCAACAATCTGATCGGTTATCATGTCACAAGTTACGATTTCAGTAGTGACCTACTCTGGTTAGCACAAGGTACCAACATTGGCTCTCACTGGCTCAATAACTAAGTAACCTTTTGCTTCTTGGATGAAATGTCATAGCTGCTGCTCTTTTCATGGATGAAAAGAGGGCATCTCAATACTCATTATGGTCGGTTATGCCCAGTAGCTGATAAAGGGTTCGATTCCAAGGAACAGTCAAGTGCCTTGACTATTCTGACTAACCATCTCCCTCTCACCAGTCAGTTACTTAGTCCATAGACATCAAATGTGCATGTTAAGAATCAAAAGGAGCTCTGATCATCTACTATGTTGCTGAGTGAGTTCTGAACTGGCAACTTCTTGTTCAAGGGATCCGACCTGCCGCTGCATCTGTTATGAGAATACAGAATTGTTTAAGATGGAGCAGGGATCAGCTCTGAACAACAGGAGGGTGGTGATGGGTAGATCTACATCCAAACTCCTCATCCTTGATACTAGGCAAAAAGTAGATCGTCCAAATCTTCCACAATATTAACAACAGCTAAATTCAAGAGAAAGCAAAACAAGCGGTTCATCACATAATGGCTCTGCACCCTTTGTGCCAGGTTCAAAAGTTCAAACAAAATCATGAGAGATAATGGAAGTGTGTAACAGATTATGTGGTGACCGAACACCCACCTGTGCACCATCCATTGGAAAACCGTTAGGACTTTGTGGTATGTTTGGTAACGTATCCTATGGACAGAGTTAAGTAGGTAAGAGCATCTCCACCTGTGCTCAGTATGTGACTCCAGACAGTAAAATTTATCGTGCAAAAGTCAAAATGTGCCAGTTTAGCTCAGGAAATTGGTTTTTTTGCACCAAATTCGTGCAACTTGCCGTGGCTGGTAAAAGGCGCGACACAGTTGTGCACCTCCAAAAAAGAGTGTAATAAATTGGACCTGAATGCGGCTCAGTATTTATGATTGGTTGATCATAATAGGTGGTCCAGATGGTTCGCTACTAGTAGTTCCCACGTATAGGCATGCAGTTCCCGTTACAGTTTCATTGGCAGGGTTGCCAAAGAAAAACAGCTAAGCTAATTTTATTATCCGGAGTGACATACTGAGCACTGATGGAGACTCTAAGGAATGTAAGTGGTTACTATTCAGGCAGGTAAATAGGTAAGCCACTATGTAGGTACTAGGTCTGTAGATATATATGGATAGTTGATACTTGAGACATAGCTAACCATTGTGGTTAGCTTTCAGACAGCAATGCAGTGAAAAAAAGTGTTTCATGTGACAAAATAAATTCTAATAACGATGATTCATTACAACTAATTAAGGTAAGGTAATCATAATTTATAACTGTCACTTCGACAATTCTAAATTGGAGTTTGTTTAGTTCATTCGCAAGTAAAGAGGCATGGATGGTGTCTTTTCAGAAATTTGATTTTAAATATTTTTTTTTCAACATCATATTCCTGAATACCTTTTTAAATATATTTTTCATCAATTTTTGCATCCCATTTCTTTTCAATTCAATTCAATTCAATTCAAACTGCAAGCAATGTCATTCAATATTTTCATTTAAATAATATGCAATGTGTTACTAAGTTGCTCTTTTTATTACCTAGCTGTTAACAACTCAGTAGCCCTCTAACTACTACTAACCATCTACATTCCTAGTAGCCATGCATAGTTCTACCTACTTACAAGTCCTAGTTTTCTACTGGATAGGCTTACCAAGGTGCAACCCAATGCCAATCCATAGTCGGGCTTCATCCATACTTTTATGAAGAAGCTCTGGTTCTACAAACTCAATTATAACTATCTTGATTCTGGTTCCACACATAAATTACAACTATTGGAATCTGGTTCCAGGTCTGTTTCCTTTTCCCCTCAAAAACCTCAGTTCCAGCTCCACACCTAAATAGAACCAGGAACCCAGTTCCAGATGCATGGTTCTTTAATAGAATAATGCAAGGTTCTGGTTCCTGTTCCAATTCCAAAAATCAAACTTGGTTCAGATCAATTCTTACTAACTGGATCTGGCAGTTCTTACCCACCAAAGTGGGTGCCCCCTCTCCTCTTCCAAGCATTGGTCATAACTCAGACTTCCAATGGATGGTGCGCTGGTGGCAGCTGGTTCACTACTCTGGAACTCCTCCGGTTCACTGAATCGCACAGATTTGCTAGCTGATTTTTTCCACTTCTTTTGCAGAGACCTAATCCGATTTTCCTGTAATTTCACTCCCTTTTGGGGAAATGGGACCTGCCTCCTTGTACCTTTGCTTGAATCATCCATGATGAGTTTGAGTTCCAATAGCAAAGAAAAAACTTTGTTTGCAGCTCACCCAATGTCTTCAGAAATCTCTTGGTTGGTTATATAACAATGTCATCACAACTTCGAGTGTGACAATGTGAAAATTTAAATTTTCAGTCTCAGAAACTTACAAAATTGCTTAAACCAAAGATGCAATGAGTTCATTGGAGAGATTGAAACTGCCTGACCAAAAAAAACACACAGATCTGAGACAAATTCCTTCAACCAAAAACAAGAATGATGAAAGAAAGATTGAAACATTGAAACCTTTGTTGGCCCGGTATTTGATTTTTTTCAATGACCTCTGGTTCTGATTCTTTGAAAATTTAGAAATCTACTTAGCCTAAGTAGTGACTAGGTAGACAAGTTGGTATACCTAGGCTACCTACCTATTTAAATCTACCTACTTAGCCTAAGTAGTATCTAGGTAGATAAGTTGGTAGGCCTAGGTATAAGGTAAGTAAACTTAAGCTACTTATTTTGCCAAGGTAGTTAGTTAATTTGGTTTATCAATTAACATAGGATGTATAATTTGATTAAAAATCATTGGTCATTTCGATCAAGCATGTCATTTTGTTTTATTGAACTTGATTAAATGTCCCATTTAATTAAGACCCATTGGCCATTTTGATCAGGGTGTTTATTTTTTTGTTCAATTTGACTAGATTTTCAATTTGATAGATAATCAAATAAATCATCCTATTCAAATTCACTAGTCAAAAAATATATGTCATTTAAGCTCTAAGTCTCAAATCAAAATGAACAAGGCAATCAATTTGAATAGCTTAAAAAATCATGAATTGTAATAGTGTTCACATCAACATTGTTAATTTTTTAATTATCCATACTACAATAGATTTTATGAGGAATCATATAAAAATTATGAATGAATTCTAAAAAATTAGATCATAGTGGACTTTTAAACCATAAAAGGTTTCTTGATGACATAATAAAAAATTTACATGTGGATTCCAAAAAAATGCCATTATAGGGTTAGATTTTTTTGAATAATAGGACAACATCAAATGAGATGTTTAAGAATAAAATACATTGAAACCTTCATTATAGAAAAAAAAATTGATTTTAAAAATATAATATTGGATTAGTAGGTTTTACTAGTCTATTTCTCATTAAAAACTTCATGTTTTTACATGAATTGTTTGACTAAGTATATGTTTAACTATTTACACACTTGGTGTTACCTTTATTTTTAAATGGAAACATAAGGAAATGTACATTAGATCCATAAGTTGTTAATTATCAAAATGTAATTTTTTTTAATGTTAAAAATAAACTCTCATAGGCCAAAAAAAGCCATCTAACCATGTTTTAACCCAATTGGAATGATTAATAGTTGCACTATGCATTAGATGTTTAAGTTTATTGTGTTCAATGCAAAAGTAGGTTTTCAAGTTGTTGGTAATCAAATGCAAGGGTTATATGTTATTTATTTTGGTTTGAATACGAATAATTGATGTATTGGGGTTATTTATGAACCTCAAATGATCATATTGAAGAGAAAAAATCACATTCTAATTCACATTTTTTTATATGGTTTTTTTTATTTATCAAATTAGCTAAATCCAATTGAGAATACATTGGTTGTGAATGGTGGCAAATTTCCTTTTAGCATTCAAGTGAAACCCAAAAATGAATGAATGTGTTTTTCTTAGACCTTGTTATTTGATTGCATTTGGGTGTAAGTAGGGCTTGAACTGCACTAGGTAGGATTCAAATTGGATCAAGGTTTGACTCCCCTTCAAGCTATTTTACCTTTGAAGTTTGTGACAACTTTGTAGCATCCATGTTAATTCAATTTTGAACTTTGAACATTTTGGTTTAATCGATTACATAATTTAGTTTAGGCATTTGCATGAGGATATATTTTTAGGTGTGGCATTTTATGTGCATATTGTGCACATTTACACTCGCAAAACATTCCCATTATAAGAAAGTATGCCATGTGACATAATCCCATTAAAAAACATAATGTTACGTGGCATACATCCATTGATTAATGTGATGACATTGTAGGCCATTTAAAATAGATGATGGGTATTCAATTTATATTTTCAAAACAAAATTACAAGAAAATATTTTATGTTAACAAGGGGCAACTAGTGAATAGGTTATATGCTGATTGCAAAAAATGGGGATTAGTTGCAAGTTGCACATATGGATAGTTAATAGATGAGAATGTATTTGTTGAATGTATATATCATCCATGTGGAATGTGTTGACAGCATAGTGAATCATCATTTGTAATTAAGTGTTGAGTGCAACTCCATATGTGTAATTAATAAACTTTTAATTGTTGATGTTCATTACAACTTATTTATAGTCACAAATTATAATTGTAAAATGGACCTTTCCTTTTAATGGTGTGATTAAAACCATACACATATAGTTTTGAATTGTGAAATCTTTAATTTTATGACTCGATGATTTGTACATTGGTTTTTGGTTGAAATTTTTAATATTTTTTTGTCTACATAAATTTGGAAAACTTATGTGAAAAGGCCCATGGTGTTGGTGGGACCAAGCCTTAATGGAGCAACAACAATTAATTTTGCATTGACAAATTTTGATTTATAAGTGACTTTTCTCCTTGATCTTTGTACATTTTTTTGCTTGGTTCCAAAGTCCACACATGGTAATGTGTTACATGGAAATATTGTACATTTGATGAAATATAAAGCAAATTGCAAAATTGGTGTTTATTAATTTGCACAACCTTACACTAAAAGTGTGGGTAAAGTGGTAATATTTCCCAATTATTTGGCCTATGTTGAAGTATGTATTTAGTTTTTGGCCTTCATTTCAATTGCAAATGTTGAGTTTAATTTGGTATTCTATCAACTTTATGTTCAAAAAAATGTTAATTGTGTATTCGACAACCATTATGAAAAATCATGTCCACTAAAACCACATTACTTTGCAACTAGAGTTCCAAAACAATTAATATACAATTGCACTACAACTAGAGCATGGAAATACAAGCAATTAATAAATAAAATGCTATGTCAAAAAAGTAGGGAATTGTAATGTAATTGCAATTTAATTACAAATAGGACACCTATACAATGTGATGCACGCATCGTACATACAAATGTAATAAATCACGTTTGATTTTTTTTACAAGTTACACTTTACTTAGGTGTGACAACTACATTACAACTACTGTATGACATCAAAACATTTGACCATATCACATGTACTCATTTTCACCACCTATTAGATATGACATAGTTGTATTACATATTAGTTGTATATTAATATACAACTAATTATCAATTATGATTTCCATTTATACAACTAGTTATGCCCCTATGTTGCCACTATAAAAGTACTATTTTTCCATTATTTGTGATTATTGCTCAAATGTTAGTAAATTAATAACAAAAACCATTCATATTTAATCTTTAATATTTAATAATTAAAATTTTTCAATAATTTTTCAATTATTAAATGATAATAAATATTCATTTTACTTAATTAATATGAAATAATTAATTCAACTAAATAATTGATAGTTCATATGAATTAATTCATCCAATTTAGACAATTTGTTTGTTGATTGAATCAAATAATTAATTTATTAATAATTAACTAACTAACTATTTTAATTAGACTAATTAATAAAAATATTTAGTTCAAATATTTATTTTTTAATTTAAAATTCAGATATTTAATTATTTGATAACTATTTCTTGTACCCAAATTCATATTTAATGATTATTTTTTCAATAAGTTATCCACTATTAATTATTAATTATTATTTAATTTACTTAATTATTATGAACTAATTAATTAAGCTGTATAGTTAATTAATAATCTGAATTAAAATAATTAATGAAAATAGTAAGTTCAGATAATTAATTTAAATAATTAACTATCAAGTAATCCAAATAATCAATTTTGGAAATCCAAATGATCAATCATTCAAATTTTATTTGAATTTATATTATTAAATATCTCATAACTAAACTAATTAATTCAAAAAATAATTCAAATTAATATTTCAGATAATTAATTATGGATAATGAATTCACATTTATAATTATTACATAATTACCTATTAAGTTCTACAATTTGCAAAATTAAAAACAAACACAAAGAATGTGAGAGAATTGTTTATAGTTACAACCCAATTTGGAAATAATGTGCAATTAATAGATTTAACCCACATGTTTTATCCATGAATTTCATTTCACAAACAATATAAACAAGGTGTTTTTTCTTGTGTATCCACATTAAAATAATTGTGTCAATATGGGACATTAACTCAAAAACATTAACCCTAAAAACAAAACATAAAATAAAAAATGTATATTTGCACGGTTACTCTTTAGCTTACCTACCTTTTTACCTTCCTATATATTTGCTTACCTAAGTAGGTAAATATGTATGTATGTATTATAAGTAGGTCCTACCTACCTATGTAAGTAGGTAGGTATGTAACTTAGGTATGTGGGTATGACCTACCTACTTATTTTTATCTACCTATTTAATTTTACCTAGACATACTTAGGTAGGTACGTAAGTCCTACTTATGTACCTACCTATGCCTATATATCGACTTACCTAGTTATTTAAATAGATTTTTTTTTAAATCAATTAATATGACATGTGGCAATTTTTTATTGCACCATGTGCCACAATTTAAGACCATATAAAATGAACAATCATAATGGATGATGGAGATCAATATTTTTTTAAAAAAATTATTCAAAAATCCCTAGAATGTTACATGTCAAATTTTGATGGATTGATGAAAAATAATTTCAAAACGATGTTACCATTGTAATTGTAAACTAGTTGTATTAGAATTGCACATTAATTATTCCTACATAATTGTAAGTAACTTGCATGAGTTGCATATATGTATATGGTTTCACATATTGTCCTATAGCAATCATGCTTGTAAAAATGATCACTACAACTCAAAAGCCTAATTGCAAGGCCAATTACAAATCATCATATTTTTTCATAATGAACATAAATTCAAACATGATGAAGGTTGTTGGATAAAGGTGATTGAAAACATGAAAACTTATTTAATCAAATGACTGCCTAATGGAAGGTAGTCGTACCTTCTAAGTAATAAGGTAAAAAAACCCAAAAAACCTTCCAAACAATTTTCAAAACTTCAAAATGGGGGTTGGAGGTAGCTACTTTCCAATCACTTGATAATACTTCTATAACCTAGTAATTCATGGCAAACTTATTGACTTCACCCTTTAGAAATGTTGCCCTCATATTGTTACCTTCTTATTGTAATTACTATCCAACCATTTTTAATAACCAAATATGAAGAAAGAAAAAATAAAATGATGTGGAAATGTAGAATCTTCTATATCAAAAAATACTTAATATTCTTCTTGTACTAAGCAATCAAGGCAATTAACAAAACAAAAAGAAAGATCCTTCCATACTTGCATGGAACATGATGTATTTTTCTCCCAACATCAAATACAATTTCTTTCACCATTAACCCTTTTAATCTCTAAGAAACAACAAGTGAAAGTCTCATATTGAGGACCCCACATAAGATAGAATGAAAAGGAACAAAGGAATTCCCCGCCCACCAAGTTCCTCACCACTCATAAGCCACAAAGGCACCTCATCCCCTCCTACAAAAAAGTAGGCTCTAATCTTAACCTCCTCCACAAATCCCTAGTTGATTATCAAATTCATGCTAATCATTTTATTTTCAAAAACTAACTACCCAAGTAGTTTCATTTCCTAGTAAATAGAAGATAGTAAATGATCAATATCTATCACTAGTAATTAAGAAATTACTCGGATGTTCATTAGGCTAACTAAATTAAATAAAATTTCCATTAACATATATATTTTAATTGGAATTCCCTTTAAAAATTAACTTATGATCATTTTTCTTTGAAGGTAATTTTGTGATCGTAATTACCATCATGTAACATAAGGGTACATAATGCTGCAACATCCATCTCACAAATATGCAAGCATTTGGAATGCAACATGAATTGTGTATACATTTCTCCTTTTGCTTTATAGACAACACACAATACATTACTTATACAAAGTTCATTCGTGCTCAACCACATACAACATTATAAATTTAAGATTGGCAAGAAGTTTAAATTGCAAGTGAGATTATGTGGTTGAATTCACTAGAAGAAAAACATGTATTTTCGACTGCTCTTTGCGACTAAATTTTAGTCGCAAGAGACATTTTGCAACTAAAATCCTTTTAGTCGCCTAAGACGACTGCATGTGAAAACTAGTCGCAAATGACAAAGAATATAAAGTCAATAAATACATTTCATCCTTTGACTCCATTGTATACGTATTGTCACATGCGACTAATATGCGACTATTTTGGTCACAATTCAAGGCAAATCATGTGTTGCCACGTGTTTTAATATATGATTATTTA
>Ga0116229_10014967_pt1 | contig 10672 bp, 8 predicted proteins | sample S1TSphgellanicum_3_FD_87313 | JGI IMG/M metagenome (GOLD analysis project Ga0116229, IMG submission 87313) | Host-associated microbial communities from peat moss isolated from Minnesota, USA - S1T2_Fc - Sphagnum magellanicum MG | ecosystem: Host-associated > Plants > Peat moss > Unclassified...
ATATGGCTTGCAAGAAGGTCAAAAAAAAGAAAATGATTGTTCCTGATTGGCCAACTATAATATGATTGGCTCTGGTGGTAAAATTTATCACTTTATTCAATTCCCTTTTTCAAGTATATAGAGGGGAGGATGTGAGGAAAATAAACACTGCAGCTTGGATGCGCCAAATACTGATACAGGCTCAAATGGTGTACTAGGCATGCTTGAAGAGCAAGTCCACCTACAGCAATATAATGGGCTGTAAAGAGTGTAGAACAAGCCCATAAGGCTTTTTAGCATGAAACTCAACTTGGATCTGTAAATAGGGGAATGATACTGCCCATTTGCAAAAGGCCAGTAAAAAAGTATGATCAGCTTTGATTGGGTATCTGTCCACGTTGTAGAATTGGCAATTTACCCAATCTTCACTCTACATTGTTCAAGATTTCATTTTCATGGTTGGGAATGGGTACACATCTTGTACACTATATGGATGCCGTAGACAAAGGTAGAGGCCCACATTTGGAAGAAGTTCAATAAGCAAAGGGTCCTTATAAGCAAAGGCTTTACAGGTACTGCCGCCTTCTTTTTTCCCTGGCTGCCCATTTTCCTGTCCAAGATGTGTCTGGAGATGCCCAGACACATATTGGTGCTGCCCATTATAGACTTTGGACCCTCCTATTATGCACATTTTGAGCCTGTAATGGGACACCTAGTATCTATTACAGGGCCAGAATGTGCATAACAGTCTACAGTGGGCAGCACTAAATTGTGTTTGGGTACCATCCATCATTTTTGAGAAAAAAGATGGATCAGGCCAAGGGGTACGCCATAAGGACCCTTCACTTATTCAACTATCTTCCCCCACATTCTAGGTGTGTAGGTCTTGACTCATTGATTAATGCCTCTTCCCTTTTATGGCAGGTCCAAACAAAATCACAAGAGATGATGGAACCCATTTGACATGTTTAGTAAAGTGAATACAAAATCACTTTTGTTTATGACCTATCCTGAAAGCCTCACATGTTCTTAGTGTGTATCATTTAGACATTTTGTAGTAACTACATGTGACGAACTCGGTTAATTTCATATATTGTTGTACTTTGATGAAATCAAAGTTTAGTTGTGTTGATAGAAATAACTCAAAATAATTAGGTTGTGTCTAGAGCATGCCTATTCACAACATTCACATTGTCACCACAAAACTTGTGTGCAGACAATGTTATCAAAAACTGAATAAAAAGCCACACAATACCAGGGGGGGCAATGAACCACTCCTGTTTCTCTATCACAGATCTGTTACACAAGTACACTCTCAGTTCACTGACTTTGATTCCCATACCTAATCTTTGTCACTTAATCTGGGACAAAAAAATTGGATTTAAACAAATGATGCTTATGTTCTGTTGTGTGTTATCATGGAAAGAACTGGAAATAATTTCATTTTGTACAATTAATGTGATCCTTATCAATGGTTGCAGTTTAAACCACTGCATCTAATCTGCCACATAACCAGCTACTGTATGTATACAGATGACTCTGGGTGCATTGTCTCTCACCTTTTGCCACCCATCTCATCCATTAGGCCATCATCATCCTTGTACCACTTCTTCACCTTTATCCTCCCACTTCCAAGAGCAGTGGCAGTTTGAGTGTTCTTTTGTTGTTGCTGCTGCTTTTGATGACCAGTCAATAGACACATTTCTCTTGCCAACAATCCACTGAAGCTGCTGCTATCCAGTGTGGATGTTGACTCTGTGTCTGCAGACTCCCTAGTTGCAACTGTGGGCATCATGCCCATCTCCAGTTGATGGCTTTGTGTGCTACCCGGACTGAAGTGATGAACTCTAGAAGCATCATCAACTTTATTGCTGCTGCCTAATGATTTTTGAGTGCCTGTGATTGACTGTTGTTTTGGAGTAGGTGGGGATGCTGCTGGTGAGGAGAATGATCCTTTCATCAACATGTCATTTATGTACCCAGAAGTAGTAAGCAGGGCTGACAAAGAGGTATTGATCTTCTCTGATTCTGCCATTTGGATGGCACGTGCAGCTTCAGCCAAAAGGCGTCTTGTCTTGTTTAAAGTGGCCAATGCTGCCTTGTCAGTTCGAGCTGCTGATTCCAAGGCAAGTGCTGCTCTCTCTGCTTCCACCATCAGTAGCCTGTACTCCCAGTGATGCCACCCCCACCAACACACGACACATTCAAATCCCTATTCCATTTTCTCTTCTACATGAAGTAGTGATTTGGAGCTGTTGTCAGCTGGATGAAACAAATATTCACTCAACTTGGAGTTAAGCAGCAGACAGAGATGTTCATTTTGCTTGTCTAAGTATGATTGAGCTCTTCAAGTAATCTGATGAGTTCCTACACTAATCCTTGACAGAATCCCATGGCACACTGCCTGAACACAATTCAATAACCCAGGTACAAGATTTTGGGTTTGGGCTCATATGTATTTCTCACCTTGCTCGATCAGAAGCCTCCCTTCGTTGTGACTCCATCTGAAGCCGAGATTCTCGAAGCTGCTTGATCTTCTCGAGTTTCTGACTAGCCAGTGGATCAATGTAGGAAGCACAGGCAGGAGAGTCTATGCTGGGTTTATCAGACTCCTGAGATGTATGACTTCCAAGGCTGTTACTTGCAACCTCTGAAACTCTAACCTTTGGGTAGTTGAGGTCAGTGTGAGATGCTTCGGCTCTCCTCTTAAAGTCCCTTTCCCCTTCTGAAGAAAATATAGTCTTGCTCTGGTGTGGTGCTCTTGGCAGGGTGACATGAGGAGGTGTTTTCAACTGGCCAGCTGCAGATGCTCTTTGCAGGTTTTGGTCATCCTCATCTGCCAAAACCTCTGCAATGAAACTTTCATCTGCAGTGAGCCTATCACCATGCTCTTTGGGTGGAGTCAACTTCACCCTGGCAGCTCCATAATGTCCTGTCCGCTTATGCATGCTTGCCAATGTCTTTCTTCGATATTCCTGCAACCTCAAGTCATGAACAAATGAAATCACATTCCTGAGATCACACTTGTGCTCTAATATGCACAACTTAGATGCAACTGTCAGTTCACCCTAGAAGCATTGAAAAGGTTTGACAATACTCACTGGATCTTCCCACTTGGCTCTGATAGCTTCTGATATCTTCATCCGATGCTCCATGGTATAACCAGGCCCTCTCATAGCCTTTTTCAATGCCCTCATTTCTTGTTTCAATTGGAGGCGGTCTTGTTTTGCAGCAGCAAGTTGTTGCAGCCGGATTTGGTGTTTGAGGTTTTTATATGTATCCCACTCAAGTTCATCATCATCCAGTCCTCCTACTCTTGCAGCCTCTGCTATTGCCTCTCGCCATTCTCCAATGCACATCTTTTCTATGAACATATTCATTCGTTTTCTGTTCCATACATTCTTCAACTTACATCGTATCTTTTCCTTTGATTCAAAGCTGTGCACATGAGAACATCCCATGAGAAGAGGCAAGAATCTGATGTCCACAATTGCAATCGATGGAACAATTATGACTCCATAATATGTAAGACCTCTTTGAATCTTGTGCTATCTATGATCTGGACACATAAGGCAAGTATCTAAGTAACCCTACCTTTGAGGTCTTCCATTCTGTCGCAGCTTTTCACGGACCTGAAACCAGCGACAGAACACCAACAATGCACACACAAAACTAAGAAGAATATCATACCATGTCTGTTGACAAACATGAAGCAGAATCTCTCCAATCCTTTGCCCAATTGCCTACTTATTGGAGGTGGACAACTATCTGGATGCAGTGGCTCAGTTGTCTGGATTTTCCCTGCAGAAAAAAGAGGGAAGAGCAAAAGGCATAGAGGAAAAGAGTACCTGGGGCTTGTTCATTGCTTCTCGTGTCTTTTCTCGAATTCTGGCAATTGTTTCTGCAATGCAACACCACCAAAACCCATGTGTGTCATTTGTTCAAACCTCTTCTGCTTCACCATTCTGAACTCATAGCCACCACCAGGAAGGAAAAAAAACATTGCAAAGAGCGACAACCTCTTTATCATGCTCAATGGAAAAGAAAAAACCACCACAACAAACCTGTAGAGTGGTGTCTGCCTTTGTTCCATGGTACCCTTCCCTTGTTGGATTGCGCTATTCTCTGGCGTCTTAATATCTCTTTTTCTGGAGTAGTGTCAACAGTACTCAAAAGGAGGTCCACAGCTCGGGAAGCAATGCTTGCTTCTTCAATCTGTTCTCTGTTGGAGGGCTGGTCCTCCTCCTCTATCTGCTGCATGAGCTGGAAGCACAACAGGGTCCCAGGAGTTTCAACCTCAGAAGCAATGGAGGTTATAGCCATCAAAACAAATCCATGCTTCGAGCCATGCCTTGAAGATTGTAGTTTCTTCACAAGGCACACAGCCCTTGGACATGGGTGCTTTGGGACTATGGCACTGGAGCACACACAATAATGATTCAAGGAAGAGGGTATGCTCTGAGAACTCCAGGTGATGGAAGGAGAGCCATGTGACACCAGAGACCTGCAACAAAAAACCCAAAAAATATTGAGGCCAAAAAAAAAATTTAAATACAACACCTATCATGTGTTTTCAAGCTGATGCATCAGGTTTTCAGTTGTGCATCATACACCCAGATGATCCAGAACTTTTGCCCCATTTACAGCTTCAGATTATCAGCTCCAGGAATGGCAAGAAGGAAGTGTGAACATACACAGAATGGGATAAGCAAGATTCACAACTTCCTCGAGGGAAGGAAGAGGAGGGGATTAGCGAATTAGGGTACAGAGCTAAACCCTAAACCCTAAAATCAACACCCATCAGGTGTTTTCAAGCTGATGCATCAGGTTTAAAGCCATGCATCATAAACCCAGACGATCCAGAGCTTTTGCACCATCTCCAGCTTCAGATTATCAGCTCCAGGAATGTCAAGAAGGAAGTGAGAACACACACAGAATGGGATAAGCAAGAATCAAAACGTTCTCAAGGGGAGGAAGGGGAGGGGATTAGCAAATTGGGGCACACAGAGAGCTAAACTACTGTGCACACTAGTTTGCAACTTTTCTCCTTCCGAGAAAAAGACAAGCTCTTCTGAGCATTTTAGCCAATATTGCAACAAAAACAAAAACAAAAAAATAGCTCAGCATCCAGTACTCAGATTCAACCCAAGAAAAAAGAGTAACGAGAACGAGGAGAGAGAGAGAGAGTCATCACCTCTGAAATACAACAGGACACCCCAAGCATGGAACATGGCCGACTCCCATCGCCTGCTGCAGCACCACCACTCGCAGACACAAAATCCACAGAAGAGGAGAGAAACAAAATTGAGATCAGAGAGAAAAAAGCTCGCACAGAAATCGCCGAAATCGTCCCAGAAACAGAGGACCTAAGTCTTCATGTTTGAACAGCCAGTACATGAGAAACTCCGAGACGAAAAAAACCCAAATGAAGAAATCCGAGAGAGAGAGAGAGAGCGAGAGAGAGAGAGAGACGAAAGCACAGGAGAGAGACGAGAAAATAGACTCGAAAGTGGGGATAAAACCCTAATCATGGCTGAAGTGTTTAGGGTTTTTCGCGAAACGCTAAAGCCTAAGCCCTTCTGCTTCGTCTTCTTCGTCTTGTGGACGTACTGTGAGTGCTTTGCGTCAGCAAAATACGTAGAAGCGAAGAAGATTGCACATAATTTTCTCTTGTCCTCTTTCGTCAACAAGGACATTGATCGATTGTGTGAGGGAAGAAGAAGAAGAAAGGGCAGCAACCGGATCCCCTGCTCCTGCCTGCTTCTGATCTAGAAATGGAGAAAGATACCCTAAATGGAGAAATCTCCAGTCTGAATCTGCAGTGTGAGAATCAATCACTACAGAGTAGCTTGGACCAGAACCCATGCTCGAGAGTAGAGAGAAATCTCCAGCATACAAAAAGGGAAAGGGATCAGCATCGGAGCAAGGCTTGCTTCCGGCGTAATGCTGACAGAGGCACCTAGAAAAGGGGAACTTTGGACAGTTCTTGTAGTAAGGCAGTATTTTGATTTTCTTCTTGAGGGGGAGGGTCAAGGTGAGGGGAGCGGTTCTGAAGAAGGTACTCTGCGGGAACCTTGAACAGTTCAATCTTGAGTCATAATTGTCATCTGTACATATCTTCATGGACTTTCAGAGCTGATTTGATGGTCTTGGACGATGGTTCTTCATCCTTGCAGATTTACGGATTGGAAATAGAACAGAAGAAATTGGAAGAGGACACAGTGGTGTGCCTAATGAGTGGTGAAATCGTGCGAATGACAATGCAAATGAACTTGATTTTTTGAGGTACAACATCTGACCAAGACATACTTCATCCAATCTCATATCATTTGCACATGGGATCTTCCAAGTGGAGATTAGTAAACGCTATGGCATACTTGAGTGGCAAGAGGACCTCAAGATGACACACGCTTGGTAGACAGATTAGGAGGTTCACAGCACTATGACCTTGTGAATGCTATACTGATAGTCAGATGGGTTCTTGGAGGCTCATCAGCAGAATACCTTCAATAGTGCTAATGCTAACTTGACTCACTAATGACACAATAAACTAGCTTGAGCCTTGGAACAAGTGGTTCTGAAGAAAGCAGGAGCAGAAAATACACCAACTATGTTTGTTTTCAGTGACACACAGATGAAGCTGCAACAATTTTTGGATGATATAAACAACAATATTGAAAACTGGGGAGGTAAGAATCAATATTTTGTATTATCCGCATTGTAGTTAGCTCACTTTTAGCACCAACATATTATGATGTGGGTGTAACATATATGAACCACTGAGCTTCTTGTAGAAATATAACTGCCAGAATTGTAGCATGTTGATGAAACAACATGCACATGTCCCTAACTGGCTCTTGAAGACTCTTGTCAATATCAATCTACAAATACCACACAATTCACAAGCTCCATTGTATTGGTTATTAAACCTGCAGAAAGAGCTTGCAAGTTATGGAGCCAAATGCAAACAAAATAGATGCATGTTGATAATATTAGAGCTTATTGACTAGTGAAATATTGTTTTCGTGCTTGGGTGTATAGTCACATCAATGGATGTTGTTGTTCAACATCAGTAGCTAATATTGTTATGGTAAAATATCTCTCCTTATCCCAGCTAATTTTTAGATCAAGCCAATAGCCACAATTCTCAAATTTACAAAACTCTTTTAATTTCTAAGTAAAATATGTACACTAAAAAAGTAACGTCAACCCAAAAAGTAGATGTTCATCTTTTTTATTTCCTTTCTCTAATCCAATAGAGTAGATCAAAAGGACATCCCTCGAAAAAGATTATATCCGGTTTTTGTATCAAATTTCAAAACACATATTAATTCTTTTTCTTTTCTATCAATTAAATACCTTTGTGAAATATTGTACTTCACTTCTAGATCAAAATGCATATTAAATGACTAATATTCCATAACATCATTCCTCATTCTATTTGGAGTGCATGTTGTTTATATTTTCTGTAGGGGTTTGATGATTGTCATGCGTAAACATGTCCTTTATCTCTATATAAACACCACAATGATGTTAATACCTTTAACATCATGTGAACTTCAAATCAATTGATTTAACAAATTTTGTACTTACCTACAAGTGATAGTATATATACATCAAATTCTATTTACAGACGTGGTTTGTTGTTTTTTCTTGTCCAACAAATGCTAAAAAAGTCGTTGTAGAAGAGGTGCTTGGTATTCTAACTTTCTCCTTCTTTATTTATTTTTTTGTTCATGTTTTCTACCAAACTAGCTACTTGGTCAAATGACAAATCTAACCACATATTGATGTCGAAAATACCAAAATTAGAGTAGAACTTATGCATTTAGAAAGGCATTATGTCTCCTATGACCATCTCCTTCAACATTTTTTTCCCTTTCCAATTGGTCAAACTATCTTCAATTTTCTTGTACTCTAATCCAAAAACATCCAACATAATCATGACATATATGAAACATTTATCCTTATGTAACAATTGTTAAATTTAACATGTAAGGCCACTTGTCACAACTGTGAGCAATTCATGACCAAAACCTGAACTTGTACAACATCTTTTTCATCTGGACATTCTTAGTAATCATGTTTAGGTCATTCATGGGAGTTTTGTTGTCATGTTTCCTTCTCTACTATTTGTCTTGTAATCAAGATATGTGACCATACGTCTAGCTTTGCATGTTTAATTCTCTTTATAGACTAAAAATCTTTTGTCTATAGTTTTTGTTTACCAATGAAAATGAAAAAAAAAGGATTGGTGAGCGAAATCAAAACTAGATGCTTTTGTTGCCTTTGGTGTGATAAATTGTTCACTATTAAATATTTTGTGATGCATTTTGTATGGATTATGTATGCATGTTGTGAATTTGTGTTTATATCAAGCCTGAAATGTTCTCTTGTCAATTTCAATTTGTAATCATGTTTGGAATTTCTAAGCAATTGCAACATATTGTAAACCTTAATCTCTATTATAATTGTTGTAAATGACACTAGTTATATTTTTATAGTAATCATTTCTCTTTGCTAATGAAATTTTTTAAAGTTTCACCTAAGCATTCAAATTTTAAATGTTTTTTGGTTTTGCAAAATTGGGTTGGATAATCTATGTTACCATCAGGTCTTATCACTATTGGTAAGGTTTTTGACTGATTTTGTTTATCCCACATTTCTTCAATTGCTAGAATTCATTATCTAGCAAATTATTATTTCATAGTTTGCAATAACAATCATTAAACTCTTCATAACTTCACAATTTGAAAAAAAAATTGTACTTGCCTTTAAGAATTCCATCATGCTTTCTAGTTCCATTAAGCTTTGTTGAACTTTATCTTTTTAAATAATGTTAATTGTTTTGTAAGTGTATAATGACAAAGTCCTTTGATTTCATGAAGAGGAGGAGAAAATGTACCAACATATGCTTAAGGTCTTGAACATAATTATTTTTGTTATAGATCTAATGGGCAAATAAGGACTAAACAAACTAAAATTGGGATTGGGGGAAAGAAAACTAGTGAGCCATCATTAAAGAAATTTGTTGTTTTGGCAATAGCTCATATCCTAACATGTGTTTTGGGAAGCAACCAATAGCAAATGAGTGTCAACAAGGTACAGTAGGCAAAAATAATAATTTCCCCAAAATCAAATTAAAAAATGAAATAGTTTTTTATATGGACATAAAAAAGTAGATTCAAAATATTTTGAAGTAAAAATACAAAACCGTGGAGCCCTACATTTAATTTATGGGAAGTTGAATAGAAAGTTTAAACAATTTTGATATCATAAAATAGGTTGAAAATACGTTTAAAATTAACTAGGTCAAAATGGTGTTCAAACCTATTTCATATTAAAATTTTGATATATTATGATTATAACATCCATAATTTGATAATACATAAGTATTTTTCAAGGTTCCACTAAGTTGAAATTTTTTAAAAATCAATATTTCATATACATGTAGCCCATTTTGTAAAAAAAACATTTTGTGCAAGTAAAAATATTTTTAAAAATTCTACTTAATTCTATTTTCAAAATAGGGTTTTTCAACATTTTAAATATAAAATGAAAGATTATCATCACGTTAATTATTGTATTAAAAAAATTACTTTCAATACGTTAAAACTTTTTCATGGCTACATGTAATTAGTTTTTACGAACAATAAACCATCTTTACCTTGCTTGCACCTAGATGTAATTTTTGTTTTTAAATTACTACCTTTTTTTAAGTGTGAAGCATAGAATTTGTGTATTTTAGAAGTGTTAAATGATTATTGTCTATCAAGTTGGTAAGAAATGAATTTGCTCATAAATGTTGACCTCATGTCCTATAAATTCATGATCTTTTTTTGTGATTTTTATGGGATATGTTATATTTCATCATAGAATATGTATGGTGCACTTTAGGAAGGAATAAATGAATGCCCATTTTTTGGTATGATTTTATCATTCTAAGGACCAAAATCACAATCAAGGATTTTAAATTTTAATTATTTTGGTCTTAGTTTTCATTTTTGATGGTAATGTTGACAAGATTTTATAACCTTTCATTTTTTAAGTATATCATTTGCAATGTTTGGTGAACTATTTGATTATGGATTTATAATTATAATTATATTTAAAATATTGATAGGGATTTTGTTATAAATGTTAATATTATGGGATTCATTCATTTGAATGTTCATTCATGACTTGTAAATAAACTTGTACCTAATTTTTAATTTAATTTTAATTCATTTTAAATTATTTTTTAGTTAAATTTAAATTTATTTTAAATTCACTTCTAATTAACTCTCAATTAATTTTTAATTCACTTTTACTTCATTCAGAATTCATTTTTAGTTAACTTGTAATTCATTTTCATTTCATTTCTAATTAATCTTTAGTTCACATTCAATTCATTCCAATTCACTTACAATTCACTTCTAGTTAATTATTAATTAACTTTTAGTCCACTTTTAGTTAAATTTAAGTTCATTATTATTAAATTTTAATTCACTCTCAATTGAATTTTAATTCACTCATAATTCACACATGGGTGAACATGGGCGCACATGGGTGAATATGAGTCACATATAAATTAAAAGTTTTTTAAAAAGTTTTTTGACTTAAGTGTTTAATGGATATAAATAAAAATAGAATTTATCATTAAAAATCACCTTCTCAACACATTAAGATCATCCCCTTCATGTCCATCTTCAAC
>Ga0116229_10014969_pt1 | contig 10670 bp, 8 predicted proteins | sample S1TSphgellanicum_3_FD_87313 | JGI IMG/M metagenome (GOLD analysis project Ga0116229, IMG submission 87313) | Host-associated microbial communities from peat moss isolated from Minnesota, USA - S1T2_Fc - Sphagnum magellanicum MG | ecosystem: Host-associated > Plants > Peat moss > Unclassified...
AAAAACGTGGATCCAGCAACAGTGTTCCACGAAAGTTTCGGCGGTGCACACGGCGTTCTCGTGACCGCCGTCTCGCCTAAAGCGTTCGAGCAAGCCATTGGCACCCTGCGCCGTGGGGGGACGATGGTCTTAAACGGCCTGCCTCCGGGCACCTTTGATCTGTCAATCTTCAATATGGTACTTGACGGCATCACCGTCCGCGGCTCGATTGTAGGTACACGTAAAGATCTGCAGGAGGCGTTAGATTTTGCCGGTCGTCATAAAGTGGCGGCGAATATTGCGGTTGAACCTCTCAGCAATATTAACGATATTTTTGCCCGTATGCATGCAGGCAAAATTGAAGGGCGCATCGTGGTCGATTTAGCTCTTTAAAACAGGCTTATCAAGAGGCTCCGCTCGGGGCCTCTTCTATATAAAGTCATTTTTTCAGACTGTTAGCATATCTTCGAGTTAATCAACGACGATTTTCCATCCCTCATAAAAGCCCATTTGCTCCTGCGTTGCCATATCCATGGCCGTACGTTGCCATGCAATGGCCGCGCATAGCGTGACACTGTCACTCTGTCACACCACTACCGGTAACTTCTCACAGGAGAGATGCCTTCATGTTTCATTTCGCTGCCGTTCACCCCAATATAAATTAGCAATCGCTGCGAGTTTTGTGTAAGAAAATTAAGCTGATATTCATCTCGATCCCGAGATAGGTTATATTGGTGCACAAGTCACAAAACCACGATAGGAAGACGTCGCAACATGATTAACCGTTTCACCCTGATTGCTGTCACGACAGCTTTTGCGCTGACCGGCTGCGCAAAGATTACCGCAGCTACCTCAGCAGCCACCTCGGCCGCTGCCTCAGCCTTAACTCCGGCCAAGCCTCAGGCAACGGATTTTTCTACCGGACCGACGGTAGTGACTGTGACTCATCTTAGAGAGTTGGCTGATGACGGTGCACCAATTTACGTGACGGTTGACGGTGTAGACGCCGGTATTCTGGCCCTGGGTCAAACCGTTGAACTGCACGTCAATGCCGGCAAGCACAAAATCGGGGGTTACGCACGTTCAATGGTGGGTCGTGTGACTATCCCTGCGGTTGAGGTGACTACCACGACGAAATACGAACAGCATATCAATTACTCCGTGACGGATACGACGCCATCGTTCAAAGTGCGTCCTGCCACCAAGGTGATTTTCGATACGCCAGCCCCGACTCCAACCCCGGCTCCGGCTGCGACGCCTGCTGCTCCAGCGACTCCAGCGGCAACGGGGGTTCCTGCGGTGCCAGCCTCGATTGTGACACCGGCAGCAACTTCGACGTCAACGCCAGCAACTTCAGCGACCACGCCAGCGTCTACTTCGGCCACGACAACTCCGGCCGCTGCTTCGACCACAACAACTACGCCGGCCTCGACGGGGTCAACCTCAGTAACCGCACCTGCAGCGTCTTCAACATCTTCTTCGTCCACGGCGACGACGCCAACAGATTCGTCCACGACGTCTTCATCGACTTCAACGACCACGCCAGCAGCCGCGTCTTCATCAACGACGACCACAACGCCAACGTCGGCAGAGTAGGGTTATAAAATCTTCCTGACAGAGCGCAAGGGGAGAATTCCCTTGCGCGCCACCGATAATCCCGATGCGACAACTTCTATTATAATCCTATCTCTCTCGCCATCATTACGGGTAATTGGGGCCGCAAAGTACTCAGATTTCACGTAGCGCGATCTTTTAGGAGTAAAGATGGAACTCGATATATTAACTCAGCGGCTAATCACACTCGAAAGGAAGCTCCATCAGCCTGGAATTCGCAGCGATGCCAGTATGCTCGAGGATTTGCTGCACCCGGCGTTCACGGAGATAGGTCGCTCTGGAAAGGTGTATGTCAGGCAGGAGGTGATAGAAAGTTTACTGCAGGAAACTGAGCGGCTAGAAATAGTGGCCAGCAATTTTAAATGTAGTCTTCTCGAGGATCGGGCGACGTTGCTGACTTACGAAAGTTTTACCCGCGACCACGTAGGAAACGTAACACGGCAAACATTGCGGTCGTCGATCTGGAAGCTCAATGAAAAAAGTGGACGCTGGCAGATGAGATTTCATCAGGGAACGCCGGCAGCAAATAGCAAAGGATTGATAATCCCCAAAAGCTAATAATTGAAGACAAGGTCGAGCTAAAGCCCAAAAGCTCAGAATCGACGTACCGATACCTTGGTGCGCATAATGTATATTATGTTAAATGCGATATGGTAGTCACTTAGGAATTTACCTTCTGCACACCACCATCCACCTCATAGCCATATCAGGCATCCCACTGCCCTCGCTCCTGGTTTTAAGCCTATCAATGAATCACGGGCTTCAAGGGGATCAGTTTGTATATCGAAAATTATAACCGCCAGTCAGATTGATAGGCTCCCAGCCTAACGCGGACCAATGCGGCAGCAGCGGCTTGTTCAACTTCGCTCTCTTACGTTTTAATGCGTCAATCCTCCTTTCTCTTTACACCTTATTACACAGAGTGATGGCCGCGGTCAGCAGCGTCAGTCCGCTAGCTTTGATTTTCGTGTTTTATTTTTCATTCACCGGTGGCTGATTTCCACAACTCCTGCTTTACACAGCAATCTCTTAAATACTTATAGATAAATCTCGCTTTATAAAATGGTATATACATTTGAAGTTTGTTTATGTCGGGTTTATATCCGCACCCTGTTCTAATAAATTTTAAAAGTTATTTTTATCACATAAGGATGTTGCAACATGTTGGGTTTTAGAAAAGCATTAATATTTTCGATTGCTGTGTCTACATTTTCACCCTCACTCTATGCCGCTGCGCCACTCTTTAAAATGGTTGATGAAGACCCTACGTATAGTAATAATCTATTGCATGAATTTAAAGACAAAGACCAAAGCGTTCAATTGATTAAAATAAATAAAGACGTTCTCCTTAACGGCGCGACATCCTTCTTGTTCAACAACGATAATCAGCATCAGACTATAGAAATTAATAGAAGCACATTAAAAGAAGAGAGTGACGACATCAAGGTATGGCAAGGTCATTCTGTGGATGATAAAAGCACTGCGGTTTTTTCTATAAAAAATAACAAAGTAAGTGGTTTTGTTAAATTAAGTGATCATTCAGCTTATGAAATTCATCCGATATCAGAAGAGTTACATGCGCTGGTAAGAATCGAGACGGCGGGCGGTGATGAAAATGAATTTGACTATATCCAAGATGATAGCGTTGAGCCCGGTTTATGGGAGCACGATGAGCAATCCAGTAATGAGATCGCCAAAATAAGAGTGTTGTATGCTTATACCAATCAGTCGCGCTATAAATTTGGCAATAGTCCTGAATTGTATGCAAGCACATTAAATACCTCATTAAATTCAAGTCACGTAAGAAGTAATTCATTAGCTAGATTTGATGTGGCAGGCACGCTTGACACTAATGTAACTGAGACTAACATGAATAGTCTGCTTTCTAATATGAAAAATAAAAACACGCCCTTGGGTGCTGGAATAGCTCAAAAGCAAAAAGAAACCCAGGCAGATCTGATTGTTTTAATATCCGAACTCGGCGGAGGGCTGGCTTATAGGTCCGGAATGCATAGCGTGGTCAGTGCTAATCAGGCAATATCCAATAATACACTAGCGCATGAAATCGGCCATAATTTTGGACTTAATCATGGTGAAAAAGAACAAGGCATAACTGCCTATGCTAATGGTTATCGTGTTGCAGGTAAATTTAGTACTATTATGTCAAAACGTACAACGGGTGGTACAGCAATCAATTTCTTCTCGAACCCACAGTTGAAATTTAATGGCGACCCTATAGGTACAGTGAGCAGTAATGATGCAGTGCGCCTGATCAATGAAAGACGCTTTATTGTCGCTAACAACTTTCCTGACTGGGAAAATAAACATCCCCTTAACACAGGAATTTTACCCCCTCGTCAATTTTTTGAAGTTGTCCTGAAAGATATAAACAAAAATGAAAAATTAGTGCTTGATAAAGTAATCAGTAATCCGGGGGAATATAGCTGGCCTTATGAGGTCTCTATCGCAGTGAATGACTTTTTCCCAGCAGAGATCATTAGGGCTGGAGAGTTTCTCAAAGGGAGAATATCACCTGTTGTTGGTTCTGGTTATCGAAACAGCATATGGTTGAACCTTGGTAAGAAAGATGCCTATCATCTTGAAGTGAATCGCAAAACATATGCTCTATATAATGGTGTGAAGTGGTCAGACACCAGTAATATTAGCGGTGGTGATGGCCTTCCCGCTCACTCAACGGCAACGGCGATAGTTAAAAGTAAGTCAACCGGCAAGGTTGTCGAGCAATTTACCTTCACAAATCAGGGTGCTGATTTAAACAGTTATGGATGGCCCAGTAAACTGGCAGAGGTAATTAACAATAAGAAATCAAGCTATTTACGTGCAGGCGAAATGAAAGAAAGTGGTGATATTGAAATTATTAATGGTAGCGGCTACCGTAATAAATTATGGTTACCATTAAATAAAAAAAATGACCTAATCGTTGAATTAGCCATCAGTACAAATCAATAACTCTTTTTGAGGGTAATACGATAATCAGAAAGAAAAGATAACCTTGCCTCACCAGGCGCGAATTAATCTCCAGCAGTCAATATCGGGTACTGCTGGAGATTAATATTTATCCTTAGCGGATATGTTGCTTACCTTTGCTTATTTAGTGATGCAGCATTTCGTCGACAATCTGTGCTGCATCCAAATTAAGGCGATAATAAGTCGGCCAGTTGTCCATCTCTTCCAGAAGCGCCTGCTGTGAAATATTTCCGATGAACATATGGAAATGACTGGAGCGACGCGGTGCAATAATGTGATCGCTGAACTGAACGTATTTGGGTGCCTTGCTGGTAGCGTCGTGGCATTCAAACAGATAGCGCACACCTTTCTTACCGGATGGGTAAGTTAAAATCTTGTGCCCGGCATAATCATATTTACAGGACGCAACCTGTTTACCGCGATGAAACTCTATAACGCCGTCCTCAATGCCAATGGTATCAACGTGGGTCGCATAGCCTTTGCGGTAATAGGCCTTAACTTCTGCGGGCGTTTTACCCTTATCCTGTTCGGCCTTCTTTTGGAAAACTGGGTCAAGTTCCCCGCTTAGCAGATACGGATAAACGGATTGCCACAGCCCATCCCAATCCTTAAGCACTCTGTCTTTCACATTTTTATCTTTAAAAATACCCATAGCCGCTTGCTCTTCCCCCGCTGTCATGGGCGCACCGTGTGAATGATTGCCGTGAGCAAAAGCATGACCACTTGCGATGAGCATTCCCAGAAATACTGCAACTTTTTGAAATTTAACCACGAAGACTGAATCCTTAGCAACTTTGTAATTTGGTTATGTTATAACGTAACAATAAGTTTTATTCAACTCTACGTGCCCTACTTCTTCTAACACGCTACCAGGAACGCCGTTGCTAACCGCCCGTCATTTTTCTTTCATATTATTGTGTTAGGACGAAGTCAGCGTGGCTTTATAAAAAATAAACAAAGGTTAAACAAAACCCTCTCTTCGATTTAGCGCTTTATATAAACATTAAAAATACAACAACTAAGGACTATAGTTATTCTCGGCACGGGCGCAGTGATGGGTGGATTCAGTATGGCCATCTCGACCACGTGTTTAACCTGAGTGTTAACTGATGGGATTATTTAACCCGGAGAAAATATGACATTTTTGAACATACTGATTTTGGCAGTCATTCAGGGGCTAGCCGAACTGTTGCCCGTATCCAGTTCGGCTCACGTCATTATGGCAGAGAAAATTCTGGGGCTTGATCCCAGCGCGCCTGACATGACGTTGCTGTTGGTTATGCTACACACGGGTACCATGTTCGCCGTTATCGTTCATTTCTGGAAATCCTGGCGCGATACGTACTTTAGCTCTGGCGCCGCCTTTAAACGTAACGCCCTGCACATCATTCTGGCTACTATGATGACCGGTGTTGTAGGGCTGACGTTGCAGCATATCATCAAGGTGTTTTACGCCGGCAACGCTTCTACCTTTGAAATCGAATCATTGTTTAGCAACAGCAAGCTGATTGCTTCGGGGCTTGTGGCTGCGGGCATACTGATCATTGTCTCTTCAAGAATCAAAGAAAGTCATGCTACAAACCTTTCCCCTTTTCAATCGTTAACCATTGGTATCGTTCAAGGTCTTTGCCTGCCTTTCCGTGGGTTCTCACGCTCAGGCGCAACAATTTCTACCGCATTATCCCTCGGTGTTGCGCGTAAAACGGCTGAAGAGTTCAGCTTTGCCTTGGCCGTTGTTTTGACGCCAGTTGTTATCATTAAAGAAGTCGTCCGTGTGTTCCACGATAATGCCGCAACTCATGCTTCATTGACCCTGTCTTCAATCCTCTTGCCAAGTTTGATGGGAATGGTTTTCAGCTTTATTGCTGGTTTACTGGCACTGCGCTGGCTTGCGGGCTGGCTTGAGCACGGTAAATGGCATCTTTTTGGGGGTTACTGTATTTTTGCCGCCTGCGTTGTTCTCTGGATTGGTTAACAATCTCTGCTGCACTGCTTAAAATGCATCATCCTGGCTCCCTTTACGGGAGCCTGTCAGGAAACTCTCTTCACCCTGCCCTTATTCCTTTTTTTCATAAGCTTATCCTATGGCTTGTTTACAATAGTTTGTGTTGACTATTTCGCCATGATGAAGAGATTTCACTACATATCAATGGCTAACGCCTTGGCAACCTCTGTATAGTAATGTCGCCGTAATATTGTTTTATAAGTTTTAATTATTAAGAGAAGCGTATTTATGAAGAAATTGCTGTTGTCCGCTCTGATCGCCACCTCTGTCTTGATGCTGTCCGCTTGTAAACAAGGTGATGATAATAAAGTAAAAGTTGCCATCAATACCGGTCCCGATCAGGCAATTTGGCAGGAAGTGCAGAAAGTTGCCAAAGAGAAATATAATCTTGACGTTGAGGTCATTCCTTTCAACGACTATGTTCTGCCGAACGAATCTCTGAACAGCAAGGACGTTGATGCCAACGCCTTCCAAAGCCTGCCTTATCTCGAAGCGCAGTCTAAAGAGCGCGGCTATCACTTCGCTATCCTGACCAAAACCTTTATTTTCCCGATTGCGGCTTACTCGAAGAAAATTAAAAACGTTAAAGACCTGCCGGATGGCGCAACGGTGACTATCTCTAACGAAGCGACTACGCTGGGCCGCAGCCTGCTGCTGCTCCAGGCACAAGGTTTAATCAAGCTGAAAGCTGGCGTAGGCTACTTGCCAACGACGCTGGACATCATCGACAATCCGAAAAAACTGAATATTGTTGAGGTGGATACGCCGCAGCTGACGCGTACTCTGGACGATCCTAACGTCACTCTGTCTATCATCAACACCAACTTCTCCTCACAGGTGGGTCTGTCTCCACGCCGTAACGGCCTGTTTATGGAAGACGCGGCGTCTCCATATGTCAACGCACTGGTTTCTCGTGAAGACAACAAAGACAGCAAAAAAATGCAGGAACTGAAAGAAGCTTTCCAGACTCCAGAAGTCGCGGAAAAAGCCGAAGAAGTGTATAAAGGCGATGCCATCAAGGCCTGGTAATGACGCCTTGATGCATCATCCGGTAGTCAGGGCTTTGGCTCTGCTACCGGATTTTTTTGCCTATAAAACAGGCGTCGCTACGTGAATTCTGAAAAATCCTGGCCTCTATGAGGCACAGATTTTACTGAGCGTTGCCGCTAAACGCCCTATTACGTTTCATTTTCTGGTGAGGTTGAGCCTCGTAAGGCTTCCGCTATGAAAAATTTATTCAATACAGGATTGAAGGCTTAATTCGAGCGCAAATGAATAGATTTCTCAACGTGATCTGACATAAATTTGCCCTGGTTAATTAAATGTTTAATGAGGGAGAACATATGTTTTTAGAGGTAGTCAGGCAGCTTTCTCTTTTGGTATGCAGAAATGCCGTTCCAGATGGAAATGTGAATCAGTCAAATTTTGCCAGAAAAATGTTGAATATAGCCAATACCGTTTTGCAGCCCTGCACTGTATATGCCGCAAAGGAACATACACCCTCCCTACCTTGGCAATATGGTTTTTCCTATAGGGACTCTTCTGGTCTCAATAAGCAATATGTTTCAGGGGAGACCCGCCTCATAGAGGCAAAATATACGCCGTTTGAATCAGATATTATTAATCATTTAACCGGCAACAAGAGCCATGAAAAGGTGAAAATTAGAGTAACATCCAGCGCGGTTAAGGTTCCAATGGACGGAATGGATGGCAATACTTATCTGGTCAGAAGTGATTTCGTGCACTACAGAGGCCCGGGAGGTCAGGTAACAATACTGCCCAATGGAGACGTTGATACGTCTGATGATCAACATATGAAACGAAATATGCTGCCGGGTATGCAAAGAAAAGCCGGCGATTTTGCAGTTTATGAAATTCCTGAAGAAAAAATGTCCCAGAGAAAGCGTGGTGAATTTTCCTCTTTTTCCTTATTACGAGAATACTAAGGGTAATCACCTCTAATCGCTATCAAGCTTTTCATTATTAAGTACAAATCCTACGCTAAGTACGAATACCGTAGGTGAAGTTTCATCGCTTTATTTAAGGGCTATTGCATGTTGTAACTAATTAAAGGTTATAAAAGAGGCTCCATCAAGGAGCCTTCATCTTATGCCCTAAGTTCATAATAAATATCGAATTCATCCTCATGCGTTTTGATAAACCCATGATTGATGTAGAACCGGTTAGACCGACTTCCACGTAATGCACCCAACCGCAGAGGCAATGTGCGCTCTCTTGCCATCTTGATGACCTGTTCGATAGCCGCTCTGCCCAGTTGATGATTCTGATAATCAGGATGAATGTACAAATGATCCAAATAGAGATGGTCCATTTTATCCGTGATGACAAAGAATCCCGCTAGACTGCCCTGACTTTCAATTTTGAAGGTGTTCATCGGCAAGAATGTATCAAGAAAACGGTTTCTGACTCGTTGTTCATCAAACCGCCCGACGGCTTCCAGGCTAGGCCTCATTGCTGCTGCCCGTATTTCAGCAAGCCGCTCTCCGTCCTCCTGCTCTGCCATTTTAAAATCCATATCAGCACCCTAGCCCTATTTCGAATAACCTTCCTATAACAGTCTGATCATTATGGCAAGCGTGCCGACATTTGTCAGGCTAGCTTATTATTGGCTCCTGAGATCGTTACCCTTTTCATCCTCGGTTTCAGTCTCAATGAAAAATGAGTGAATGAGCATTCCCCTTGCTCTTTTAACTCCCTGAATAGAATCATTAAAAAAAACTTACAAAATTCTAACATCAATCAAACATAACTTCTCTGGCACTGATTACACTTATCTTTTACGGGGTGATTTTACGCAATCCCTCAATGCTTATCCTGCCCAGGAGTTTTCATGACTAAACAAAGACGTTCGGTTCCCGGCGTTCACCCCTATGACGGCCCGGCGGGCGGTTGGGGTGCACTGAAAGCCACGGCGATTGCGGTCCGCACTCAGATGGATAACCTGACCGCGCCAGCAACCTTGCTGCGCACCAACCAGCCGGACGGATTCGACTGCCCCGGCTGCGCATGGCCAGACAAAGAAAAAAACTCGACCTTCCAGTTCTGTGAAAACGGCGCCAAGGCGGTCACCTGGGAGGCCACCAGCAAACGCGTCACGCCAGAATTTTTGGCGGCAAACACCGTGACCTCGCTACTGCAGAAATCAGACTTCGAGCTTGAGGGCTACGGACGATTAACCCACCCGCTGGTTTATAATAAGGAAACGGATACGCTACAGCCGGTTGAATGGGAAACCGCCTTTAGCCGCATTGCAGAAATCTTGCAAAACGTTGACTCGCCCGATGAAGTTGAATTCTATACTTCCGGCCGCGCCTCAAATGAAGCCGCGTATTTGTTCCAGCTGTTTGCCCGCGAGTTTGGCACCAACAACTTCCCCGACTGTTCCAACATGTGTCATGAGGCCACCAGCGTCGGCCTGCCGCAGTCTATTGGTATCGGTAAAGGGACCGTTTCACTGGACGATTTCGATGACACCGAGCTCATTATCTCCATTGGCCACAACCCCGGCACCAACCATCCCCGTATGATGGGGACGCTGCACGAAGTTGCGCGCCGCAACGTCCCTATCATAGTCTTTAATCCGCTGCGTGAGCGCGCCCTGGAGCGTTTTGCCGATCCACAGAACGTCATCGAGATGGCAACCTACACCTCCACCAACATTGCTTCGACCTACTATCAGGTAAAAGCGGGCGGTGACGCAGCCGCGCTGAAAGGCATCATGAAAGCACTGCTCGAGCTGAACGCTTCTGAGGGTAACCTGCTGGACAACGATTTTATTGCCGAACATACCCAGGGATTCGAGGTGTTTGCCGCAGATATGGCCTCAACATCCTGGGATGATATCGAGAAAGAGTCCGGCCTGACACGCGAAAGTCTTACACAGGTTGCCACGCTCTATGCCAAATCAAAGGCCACGATCGTCACTTACGGCATGGGCGTGACTCAGCACAACAAAGGGACCGCCAACGTTCGCCTGATTGCCGATCTTCTGTTGTTACGCGGTAACTTCGGTAAACCGGGTGCGGGGATATGCCCTCTGCGCGGGCATTCGAACGTGCAGGGA
>Ga0116229_10014970_pt1 | contig 10669 bp, 6 predicted proteins | sample S1TSphgellanicum_3_FD_87313 | JGI IMG/M metagenome (GOLD analysis project Ga0116229, IMG submission 87313) | Host-associated microbial communities from peat moss isolated from Minnesota, USA - S1T2_Fc - Sphagnum magellanicum MG | ecosystem: Host-associated > Plants > Peat moss > Unclassified...
CGGTCATCAGCGTCTGATTGCGAATATCGTCCGCGTCCCACAAAGTCGCGTAGGGGTACGGCGCATCATCGGAGCTGGGATGGATCGAGCAATATTCGGTGCAGACGACGCCCCAGCCGCCTTCGGCCTTGATACCGCGCATCCCGGCCAGCGTGCGCGGCAATCCCGCCCCCATGCCCGTGCAGTGCGGCGTTTGATAGAACCGATTGGGCGCGGTGACCGGGCCAATCTTTACCGGTTCGAACAGAATGTCGTAGCGTGTGTGGTCGGTCATGCTCCACCCCCGATTTTGGACGCAGCATGGCAGATCAGTCTTCCTGGTCGCAATGAAACAACGCGCAGACTTACGGCGCCCGCCAAATCGTGACCTGCCGAACCCAGGCATCCGCGTGCCAGCCTGTGGTGCTTTGCGGGCAACCGGCCCAACCGTCGCCGCAGGCCCCGGTATAGAAGCTTAGCACCGGAAACAGCGGCACGCGTTCATCGCTGCGCGTCGGCATGCTCGCGACTTTCACATCATCGACATACCAGGTGATCGTCTGGCTGGTGACCAGAACGCCGTATTTGTGGAAGGCGAGACCGAGGGGCCGAGGGGCATTAAGCACCTGCTGGCTCGCCTGCTGATTGGTCGAACTGCCCCAGTGATTGGTGAAATAGGCGGTATCCGGAACGTCGCCGCGAATTTCGACACCATCGATTTCCGGCGGCCAGGCGCCCGATTCCGGCAGCATCCACCACGCGGTCAAAGTGCCGGGCGTGGTGCCGGCTTTCACAATCGCCTCCCAATAGCCATAGCGCTGGTTGAACTGGCCGTAGCTATCGAGATGCGCGTCGGAATATCGTTCCGGCAAGCCGACGCAGTGCGGATCATCCGCCACATACTCGATATGGAGATGCAGCCCGTCGGCAGTCGCCGTGCGAGCGGCGGCAGCGTTATGATACCAAGCCTGACAGGCATCGTCGGTGACATACCACCATTCATCTTCCCAGCGATTCTTCGCCGGAAGGCCATTGGCCGCCTTCGTCCGGAAATCGTCCTGAAACGCCACAACATAGCCCGACGACGCAGGATGCGCCGGATCGAACCCGCTGGCTGCGGCTGTGCCACACGCTGCGATCGAGAGTAAAATCGCGCAAAACTGAGATTTCATGGGATCGATCCGATGACAAGATCCAATCCCTATAAGATAATTCGAAATCCTAACCTCTACAAGCAATCACCCCTAAATTACGCGTTAGGATTTTCGTTGTTTATAGGATAAATCGGCTAAAATTCGCCGAATGTACCCATGACCGGGTCCTGATTCCGAACAGGACCCGGCGATAGCTTGGATCAATAAGAGCCGTTTTGCTTCCAGGTCGTGACGAGCGATCCGGTTGCATGATTGATGAAGGGCGAGAACCGCGTATCCTGATCCACGAACCGCTTCAGCCAGGATATCGTCATCATGCCGATATAATTATGGATGCTGGCAGAGCCATAGCTGGTCGGGCTGAGATGATCGCCGCCGGTAACGATGAGATAGGCGCTATCGATCGACTTCGACAGCTCGTTATAATAAGGCCCGGAGAATTCATTATTCGGGACGACGTCATCATTCTGAAAGCCGATGATAAAAGTCGGCACCCGGATGCCTGAAAGATTGATCGTGCTGGTGCCTGTCCCGCCGGGCGCCAGCGGCACCGCTGCCTTGAGCGAAGATACTTGCGTTTCCAGATCGAGCGTCGCGCCGCCGCCCATGGAATGGCCCATCGCCGCGGTCCGGGTCGTATCGACCTCACCGTAATAGGGCGTGCCCGGTGTCTTGCTGAGGGCTTCGACCTGCTTCAAGGCTGCGGCCATCTGCTCGGCGCGAGAGGCATCGAAATCGAACACCGAATTCGTGTCGATATTGATGACGACAAACCCCCAGGACGCGACGCGCTGCGCCAGCCAGCTATAGAGTGTCGAGGTCGCAGTGATGCCGGGGCACATCACGACCAGACCGTAACTGCCTTGCGACGCCTTGGTCGGATAATAGACCGTGGCATCGCCATACCCATCCGCCTGCGATGATGAAATATAGGACGCGCCGATCGCGAATGGCCCGGAACTCGCTTCCAGACTGGCGATGGTCGGGTTCGGTCCGCGCTGATAGGCGGCGTCGGCCTCAGCGATCCCGGCAAAAGACGCGACTGCCGCAATACTCAACCAGCGCATAGCGACGGACGCACTGAATCGAAAATTCATGTTAGACTCTCCGTGGCAAAAGTTCTTGAAACGACCGACCGGTGGATAACATATTTTTGTTAAAATTTTATCTTCCGTCGCCGCAGATGCGCGTCAGGGCCGGAGCATCGTCTCAAACAACTCCAGATAGCGCGCAGCACAGGCCGCAATCGAATATTCATCGCCGCGCGCTTGCAATATGGACCGCGCCGCTGGCTGATCGACGGTGGCGTCTATTGCGGATGCCATAGAAGACCAATCTCCCACCGGCACCAGCGCGCCATAGCGCCCTCCATCCAGGATTTCTGCGGGTCCGTGGTCACAGTTGGTGCTGACCACCGGCGTCCCACAGGCCAACGCCTCGGCAAGCACCAGGCCGAACCCCTCATAGGCCGACGACAGCACGAGCAAACTCGCGTTGCTGATATAGGGCAACGGATTGGCGACGTAGCCCGGCATATCGATCGACTCCGCGACACCAAGCGAATGTGCCAACGCGGTCAGATCCGCACGTTCGGGACCCTCGCCCAGGATGATCAGCTTCGCTGGACGATGGCGGCGCAATTCGGCGAAGGCCCGGATCAGCGTGGCGAAATCTTTCTGTGGCGTCAGGCGACCCACCCCCAGCAAGACCGGTTCCCCGGTCGGCGGCAGCCAGGGATGCGGGCATTCGGCCCGAGCCCGCTCGGCAAAATCATCGGTCACGACCCCGTTGGGGATCACCGTGATCTTGGCCGGGTCAAATCCCGTCGATCGCGCCAGATCGACGGCAACGCCCCTCGACACGGCAACAACATCATCGGCGAAGCGCAGCAATAATCGAAAGGCAAGCGGAAGAATCCGATAGATTCCGCCATTATTGGCTTCCCGCGACAGCGTATTATGTTGCGTAATTAAGAATTGCGTTCGGATCAATGTTACCAGTTTAGCCAATAAGACGGCGGCGTTGTTTGGACTAATAGAGGACAGCAAGATATCAGGCGGTTCTCTGCGCAAATATCGAATGAGTTTGGGCAGCGCGTGCCGCAACCGATCGACATCGAGTTGAACGAGCTGGGCGCCCTCGGGCACTGAACCGTCGAGAGCCCCCCCAATTTTATCGACGAGAAAAACGATGTCCCAGCCCGCTTCGATGAAACGGGGCGTCAGATTGAGATAAAGCTTTTCTGCGCCGCCGCCAGCCAGCATCGGAAAATATAAAACGAGACGTCGCTTTCGGGGTAATATCTGTTTGATCGGCAGAGGACATACAGGGGGCGCCACAATAAACTCCAGACCGCCATCACACACAGCCAAAAGATCCTAACGCTCCACTATGCAGCGTCTGATGACGCCAGTACCATCAAAAAAACCGCGCAGATCGGCCCGATTTTTTGCTCTACCCATTTGATCCGAGCCAATTTATTAACCCATTGCTGCTATTGCTCGATCCGCCTGACGCATCTATCATGGTAGTCACAGAGTATAAAAGATCGCGGTCGAAAAATGGGGCCGACTTCCCTCAATTCCGCGCTTCAAGCCCCCGCTTGCCCCTTGAGAGGTTCGATGCCCGGTCGTTCCCAGGCCTGCTCCGACGTGAGTGTTGAGTATAAAACGGACCTGGAGCAGTTTATCAAATACTGCGCAGCTTTATCAGGAAATAAATTTTCATCCTATACAGAATTTGAACGATTCTCGATCGAGCATTATAAAGATTTCTGGCGATATTTCCTTGATTGGTCTTGCATCGATTATATCGGCGATCCATCAGTCATTACGACAAGCGATGGGTGCGAGCACGCTCTGTTCTTTCCGAATTTGCAGATTAACGCGATTGACCATCTGCTGACCGTAAAGGACCCGCAAGATGCTGCGCGGCCTGCGATAACATCCTGCGATCCCGAACGACCGGCGATCCGGCTCACGCGCGAGGAGTTGCGGCGCACCGTGTCCCGCCTCGGCGCGGCACTTCAGGACCATGGCATCGTAGCAGGGTCGCGCATCGCCATGGTCGCTCAGAACGACTCCCAAGCCGCCATCGCGGTGCTGGGGGCGATGGCGATCGGCGCCGTCGTCTCGATCAGTTCGACCGACCTTGCTGCTGACGCCACCATCGTCCGGTTTGCCGCGTCCGAGCCGGTGCTGCTGTTCTGCCACCTCTCAAGCCCCTATCCCAGCGTGGCTGCCGATTTGCGCAAACGGATCGGCGACATCGTTCAGGCGTTGCCGTCGCTGAAACTGATCATCGCGCTTGATGAGGGCGACGCGCCGGCGGGGCTCGCTGTGCAGCTGATCCGAATGGAGGCGCTGACACGACACGACGCAGCTGAGCTATCGGTATGGCCCAAACTGCCGTTCAATCACCCGCAATCGATTCTGTTCACATCCGGCACCACCGGGCAGCCGAAAAGCATGCTGCACAGCGCTGGCGGCCTGCTGTTGGAACATCTGAAATGCCATCGGCTCCATTCGGATATCACCGCGACCGATAAAGTGTTTTTTCAGGCGTCACCGGCCTGGGTGATCTGGCGGATCATGCTGTCCGCGCTCGGGACCGGCGCCGAAATCGTGCTGAATTCCGGCCCGGTCTCCAGCCCCGACTCGCTGTGGCGCATCGTCGCCGATGAACGCGTCACGATTTTCGGTACGAGCCCGGCCTATTTGACGCTCTGTGAGAAAAACAACTTCATCCCGCGCGATCATTTCGATTTCTCGGCCTTGCGCTCGCTCGTCTCGATGGGCGCGATTTTGCAGGAACAGCAGCAGGCCTGGGTCTGGTCGAGCGTCAAGCCATTGATCGTTCGATCAAACTACGGATCGACCGAGATCAACGGATCGCTGCTGCTGCCCAGCCCAGCATTGCCGGATCATCCGGGCCAGTTGCAGGCGCGCAGCCTCGGCATTGATGTGCGCGCGCTGCACCAAGGCGAATGCGGCCTGCCCTACCCGATCGGCGAGTTGGTCGTGGCGAACCCGTTTCCATCGCGGCCGCTGGGCTTTCTCGATGACCCGGACGGGCACCGCTTTCACGATGCCTATTTCGCCCAAAATCCGGGGGTCTGGACGCAGGGTGATCTGGTTGAATTCACGCCCGAAGGCGGCGCGCGCCTGCATGGGCGGCTTGATGGCATCATCAATATCAGGGGCGTGCGGATCGGTCCTTCGGAGATCTATGCGATCGTTCTTCAGATCGACGGCATCACCGGTGCTCTCGCCGTTGCGCAAGACCGGCCAGAGGCGCTGGGCGGCGAGCGGCTGGTGCTGCTGGTGACCCTGGCGCCAGGGCTTCAGCTTGAAGAGACGCTGATACGGCATATCCGCGCCGAGCTGAAGCAGCGCGCCTCGTCAATGCATGTGCCGGATCTCATCCTCGAAGTCCCGGAACTGCCGACCACGCATAACGGCAAACTGTCGGAGCGTAGCGCGTCCGATGCGCTGAATGGCCGGCCGATCAGCAATCTGGGCGCGCTGCGTAACCCCGCTTGCCTGGAGCCGATCCGCCTGCATCCCGCCCTCCAGGAGCCGGCATCCCGAACGATCCCGACCAACGTCGGGCAATCCGACTCTGTCGAGACAACGGTTCAGGCGATCTGGCAGCGTGTCTTTGAACGAGATCAGATCGGCCTCGACGAAAATTTTTTCGATCTCGGCGGCGATTCGCTGATCGCGATCCAGGTGCTGCTGGCGCTCGAACAGACGCTCAAGGTCGATCTGCCTATCACGATTTTGTACCAGAGCCCGACCATCGCCATGCTGTCGGATGCGATCGAACGCTCAATCCGCCCGAAACCGTCGCTGCTGGTCACGCTAAAGGGCGGCAACAAGGCGTCGGGCGCCGTGCCGCTGTTTCTGGTGCATGGGATCGGCGGCAATATCATGGAGCTGCGCCCCCTCGCGCAATCGATCGACTATCCCGGCGCCGTGATCGGTATTCAGCCGCGCGGCATCGAGGGCGAGTCGGAGCCGCTCGACCGTATCGAAGCGATGGCCATATGCTATGTCGAGGCAATACGCAGCATTCAGCCGGACGGCCCCTATCTGCTCGCCGGCTATTCGCTGGGCGGCATCGTCGCGTTGGAAATGGCCCGGATCCTTCTTGCGCGGGGCGAGCCGGTGCGGCCGCTGATCATGATCGACGCGCCGCTCGATGAGCGAGAATGGCCGACCGGCATCTGGCTTGGCATTCTGTGGCGGCGTCTGCGGATCCATGCCGCATCGCTGCTTGATGTCGCGCCAAGGGCCTGGCCCGGCTATTTATCCGGCGTCTTTCAGTCACTGATGGGGCATTATTTTCGCCGGTTCGATCGAAACCCGGCGCGCCATTTTGCAAATTTCTACAAAAAGGACCTGCCGCCGGCCCTGGCACGGTTGCTGGATAGCGGCATCGCGGCTGCAACCGCCTATAAGCCGCGCTTTCTCGACCATACCGGCTTTTTTTTGAAGGCTGAGCACGGGATTTACACTGAGTGTGACCCCGAAGTGATCTGGAAATATTATCTTAGGGATATGCAGGTAGAAATCATTCCCGGCGACCACGACACCATTCTCGTCCCACCGCAACTGGCCAGATTGGCATCCGGAATGACCGCGTATCTTAGACGACATGAATTGGTTCGGCTGCCCAATATCGACACAGTAACGGTCAGTACGCTGCACCGTGCTTGAGGTTCGAGAACTCCCCTGGCGTGATCCCGAGAGCCTGTTTGGCTATTGGGCCGATGATCGTTATGTCGCCTGGTTGGACAGCGGCGGCCCGACGGATTGCCGCGCCCGGTACAGCTATCTCGGCATCGAACCGTTCAGAGTCATCGTCGCGCAGACCGATCATGTCGAGATCGACGGCGTTCCGACAATGCTCGATCCCTTCACCGCGCTCGAACAAGAGTTGGAGAGATATCGCTTGCCGCCCGGCTTGGCGCCGGTGCCGTTTGCGACAGGCGCTATCGGGTTCTTTTCATACGAGCTGGGGCGCTATTTGGAGCGGCTGCCGACCCGGCATCCGAATGATCTCGACATCCCCGAGATGGTCGTCGCGTTCTATGATGTGATCTTCGCGTTCGACCGTCTCGAACAGCGCCTGTGGCTGCTGTCGTCAGGCTTTCCGGCCACAGGACCGGACCGGGCTGCTCACGCGACCGAGCGGGCCGACGCGATCCTGCACCGGCTGGAGCAGCCGGCACCCGTCTGGCAGAATTTCACGCTGCCGCCCTTGGACTGGCACGAAGAGACGCCCCGCTCGGTCTATGAGCGGCAGCTGCATGATTTGCTTGAGCATATTCGTGCCGGCAACATCTATCAGGCCAATTTCACCGTGCGCCATCTGGCTGAGCGACCGGCGGATCTCCCTGCACCGTCGCTCTATGCCGCGCTGCGCCGTGCCGCGTCAGAGCCGTTCGGGGCCTATCTCGGGTGCGGCGATCGGTTGAGCCTGCTCAGCGTATCCCCTGAGCGATTTTTGCGCCTGGATCCAGACGGTATCGTCGAAACCCGCCCGATCAAAGGGACGCGTCGGCGCGGCGCTACGGCAGAAGACGATATAAGGCTAGGCCAGGAACTGCTCGACAGCGTCAAGGATCGCGCCGAAAATCTGATGATCGTCGATCTCTTGCGCAACGATATCGGCCGGGTCGCCGTGCCCGGCTCGGTCGCCGTGCCGGATCTCTTTCGACTGGAGAGTTTCTCCCGCGTGCATCATCTCGTCTCGCAGGTGACCGGTCGCCTCAATCCTGGCACCACCGCCATCGATTTGCTGCGCGTGACCTTTCCCGGCGGGTCGATCACCGGCGCGCCGAAGATCCGCGCCATGGAAATTATCGATTCCCTGGAAGCGGCGCGGCGCGGCCCCTATTGCGGCTCGATTGCCTGGATCGGCACCGATGGGGCGCTGGATTCCAACATCGTGATCCGCACCTTGGTCGTGACGCCGGAAAGGCTCGTGGCCCAAGCCGGCGGCGGCATCGTTTATGATTCGGATCCAGGATCCGACTATGAAGAGATGATGTTAAAGGTGTCGCCGCTGTTGCTGTAGCGGCGCTAACGTCTAAACTTTTTTCCCTCCCCTTGATGGGGAGGGTGGCGCGCCAGCGACGGGTGGGGTGGTGCCGCAGCTGCCTTTGGTGCCGGTAACATTCCGGCGGCGCAATCCCTGGCGGCGCCATTCCCCCACCCGTCGCTGGCGCGCCACCCTCCCCACAAGGGGGAGGGAAAGTAATTTTTTCCTCTAACTACCTGAATTATAAAGCGGCACCACCGTCAGCACCTTGACGCGGAGCAGCCGTTCGGCACTCTCTGCCGTGATCAACGTCTCATGGAACAAGAGCGAGTAGAACAGGATGCTGGCTGCCCCCGCCATGCCGAGCGCGACACCGATCAGCGCAAATACCGAATGTTTCGGCTTGGCCGCTTTGGTCGAGGCATCAGGCTTCTCAAGCACGCTGATGCTGACAACGTCAGATTTATCCATTTCCGCATTGGATTGCGCTTCGGAATAGCGTGCCCGCGTGGTCCTCGCCAAATCGTCGAGCATCGTGTGATCACGTTCCATGGCCTCAAGCGTGCGCGACCCTTCTTCAAGGGCGCGCAGCCGCTGATCCATGTCGTCGAGATTCTTTTGCTGCAACGCGACCTGAGCGTCGGTCGACGCGGCATCAGCTTCGGCGGTCTGGAGATTCTTGATAACGTCATCATAGTTCGGGTCACGCTGCATCCAAACCTTGTGATTGGACACGCCCTTGCCATCGATGAAATCCTGGACTTCGTTGATCTGACTTTTCAAATCACGGATCGGCTTGACGTCTGTTGCAAAGCGCTGCTGCAGCGTCAGCAGCTGTGTCTGCAACTCCAGCAATTTGCTTTTCGCCGCTTCGACCGCATCGCCCGGCGCATCGCCCTCGACAACCAAAGGCGTCATCGCCTTCAGCCGCGCCCGGTAATAATTGATACGGCCATGCGCATCGACTGACCGGCTCCGCACCGACCGTAACGCATCGGCGACCGAGGACCGATCCTGGATCAGCTGGGCGCGCTGCGCCGTGACGTCGAACAGCGATTCATGCTCGCGCAGATCGGTGATCTTGCGGGTAAGATCGGCGAGGCGCGAATCATAGGCTTTGATCTGCTGATCGAAAAATCCGGCGCGCTCTTCACCGAAAACCGTCGCATGCTTTTCCTGATAGACCTGGATCAGGGTTGAGAGCACCTGGATCGCAACGTCACGATTTTGGTTATAATAAGTCAGGGTGATGACTTCTGACATCGCCGCCGCTTCAGCCTTGAAATCCTTAACGAATTGCTTGGTGGCGAGATCAATCGGCCGCATATCGGAGGGCGGGCTCGCGGCGATATCTGGATAGATGGTTGCCAAACCGACACGATCAATCACCGCAGCGATCAAATCGTTGCTGCTCAGAATTTCGAGTTCAGAATTGATCACTTCCTGCTTGGTCACATAGGGCGCAGTAATCTGCCCTTCACCGGGATCCGCCCGCGTCTCGAATTCGCGCCCACTGCGGATCAGCAGTTTCGCATCCGCCTCATAAGACGGCGGAATGATATAAGATGCCAGCGTCACCAGGATTGCGATCGAGAAGAAAACGATCAGCATCGGACGCTTCTCGCGGAACAGCACGCTCAATAATTCGCGGCGGGTGAGGCTGTAGGAACTCATCTCGGAACCCGATCTATGGCGTGTATTGCGCAGCGAAACTATACGGCACGGCGCGAACCAGATTGTTCGAAACGAAATCCGCCAGCTGGGCAATTTGGGTTTCAGGCACGTACACCAAATCATAGGAAGACAGCAGCGGGTCGGTCTCTGCGCCGGCCACGCCGTTGCTCATATCGACCTGATAATAGACAATTGTGCCATCCGGCCGGCGCCGCACGATCAAGACCTGGCTGGTAACCGCCGAGGCAAGCTTCAACCCGCCGGCTTCCGCAATGGCCCGCGACAAGGTCAGCGGCACCGTATCGCGGACGAGGCCGGGGTTGTTCACCTGACCAGAGACATAGATCTGCTGAAGACTATAGGATTTGACCGAGACTGACACGGTCGGCTCACGCAAGACCTTGCTGAACTCGGCATCGAGCAGATCCCGCGCTTCCGGCAAGCTTAAACCGGCAAGCTTGATATCGTTGATATATTGAAGCGTTACTGTCCCGTCCGGCGACACCACGACTTCGTCGTTCAAATCCTTGTCATACGGAAATCGAACATTAAGATCATCGCCCGGTGTCAGCCGATAAGGCTCCGACACAGCGACACCGCCCGGCACGACTTTGGTGGCTTCGTAGGGCGGCGCGCTCGGCGGGCTGGCGCAACCCTGGAGCATAAAGATCGTCGCAATACCGAGCATAGACCCCAATATCGCAGCACCACTCCAGGTTCGGGGAATGTGCCTGTCCGTTTCTTCGATCGCGCGACCGTCAGACCTATTAACCAACGCTGACCCCGCCTTCGGCATTAGTGTGATGCAATAAAGC
>Ga0116229_10014973_pt1 | contig 10667 bp, 9 predicted proteins | sample S1TSphgellanicum_3_FD_87313 | JGI IMG/M metagenome (GOLD analysis project Ga0116229, IMG submission 87313) | Host-associated microbial communities from peat moss isolated from Minnesota, USA - S1T2_Fc - Sphagnum magellanicum MG | ecosystem: Host-associated > Plants > Peat moss > Unclassified...
CGATCGCGGCCGACTGGCGATGGGCTTCCGACCGGAAGGCGGGAGACCGCACGTCCGGCACCCAAATCTGGATTGGGCGCAGGCCCTGCTCGCGCAGGCGCTCGCGATGTTCCCGCACCTTGACGCGCGAGGGCTTGGCGCTTGATGCCGAGGTCATGACAAATCTCCAAAGTAAGTTACATGTAACTTATCATTTGCCGCCGGGTTCCGCCAGTCATTTTCACCGGGGTTGGCTGCTGGGGCGCCCTCCTCCTCTTTCCGGCCCTTTCCTGGCCAACTGAGGGTGGATGGCGCTCCGAGCGTTGATATCATTGGGGTTCTTGCCGAAACGGCTGGCAGAGAATGCTTGCCAGATCTCCGAGAAATTCAATCATAACAACCACATAGGCGGGCCGAACGGCCGAGCTTTTCCCTTGCCGTCGAGGTTTAAATGGCTAAGGCCATGCAAAATGCCTTCATCCATCGCGTGGATTAACGTGTGATGACCCACTCCATGAACTCGGCCGCCATACCTTCATTTAATTCCTGCGCGGCCTCTGCGATCGCCAAAATCCTGCCAGAAAGTTCTACTTGCTGCCTGTCTCTCAATCGGTGAAGCTTACGCGCTAGCCACGGCACAGCCTCGAACGACCCTTGGCGAGCGAGAAAAGATGCGTGCGAGAGCGCATCCGACCTCTTCCACCGTTGGCGTCTTTCGAAGCTACCTCGAGCGCGAGCCTCAGCGAACTGTGTGAGCCCTGAAGGCGTCAAGGGGGCGCGTCGGCGGGTCCCCTGTCAGATCACTTTTGTAGCTCGGACGATCAAATCGTCTTGCTGACTATCGTCGGATCGCAAACCGATCCTTTGGGCGTCGATTTGGAATCCCGCTCCCTCGAGTTCCGAGATGATTGATTCAGCGGTACCGATGTGACGCATTGGACGACCATCCTGAAACACGGTACCGGTAACGGGATCGAAGTTTGAAAGAATACGTTCATTTCGTACGTCACCGCACATTGTGAGCACAATGAACGTTCCTCCCGGTCGGAGGACCCGAAATACTGAGTTCAAACAGACCGCACGATCGGCGCCAACAATACAGTGCAAACAGTGACCGTCGATTACTGCATCGAACCAACCACTCCGACAAGAACTCAGGGTTACAACATTGTCGATTTCAAAATGAACATCGGGATTTGAGTCGGCGGATGTTCTTATTGCCCATTCGATGGCAGTGCGCGAGATGTCGACTCCCGTGACGAGATGACCTTCCCGTGCGAGGCGCACGGATAAATTGCCGGCGCCGCATCCGATTTCCAGCAGCCGCGCCGGTGTGGATTGCGCCGGGAGTAAGGATCGCACGGTATCCAGCATCACTTCATATTCCGGGTTCTGATCCCAACCCACTTGGCCTTGGCCTTGCAGTAGTTGATAGACGTCATCGTGACCAGCATAGACTCCATCGTGTATTGGCACGGGCATCACCTCCGCGAAATAAATATCGTGTTTGAACCGGGATTCGCAAGCCTGGCAAATCACGTAGCGACACCAGGTGGCCCGAAACGTCGTCTTGTCAGTCCAGGTTAGTCTGGCTGTCCTCTTCTTTCACTGAAAGGCGTATCCGCGTCAGATTACTTCGAATGCATCCACCCTGACGACCTTCCCTTTTAGTTCGAGCGAACCGACAGACCTGAGCTCGAAGCGCTCGTTGAGCGAACCACGGGTAGCACCGCTGATCAGTATTTGGCCAGGGGCGGCGCGCGATTCCAAGCGCGCAGCGATGTTTACCGTGTCGCCCAGGACCGTATATTCCATGCGTCGATCGGTTCCGATACAGCCTGCGATGGCGTTTCCCGAGTTCACGCCGATGCCGACGGTAATTGGCATGTCGCTACCGTGATCCACATTGTACTGCGCCACACTCTTTCGAATCGATAGAGCACAGGCTACTGCTCGTTGAGCATGATCGCTCTGCGCCATTGGTGCCCCGAAGACGACCATCACTGCATCACCGATGAATTTATCAATTGTCCCATCATGAGCGAGCACAGCGTCCACTACCTGCGCAAAGTACCGATTTAATTCCGCGAAAAGCTCTTCAGGATTGCGCGATTCCGCGCGCGCCGTAAAGTTGCGGATGTCGCAAAAAAGACAGGAGATCTGCAACGATTCTCCGTTTATGACGGACTGAAGGGCCTCACGATCTAGAAGGCGATCTTTTATCTCTGGCGAAACAAATTTATCGAACAGATTGCCCAGCCTGAACGACGTTGATCGTTCTCGTTCGAGCTGGTTTTGGGCTCTCAGCAATGGATTTCTGAGGATCGCATCACGAAAAGTATTGATTCCCACCAATCCCTGACCTGCGAGCGATCGGGCTTGGTCTTGCGCTGTTATATGTGAGGTGGGGCCCACAGATAAGGGCGTGCCGTCCTCGACCGCTTGGCGACAGAGCTTTCGACTCGCATCGTCTATCAGGAGCACGTCCGCAATTGCAACAATCCCCTCGTTTCCCTTTCCGTGAGAAGAATTTGTCGCGTCGCATCGTGCGCAGCCAACTTCGCGTCTGATATTGTCCCCAGGCAAGCCAATCGGAAAGAGATCGTCCATTTCTGGGGTGGTGAGTTTGGTGGGTGCCGAACACTTTGTGCAGAGCAGGCCTATCAGCTGTTGTGACCACACCAGACGAAAATGAGTCAGGAAATCGTCGTGTGTAATGCCTATGCCAGCAAGTGGATAGGCGACATCTGTAGCGACCAGCGGAGTGTCCATCTGCGTGAGTAGCCATCGGCCCATCGATGCTTCTAGTACTGAAGCAGAATTTAGCTCGTTCAGATCGTCAATGACAAGGATCGCTTCCTTCGGTACTTCTGCGCTCATCAATTTCTTGCGCCACCGGCACTCACTCGTCGCTGCTTCCCCCGGGTCCACGATAATTGTTCGCCAACGATCAGGTGACTGATGCCACGACGTGAACGCCCCTCGCTCTTCGCAGATCAAAATGACTGGTAGCTCCGGTTTGGCGAGTTTTAACGCCAGCGCAAGCAACGCAGTTGTCTTTCCACTTCTACTTATCCCAGTGAATAGCAGCAGTCCCGGCTCGGATCTTGAGAGCTGGTCAATCATTTCTCGTAGCGGGAGGTTGAGTTGCAGCTCATCGATGGATAAGGGCCGAAATCGATTCATCGAGATCCCCCGCAGCAGCGTAGGTGGTGGTCAATTCGAAAATGGATCGTGTGGCTCGCCAATCCGGCCAGGAGCGGGACGCCGGGGTTTGTCCTCGAAGCAGACGACTGCGTTTAGAGTGTAGCGTAAGCTTCCTTAGCGTCGACAGCCTCGTACCGACGATCGTCAACCTGACTTCCCCAGAACATGTTCACTGCGGTCGACGAATGGGTGGCACGCGATCCCGAGTGCTTCCCGCCAAGAGCAAAGAGTACGGTGGGCGCACCTCATGGAGCTCAAGTTGAAACATTCCTATGACTCCAGAGCAGGGGGGACAGCCGGTAATGAACAGACGCCGGACACGAAGGCGCAGTACAGAATCGAGAACCCATCTTTACCGGTCGCCGAGCTCGCGGATAAGGTTAACGAAGGCGCGCAGTCCACCAGGTAGCTGCCGCCCGGGAGGATAGTAAAGCGCCAGCCCGCGATAGCTCGGTGTCCAATCCTGGAGCACGTGCACCAGCCGCCCTGCCGCCAGGTCGTCACGCACATACCACTCCGCCAAATACGCTAGGCCGGTACCGGCCAATGCGGCTTCCCGCATGAGACCCGGCTCATCGAGCGTGAGTGGCCCGCTTACCTCTATATTCATTGGTTCGCCATGATGGGAGAACTCCCAGCGCGAGCGCGCGCCACTGGGAAACCGGGCCCGAACACAGGGGTGGCCGGCTAGATCGGCAGGCGAAGTCGGGATCGGAAATCGCGAGAAGTGCGCAGGCGACCCAACCACCGCCATTCGGAGATCACCGTTGATGGGTATGCGCACCATGTCTTGCGGAACCATGTCGCTCAGACGAATCCCGGCATCGAATCCTTCGGCAACGATGTCGACCATCCGCCCCTCGGTCACGATCTCCACCTTCATATCGGGATAGCGGTTCAGGTACGTCAATACGATGGGCGTAAACACCATACGGGCAGCGCCCAGCGAGGCATTGATGCGCAGCGTGCCAATGGGTGATAGGCGATGGAGCGTAGTTTCCTCCATGGCGCCGCGAATCTCCGACAAAGCCGGGGCGATCCGGGCCACGAAGTGTTCGCCGGCCTCGGTCAGCGAGACGCTGCGCGTGGTCCGATGAAAGAGGCGTACGCCTAACCGCGCCTCCAGTCCAGCGACAGCGTTGCTCAAGGCCGTGGTCGAGATACCGAGTTCATTCGCTGCGCGCCGAAAGCTGTGGCATCGGGCGACAGCGAGCGCCGCCTCCAGGCGGACCAGACCGGATTCTTGCATTGTCCTGAATATCGAAATAAAGAATCAACTTTTATATATCTTATCAAATCAATTTGGCCTGCGTACGCTCTGTCCATGGCTCGGATCGTCCGGGCAAACCTGGGAGAGATCATGCAAACGATCCATCAGATTTATATCGACGGCGCCTTCGTCACTCCGCACGGCACCGAGACCGTGGAAATCATCAACCCGAGCACCGAAAGGCCTATCGCACGCGCCACCCTCGCCGATGCCGAGGACACGCGGCGCGCCATCGCGGCGGCCAAGAAGGCACTGCCGGCATTTGCGCAAACAACAGTCGCCGAACGCGTCGCCATGCTGAAGCGGCTGCACGCTGCCGTGCTCGCATCCGGCGATGCGCTGCGCGAAGCAACGATTGAAGAATATGGCGCACCTTTTTCACGGGCTACCTGGATCTCCCACTTCGCGGCGCAATCATTTCTTGACGCCGCACTGACGCTTGAAGCCTATGACTTCACCCGTGCCATGGGCACGTCAACCGTTGTAATGGAACCGGTTGGTGTTGCCGCCCTGATCACGCCATGGAACAGCACGGCTGGTTCGATCTGCAGCAAATTGGCCATGGCCATCGCTGCAGGCTGCACGACTGTGATTAAGCCGAGCGAACTAAGCCCGATACAAAACTGGATCGTGACGGAAGCGATCCATGCGGCAGCCTTGCCGGCGGGCGTCGTCAATATCGTCACAGGGCGCGGCGAAGTCGTGGGTGCCGAATTGAGCACACATCCGGATGTTGCCAAGATTTCGTTCACCGGATCCACCGCGGTGGGCAAGATCATCCAGCGCGCGGCGACCGAAACCATGAAGCGTGTTCACCTGGCCTTGGGCGGAAAATCACCGACCATCCTCTTGGACGATGCCGACCTGACAAAGGCCATCCCTCTCGCGCTCAATGCGGCGTTCATGAATAACGGGCAGGCATGTATCTCAGGGAGTCGCCTGCTGGTCCCTGAGCGACGCTTGGCAGAAGTTATCGCGGCGGTGAAAGAAGCGGTAGTAGATATGAAGGTGGGTGACCCGGCCGATCCAACCACCGTCATTGGCCCCCTGGCCAATCACAATCAATACAAACGCATTCAGGACTACATCAGGCTCGGCCTCGCCGAGGGCGCGACACTTGTCGCAGGTGGCGAGGGGCATCCTGAGGGGCTGGAGCAGGGCTATTTCGTCAAGCCGACGGTATTTGCCAACGTGCGCAAGGAGATGTCCATTGCAAGGGAGGAAATCTTCGGCCCCGTTCTGGCCATCCTGACGTATGGCGACGACGATCAAGCAATCGAATTGGCTAACGAGACGGTATTCGGTCTGCACGCCTACGTCATGTCATCGAACCCTGCGCGGGCGAAGGCGGTGGCGACACGGCTGCAAGCCGGGCGAGTGATGATCAACACGCTACAGCATGACCCTTTAGCGCCGTTCGGTGGATTTAAGCAGTCAGGGGTCGGCCGCGAGTACGGCATGCTTGGCCTGGAGTCGTACTTGGAGCCGAAGACGTTAATCGGGGTGTAGGCTTGCAGAACCGAGCCCATAGTTGCCTTTGTGGATGCGACCGGTCACTGGACGTCGAAAGGTACTGTGGCCCTGGTGTCGGGCTTAAGTCATCAACGGTTTGGTAGGCGCACATGATGCTGCGGCCACTCTCAAGTGCCCCGATTGGCACTACCAGTTTGGTGCTTCGATCAATCGCGCACGTTAAGACACATAATTGGCCATGAACAAAAGCCGACTGGAAGCCTTTAGCGACGGCATCTTCGCCGTTGTCATCACCCTACTTGTGCTTGATATCAAGCTGCCACCGGACGTCAGCTATGAAAACTTGCCGTCGGCACTGCACGCCCTATTGCCCAAAGTGCTGTCCTACGTGCTGAGCTTCTCAGTGGTGGGGGTCTACTGGGCTTTCCACCACGTTTCCCTGAGTCGGCTTCGCCGTGTAGACGGGACGCTCGTATTTCTCAATCTGCTCCTCATGCTGCTGGTTACCTTCATGCCTTTTCCGACAATTTTGCTCGGTGAGTACCCGATGACTCCCATTCCCCTGGTGATTTATGGCGCTAGCTTGGTGGCGTCGAATCTGATTGGATTCATCTGGGTCGTGCATCTCCATCGTCACCCGGAGTTGCTCGCGAAATCTCCGGCGAAAAGCTACCTCGCGAACCAACTTCCAATATATTTGTTCGTGAATATTCCGTACGTCGCGGCGATGATCGTAGCGTTCTTCCTCCCGGTCGCGAGCTATGCGATCTATATTGCAGTATTAATCGGCGTCGGCCGTTACATATGGAAGCAAAGCTCACGCCTCTCGGCAAACGAACCGACTTCGTAGCCAAGCGAGGGCACCTGCGCGAGGAAGGCTGCGACCGCTAGATCACGGCATGGCACAGATCACTTCCCCAGTGAGGGCGCGTTTGTTGACTCGGTCGCCATTTGACCACGTGAGAATCAGTACAGCGATGACTCGGCGACCAAGCGCGTCCGGTCGCGCGCCTGGAAATCATCTCACCCAAACTGATGGTTGGCGAGGGCGACTGTCGGCGTTACCCTCAAGCCTCCGCAGCCCGCGAGCCTTTCACCCCTGCGGTGGCTTTCTAGAATAGAGCTGCGCCGGCCTAAACGGTCCTGTCCGCTGTGCACCATTCACGGGCACAACCAAATCGCGATCGGCGAGCCTCCTCCTAAAACTCGACTTGTCTAGAGGCCGACCCAGAATCGCCTCGCATGTCGATTGAAGCTCGCCTAACGTGAACTGCTCCGGGAGCAGTTCCTCGGGCAAATCCAGCGACTCGATATCATTGCGCGCCTCCGCGAGCGCGAGAGAGGCGAGGCGATGGTGATCAAACGCAAGTCTTGTGTCGGCCGCGGCAGCCTCAGCCAATCGCCAGTCGAGTGCCTCGATGCGCTTTCCGGCTACTGGTAGCAACTTGTCTGCCGACACGAACGCACGGTAGACGATGCTCAAACCCCATGGGGCGCGGGGGTCGCGGGTCGGGCCGCCAATGGCAATCATCTGGCGCAAACGCGGAACCTCGACTCCCAGTCTTTCGCGCGAAACGCGACGCGCGGCCTCGTCAAGTGACATGTCCAGATCAATACGAAGCACCCCGCCGGGCAACGCCCAGCGACCGGCGTGGGGCGCTTCTGCGCGCCGGGCGAGGAGGACATGCAGTTCGCCATCGACGACGGCCATCAACGCTACCTCTATCCGGGTAAACGGCATCGGGTAGGTTTTTGTGGACACTTCCCGGTTTGTGGCTTTCATGAACGCACCTGTTAGTTGCATTATGCAAATAAGTATACTAGACTTACTTCGTTGCGTAATACAACTAAGAGGCAAGCATGGAATACGACATCATTGGCGACGTGCATGGTCAGGCCCGCAAACTCAAGGCCTTGCTTCGGGCACTCGGCTACACTGAGGGCGCGACCTGGATGCCACCGGCAGACCGCCAGGCGATTTTTCTCGGGGACCTGATCGACCGGGGACCGGAGCAGATCGAAGTCGTCCGGATCGTCCGGGGAATGATCGACGCCGGTTTCGCGCGCTCGATAATGGGCAACCACGAGTTCAATGCCATCGGTTATGCCACAACGCGGAACGACGGATCAGGGGAGTTTCTGCGACCCCATAGCCCGAAAAATCTCCATCAGCACCACGAGTTTCTTAAACAGGTGGGAGAAGGGTCGCCACTGCACGAGGAGATGATCACCTGGTTCAAGAGCTTGCCTCCCGCTCTCGACCTCGGAGGCATCCGGGTTGTTCACGCCTGGTGGAACCAGCGCTTCGTGGATCTCATCAATCGGCATTACGCGGGAGGTGGGCAGATGAGCGATGCGCTTCTCCACGCGTCGTACTTCAAGGGCAGTCCTGAATGGGAGGCGATGGAGGGACTAACCAAGGGCCTTGAGATCACCCTACCTGAGGGGCACTCGTTCTTCGACCACGACGGGATTGAGCGCAGGAACGTCCGGACGCGCTGGTGGCTAAGGGGAGAGCTGACCTATCGCACCGTCGCCATTGTGGACGCCGATAGCGCGAAGTCCATTCCCGAGATGCCAGTTCCGTCTGGCGAACTCGCTTCGCCCACTCCGGGAGCGCCAATCTTCGTGGGTCACTACTGGCTGACGGGCGAGCCCGAGCTGCAATCATCGACCGTTGCCTGCCTTGATTATTCCGCCGCACACGACGGGCCGCTGGTTGGATATCGGTGGCAGGGCGAAGCTCAGTTGGATAAACGCCACTTTGTCCTCGCTGGCTGACTCTAAGGCCCAACGCCGAACCGGCAAAGGCGGACGCCAAAACCCCTCGACGCCTGGCACGAAGCGTCATGACAATCATTTTCTTGAAAGGCCACCTATGCTCATTGCTAGAAATCGAACCGGCCAGCTGGCCATGGTCATTAATTGTCGAAGCGACCCGGACGCAAACGGGTTGATCGTCACAATCGTCCGGCCCACTCTCACGCAGCTGGACCTCTTTTGCGACGTATCAATGCAGTGGGAAATCGAGTTCATCCACGCGAGACCCCTGAGCCTTCCACTGGGGTGGACAAAAATTTACTGTCCCGACCACTTGCTTATGCCCATTCGTCCACAAGATGAAGGAGACGAGGTCTGCGAATCCGCCTTGTCCGAGGATGCAATGCACTCTGACCGCTGTGCTGATCTGCGGCGCGATTTAGGCAATCCATTGACAACCGGGCGCTACCTAAAATCGGAGGTGAAGTAAGAGACCGTGGCTGGCTTGGATTGGACTGGCGACCCAGCAGATTCTCGGCCACTCGGAGATTGTGCACCGAGCCAGTTGTCGCCTTAAAGCATTGCTTGCGGCGCATGGCTTTACCAAGAACCCCAAAAATGCGGGCGGCGCCGGCCCGGATATATAACGATCCCGAGCCGCTCGGCCAATTCTTCTCTTGTTCCGAAAGTGGTGACGGTCGGTCGCCCTTCCAACACCCATGCGTCAAGACCGCCTTCCAGAATCCACACGTCGGGAACACCCAGTTTCTTCATCGCCTCCGCAACGCGCGCGCAAGTAAGTTCATTTTTCGATGAACAATAGAGCACTATGCTTACGCCTTCGGGCACCACGAAACGATGAGCCTCCCTTAGCTGGTCAGGATCTGCTCGAACCGCACCGGGAATACCTGCAAGCTCTTGTTCAATTGCATCGTATCGCAGCAGGTCGACCACGCCGATCTTGTCGCCCTCTTCGATCTTATAGTTGAGCAGCGCTGGACTCATCTGCCGAAGGCGCAGGTGACGAATCATCGTGATGATTCGCAAGAGCCTCCACGACACCCACGCCAGCATAGGGATGCCTACCATCACGACTAGTCCCTTGCCGAAGCGGTCGAAGAGGCTGTTGACGTGATCGACTTGACTGGAAAAGAGAAAGCCAACGAGGACGTAAGCCGCGCTCCAAAGGAGCGAGCCAACCGAATCATAAGCGAGGAAACCTCTGACCGTCGCGCCTTGAGCACCAGCCAGCGGGGGCGATACCCCATCCAATAAGGGAATAAACTTTCCCGCCAATAGCAATCGCAAACCCCACCGATCAAACATGCGCCGCGCACGTTCACGACTGCGCTGGGGATTGGAGGTCAGGCTACACATGAATCGGATGACCCGGTTACCCCAACGCCTCCCAAGCCAGAACCAGACGCCATCTGCGGCAACGCATGCAACTACACTCGTCAACAGTACGAGAGGGATTGTGAGACTTCCTTCGCCACGACCAACCAATGCACCGGCTGTCATTAGGAGAAGCATCGAGGGGACAGGAAGGCATAGTTGTTGTCCGAAGACTGCCATCCCGATAGCAAGGTACGTCAGTTGGCTCACGGGTTCATCACAGCACGGACATTTTTCGCAGGCATATCCGTCAATCCGCCCACCGAATCGATGACCAGCTCAGGATCTTGCCCATCGAGTAGGGGTGAAGTTTGCGAAGCGGCCAGACCCTGCCCTGACGATGATACTGGGCTTGAACCGAAAAAAATGATCGCAGAAACACGTGGGCGGCTTTCGTGACGCGGTGAAGAATGAACGGAAACTTCATTACCAGTGATGTAAATTGAACTGTGTTGCCGAACAATCTCCGCAATTTGATCGTCACACAGCCCCATGCCACGCAGCGTATCAATTTCTTCACGGACTGACGAAACAAATCCCTCTATTGAAAAACTTTCTGGAGGCAAATGAGCGGCCCGACGAA
>Ga0116229_10014974_pt1 | contig 10667 bp, 7 predicted proteins | sample S1TSphgellanicum_3_FD_87313 | JGI IMG/M metagenome (GOLD analysis project Ga0116229, IMG submission 87313) | Host-associated microbial communities from peat moss isolated from Minnesota, USA - S1T2_Fc - Sphagnum magellanicum MG | ecosystem: Host-associated > Plants > Peat moss > Unclassified...
AAAAACCCCCCCCACCCCCTTCATCCCTCTCACTTTCTCCCCCTCCCCAAAAGTGTAAAAAAAAATTAAAAAAAAAAAATAAAAAATTTAATCTTAAAAAATAAAATTTACACGAAAAAAAAAAAAAAAAAACCCCATGAAAAAATCAAATGGGTTTTTATAAATACTAAAAATCAACTCATCATCATCATCATCATTATCATCATCAGCTTTAAAGGACTTTAAAAATCAATTCATTACCTGCAAATTGTTCACAACCATGCACATTGTCACACCACCATAACCACCCACCTCTGCATGGGCCTACTACTACTAACTAGTTCCTAGGCCTTTGTTTTTTGAATTCTGAAATCTCATGTACCTGTCATGACATGCTGCTGCTACCTAGCAGCCCTAATCAAACCATGTTTTGAAGCTTTGTTCCAAACACCACCAGTTGGAGGAAGTTCTTGGCCATGTTGTGATTATAGAAGAAGTGACAAGCCTCATTAAGTAATTAATTAATTAATACAAGTCCTCTTCTGTTGTTGTTTTGACCTTCTAATTACCAGTTGGTTGGGTAGATGGGTGGGTTTAATTACATGGGGAAGAGGTTCACATGATTACCTACCAGATGTTTTTCTTTTCCCAATTCAATTTTGTCAATTAAGTGGATTGGTGAAAAATCTGGCTACCAACAAAATGGCCCAAAAATTATTATTATTAAAAAAAAATTTAAACAAAAAACCACTCCTCTATTATTGTTTGCTACCTTATGTAACTTAATCCAATAATCTGGAAATTTTAAAAGAAATCTCTGAATCTGGCAGCAACTCAAAATTCAAAAAAAACAAAAAAAAAAAAAAAAACTTCTAATTTTTTGTAGCCATTTTCCCAAAAAATAAATAAAATCATTCCCAAGGTGGTAAGCTTTTTGCCTTTTGCCTTATATACTACCTAAAACTTACGAAATGTACTTTGGAATCTGGTCAACTTAACCCTAGTTAGATCCCCTTTTGTCTTCTTCTACATGACAAGAGGTTTTTTGAAACTGGGCTCTGCCACACAACCAGCCAGCCACCATTAAGCTACCTAGTGATGTTCAGAGAGTCTTTGCAGCTTTTCTGCACCAAGCCAACCAGAGAGTTCCAGACCTGGCTGCATTGTTTCAGTGGCCCACAAGAAGAACCCTTGAGTTAGCTTTTGAGGGTTTACCGTATGATCAAATGATCTCTTCGGGTTAGGAGAGGGTTTAGAGAGTCAGAAAAGAAAGAAAGAAAGAAGAATTTCTCACATCGTTCACATGTACATTCGTACAAGCCACTTCTTTGCACCCGATCATGTTGGTTTAGGGTTTAGGGTTTGCAACTTTGATCTATGAAAAAGGTTGATCTGTGCTCTGAAACTCGCTGAATGAATGTCTTGTGTGTAAGAGAGAAGTGATGCTTATTTCAATGTCAAAAGTATACGGTTTTTTGATTTTTTCCTCCTTAAGGTACTCCTTTGCTACAGGCTGCTGAAACTCTTTGAAAACCCATAGCTAATTCTTTAACTGTATTCTGTCCAATAGCTAACCACTGTGGTTAACTTATGTACTATCCAATCAACGTGCATCTATCTATCTACCTACCTACCTAGTAGCCACCAAGTGCCTCCCCTAGTTACCTACCTACTTCCTTACATAGTAATCACTTACATTCCTTACCTAATTATCTACGATACTTGTCCACTTACACATGTATAATTTACTTTTAAAAGTATGAGTTGTTCCAATGCTTGGTATGTGACTTGTTGTAAATTCTAATGAAATGGAACAATGTTTTTTTTTTTTTGTAATCTTAATGTTTTTTTTGTGTCTTTTAACTTCATATAGGAATGAATTAGTGTCTTGCATTTTAAGACATTTGAGAAAAAAAATTAAAAAATCTTTGTTTTGGTGCAAACAAAGAAGATTTATTACATAACATATGTTATGCATTACATCATATCATTATTATCATTTGGTAAAAAATTATTTATTTCAACATGACATGTCATTGACATATGAACATGTGTTGTTTAGTTACATTTCATATGAATATGTTGACATTATTCAAAAGATTTTAACAAAGGAGCATATGTCAATGCAAAAGGTGAAAATGAAGAGATGCTTTTGTATTTAATATGTGAAAACAATCATGGTAGAGTCATCTCGATACTATGCATAATATGCAATCTTTTTTTTTGGTTTCATAAATGATAAATTGTATGAATTTGGTAATGATCCAATGAAAATTATATGTGTTGAACATAAAACAAGAATGAAGGTTGACCATAGAAATAAAATATTAAAATTGTTTAGAATTGTGTTTTTCTCACATAGATTGTGACTTTTTACAGAACATTTTTTGTCATGAATTTGTTATTGCCTCAAGCTAATGGACAAGCATGTGTAGATTTTGGGTGCACCCATCCAATTGATGGGTTGTTTTGAAGTCTACCCATCTACTTGTTGGGTTTTTTCTCAAAATATGAATGTTGGATAACTAATTTAATCATGCTTCTATATCATTTTTATTTTTTGGGTTCTCACTTGCCTTTTTGTATCACAAGGTTTCATATCGCTATGAAATGTATAAAAAAATTCATATGACTAATTTTTTCAATGAAATTTGTTTGATAAACATACAAATAATTAGCTTCAATTCCTTTAAATCTTATTAAAATGAGATTCTTAGAAAATTATGACTAAAATAAAACATATCAATTTTTTAATAAATTAAAAATTTAATATAAAATTCGTTTATGAGATATAAAATTTTAGTTTTAATTTGATGTTATTTAAGAAAATTTGTCAATGCTTTTATGAAAACTTAATAAGAAAAATCATAATGAAAATCATTTTTAATTGATTAATTCTTTTGTATTGTTGTTGCCTTTTATGTTATAATAATTTATTATTGCCTTAAAATAGTAGACATGCATGTATGATTTTAGGTTTTACAAAACATGCAAACACAACCAGTTATGTTTGGGCATGCACCTTTACATCCTTCCTCTGCTTTTTCATTGTGGTTTGTAATCATTTAAGGTGTTACATAGCAAGTGATGTTCATTTCAATGTGTGTGTGTCATGTGAAAAAAGATGATTGAAAGATTTAATGAGCCAAAAAGTAAAAATAAAATGTAATATTCTTTCAATGTTCTTCCTATGCATTTTTATTTTTGGTTAAAAATAATTTTGATATTTGTTTTTTATTAAGATATGTACATCACATCATTACTATATGGCACAAGACACATGATAACAAACCATTTATACCTTTACAAACATATTTTAAATGTCATGAATATTTATATTTCAAAAGAGAAAAAAACAACCTAAACAATTAAAACTTACATACTTGTTGATTTTTAAAAAAAATAAAGCAAGGGATAAAACAACTTGAAGATACAATTTAATATAGAAGAAAAGTGATTAAATAATGACTAAAAAAGTATACTTACAAAATAATATTCTCTTTAAAATTCACAATTGACATCATCTTATAAAAGCAATTTTGAACAAAATTGAATATGGACTTGTGAGTGTTTACAAAACATTATACATGCAAAATGTTATTTGATTTTAGTTACAAGATTGCATACATAATATGAATAAATAGACTAAAATAACTTTGTGCATGCCTTGTGACAAAATCAACCATTACTAACAATCTATTTGGGATAATGGCATGTTACACAATCCAAAATTTCCTATAATGAATATATAAAACTTAAACCTTTGCAGGAATCTTTTAATGAATAAAAATGATCCTTCTATGTATTGATGATGGATTAAATTTGTGGTCTTTTCATTAGTTTTTTTGGGAGATTCGTTAAAAATTCAATTTGGAACATTATTAATTATATGGGCAAATGACCAACATTGTTTTCATTAGAAATGTCATTGCTTGATGATAAATCCAAATAAACTTACAATATAAAAATTATTGATTTCTCATTATATGGATTTAAAATATTCTTGCAACTTATGGAAACCCTTAAAATTGTTATTGACATTGTAAAAAAGGATAGAAAATGAAAATGTTGCCATAGAACAAACACAACTTGATAAAATGATATGGTTTGTATGTCTTTTTAAACTCATTTGATGATCCTTGTCCCTTATGCAAATATGACCTATTAAAAGAAAATAATCCATCTTATTTATTGCATAATTTATTGTAAATGGATGTCATTTTTATACTTACATTTTATTTATTAACATAATACCTTAGCATCTTTGACATTAACTATATTATCTATAAAGGTTTTCAAATTTTCAAATTTACTTTTTCATATAACAAAAGTGTGTGAAGGGAAATCTATAATCTTTTGAAATATTCAAGAATACTTTATTCTTGACATGAAATATTCAAATTTCATTAATTATTTTATAAATATTTGTTGAAGCTTCATTTTTACTAGATTAATCAAATGTATTTAAACAACGTTGAAAATATTATGAATTTATTAAATCATGCGTGTTTTCCACATCTAATCAATATGTTGAGTGGGTTGCAACTTTTTTTTTAATGTGTGTTGTTATTTGAATTAACAACATAAGAGGATGAATGACTTGTTGCCATAAAAAAATTATAAGAAGAAAAAAGAAAAGGAAAGGAAAGGTAACAAATGGGGGGAAAAAGATCTAATCTGTGAACAATATAAATTACTTGCAAATTGGTGCAAATTGAAATTAATAAAATAGTTTTTTAAACTTTGAAAATTAATTGCATTTTTTAAAAAATTAATTAAAAACTTGCATTTTTTATGTAATTGAAACATGTTCAAAGTTTGGCTTTTCATTTCAAAATTTTAAATTACTCAAAGATTTGATATTTTGATTAAACTTTAAACTTAGATAGTGCAAAACATCTTTTAACTAATTGCATGTTAATCATAAATCACATGACTTTCAACCTATTATCATTATGTTTCACACCAAGGTCTTGAAAACCTTGAGATTCTTTTGTGCATGTTATTTAAAAATGCATGGTTCACATTCAAATGCACTTGTGTTTCATATTTTCATTCAAAAACTACACTTTTTGGTTTAATGGCATATTATAAAATATTTAATTAAAATTCTTGACCTACACATCGTGATTGCAAATTGTCTTAAATGCCTTATTTTCAATATGTTGTTTCATATGAAAAGAACAATATGTCTTGGTCAATGTTTTTTTTTTCAATTTTTTGTTGTAGCATCAATAGCGAACATCCCAAGAGTGATTTAAGAATAATGTAGCTATATTTAATAACCTCTTTCTAGAACTTGTCCAAACAAAAATGTTTTTTATAGTTTGGCTACCTATAGTAACCAATAAAAATTTAATTACATTAACTCAAAATAACTATTTTTTTGATGATTTTTTATAAAAAAAAGGATCTTGTAATAAAATATTTCCTTTCCCAAAAAAATTTGGCAACAATGTGAAGTTTCACAACAAAAAACATTGATCTTGGTGTATTTTTAACCTTTAAACCACAATCTATATCCATATATCCCTTAATGGATTTAATATTGATTAATTCTCATAATGTCCATAACTCCAAGAAATGGTAACGCTAAATTTTAAATGACATTAGTTTTTGGTTTGTATTGAAAATAAAAAATTACAAATAAAATAATATTAAATTATATAATAATAATAATTTGAAAGCTAAATTATTAAAAAATTCTAAACTAAATTTAGTAATAATCGAAATAAAATTAAAGATATTAAAATAAAATTACATTAATCAGATTTTAATTATTAAATCAAATTAGTGGCATGTTTTGGTTCAAGTATAAACTAAACTTCATGAACAACAAAATTATTCTCAAACAACGCCAAGGAGAACAAAAGATGACAAACAATAATAAGACAAAAATGGTAATAAACAATTTAACAATGCTGTCAAAAAAAAAAGCATACTAAAAGCACCAAGGGCATTAAGTTGGAAGACAATAAGGGCACCAAGAAATACATAGGAGAAGTATGATAGAAAAAACATTGAAAGACATTGAAAAAACCCAAACTTTTTTGGAAGACAATGAAAGGCACCGAAAAAAAACATCATGGGTGTTATAAATTTTAATGTTTTAATAGGTGAAAATTAAATATCATATTCTAAAATTAATGAAAGTGAAAATGATTTCATGGACAATCTATATGATCTTGGAGTATCAATGTACGACAACTAAATTACTGACCCTCCATACTAATGTTTTGACCTTACATCAATTGATTGTCACTGGTAAATGCAAAGCAACACGAAGCCCAAGTTAAAATTGGATGAAGAAAAGTTGACTTGAAAGTTTGGCTTACCAAAGTGGCTTTGGGCCAGCGTATTTGCAGAGTTTGCTGAGGCTGGAAAAAGCCACAGCAAATCCTAATACGTACTTTGGACGCGCTGTTGATTGGCTAGATAGTTTGATTGGTCCAGGTGGTTTGCTATTAGTAATTTCCCACCAATTTGCAGTCCCAATTTTAGTTTTATGGGTGGGGTTGGAAAAAAGTAAACAAACTAAAGTCGGATGTGAGACATATTTTTGCAGGGTCACATACAGAACACGGTTATACAGATGCTCTAAGTAGGTGGCTTGGTTTGCACCTTAGGTTAATGAGTTGTGGTTCATCCACAAACTCACTCAGGTATTTCCAGTGGATGGTGTACTAGTGGGTGCTGGGTCACATAATTCATCAATCAAGACCCAAAAGGCATCTGAAACATTTCAGCTGTTGGCAATGGCTCCAAATATCAAACAAAACCCAGACACCCAAAAAAATCAAGTTAATGGGCCCTTAGGGTAAAACCCAAGATTGAGGGCATTACCGAAATAAGGATCAAGTGCAGGCCCAATTTCAGTAATGCCTTTGACGAAGGGCTTTATGAGGCATATAAAGATACACCCAGAAATTTCCTTCAACAATATGAAGATTTTACAAGGTGGTGAAATAATTATGTGTTATATAACATGTTGTCCAAATACACTAGGAAATTTTTGGGCAGATCTTTAGGAAATTGCATTAGATTCACTGTATAAACTTACATAGTGCGCACAGAAACAGTGAAAAAGTATGAAGTTGGATGTTTGTCCTCCCCCCGGGGTTTGTTTGATTCCTCATGCTTTATTCAAGGTCCACCAATTTGCTATCAACCAAGTACACTGAACAACACCCCCAAAAATGCCATGCTATTGTCACTGACAATCACAGGTACTACTACTACATACAAGGAGGGGGGCAAGGAATTGCAAATGATTTTTTTCATCTTTGATGAGTAGTAGCTTTGATCTTGTATGCATCCTCCTCCAACAAGTGTGTGTGTATCCAGTCTGATGTGTAAATCCATAGGGCCAGAAAGACATATCCAACCCGGTGGCGCTTCCCCCAAGAATTATACCTCTGGTCTGGCATTCTCCTTCAATTGCCACATTCTATCAGACAAGTAGTTGCCAAACACAGGTTTGATGATCTGGTGGTACTAGGATAGTTACCTCGATGCCTAAAATTTGGGTCTTCCCAATTCTTGCAATATACTAGGCACGTTAATTTGGCATTATTATTCGAAATATATACCCATAAATTCGTCTTCTACTGAAAAAGTATAGAACATAAAACCTCCCCATGCACACATGGACATCAAAAAGTGAGAAGATTGCGTAGAGATCAATATATTGGTATAAGAGTTTCTCCAGTGGTGCTTCACCCTGCAAAAAATATTTCTCACATCCAAGTTTAGTTATTTACTTTTCCCAACCCCACTCATAAAACTAAAACTGGGACTGCAAACTGGTGTGGATACCACAAATTCCAACCCATCTGGATCAATCAAACTATCGAGCCAATCAACAGCAGGTGTTCAGCTTTGATGGGCACTTCACCAGCCTCAGCAAAATGCGTTAAAAAATGCTGGGCCAAAACCCATTTGTTGAGCCAAACTGGCATGTTTTGACTTTTCTTCGTATTTTAGTTTGTAGGGTCACATACTGAGCACGGTTGGAGTTGCTCTAAGACTTTTTAAAAAAAATATTAGTAGTCAGAACTTAGAAGCCAATAGAAAAGGATATTTCTATTGCTTCTTTATGAGCATCATCATTTTATCTCTTCAAATAATTCAATGGGCTCTTGACTCTTGAGCATGCTAATCATGGGTTTTGAAGAACCCTTGCAAAAAGGTCTTGGGTTGCAGCCAAAACCATACAAACAACTACTAGGGTTTAACTACACTCGATAAGACTGACTTTGAAATCGCTGACAGATTATGATCGGTGGTAATAGCTGGTGATGAGCCACTTTCTTTCTCCCCCCAAAAACTGTTCACCCAGGTCATCAAACTTTTGTATTACATGATGAGCTTGGCTGCCACACTTGATTTCTCAAACTGGGGTTGTAAGTAGGACGGATTACTATATCACCGCACGTATCATAAGCATGATTTGTTGTGATGGGTACTTGGTTGGGTCCACACACCATTCTTATGATGACTTGTTCCACGCTCCAGAAGTCCATCCCCACACACACACAAAAAGCACAAAATACATGATGATCTGCATATAGCCCACCTTCATAATTAGCCATGTACAGAGAAATTTGCATAAAGAAGTCAGCTAGCTTACTTACATCTCTTTGTTCAGTTTGTGAAATTGTTGCATGGGAATGCATGCTACAAATGCATGCTAATAAACTGTAAGTCCTGTAAGGTTGATGGCGCCTTTTTCATATTCCTAATATGGTGAATTGCGAGCCTGTATTTTTTGAATCAGAATTAAGATATAATTAATCCCCAGAAATTTTCTTTTGGGGATTCTTCACTTTCAAGGAATTTTTTGAATCGGAATTAACATATAAATTCTTGCAAATTATTTTGGAGGTTGGCAATTTCATGATTTTTTTGGACTCAGAATTAAGATCTGATTCTGAAAAAAAAATTGAAAATCAAATTAAATTAAATTGTGAAAAATGTTTGTGTCCTTGAGTTTCACCTCACAAACTTTCCCAATTTGGGTACACTTCAGATCTGAAAGGACAGATCATCTGAACCATCACATTTGTCTGCAAGACCAAGAGAGATCATGCAGCTGGAGCTGACTGAAATATATACATATACCACTTAAGAATGCGTAAGTGTCTTAAGTGTAGTGTAGGTATCCACTTTACTTGGCTGCTGGTGGCTTCTGCAATTCCTACTTTGCAGATTGTACTGAAAACTGCCGTTTGCATGGTAGCTTAGCTTAAATCTGCACTTATTGAAAGTTTAGTTTGAATGGTTGTTTTGGTAGGCCACTTCTTTGGACCTTCCTTGCTGGCTGACTGACTGACTGACTGACTGACGCTTGTGGGCCTGACACATTACAAACAAAATGTTCAGATCATGACACAATAAGCAACCACTAAATTCAAGTTAAAGCTTCACCTACCCATCTGAATTCAGACACAAAAATTCAGTCTTAATGCTACTTTTACAGGCAGGTTTTTTTTTCCCTTTTTTTTCTTCCAATTTTGTGGTGTAGTCACCCGGGCAATCATCCACAAGAGGAATTAGCCAAATTTTGGCTACAGGTCAGATAGGAAGGTGAAAAAAAAGTTTGTAAGAATCTTTCTATATTTTTGTGACCTCTTGGAACCAACAATTTTTGGTTTTCATCAAAACATTCGCACTGTGATGACAAAAAATGAAATGAAATTATTTTTCAAATTGAAGAAAATTTCCAAATTTTGGAAAGATTCACTAAACTTTGGAAACCACAAAATTGAATATATATATATATATATATGGAACCTATTGTCTAAATTTGTCAATTTAAGAAAACATTTCCTTGAAATCTGGCAACTTTGGCTCTTTTTTTTTGTTCACAAAAATCTTTTGAATGAGTTGCACTGGGTTTTCTTTTTTGGGTTGCCAAACTTGGTGAAAAATCACCCCCCCAAAAAAGGGCTTTTTACAGCATGTTCTAGTTCTAACATGAGCTACATGATGATGCACTAAACTCATGTTAGTATTCAGCCCGAGTTCTTGCAACTGGATCATACGATAGATAGATAAATAAATAGAACAGAGAGATGTTGTTGCATGACAGATGCTAAGCTGTGTAGTAGGGACGAAGAGCAAGCTTTCTTTTGCTCATGCAACAACATGCATGAATGCAGCAGGATTATGGTCTAATGCTCAGGCTGTGACAATAATGAGACAGAAAATTCACATACAGAATGTTGTCAGATTTTGGTACTCATTGTTTGTATTAGTGCATTTCGGAGAATAGTGAACAGATTTGAGATACGGGTTGTGGTCAGTGTTTTGGTACACATTGTTATATACGTGCTACAAACTTTGTGGGAGCAACAATGAACCAGAGTTGGATTTTTTATTTGTTTTATAATTTATTTTTTCAATTTTGTGAGGTAAGTGAACTGGTGATCATTCACTAGAGGACTTGACTTCACCAAATTTGGCCAAAGCTCTGAGAAAAGTAGAATTTGTTTTTTTTTCAAACCCCCGCCTTATATTGGCAAACATACAAGAGCTACTTATGGTCTAAAAATATCACTGGTCTGGTGATTCTTATCATCTATGTATAAAGATGGAATATGTTGTAAAATTAATTTCTTAATTACAATTAACATAGTCTTTTGTCTCCCAAATTGCACTACCATCCAACAAATTGCCCACAAATGCAA
>Ga0116229_10014975_pt1 | contig 10666 bp, 11 predicted proteins | sample S1TSphgellanicum_3_FD_87313 | JGI IMG/M metagenome (GOLD analysis project Ga0116229, IMG submission 87313) | Host-associated microbial communities from peat moss isolated from Minnesota, USA - S1T2_Fc - Sphagnum magellanicum MG | ecosystem: Host-associated > Plants > Peat moss > Unclassified...
ACCATTGGCATCCGGATGGTGGCGCTTGGCGAGTTGTTTGTACTTCGCCTTCAAGTCAACCACCGAAACCGGCCAGACCAATCCCAAAACGTCCAAGGCGTCCCGGAGATCAGGCGGGGCCGATGAGGGCGGCGGGCGGGCCCCAGGCCGTGAACCGAACGTGAACGCATGAAGTTCTTCTTCCATACTGGCTTCAAATCGGGCAGACCTGCCAAGCCGGCCCAGGGGCCAGCTCGGCCTTTGCCAGGACGCATCGGCCCGCAGCTGAGACTCAATCTCACCGGGGGACATATCTTTATAATAATCCCAGGCCGAATTAAATTCCTGCACATGCCCAAGGCATAACCACTGAAACTCCCGCAAACTTGCGCGGGACTTCGGCGCCCGATATTCACCTGGCAACGCACAGCCAGGCGCATCGCAAAGCTGCTCTGGCGCATCTGGATCAGGGGCATAGGCCCTATTGCGTCGGGACTGTATCATGCACCTAATGTGCGCGCATTTCATCGGTTGGCAACTCAAAACCTGGCTAGGGCATACCTATTATGAACGCGCGATATGATCGGATCCGAGCTATTCTCACGGCGCGTTTCACCCCCGAACAGCTCGAAATCGAAGATGAGAGCGCCAAGCATGCGGGACACGCCCATAGAACGGGCGCGCCAACCGGGGGGGAAACCCATTACCGGCTTTTGATGGTCTCAAACGCCTTCGCCGGGCAATCCCGCATCACCCGTTCACGGGCAGTACACGAGGCGCTGGAGACCGAATTCAAAACGGGATTGCATGCAATTTCCTTGGCGCTAAAGACGCCAGATGAAGTTCATCAACCAAAGATTTAGTCCCGGCCGTAGGTATCTTCAAACCGAATAATATCATCTTCCCCGAGGTAAGGTCCCGACTGGACCTCAATAACCGTGAGAGGAATCTTGCCCGGATTCTCCATGCGGTGAACGGCGCCGAGCGGCAGGTAAATACTCTCATTTTCCTGGATCAAGCGCACTTCGGCATCACAGGTGACCGACGCGCATCCGGTCACCACCACCCAGTGTTCCGAACGGTGGAAATGCTTTTGGAGTGATAGTTTTTGGCCTGGCCAAACAACGATGCGCTTAACCTGGAACCGGCCCCCCTTAATCAGGCTTTCGTAGAATCCCCAGGGACGGTAGGTGCGATTATGGCTATCGGCCTCGGGTCGTCCGGCCTTTTTCAGTCGTTCGACAATTTTTTTTACATTCTGGCTTTCATTCTTATGGGCAACCAGCACCGCGTCCTGGGTGGTAACAACAATCAGATCCTCAACACCGAGCAGGGCAGTCACGACACCGTCGCTCCGCGCGTAGTTGTTGCGCGAATCCTCAATCACGACATCGCCCAGGGCGACATTTCCGTTCGCGTCCTTAGGCGATATATCGCTTAATGTTGTCCATGACCCGACATCAGACCAGCCGATATCCGCTGGCAAGACAACAGCCTTATCGGTTTTCTCGGCGATCGCGTAGTCAATACTTATATCGGGAGATGCTTCAAACGGCTCACTGCCAAGACGTACGAAATCAAGATCGGTCTTTCGGCTATCCATCGCCGCCTTGACGGCGCTCAAGACGTCGGGCGCGTATTTTTGAGCTTCGGCCAGTAACGTGTCCGCACGAAACATGAACATGCCAGAATTCCAGTGGTGATTGCCGGTTTTCAGCAATTCTGCGGCGCGTGTTGCATCGGGCTTTTCGATGAACCGAGCAACTTTAAATACGCCGTCGAGCCCCGCAACCTCACTCCCTTGCGAGATATAGCCGTATCCTGTCTCGGGTGCAGTGGGGGTCATACCGAATGTAACAAAATATCCCAGCGCCGCGGCTTTCGCGCCCCGGCCTACGGCTTCGGCGAGCGCCGCAGTGTCGCTAATGGCCGAATCCGCCGCCATGACCCACATTATGGCTTCAGGATCGCTTTCGGATGCCAGCAAAGCCGCCGCGACGATCGCCGGCGCGCTGTTTCGTCCTGTGGGTTCGAGCAATATTTTTGCCGTCTTGATCCCGGCTTCACGCAACTGCTCGGCGACGACAAAGCGGTGCTCTTGGTTCGTGACGACAATCGGCCCGGTGAACTGGTCCGATGCGGCGCGCTGCGCTGTCTCGACCAGCATGGTTTTATCCGAAATAAAAGCCCAAAATTGCTTCGGAAAGCTTTTACGGGAGACTGGCCAAAGCCTTGTGCCTGAACCGCCTGAAAGGATGACCGGGACGATTTGCTTGTTCAATTTAGGCATTCATGATCCACAACTAATTGAAATTACTGGAAAGGCGACGTAGCATTGTATAGCTGAACACACCCAATGATAGATGGTCAAATGGTTAATAACTCGCCTGAGCTGCAATTGGCAAACATCAGCGGCCAAGATTTTGCCGCCATGGCGGCCGAGAATCCCGTAATCCTCTTGCCCCTCGGCAGCCATGAGGATCACGGGCCATTTCTGCCAATGGGCGATTATGTGTTGGCGGAGACAATGGCTGCGAAAGTGGCAGCGCTTTGCCGTGAAAGCGGGCTATTGGCCTATGTCGCGCCGGCATTACCGTTCGGCGTGGCGGACTACTTCGGTTCCAGCCCCGGGGGCCTTGCGATATCCGCCGATACGTTTCGGGCGGTTCTTTCGGACCTTCTGAACCACCTGCTTCGACACAAGCTGACCAGGATTGTGATCTTGAATGGGCATGGCGGAAATGTCCCGGTGATTCATGATGTGACATTGGCGGTCAATCGGGCCGGTGGCCCGGTGATCCCGTCCATCTACCTATGGAAGGTCGCCCGTCTGCTCATGCAACGTCAGATAGGCGATGGGAGATCTTTTGGGCATGGCGCCGAACCTCTGTTATCTTTGACGATGGCTTCCCGGCCGAATTGTGTGGCCTTTGGCGAGCAACCGATGGCGGGTGAAGGCTCGGTTCTTAGTCTGCCGATCGCCGATTTCGGCACCGTGGAGTTTGACGGCATTCCGATCAACGTGCCGGCGGAGTTTGATAAAATATCTAATGAAATTGCGCGCGAGGCCAGAGAGCGCGCTTCCGCGGCATTGGGCGAAGCGGTGTCAAATGAACTTACACGTTTGATCGCGAAATTTATTGCGCATTATGTGTCTGTCACGTGATGCGCGGGAAGGTTTGCAAGTGCTTCCGGTGTGTCAAAGTCGCGCAGGACGGCATCTGATGCGACGCTGACCTCGGACACGTATTCCATATATTTGTGCATAATCTGCCGCGCCCCGGCATCTCCCGATAAGTTCCGTAGATCGTTAAAAAACCGATGGCCCCATAAGACCGGATTTCCCCGTTGGCCATCGTGGACGGGCAAGACGATTTCCCGTCCCTCGGCCGGGTCGTATGCCGACACAATGCGGTCCAGCGACGATTTTTCGAGGAGCGGCATATCGCCGAGGCAAATCAGCACCGCGCCGACGCCATCCGAGAGGGCGGCGACGCCGGCCCGAATACTGGCGGCCATGCCCTCCGCATAATCGTGCGCATGAACAAACCGCACATTTCTGTCGATCAGCGCTGCCCTGATCTGCTGTTCCTGGTGGCCGACAACAACGATGACGGGGCTGGCCATGCTTGTCAGGACGCGGTCCACGGTTTCGGCAATCATTGTCCGCCCGTTAGGCAAAATGGCCAGAAGTTTATTTTGCGGCGCCATGCGGCTGGACATTCCGGCCGCCAGCACAAGTGCCGCAACGCGCGGCTTTGCGGCGGGCGCCGCTCCAAATCCCGCCTCGCTCTCCCGGGCGCGGGGCGCCGGCCGTGTCTCAATTTCTTTCAGTAATCCGCCAACCCCCAACCCGGCGACTTCGCCCGGTCCAACATCTTCCCCGGCAAAGATCATGTCGAGCACCCAGTCGATCCCATTCTGCTTCGGGCTGCGCGCGCAACCTGGCAGAACGATGGCGTGCCGGCTGCCGATCTTGCCGAAGCAGATAAGATTCCCGGGATCAACCGGCATGCCGAAATGGATGATGTCTCCACCCGCCGCGACGATTGCCGCCGGTGCGACGTCTTGCCGGTCCGTTACAGCGGAAGCACCGGAAATCAAGATCACGTCGGCGGCCAGTGCCAACAGTTCCGTGACCGCTCCAACGAGCGCGGGCACTTCATGCGAAGTTGTTGTCGTGGGAAGCAAAATGCCGCCATGCGCCTCAATCCGGTTCTTGGTGGCCTCGATTGTGTGGGCAATCGTGACGTCCTTGATATGTGGCAACTGCGTTAAAACCAAACCGACTTTTAGACGACGAAATGGCTTGACGGTAAACGCCGGCATGCCGTTCCGAATCAGGGTCACGGCGCGGTCCATTGCATCCGCCGAGACCGCGAAAGGAATGATCTTAAGCGTGGCGATCATATCATCCTTTGCGACCACGCTGCGGTCCGCCAAGGTCGCTAGCGTGATTGCTTCGTCGATTTGGTTGAGTTGCACGATTTTCGTTAAATTTAGCCGAAGCAGGCCGTTGACCTCGGCAAAAATATTCACGCGACCATGTACATCATTAGACCGCCTAAGCCACGGGCCCACGAGTAGCTGGCCGAGACGAACCGCTGCCTCGCCCTCGGGCACGTCGCCGGGTTCCAATCTCAGGACTGTAACCTCATGATAGCCGGCGGCGAGAAGCAACTCATAGACCGCTGCGTCCAGCAAAGCTCCCTTTCGAATGACCCGGTCAGCCGTTTTCAGGTTATGCGCGATGATTCCGCCCCGGGCATCCGGCAATGGAACCCGCCCGAATATCATGTCCTTCGATCTGCCACGCTGCCGCCGCGGCGGACGGCGACAATCTCGGCAATCACGGAGAGGGCAATTTCCGGCGCGGTCACCGCGCCAATATCCAAACCGACTGGCCCCCGAATCCGGCTGAGCGCGCTGGCCGTATTGCCAAGCGCGATCAGCCGCTCAAGCCTGGAGGCATGGGTTTTTCGTGAACCCAACGCGCCAATGTAAAACGCGTCGGATTTCAACGCGCTGTCCAATGCAGGATCGTCAAGTTTTGGGTCATGCGTCAGTGTCACGACAGCGGTGCGAATATCCGGCTTTAGCCGCTCAAGCGCAGTATCCGGCCATTCATTCACCATCTCAGCGCCGGGAAACCGGTCCTGGTTACCAAACGCCGTACGCGGGTCGATCAAAATCACCTGAAAACCGCTCATGCCGGCAAGCGGCGCCAGCACCTGCGCGATATGCACAGCACCGATCAGGACCAGCCTCGGTGCTGGATTGCGCGCTTCGATAAACCAATCGTCTCCGGCAATTCTCTGTGTCGCCGTCTTATCGGCGGCAAGCGCTGCCAAACCTGCCTCATTGAGTACATCCGGCGCATTCGTGGCCGGAAGCAGAAACTCCGCGCCTGTTTTGAGATTTTTGGCAAATGCAACCGGTTTTCGCTCCGCCGAAGCCAGGCTTAGAGCGGCGATGGTCGTGGATTTCATTCAACCGGCTCGACAAACACTTTAACCTTACCGCCGCAGGCCAGCCCCACCTCCCACGCCATTTCATTCGTCACGCCAAAATCAAGAAGTTTGGAAATCCCCGTCTTCATGGCGTCGCGTGCCACCTCCGCAACCGCGCCCTCTATGCAACCCCCGCTCACCGAACCCGCGATTCGGCCAGATTCGGTCATCGCCATGCGGCTGCCAGCCGGCCGGGGCGAACTGCCCCATGTCTCCGTGACCGTCGCCAGCGCAACACGCTCACCCGCGCGCTGCCATTGCGCGGCAATCGTCAAAACATCCTCCGCATCCATCAAGCTGTTTCCTTCCACGCATTTATCGCAGCCCCCCGCCGCGGCGGCGGCGCCGACAAAGACTCGATCAACGATTGCAGGCTCGCCAGATTATGCACCGGCCGGAATTCATCGACATGCGGCAACATGATTTTGGCACCCTGCGTTTTCGGCGAGAACCCATCCCAACGTAAGAGCGGATTAAGCCAGATCAACCGGCGGCAAGAGCGATGCAGCCGCGCAATATTTTGCTCCAGCCCCTGCGCGGCATCACGGTCCAACCCGTCAGTCACCAGCAGCACAACGGCCCCCTGCCCCAACACGCGGCGGCTCCATTGCTGATTAAAACTCGCGAGCGCCTCGCCGATCCGCGTCCCGCCAGACCAGTCCGGCACAATATCATAAATCATCTGAAACGCGACTTCCGGGTCACGATCCCGCAACTGACGCGTCACATTCGAGAGCCTCGTGCCAAACAGGAAGACGCTGACACGATGCCGGTCATTCGCCACGCTATGAGCAAAATGGAGCAGCACCTGCGCATAGCGCGCCATGGAGCCGGAAATATCGCAAAGAATGACCAGTGGCGGCGGCAATGTCACTCGCGCGGTGCGCGCCAATGTGACGATTTCGCCACCCGTCCGCATGCTCCCGCGAATCGTCGCTTTCAGGCTTTTGCGGGCCCCATTCGTATCGGCCCGCCAGCGGCGGGTGCGCCGCTCATCCAAGGGTAGGCGCAATTTGGTGATTTGCAGCTTTGCATGCGCGATGTCCCTGGCGCTCATCGCTTCAAAATCCATCGTCTGCAATTTTTCGCGCTCACTGAAGGTCAAGCTCGCATCAAACGTTTGGGGCGGCTCCCCATCCCGCGGCGGCCGCTCTTTCGTCGCGGCCATCGCCTCGGAAACGCGCCGGCTGCCAGGTGCCGCCCGCTCTTCATCCGGTGCCCGCATCCCCTCCATCGCCGCAAGGGCGGCGGCAAAACGCGACGCGTCCGGGTTACGCCAGAACAGCGAAAAAGCCTGGTCAAAAATCTCGTGATGCTCGTGCCGGTGCACCATGACGGCGCGCAGTGCCGCCTGCACACTATGGCGTTTGCCAATATCGATATGCGCCAAAGCCGTCGCGGCGGCGATGGTCTCCGACGGTCCCACCGGCAAGCCGGCGCGCCGCAACAACCTTGCGAAATGCATCACATTGGTTGCCAACATGCCACTCATGCGGCACGCGCCGCGTCCTTGGCATCGGCCACATAACGGGCCAGATCCGCCCCCCTAACACTCGCAATATCATCCTGATATTTCAACAAAACACCCAGCGTATCCTCTACCGCGCCCGGTGCGAGTTCTTCCTGGTCAAGCGCGGTCAGCGCCGCCGCCCAGTCTATCGTCTCCGCAACCCCTGGCAGTTTGAAAATATCAACCTGCCGGAGCCGCTGCACAAACGCCACGATTTCGGCCGACAAAAGTTCAGATATGCCAGGCGCCTTATTACGCAAAATCGCCCGTTCGCGCGCCGCGTCCGGATAATCCACCCATTGGTACAAACAGCGCCGCCGGACCGCATCATGAATCTCGCGCGTGCGGTTGGAAGTGAGGATGACAACCGGCTTTTCGGTCGCCCGGATCGTGCCGAATTCCGGGATCGTAATCTGAAAATCGGCCAATAGTTCAAGCAAAAAAGCCTCAAACGGCTCATCCGCGCGGTCAAGCTCATCAATCAGAAGCACCGCCGGCGGCAATGCCGGATCAATCGCCGAGAGCAGCGGCCGGCTCAGCAGATAGTCACGCCCATAGATGTTGTTGGACAAAGCCTGGCGTTCTTCAGCGCCCGCGCCTTCCCTCAGCCGGATCGCCATTAATTGCTTCGCGTAATCCCACTCATACGCCGCGGCGGCCAGATCAAGCCCATCATAGCATTGCAGCCGGACCAGCCGGCGCTCCAGCCCCGCCGCCAGCACCTTGGCGATTTCCGTTTTCCCGGTGCCAGGCTCGCCTTCCAGCAGCAGCGGCCGGCCCATCGCCAGCGCCAAATGCACCGTCGTCGTCAGCGCCCGGTCGGCCACATAGCCCTGATCCGCCAGAAGCTTTCCGGTCTCCGCAACGCTTGACGGCGTCATTTACAAAAACTTGAACGCGACGATCGCCACAGCGATGATCGCCACGCCAGCCGCGATAATCACCCCAATCGGCAAACCAAAGTAATGCGGATTGCTGGGGTCATGGTCATGATCCTCCGCCAAACCATGATAAGGCAACGCCGCAACGCCCATGGCGTCAGGCGGCGGGGCGGGAGGTGCCACGACCGCCGAAAATTTAGAGAAAAAACTCTCCGCCATCTGCTTCGCCGTCGAATCGATCAACCGCGCCCCCAGCTGCGCCATTTTGCCGCCAATTTGCGCGTTAACCTCATAGGCCAGCTTCGTGCCCCCCTCCTCATCGGTCAACTTCACGCTGGCCCCGCCTTTCGCGAACCCGGCAACCCCCCCTTGGCCCTCACCGGAAATCCGGTACCCGTTCGGCGGATCAAGATCAGAAAGCAGCACTTTTCCCGTAAACCGGGCCGCAATCGGCCCCAGCTTCACCGCCGCAACAGCCTTCAGCTCAGTGTCCGAAAGCTTTTCAATGCTCTCACAACCCGGAATACAAGCTTTCAGCACGTCAGGATCGTTCAGTGCCGCCCAAACCTTATCTTTCGGGGCGGCGATCAATCTGTCACCAGACATGTCCATGGAAACCAGGCTCCTCAATTGTTGCCTGCAACCTATCGATCTTAACCCGGTGGGGCAACAACGCCCCCGGCCGCGCCCCGCGCGGGGCGTTCCAGGCCGCTTTTTCAAGCCGCCAGCGCGAGCTCCAGAACATCCAACCCCTCATCAATTAATTCGTCGGAAGCCGTCAGCGGCACCAGCAAGCGCACCGCGTTTCCGTAAACGCCGCAAGAGAGCAAAATCAGCCCATGTTCCCTGGCCTTTGTCAGCACGCGCTTGGTCGTGTCGGCATCCGGCTCGTTGGTGCCGCGGGTGGTCACGATATCGAACGCCACCATCGCACCCGGCCCCCTTATCGCGGCAATGGGGATGGTGTTGTTGCGAAGCGAAATCGCCTCCAGCCGGGATTTCATCATTGCCCCTATGTGATTTGCCCGCTCGATCAGCTTTTCCTCTTCAATCACATCCAAAACCGCCAGCGCCGCGGCGCAGGCAATCGGGGACCCGGCATAGGTCCCGCCCAACCCGCCAGGTTCCGCCGCATCCATAATATCGGCCCGGCCAATAACGCCAGAAAGCGGGAACCCGCCGGCCAGGGATTTGGCGACGGTCATGATATCGGGTTTCACGCCGGAATGTTCGATCCCGAACATTTTTCCCGTCCGGGCAAAAGCGGTCTGCACCTCGTCCGCAATCAGCAATATCCCATGCTTATCGCATAGCTTACGAAGCGCCTGGAGCAATTCCGTCGAGGCTGGGATAAAGCCGCCTTCCCCCTGAACCGGCTCAAGCACAATCGCCGCCGTCCGGTCCGGCTCAATATCCGCCCGAAACAGCATATCGATGGCGCGCAGACTGTCTTCGACGGTAACGCCAAATGGCTCATGCGGAAACGGCACGTGGTAAATTTCAGCCGGCAGTGGCGCGAATTTCTTCTTGTAAGGCAATACCTTACCGGTCATCGCCATCGTCAGCATCGTCCGGCCATGATAGCCGCCCGCGAAAGTGATAACGCCGGACCGGCCACTCGCGGCCCGGGCAATCTTGATGGCATTTTCCAGTGCCTCGGCGCCGGTGGTAAAAAATATAGTCTTCGCCGGACCGTTGATCGGCGCCAGCACATTCAGCCGCTCGGCAAGTTCAATGTACGATTCATAAGGCGATACCTGAAAACAGGTATGCGTGAACTGTTCCAATTGCGCCGCCACCGCGGCCATGACCTTTGGATGCCGATGGCCGGTGTTCAAGACCGCGATTCCGCCGCCAAAATCAATGTAACGCTTACCTTCGACATCCCATAGCTCGGCGTTTTCGGCCCGCGCCGCAAACACCGGATGCGCTGACGCGACACCGCGCGGTACGGCGGCGGCGCGGCGGGCCTGTAGCTCAGCGTTCGTTGTCATGGATGGCTCCTTATAATTCGCAATTTTTCTAGCAAAACAATGTGGTCCGGGAAATACGCGCGCCAAGTTACGTTGTCGGACGCACCGTGAAGCCCTGAACTTCCGGCGGGTCGGCAATATGCTCGTCTATACCGTCTACCGCCGCAAAGCGGGGCCCCCGCCGGCAGGCCCGGATACAATCTTCGACAGCCCCGACTTCGCCGGCGATTAGCGCTTCAACACTTCCGTCCAATCGTTTTCGTACCCAGCCATAAAGTCCAAGGCCGCTTGCCGTGATAACCAGCCAATCGCGGAAGCCGACGCCCTGTACCCTGCCCGTTATCGTCAGGTTCTTTGCTATCATTGCCTTATTTCCCAAAAAGCGCGTTTAGCAGAGTTTTGGGTCCGGTATTCGGCGCCGCGCCATCAGCGCCGGCCGAAGCCGCCGCAGATTCGGGAGGTGCTGCCGGCCCCGGCTTTCCGAGTCTGGCGAGGGACAATGCCGCCGGACAAACATCGCCGGTGCTTGCTGAACCGAATTTGTTGTCAATTTTGCCGAGCAGTCTGCTCGCGCCCGGGACGTCTTCGGCCAGAGATTCTGTCAACCCAACCGCGGTTTTTGCGGCCCCCTGCACGGCGGCCAGCGGTGCTACCGATGCGGTGGGATCAGAAAATGTGCCACCGATCTCGACAGGTATGCCGATCGCATTCCCGGCAACACGAATTTGCGGACGCAGAATAATCCCCAATGTCTGATCGCCGAAATTCAGGCTGCCGCCCCCCTGCACCAAAAGCCGGCTCGAATCTAGCGTC
>Ga0116229_10014976_pt1 | contig 10665 bp, 8 predicted proteins | sample S1TSphgellanicum_3_FD_87313 | JGI IMG/M metagenome (GOLD analysis project Ga0116229, IMG submission 87313) | Host-associated microbial communities from peat moss isolated from Minnesota, USA - S1T2_Fc - Sphagnum magellanicum MG | ecosystem: Host-associated > Plants > Peat moss > Unclassified...
AACCCCGTTTTCTCCGCAGCCGGGCGAACCCCCGCGAAGGGAACGGCATTCCCCCGCGCCAACGCGCTTCTTTACGATGAAGCGCCTCTGGAACGCGCCTGCCGCGGGCGCGCTCGCTCTAACGGTCGCGCTGCTGCCGCCGCCGGCGCGCTCGCTGCAGATCGATCCGTGCACGGTGGTCGCGGTCGAGATGATCGACAGCGTCGACTCCGCGGAGGCCCGGCCCGGCGACTTCTTCCGCTTTCAAACGATCAACGCGGTCACCGACGCAGCCAAGGTGGTGATCCCGCAGCGCACCGAGGGGTACGGCATCGTCGCGCTCGCCGTCCCAGCAGGTAAGCAAGGCCGCCCCGGAACGCTCGTGCTCGAGCCGCGCTATCTCGTGATGCCCAGCGGCGGCCACGTGGGGGTGGTGCTCAACCACAACACCGACCCGTTGGAGAAGAGCGGCGCGAGCGATAGCGCGCCGGGCTACCTCGGCGCGATCCCGATCCCGGGCGTCGGTGCGGCCATCGGCCTCTTCAACTATTTCCACGACGGCAAGAACATCGTCGTCCCCCGCGGCACGGTCTTCACCGTATTCCCGAGCGAGGATCCCGCGGTCGAACGCTGCCAAGATCATCCGGTCCACTAACGGATCTCCGCTCCGCGAGCGGAACTCGCTAGGCCTGCGCCATCACGCGGTTGCGGCCGCCCTCCTTGGCGCGGTAGAGCGCGGCATCGGCCGCCGCGACGAGCGAGGCGGCCTCGCTGCCGTCGCGCGGCACGACAGAGGCGATGCCGAGGCTGACCGTCACCTCGCCATCGGCCTCGACGGCCTCGCGCACGCGGGCGGCCAGCGATTCGGCAACGCCCACGTCGGCGTTGAAGAGGATTGCCGCGAACTCTTCGCCGCCGTACCGCGCAAAGCAGTCGCCGGACCGTCTCAACGTACCGGCGCACAGCGACGCGACGCGGCGCAGGCAATCGTCGCCGGCTTGATGGCCGCGCGCGTCGTTGAGCGCCTTGAAGAAGTCGATGTCGATCATCACCACGGCAACCGGAACGCGCCCTCGCCGCGCGACCAGCCACATCCGCTGCAACTCCTCGTCGAACGTGCGCCGGTTGGCGACGCCGGTCAGCCCGTCGATGCGCGCCAAGCGCTCGTAGCGATCGCGCTCGCTCTGAACTCCGCGATTGCGCATTGCGACGGCAAAGGCGAAAAATAGCGCTTCCCAAGCGACACCTAGTTCGAATGAAAATGTAAGGGCTCGGATCAGGACGCGATTTTGCGCCAAGTCGTTGAGGATAGCGCCGAGCGCCGGCAACGCAAATGCGACGAGATACGCGCCCGCGACCTGAGCGCCCGCATGAGCGCGAGCGCGAACGCCGAGCACCACGAGCCCGAGCAGCAGCAGGTCGAACGCCACCTGGTCGACGACGTAGAAGCGCTCGACCCATCCGGGCAGCATCAGTTCAAGGAACACCAGCGGCACGTTCGCTGCTAGGAGTGCAGAGACGACCCACGACATGGAGCGGTCGTAGCGCCACGTCCGTAATAGCACGAAGGCGAAGGCGACGGTCGTAGACATGTACGCGATGATGAGCAACGCGTGTAGCAGCTTTTGATCCAGGTCTCCTCGCCAGAGGCTGAAGAGCATGATTGCAGCCATGACGAGCATGAATGCCGCGTAGGCGGCGCTTGCGAGGCTGCGCAAGACCCACCCAGTGATGACGTTGACCATCGCCATGGCCAAGAAGAATCCGAGGAAAAACGTCAGCGAGATCGTCCGCAGGAACAACCCGGCGTCGACGAGCTTGACGCCGTCGGAGGTTACCTTAAAGAAGGCAGCGACGCTATCGAGGCTCACGCGAGCGTCTCCAGCCAATCCGCAATCGCGCGCACGACGAACTCGGGGCGCTCGCGGTGCGGGGCGTGGCCGCAGTTGGCCAAGATCAGGCGATCGACCGGGCCGCCGGAGCGCGCGGCGATCGCCTCGATCTGCGCCAGCGTCCCGTACTCGTCGGCGGCCCCTTGAATCAGGAGCGCCGGAGCGCGCAACCGCGCCGCGTCTTCCTCGATGTTCCAATCGCGGAACTCGGGCGCGAGCCAGATGTCGTTCCAGGCGTAAAACGTCGCGTCGCCGTCGGCGTGGTGGCGCGCCATCCGCGCGCGCAGATCGGACGATTCGTAGCGCTCGCGGATCGACGCGATGCTGCGCACCGAGAGTTCCTCGACGAACACGTGCGGCGCTTCGAGTACGAGTCCGGCAACGCGCTCTGGATGCCCGGCGGCGTAGAGGATCGCGATCGACGCGCCGTCGCTGTGTCCGACCAGAACCGCGCGGTCGACGCCTTCTTCATCCAGCAAGCGCGGCAACTCGGCGAGCGCCTCGTCGTGCATGTACGACGGCGTCCGCGATCGATCGAGGGGCGGCGAGAAACCATTGCCGCGCCGCGAGTAGATCAGCGCGGCGAAGCCGGTTCGCCGCGCCAGAACCGACGGAAAGTCGCGCCAGAGCGCGACCGAGCCGAGCCCTTCGTGAAGGAAGATCAGCGTGGGGCTACCGGCGCGCTGGGCCGCAATCCGCTGGGTCTCGACGCCGACCATGGCCGGTCATTCGCCGCAGCGCCGCGTCGAGCTTGCCCGGCTAGAGCGCCCCGGAGCGCGGCCTAGGCAGCGTTTTCGGAGACGTTGGAGCGCCGTGCGCGGATGCCCGTACCGAGTTCGCGCGTCGTGATCAGCAACCGGTCGCGCATCTCCTTTGTAGGCACGAGCACGCGATCCGCCAACCGCAACGCCTGCAGCGTGCGGATGTGCCACCACGTCGGATCGATCTCCCACCACGCCATACCGTGACGCGCGGAGAACGGGAACGCGTGGTGGTTGTTGTGCCAGCCTTCACCCCAGGACAAGATCGCGACCCACCACGCGTTGGTCGAGCGGTCGGTGGTACGATAGGTCCTGTATCCGGCCGAATGCGACGCGCTATTGACGAGCCACGTCGTATGATAGGTGTAGACCAGCCGCGCGAACGAGCCCCACACCAGCCACGGCCAACCGCCGATGGCGAAGAGCGCGATCGCGAGTGCGATCTGCAGCGGAACGTGGAGTTTCTCGAGCGCGAGGTAGTACGGCTGCGCGCAGAGATCCGGGCACATGCGGCGCTGTTCGGCGGCCGACGGGCCGAGCGGATCGCGCCGGAGCAGCCACGTGACGTGCGCCCAGGTGAGTCCCAGCCGCGTCGTATGCGGGTCGCCGCGACGGTCGGAAAACTTGTGGTGCACGCGGTGCGTCCCGACCCACGAAATGGGGTCGCCCTGAAAGGCGAGCGTGCCCATCAACGCGGTGAAATATTCGAGCGGTTTGACCATGCGCAGGCTGCGATGGGTCAGCGTACGATGGAAGTTCAGCGTAACGCCGACGACGCCGGTGAGATACGAGAGGACGGCCGCGACGGCGACGGCCTGCCATGTGAAAAAGGCCGGGACGAAGGCCAGCAGCGCTCCGATGTGAATGCCGACCAAACCTAACGTGTTAGCCCAGTTGGGGCGCGCGTGAGAATGCACGGTGATGACGGGTTCTCTCTGTGGCAGTGGCAGTAAGTAAAGGCGGGTGTACGGACTACGTACGGAACGGCCGGTTCATCGTATCAGATGTCCGTCGATGAAGGCCACCCCTTTTTCACGGTCTCGGCCCACGTTCCTGGGTAAGAGCCTGCCATGAAAACCCTTGCTTTGGTGCTTCTCGTTCTCACCCTCGGCGCCTCCAACGACGCGCCGGCCGATCAATACTTCGGCCGCCTGAAGGTCAGCGCACTTCGGGTACGCTACGAAATCATGCAGCTGCGGCCCCGTTACGAAACGCACACCTTATTGCCCGAGCAAGCGGCGCACTTGCTCGACCTGGACGAAGACGCGTTTTACGCTTGGGCGGCCGCCTACCCGAAGGACAGCTGGCTGGCATCGACCGGCTTCATGCTCGCGAAACTCTATGCCGAGCTGCCCGGCACGGCCGCCCGCGACGACGCCGTGCGCGCCTACACCTATGTGAAAACGCATTTCCCGTCCACATCGTACGGAAAACAGAGCGCGGCCGCGCTGCACCACGGAGTTGCCGTCGCGGCGGATCCCGCCTGGGCGGCCGCCATGCGCGCCGCCGCCGTCACGCCATCGCCTTCGGCGTCACCGGCGCCCTCGCCGAGCGCCGCACCGTCTGCATCCGGCGGGCCGAGCGCCTCGCCGCGCGGGAGCGCGGTGCCGTGATTGCGTATTGCTCTCCGTATGCACGACATCGTGGCGATCGGCGGCAATTCCTTTCCTAAAGGAACGCTCACGCCCATCATGCGCTACGTGCACTCACTCGCCGGCCGCGACGTTCCGCGCATCTGCTTGATCCCGACCGCGTCGGGCGACTCGCAGCTCGTGATCGATAACTTTTATGCCACCTTTGCCGCGGTGCCGGGCGAGTATTGCCACCTGACGCTCTTCGACCACAAGACGCCCGACGTCGCAGCGCTGCTGGCGGAGCAAGACGCGATCATCGTGGGCGGCGGAAACACGCGCAACATGCTGCTGCTCTGGGAGGCGTGGGGCGTCGACAAGGCGATCCGCGCGGCCTGGGAGCGCGGGACCGTGGTCGCCGGGCAGAGCGCCGGCGGTCTGTGTTGGTTCGAGGCCGGCATCACCGATTCGTATCCGCGCCAGTTTCGCGAAATCGAATGCTTGGGCTGGGTACCCGGCAGTTTTTGCCCGCACTACGACTCCGAGCCGGGAAGGCAGCCCGTGCTCGAACGGCTCATCTCCGACGGCGCGCTGCCTGCCGGATATGCCGCAGAAGATGACGCCGCGATCCACCTCACCGGCGGCGAGATTTCGTGCGTTTTGTCACAAAAGCCGGGCAAAACCGTCTATGCCGTACGCGCCGAGAACGGCGCGTTCGTTCGCGAGCCGCTGGAAGCACGCAACATTTCGTAGCGCGGGCGGGTTAGCGCAGGCAATGCGGCTACCTGTTTGCGTTCGCGACGTCGCGAAGAGTTACGCCGGCGGCGTTCGCGCACTCGACGGCGTCTCCATGGAGGTCGGCGCCGGCGAAATGGTTGCGTTGCTCGGGCCCAGCGGCTGCGGCAAGAGTACGCTGCTCAATCTCGCGGGCTGCATCGACCTTCCCGACACCGGCGAGGTGCTGATCGACGGCGTCGCGACCGGCAGTTTCTCCGACGACGGGCTCACGAAGCTGCGCCGCGACCGCATCGGGACCGTCTTTCAATTTTTCAATCTCTTGCCGACGCTCTCGATTGCAGAAAACGTCGCACTCCCGCTCGTGTTGCAAGGGCGACGCCGCGCCGAGATCGACGCACGCGTCGCGCAGGCGCTCGACGACGTCGGCATCGCCGAGAAAGCGCGCGCGCTGCCGGCTATGGTTTCGGGCGGCCAGTTGCAGCGCGCAGCGATCGCGCGCGCCATGATCCACGAACCCGCCATCGTGCTGGCCGACGAACCGACCGGCAACCTCGACTCACGCAACGGCGAACACGTGCTGGACTTGCTCGCCCAGCTCGCGCGGCGCGGCCAATCGATCCTGATCGCCACGCACAGCGCCGAGGCTGCCTCCCGCGCGGCGCGCCGCATCCATCTGCGCGACGGCCGCATCGAAACCACCACGTGAGCGCGTCCGTCGTGCTGCTGCGAGCGCTGGTGACGCGCTACGCGCGCTCGCACGTGCTGCGCGCCGCCGTAACGCTCGTCGCGGTCGCGGTCGGCGTGGCGAGCGCGTACGCGATCGATCTCGCCGACGCGACCGCCGTGGCCTCATTTTCCAGCAGCGTCGACGTCGTTGCCAACCGCGTGAATCTGCAGGTCCTCGGCAACGGCGAGGGCTTCGACGAACGAACGCTCGTGCGCGTCGAGCGCCTGCCCGGCGTGCTGTCGGCGAGCCCGGTGGTGACCGGCGAGCTCGTGATGAACGATGGGTCGCACGGCATCCAGGGCGCCATCGAAGGCGAGATCGTGCGCGTCCTCGGGATCGACGTCACGCGCGCGACGGTTCCGCCCGGCGTCCAGGACGCTCAGCGCTCGTCACCGGACTTCGACCTGCATCGCTTCATCGACGAGCGCGGCATCTTCGTCAGCCGGCGCATCGCGCAGGCGTACGGCGCACCGCAAGGCGGAATGCTGCACGCCTTCGCAGGGGCGCACGCCGTCGCGTTGCCGGTCTTGGGTGTGATCGCGCCCGGCACCATTGGGGTCGATTCGAGCGTCGCGTTTACCGACGTTGCGACGGCGCAAACGATCTTCGGGTCGGCCGGCCGGCTCGACCGCATCGACGTCGTCGCCGATCCATCGCAGCTCGCGCAGGTTCGCGCGCAGATCGCCGCCCTGCTCCCAAGCGGCGCGCGCGTCGTCACGCCGAAGACGCGCGTCGCTGAAATCGGCCGGATGCTCTCGAGCTTTACGATGAATCTGGCCGCGCTCGCCGACGTCGCGCTGCTGGTCGGCATGTACCTGATCTACAATGCGGTGGCCATTTCGGTCGTTCAGCGCAGCTCCGAGATCGGCACGCTGCGCGCGCTGGGCGCGCGAGCCTCGCAGATCTTCTGGACCTTCGTCGCCGAGGGGGCGATCTACGGCGTGCTCGGCTCGCTCGCGGGGTTGGCCCTCGGCGCGTTCCTCGCCCGCTTTTCCCTGGCCGCGGTGCAAACGACGGTCTCGATGATGTACGCGGGCTCGCATTCGGACGCCGTCATCTACGATTGGTGGAGCACGCTGCGCGCCTTCGCGATCGGTTCCGGGCTCGCGATGGCGGCCGCCGCGATTCCCGCGGCCGGCGCGGCGCGCACGCCGGCCGCGCGGACCATGCGCAACACCGGCGCGGCCGAACTCCAGCGGCAGGGCTTCACGCGCGCGACGGCGCTGGGTGGGCTCGCGCTCTTGGTGCTCGCGGCGGTCGCGAGCCGGCTTCCGCCGGTCGGCGAGAGCGTGCCGGTCTTCGGCTACCTTGCCGCGCTGCTCGCGATCGCGGGCGTTTCGCTCGAAACGCCGCTGGTGCTCGCCGTCGTTGCCGTGCCGTTGCAGCGCTTCGCGCGCGGCGCCGAACTCACGATCGGCTCCGCCTTCCTGCGCGCGTCGCCGCGCCGGCTCTCCGCGGCGATCGCCTCGCTGACCGTGGCGGTCGCGATGATGATCGCGATATCCATCCTGGTCGGCTCGTTCCGTTCGACGATCGTCGCCTGGACCAACGATACGCTCGCGGCCGATCTCTACATCGGTTCGCGCGGCGCGGCCGCCGCCGACCCGCACGGCAATTTCACCGCCGCGACCGCGGCGCGAATCGCGCGCGTTCCCGGGGTGGCCGCGGTCGATACGATCCGCATCCTCGACGTGCTGGTGGAGGGGCGCCCCGCCGAACTCGGCGCCATCGATTTCTCATCGCTCGTGACGCGCGGAAAACTGCGCTTCCTCGGCGGCGTCGACCCCGCCGCGTTGGCACCGCAGATGCGCGATGGCGATGCGGCGGCGATCAGCCTGCCGTTCGCCACGCACTTCGGCATGCGCGCCGGCGACGCGTTTTGGCTCGACACGCCCGCCGGGCGAACGCGCATCCGCGTCGCGGCGGTCTACAACGACTACTCCACCAACGGCGGCACGTTCTTCATCGACCAGCGGACCTTCGCGCGCCTCTTCCACGACCCGGCCTTCGACTCGATCGCCGTCTACGTCGCCCCGGGTGCGCGGATCGAGGACGTGCGCTCCGCCATCGAGCGCGCCGTCGCCCCGCTACAGGTGGACATCACCTCCAACGTCGAGCTGCGCGGCTACGCGCTGCACGTCTTCGACCGCACCTTCGCGATCACCGGCGCGCTCTACATCGTGAGCATCGCGATCGCCGTGCTCGGCGTGATCAGCACGCTGTTTGCGCTGGTCCTGGAGCGGCGCGTCGACTTGGCCTTGTTGCGATACGCGGGGCTGACGCGCAACGGCGTCGTGCGCGTCGTGTTCGTGCAGGCACTGGTGGTGGGCGCGCTCTCGGGGGTGCTCGGGATTGCGCTCGGCCTGCTGCTGGCGCTCGATCTCATCTACGTCATCAACCGGCAGAGCTTCGGCTGGCTGATCGAATGGCGCTCGCCGGGCTGGTTCTACCTGCAAGCCTTTGCGATGGTCGTCGCGGCAGCGCTGGTCGCCGCGATCTATCCGGCGATCGTCGCGTCGCGCATCCGCGCATCGGAGGCGCTGCGTGTGGAGTAAAATCGCTGCCGGGCTCGCGCTCGCCGCGCTCCTGGGCACCGTCGCGCCGCAGCAGTTCACGCCTGCGACGGCGCCTTACACGTTCGTCTTTCCGCGCGATCACTTCGCGCACGACGCCTATCGAACCGAATGGTGGTACTTCACGGGGCACCTGCGCGCGAAGGACGGCCGGCGCTTCGGCTACGAGCTGACCTTCTTCCGCATCGGGCTCGAGCCGCGTCCCTCGCAGTGGAAACCGGGGGAGAGCGCGTGGTACGCCTACCAACTCTATCCGGCGCATTTCGCGATCACCGACGAACGAAGCGGCACGTTCGTCTACGCCGAGACGCTGGCGCGCGACGCGCTGCGCCAAGGGTACGCATCGCAGTCGTCGCTGAGCGTCGGCGCGAACGGATGGACCCTGCAGGGCGACGCCGCCCTGCGGCCGCGGATGCGCCTGCACGCGCGCAACGGCGGCGACGCGCTCGACCTCACGCTCTCGTCCGCGAAGCCGCCGGCGATCCACGGCAGCGGCGGCATCTCGCGCAAGGGATCGTGCGCGACGTGCGCGTCGCACTACTACTCGTTCACGCGTCTGGCAACGAGCGGCACGCTGAGCAGCGCCGGCACAAGCTACACCGTCGAGGGGACGTCGTGGATGGACCACGAGTTCGGTTCGGACGAACTGCAGCCGGATCAATCGGGCTGGGATTGGTTTTCGATCCAGCTCGACGACGGCCGGGAGATCATGCTCTATCGCCTGCGACGCACCGGCGGCGGAACGACGCCGGAAAGCTCGGGCAGCGTCGTCGACGCTGCCGGGCGGGTCACGCATCTCCCGCTGCACGATTTCCAAATCGAAGCAACCGGTTCGTGGCGCAGTCCCGCTACCAACGCGCTCTATCCAAGCGGCTGGATCGTTTCGGTACACGGCATCGCGCCGCGCCTGCGTCTGGTCCCATTGCTTGCCGATCAGGAACTGGCCAACACCAGCAGCGCCACCTATTGGGAAGGCGCCGTCGACATCTTCGATCAAGCCACCGGCGCCCGCCTCGGCCAAGGCTACGTAGAACTCACCGGCTACGCATCTCCCGTCCGGCTGTAGCAGCACCGCCGCGGCGGTGATCCCTAAGCTCCAAGCGTGCGCCGTTGGCACGAATAGAGCTTATGACCGCCCGCTTCGAGACTCACCCATCCTCGGCAACGTGCCCTACTCGTTGTCCGGCGGAACGCCGGAGGGCTGTTCGCTTTCGTAGGTCGATGCCGGATACTTTGCGGGGATCGTTACGAAGGCGCGGGGCCGCTGCGTGAAGTCGAACATGTCGACCATGCTGTTTGCTCGTCCGTCGGTGTACCCCGTGCCGAAGGAGCTCGATGCGGCGAGCGATGGTAAGGTGAGAATCTCTTCCACGAGTTTGAGCACGCTGCCGAACTCGTACTGCGTGTGCGAGACGTAGCCTTTGCGGGCGTACGGCGAGATGACGATGCACGGCACGCGGATTCCCAAGCCTCGGTAATCGCGATGCGGCGGCCGCAGCCCGTCGTAGTATCCGCCCCAGTCGTCCCAGAGCACGACGATCGCCGTCGATCGCCACTGCGGACCGTGACCGACGGCGTTCACGACCGCCGCGACCCAGGACGGTCCATGGTCGTTTGCATAGGGCCCGGAGTGGTCGGAATCGTTACCGTCGGGCACGACCCACGTTACCGACTGCAAGTCGCCGTTCTTGGCATCATCCAGGACCTTCGTCTGCGGCGTGATGATGTTGGCCCAGTCCGGACCGTAGCGGACGGACCGAATCGCGGCGAACGGATCCCAGAGATAGGTGCCGTCCGGATACCCGCTTTGCGTGGGCGTATAGTAGCGCCACGCGAGTTTGCGCGCGTCGAGCGTATCCGCCAAGGTTCGGTACTGCGTGAAGCACGGGAACGGCCCGGCGGCCGGGGAGATGACGCCCCGCGCGTTGATCGTGGACGTCCTGATATCGGGCGCCGAGTCGCAACTCCACGGACCGGGCTTATAAGTAATGCCGCCCGTGGCCGTCAGCGTCCCCGGATAGTTGACCAGCGAAAGATACTTCGCAATCTCGACGGTGCCCGCGACCAAATCCTGATGAGCGGTGAAGCTTGGACCAAAATCGGTCGGGAAGAAGTGATCGGCCAACGCGCCTTCTTTTGCCATGCTCCAGTACGGCCCGGCTTCTCCGACGTACGAAGGCGCGCCGTTCGGTACGTACGTGTACGGCGAGCGCGGCCCGCTTCCGAGCGGCGGCCGTAGGCTCGGACAACCGGCGACCGTGAGTTTCTCCGGTGGTTCCTGATAGAAACCGTCCATGCGCCCGTGATCGTACGCGAGGACCGCATCCTGCCAGCAGTGCGAAATGTCGGTCTTGGATTGCGCCAGCGTCAGCGCCTGAAGCGGCACGGAGGCGCCGCCGGCCATCCCAGACGTGGTCGTGCTCG
>Ga0116229_10014977_pt1 | contig 10665 bp, 7 predicted proteins | sample S1TSphgellanicum_3_FD_87313 | JGI IMG/M metagenome (GOLD analysis project Ga0116229, IMG submission 87313) | Host-associated microbial communities from peat moss isolated from Minnesota, USA - S1T2_Fc - Sphagnum magellanicum MG | ecosystem: Host-associated > Plants > Peat moss > Unclassified...
GCGCAAAATCGGTTCATGGATGGACAAAAGTGTCGCGGCCGCAACGCCCGGCCCCACCTGGTGTTGCCATAAGGCGGATAAAGTGCGCCGACAGCGCCGATGTTGCGGGCAAGGTTCCGGGCCTCAATTCAGGCATCGCGTGTGCCATGGCCAGCACGCCGGGCTGGCGATGGCCGAGGCGATTTTCAGGAGGGCGAAAACATCGTGCCCTTTTCCATGACCATGGCACACGTAACAAAGCACGGTGAAATGGCACAATTTTGTGATACAAAACGTTGCGGTCGGCCGGTACGGGTATTGACCGGGCAAGGCGAGTGGATGTTGGCGGCTGACATGCCGTCAGAAAGTTAGGGGGGTAGCCTCGTTGGAACTGCGCGATCTGAGCGCGCGAGATGTGGCCCGTTGCGTGGAAAGCTCCGTCGCGTCGGCTCAGCCGCAGGGCTTTGGCACGGCCAGGCGCCCGGGCGGCGCGGATAGCGGTGGCGCCGTTTTCCTGCATACGGGCTGGCGCAGCGGCGGCACGTGGATCTGGAGCCGCTGCCGCGCATCCATGCTTGCCTGCGGCTTCTATGAACCGCTGCATGAACAGGCGGCAAAATTCCGCCGGCGCGACGTGGCGGTGATGCGCCCCGGATCATGGCGCTCGAACCACAGCGACACGCCGCCTTATTTCGAGGAATACCGCGACCTGATCCCCATGCGCGGGCGCGGTGTGGCGCAGTACCGCAGCCGCTTCGCTTTCGACGATTTTTTTCGCGCGCCGGATGAGCCCGCCGACCTGGAGCTCGAAACCTATCTCGGCATGCTGATGGCTGGCCCGCAGGCGCGCGGCCAGGTGCCGGTGTTGAAATTCTGCCGCTCGATCGGCCGGGTGGGCTGGCTGGAGGCCATGTTTCCGCAAGCGCTGCATCTTGTGGTGTTGCGCGATCCGGTGGCGCAGTTCCAGTCGATCCAGCAACTGCTGCAAAAGCAGCGCAACCGCTACTTCGCCTTGGCGACGCTGATGGTGCTGGCGCGCAACGCGCGGCATCCGGCGGTGCGTGATGTCACTGGCCGCCTCGGCGTAAGCCTGCCGCCGCTCTGGAGCGGCGATCTGGATTACGGTTTTGAGACCTGCTGGCGCCATATGCGCCGGATAAAGCCGGACGAGCGTTATCGAGGCTTTCTTGCATTCTGGACTCTGTGTGCGGCCTTTTCGCTTCAGTCCGAGGCGCCTGTGATCGATATCGATGCGATCGGCACCGACCTTGCCCACCGCCTCTCGATCGAGGGGGCGCTCAGGCGCCGGATCGGCGAGACCATCCGGCTGGTGCCGCGGGCCAGCGTGCCCGAGGAGGCGGCGGGCCAGGCCGCGCCGGGCATGGCGGAAGCGCATGCGGCCGCGATGAATTTTTTGCGTGCGGGGCCGGTTCGCCTGACGGCCGAGCGCCATGATTTTTTGCGCTCGAAGCTGGAGGTGGGGCTTCGCAAGCGCGGCATGTCATCCTGCGTGCCGGGATGGGCAAGCCCGCAATTGCCACCGCCGGTGCGCCGCAGCGCGTTTGGCCGCCTTGGCACTGGGCTCGCTGTGTTGTTGGCCCGGGCGGTGCAGCCTTTGCGGCGCCTGCACGGCGCGCTCGTCTGGCGGCGGGTGCAGTAGCGTGGACGCAGTCCACGACTTTTGCCAAATGTAACGCAGGCATTTGGTGGACTTCGTCCCGTGCGCGTTAAAATAATCGCGCGGCAGGGTGACGGGCGCCGCGTTGATGGCGCCCCAAAACTCCCCAGTGATTTGGGCGCGGAAACCCAGCCGCAGGACTTATTTTAACGCATATAATACCAGGCTACACGGATTTTGACTCTTGCCCGGCCGAGACCCCCCACCCCGACCCTCCCCACAAAGGGGGAGGGAGAAGAAGAGCGACGGTCAAACTCTATTCAGGTTGGTATAAGACTTCGTCCACTCTAAGATTTGTCTCACTGCCACGATCCTGGCGATGGCTCGGGCCTTGGGGCGGCGGAGAAGCAAAAGTCTTTTGCTTCTTTTCTTCAGAAAAGAAGACCTTTCTTCCTTGCTTCCCGATCAGGCAGGCAGAAATCGGCTCACTTTCATCTCCAAAAGCCGAACCAGCTCAGGCTGCATGAACTCGTAAGCATCGGGGATATCCAGGCAGATGATGCGGGCATGTTTGAGGTGCCGCTTGAACCGCGCGGAGAGGCGCGACCGGTGGGCCTTTTCCATCACGAAAATCACGTCCGCCCACTCGACGAGTTCGGCCGTGCAGGGCGTTTCAGCGTCCGCGTTCAAGCCGGCGGAGGCAACCTCGACAGTGGGCCTGCGCGCGAAAACCTGCTCGGCCGTGGGGCTGCGCAGCTTATTGCGGCTGCAGAGAAACAGGATGCGCTTGGTCATTCGCCCGGATGGTAGCGGCGTTCGGTGTGGCCCGTGAGTTGATCGGGGTAGAAATACACCTCGCGCAGCGCGCCCGTGCTGTAGCGCAGGGCCTGGTCGTTGAAATGTTTCGAGTGCGGATCGCCGCTTTCTCCGCCCGCAGAAACAGCGACGGCGCGGATTCGCGGGCCGAACTCGACGGCGGCCACAAAACTGTTGCCGGTGTCGCCGTAGCGGCGCTTGACCCCCGGCATCACGGGCCCGCTGATGGAGGCGAGGGACCCCCATTGTGCAGAGGTGAAGCCTACCGGCAGGCTGGGTGCCGTGTCGGAATATTGCGGCGCGATATCGTCCGAGAGGCGCTGAACCCGGTTGGCCTGCCCCCATGGCGTGCGCCAGGTCCCGAAGTCGTTTTTCAGTTTTTCGTTGGCCTCTGCCAGGGCCGCGAGCCTCTGCGCCGGCGATGTGCGGGCGAGCACGGTTTTATAGACGGCCAGGCTACTGCGATGCGGCGCTATGCCCGCCTGCCGCCAGAGGGCTTCGCCCCAGTAGACCGCGAGAGTCGTTGCCACCGAATCGGCTGCCCAGCGCCGGTTCCATGCGCGGAGTATGCCGATCTGGTCCGCGAGCTTCGCCTTCATCGGGTCGGACGCGGGCAGACCGTCATAGGCTTGCAAAAGCTTGGGTATCACGATGCCGAAGCCAGGCTGGGCGGAATCATAGGCCGCGCTGACCAGCGAAGGCAGGGTGAAATCGGTTTTGCCCGTCAGCAGCGCCACCGCATGAAGGCCGCGCACGTTCTCGCCGCCATCATCCATGTAGGCGGGGAAGTCTGCCTGTTTGGGGCTATCCGGGCCGGCGGCCGAATAGGGCCAGTTGTTGGTATTTTGGACCCAGCCATTGGCGGGATCGAACAAATGCGGGGCTTCGTTGAGCGCGTGCAGCCCTTTCCAGTCGGTGCGGGGATCGGCGCCATCTACCGGTTGTGTGTAGTCGAATTGCGGGTCGCGCCGGGGGATGAATTGCGGGTGCAGATAGGCGATGTTGCCCTGCGTATCGGCATAGAGCGTGTTGTTGGAGGTGTTGGCCTTCAGCTCCATCACCTTCATATAGGATCTGTAGTCCCGCGCCTTGGTCAGCTCATAGGATTGCTCGAGCGCCGGCACAGGCGCGAACATCATGGCTTCGCTGACCCAGCGGCCGTCGCCCGTCTTGCCCACGATCGGGCCGTGATGCGTGCGGTAAATCGTGAAAGTTTTCGAGGCGAGGCTGCCGGTTATTGTCTTGTAGGAAATCGTCACCGCCGAACTGGCGACAGGCCTTAACGCATCGCCATACTTGTAAAACAGTTTGCCGTTCTGGTGCACGATCGTTTCCAAAAACTGGTCGATCGCATCGGACTGGCTGGAGGTATGCATCCAGCCCAAATGTTCATTAAATCCCTGGTAGAGAAAAAACTGTCCCCAGGTGGCGGCCCCATAGGCGTTCAACCCTTCATCGCTGGCCATCTGCAATTCCGAGCGAAAATAGAAGGAGGTGTGGGGATTGATCAGCAGCAGCGCGTGGTGATCTCGCGTGTTCTTGGCCGCGATGGCGATGCCGTTGGAGCCGGAGGGTTCGCCCATATCCCTATCCAGGCCAGCGAATTTCGGCCAGCCATAGAATGTCGCCATGCCGGATAGCGGGATGCTTTCGATATCGCCGCCGATGCTGCCTTCGGTGAAGGACAGCGCCATCCACGGTTCGAAATGGGTGAGTATTTTCGGGGTGAATTTGGGATGCGTTGCCAAGAAATAGTTTAGCCCGTCGGCCCAGCCATCCATCAGCGCCCGGAGCCAGGCGGGACTGGCCGCATAGCGTGCCTTCAGATCGGCCGGGTCCACGTAAAGCCGCGCGCGCAAATCCTGCATCACCGTCTTTTCGCCCTCGGCTTCGCTGACGCGGCCCAAGGCGGTGAGATAGTTCATCTCGATTCGGTTAAAATCGTCCTCCGCCTGCGCATAGACCATGCCGAACACCGCCTGCGCATCGGTATGGCCGTGCACATGGGCGATTCCCCAATCGTCACGGACAATAGTCACCTGCGCCGCCTCGGTCTTCATGCGGGCGAAATCGGCGGTTTCCGCCCGCGCCTGCGTGGCACAGATGAACGACGCCGCCAGGCAAACCGCGATCCTGTGCAATTGGCATTCCCTCCCCAATCCCGTGCGCGCATTACGCCGCCTGGATGGGCGCAAGGCAATCGGGTGAAGGCTGGCCTTTACCCGATTGCCTAGCCGGCCTGTGCAACCGGCCAGGCATACACCCATATAAGTGCCGCCCCCGCCGGAAAGCCGCCCGATGCTACGTCGCTTCTTCGCCTATTATCGCCCGCACCGCAGGCTTTTCCTGCTCGATTTCGGCTGCGCGGTCGCCAGCGGCCTGCTGGAACTCGGCTTCCCGCTGGCGGTGCGCGCCTTCGTGGACCACTTGCTGCCCGGCCGTGACTGGGGACTGATCATGCTCGCCTCGGCCGGGCTGATGGCGGTTTACCTGCTGAACACCGGCCTAATGGCCGTCGTGACATACTGGGGCCACCTGCTGGGCATCAACATCGAGACGGAGATGCGCCGGCGCGCCTTCGACCACCTGCAAAAACTCTCGTTCCGCTTCTACGACAACGCCAAGACCGGCCATTTGGTGGCGCACGTCACCAAGGATCTGGAGGAGGTCGGCGAGGTCGCTCATCACGGCCCCGAGGATTTGTTCATGGCGGTGATGACGTTTGTGGGCGCCTTCGCCCTGATGTTCGCCATCAATGAGCGGCTGGCGCTGATCGCGGCCGTGGTGGTGCCGCCGGTGACGGTGCTTTCAAGCCGCTACGGCGCGCGGATGACGCATAATTTCCGCACGCTGTTCCAGCAGGTGGGCAGGTTCAACGCGCGCATCGAGGAGAATGTCGGCGGCATGCGGGTGGTGCAGGCTTTCGCGAATGAGGCGCATGAGCGGCGCCTGTTCGCGATCGACAATGCACATTACCGCAGCACCAAGCTGGCCGCCTACAAGCTGATGGCGGCCAGCACCGCCATCACCTATCTCGGCATGCGGCTGACCCAGGTGGTGGTTATGGTGGCGGGCACCTGGTTCGTGCTGCACGGCGAGTTGTCGGATGGCGGGTTCGTGAGTTTCCTTCTGCTGGTCGGCGTGTTCCTGCGGCCGATCGAGAAGATCAATGCTGTGCTGGAAACTTACCCGAAAGGCGTCGCCGGCTTCCGCCGCTACACGGAGTTGCTTGCAACGGAGCCTGACATCGTGGATGCGCCGGGCGCTGTGCCCGCCGGCCGCTTGCGCGGCGACATACGCTACGAGGGCGTGACATTCGGCTATTTGCCCGGGCGCCCGGTGCTGCGCGGCATCGATCTGCACATCCGCGCGGGCGAGGTGGTGGCTTTCGTGGGGCCCTCCGGCGCGGGAAAAACCACGTTGTGCGCGCTGCTGCCCCGTTTCTATGAGCCCGATTCGGGCCGCATCACCATCGATGGCGCCGACACGCGCGCGATGACCCTCGCCTCCTTGCGTGGCCAGATCGGTATCGTGCAACAGGATGTATTCCTGTTTGGCGGCACCGTGCGGGAGAACATTGCCTATGGCCGCCTGAACGCGACTGACGACGAGATATGGCGTGCAGCGCGTCGCGCCCAGATGGAGGCGACCATCGCCGCCATGCCTGACGGGCTGGATACGGTGATTGGCGAACGCGGGGTTAAACTTTCCGGCGGCCAGAAGCAGCGCCTGGCCATCGCGCGCATTTTTCTCAAGGACCCGCCGATCCTGATCCTGGACGAGGCCACCAGCGCGCTGGACGGCGAGACGGAGCGCGCCATCCAATCTGCTTTGGCCGAGCTATCCCGCGGCCGGACTACTTTGGTGATCGCCCACCGGCTCTCGACGATCCAGGACGCGGACAGGATTGTGGTGGTGGATGAACGAGGCATCGTTGAGCAAGGCAAGCATGCGGAGCTGATGGCGAGCGATGGGACCTACCGGCGGCTGCACGGCGTGCCTGCCGTGGCCGCATCTTAGACGGCTGATCAGTCCGTGCCGTGGATCGACACGGAGTTTGTGCGGACTCCTGGTAAGCCAATGGGGTTGCACCAGCACCGGCTAAAGTCTAGGAACGCCGGGCTTTGGCTTACCGGCGCTGCTGTAGCTCAGTGGTAGAGCACTCCCTTGGTAAGGGAGAGGTCGAGAGTTCAATCCCCTCCAGCAGCACCAGTGATCACCCTACTCGCCTCCACGGCACGCGGCAGACATTCGGCAAGCGTCTCCGCCCACCGCACCTGTCCCGCCCAATCGGCGATCAAATCCTGCCTGATCTCCAACTCCACATACGGCAAGCCACGCCGTTCGGCATGAACCGGAACCGTGTAGTCTGACTCGTCGCTCATCGAGTAAGGCTCGTTATCGCCGACATGAAACCCCGCCGCCTGTAATTCCGCCGCCAAGGCGTGGCCGAGCCGCGGGTCGCGGTTATGCAGAACCGCGGCCTGCCAGGGCCGGGCTATCCCGCTCATCACCGGCGTGAAACTGTGCATAGCAATCAGCAGCGTCGCCCGGCCGGCCGCCAAGCGCCGGTCGATCTCCGCCGCGATTGCGTCGTGATAGGGCAGAAGAATCTCCGCCACCCTGGCCGCCACTTCCGCCTCGCCCAGCGCCTGGTTGCCCGGCACCTGCGTGCCGTCGCTCACCGGGGCGATCGAGGTGGGGTGGCCGGGGCGGCGGTTGCAGTCGATCACCAGGCGCGAATAGACCTGCTCGATGCACACCGCATCCAGCAAAGGTGACAGCGCCGCACATACGCCGGAGGCCCCGATATCCCAGGCAATGTGCCGCTCCCAATCGGCGGCGCTCACCCCAAGATCGCCCAAACGCGCCGGCACGCGGCGACCCGCATGATCGCACACTAGCAGGAACGGCGAGCCGCCTTGCGGGTTAGTGACAAAAATCGGCGACGGATCGTCCGTGCCGAGCAGTAAATATTCGCCGTGCATTCAATTCGCCCACCAGAAGACCGCGCCAGCCGCATATCCACCCGCTTCGTCGCGGGCATGGACGTTGCATATAAGCGAGCTTAAGACCGGGCATAGGTCTGGCAGTGCCCATGCCGCAAGCGTGCCCAATCGCTGTTACGCCCAGCCTTGCCGCACCAGCCACCCGCCCCTCGGCCGCTTTAAGGAAACACGCCTTTGCGCATCCATGCCGGCTACGAGATCAGCTTCGATTGTTCCCAGGCGACGCCGATGCTGCTCTGTATCAGCGTCCATCCCTCCCGCGCGGCCGACCTGCTAACCCAGGGCACCATTACCGTGCATCCCGCCAATCACCTTTCCACCTATAACGACCGGTTCGACAATCTTTGCACCCGCATCCTGGTGCCACCCGGCCGCACCACCATCAGCACCGCCTTCGACGTGTACGACAGCGGCCTGCCCGACGAGGTGAACTGGGGCGCCGAACAGCACAAGGTGGAGGACCTGCCGGACGAAATCCTGACCTTCCTGCTCGGCAGCCGCTATTGCGAGACCGACCGGCTGATGGAGGCCGCCTGGCAGCTTTTCGGCCATACGGCACCCGGTTGGGGCCGTGTGGCCGCCATTTGCGATTACGTGCATAACCACATCAAGTTTAACTACCAGGATGCCCGCTCCACCCGCAGCGCTTGGGAGGCGTTCGAGGAACGCCGCGGCGTGTGCCGCGATTTCGCGCATCTCGCTGTTGCTTTCTGCCGCTGCATGAACATCCCCGCGCGCTACTGCACCGGCTATCTCGGCGATATCGGCATCATCCCGGTGCCCGCCCCCGGCGATTTTTCCGCCTGGTTCGACGTCTATCTCGGCGGCCGCTGGTACACGTTTGACGCGCGCCACAATGTGCCGCGGATAGGGCGCATCCTTATGGCGCGTGGACGGGACGCCACGGATGTGGCGATCTCCACCATCTTCGGGCCTTCGGTGCTGACCGGCTTCACCGTATGGACCGACGAAGTTCCCTGATGCATTAAGGAAGACTTGTCTCAATAGGCATTTGAATGAGGGCGCGTAGCGGAGTGGTGGGCCGCGGACCAGCCCACCCGATATCCGCTGCTCTCGCCCGGTGAAGTCGCGCAGGACCAAAAGTTTTTTGGTTCTTTTTTTCAAAAAAGAACATGCTTGCTTTCTTGTGTGTCAGCGCCGGGCCAGTCCGCGTCGCACCATCAAGACGGGATGATAACGCCGTCCAGCGACTGCAAAGCCAAAATGCCAGGCAGCAGCTTGCCCTCCAGCCATTCCAGGAAGGCACCGCCGGCGGTCGAAACATAACTTATCCTCTCCACCACGCCGGCATGTTTCAGCGCCGCCACCGTATCGCCGCCGCCGGCAACCGACCGCAAATGGCCCGCCTCAGTCGCATCGGCCACGGCATGGGCCAGGGCCACGGTCGCCGCATCGAAAGGCGCCGTCTCGAAAGCACCGAGCGGGCCGTTCCAGACCAGCGTCCGCAAGGAAGGCAGGCGCGCGATCAGGGCCGCGACGGTGGCCGGACCCACATCCAGGATCATCGAATCAGCCGGCACTTCAGCGATGGGCACCACCTTGGTGGGCGGGTTGGGCCGGAATTCGGTGGCGGTGACGGCATCGATCGGCAGCACAATCTCGCAGCCGCGCGCAGCCGCCTCCGCCAGGATTTTCCGGGCGGTGTCGTGCATGTCGGGTTCCTGCAAGGATTTTCCTACGGCAACACCCTGGGCAGCCAGGAAAGTGTTGGCCATCGCGCCGCCAATCACCAGAACATCCACCTTGCCGAGCAGATTGCCGATCAGCTCCAGCTTGGTCGACACTTTCGATCCGCCGACGATCGCGCCGACCGGCCGGTCCGGATGCTCCAGCGCCGCCGAAAGTGCCTCGAGCTCCCGCTGCATCAGCCGGCCGGCATGGCTCGGCAAATGTTTGGCAACACCCTCGGTGCTGGCATGCGCGCGATGGGCCGCGGAAAACGCGTCGTTGACATAGATATCGGCCAGCGCAGCGAGCTTCTTGGCCATCTCGGGGTCGTTATCCTCCTCGCCGGCATGGAAACGGGTGTTTTCCAGCACCAGAACCTGGCCTGGCTCGAGGCGCGCCACCGCATCCTCGGCAACCGGGCCGATACAGTCATCGGCGAAGAACACGTCGCGGCCCAGAACGTCGCGCAGCGCCGCTGAAATCGGCCGCAATGACATGCTGTCCACCCGCTTGCCTTTGGGGCGGTCGAAATGGCTCACCACGATCACCTTCGCCCCCTTTTCGGCCAGCTCCGCGATGGTGGGGGAAAGGCGCTCAATCCGCGTGAGATCGGAAATGCGCCCGTCGCGCACAGGCACATTGAGATCAGCGCGCAACAGCACGCGCTTGCCGGCGACGGAGGCGTCGTCGAGGGTTTTGAAGTCGGCCATGTTTGTCTCCCTGAAGGAAGAAAGGCCTTCTTTTTTGAAAAAAAGAAGCAAAAAACTTTTATTCCTGCGCGCGCACAACCAGGGCGCTCAAGTCCACGCACTCAGAAGTTGCGGGGAAACAAAAGTCTTTTGCTTCTTTTCTTCAGAAAAGAAGGCCTTACTTTTTTCTGTTAGAGGCTTCCGAAGAGTGCGGCGGTATCGCCCATGCGGGTGGAAAAGCCCCACTCATTGTCATACCAGCCGGCAATGCGCACCAGCTTGCCGCCGTCGATCGAAGCGGTCTGCGTCGCATCGAAGGTGCAGGAGGCGGCGACACCATTGAAGTCGCTGCTCACCAGCTTCTCCTTGTTGAAGGCCAGAATACCCTTCAGCTCGCCGCCGGCGGCGATGCGGAACGCCTCGTTGATCTCGCTCACGCTCGCCAGCCTGGCGAGGTTCGCGTCCAGCGATACCAGCGACACGTTCGGCGTGGGCACCCGAACCGCCGTGCCATCGAGCTTGCCGGCAAGCTCGGGCAATACGAGGCCAAGCGCCTTGGCCGCACCCGTGCTGGTGGGGATCATGGACAGGGAGGCGGCGCGGGCGCGGTGCAGATCCTTGTGCAGCGTATCGACGGTGCGCTGGTCGCCCGTGTAGCTGTGGATGGTCACCATATAGCCGCGCTCGATGCCATAGGCCTCGTGCAGCACCTTGGCCATCGGGGCGAGGCAGTTGGTGGTGCAGGAGCCGTTGCTGATCACCGTCATGTCGGAGGTGAGCACCTTGTGGTTCACGCCATACACGATTGTCGCGTCCACCCCGTCGGCCGGGGCGGAGACCAGCACCTTGCGGGCGCCGGCAGTGA
>Ga0116229_10014979_pt1 | contig 10664 bp, 3 predicted proteins | sample S1TSphgellanicum_3_FD_87313 | JGI IMG/M metagenome (GOLD analysis project Ga0116229, IMG submission 87313) | Host-associated microbial communities from peat moss isolated from Minnesota, USA - S1T2_Fc - Sphagnum magellanicum MG | ecosystem: Host-associated > Plants > Peat moss > Unclassified...
CGGCGCCGTGCTGGCGGCCACGTCGGAATACACCAGACCCGTCATCGGCGAGTACGCCGGTTCACCGAGGAACGAACCGCCGGGTCCACTCGGGCCCATCTGGTACTGTGCGACCGGGCCGTTCGCGAGCGTGGCTTCGGTGTAGAGCGTGAGCTCGCCCGATTTTCCTTGGCCGGCAACCATCGTTGGGCAGCCGGTGGGAGTGAAGACGATCGGCGTTCCTTGCTGGTCGATGTCGCCGGTGGTCGAATAGATGCTCTGCGCGATCGGACGATTGCTCGCGATCACCTTTGAGAGATTGCTAGTGAGTTCGACGACGTGTTCGGCGTAGCCGCTGTACTCGAACGGCGCCAGCGCGAAGGGCGCGACGGTCGTGCCGTGTTCGCCGACACCGCCGCTATCGCCGTTACCGACCGACGTCAAGACGTTGCCGCTCGGATCGATCGAGACGCCGCCCCAACCCCAGACGCCGCCGCCGCCCCACGGCTGCGCGCCTTGGCCGCGCGTATTATTCGGATCCCAGAGCGTGAAGAACGTGTTTGCAAGCGTCATCGCCGGCACGTTCACCGCGGCGACCCGGCCGCGCCACGATGCGATATCGCAGGTCGATCCCGTGCCCACGTACGCGACACCGTTGGCGAGGGTCACCGAGGTATGGCCCAGATCGAGCTCGCTCGGCCCCGCCGCCGCGCCGGAGTAATTCACCGATCCGAGCACTGTGCCGGTGGCTCCGTCGAGATGATAGAGCGTGTTCGCGCCGTAGACGCCGGTCGCCGAATTCGAGTTGCCGATGACGTAGAGCGAACGGGAGGCCGGATCGTAGGCAACCGTTCCGCCGACGCCGAGGGCTGAGGTGCCGCCGCCGCACGAATACTGCATCGTTCCCAGGTAGCGGGTCCACATGAGCGCGCCCGAAAGCGCATCGTAGGCGTACAGGTTGCCGGAGCTGCCGCCCACGAAGAGCACACCGGCATGACCGCTGATCTCAGTCGCCAGGACCGGCTGCGTTTGGGTCCCGTAATCGCTACCGTTGTCGAGTGCGGCCTGCCAGACGAGGTGGAGCCCCGCAACGGTCGTCGGCGTGATCGCCGTGGAGTTTGGATTGTAGACGTCGCGCGCGTTATCGTAACCGAACGTCGCATAGTCGTTGAAAGGCAACGACGGAGCCATCGCCGTGGTCTGGATCTGCGTGGTCCAGAGAATATCGGCTGAATTGACTTCGTAGAGTTGCGTCCCGAGGCCGCTCGGCCGGGGGCCCGTCGCGAGATTTACGCCGACCCCCGGTTCCTTTGTCAGCGCTGTCGACGCGTAGTCGAAGTAGGCGAGGTCTTCGCCGGCGGCCGACGCCGGGTAGGTCAAGGTGAAGAATCCGCCGGGAACGGCCGCCAGGCCGCTAGAGGTACCCGGGAATTGCACGTATCCAGCGCCCGGCGAGTAATAGTACGTCGCGCCGCTCGAGTTCAGAAGAAAATAGCCGTTGGGTACCAACGTGCCGACGCCCGCGACCGCGTACGTGTTCGGGTCGAACGACTCTTGGAGCAGTGAGCCCGAACCCGGTTGCTGCGTCCACGTACCGTTTGCGTACTTCCAGATTGCCGAGTTGCCGCTCACGACGTTGCTGCTGGAGAGAATGTAAATCGAACCGTCGGCGCCCGCGGTAACGTACCGTGCGCCTCCACCGATATACGTCCAGCTCGCGCCGTCATTAGTCGATGAATAGACGTCATGCGTCGTGCCGTTGACGGTGTAGACGGTACCGGTCGGACCGACGGCGATGCTCGATCCGTCGCCGCTCACGTTCGTCCATGCATTGTTCGCGCGGTGCCAAATGTTCTTGTTGACGCTGCCAAGGGGATCGTTGGAGAGCGCCCAGACCGTACCGTCGGGAGCGACCGCGACCTGGCTCGACTCTCCCGTGATTCGGCCCCAATTCAATGTGCCAACCGACTGCGGAGCAGCCGCGCCCGGAGCGTTGCCACCCGGCATCGGCGGGAGGATCCGGGTTCGCGGCATCGGCGCCGCTTTGAACGACGCCGGCGATTGCGAAGCCGGATACATCCGCGACATCTGGGCGGCGGAAGGCGCCGAGGTTCCGATCGTAGGGACGATGCTTTGGGTGAGGGGCTGCGCCGAGTCCTGCACGCCGCCACCGCACCCAGCTAAGAGCGCGGCTGCGAGCGCGGGCAAGAGAACGCGCGAATGTGAAAGAGGAATAAGGATGACCCCACTTGCGGCGAAGAACGATGACATGCTGCCGAGGCAGCCTCGCCTTCGAGACTACGCTCCGAGCGTCAGTCACACCAGAGCAAGGCGGCCTACGCGCGGTGCGACCCTTCGGCCCACGTCGCCCCGAATCCGGTGCCATCACGGAGGTTAGTCAGGGGTCGAGCGTTCCCCAGTGATCGGTAAAGCCGGGACCGCTGAGTTCGACGAGGATCTGCCCGATGTCGTTGATCCAGTCGGCCTCAAAGGTTTCGCCCTTCACACCACCGGCCGTCGCGATCGTCCGCGTGCCCGCGGCCGAGGTCCACAACCAGTAAACGTTATCGGCGGGTTTGCTGCAGTTGTTCGTGACGCCGAGGACTGCGCCGGGCCCGTTGACGGCGAGTGGAACGAACGCCATGCACGAACTGCCCGCGAGTTTTCCCAGCGCCGTCGACGTCTTGGTCGACGGATCGTAGCGCCAGGCGGAGTCTACGCCACCGGGCGCATTCTGCTGGTAGATCACGCGCGCGCTATCGTCGACGCCGACGACGCTTCCGAGCGCGGCGCCGGAGGCCAGCGGCAACGTAAACTCCTTTCCTGTTGTCCCCGAGACCTCGACGAATGCGCCAGTCGTGTCCGAGCAGCCGAGAACGAGTCCCGAGGCCGTAATCGAACGCGCTCCTTTGCCCTCGAAGTTATCGTTGCAGATGCCGCCCATCGCCGAAACGGGAGCCAGCATACAGGCCGACCCGCCGGCGGCGCAGGCGGGCTGCAAGATCCCGAGGCCGGCACCCGTCGACGTTACGGGGCTGGTCGAGCCGTACCAGCCGCCGAAGGGATAATAGAAGCTCAGGCCGGCGGCTTTCCCGGTTTTGTTCATGTCGCTGAGCTGCGACTCCGAGTTGTCCACGGAGAGCGTCGTCGCGGGGCCGCTCGCAGAAACTTTTGCGTAGTATGCGATGAGCTCGCTTCCGCCGATCGTGGGATAACTCGTGGCGCCCGCCGAGGCGAAGGTCCCCGACACCGCGTCGCTGAGCCCGATCGATGGAATGCAGCCGTAATATCCGAGGTCGGTCGGGTGCAGGTTTACCCAGGACTTGCCCGTCCAGGCGACGCAGGTCGGGCGTCCGTACCCGCCCACGGGATTCGCTTGCCCTACGATCTGTCCGGTATTATTGAGCGCGACCGGGCTGCCGACCGTCGAATAGGCCGAGGCCGGCGGCTCACCGATATCATCGATCTTGAAGGTGACCGATGCGTCGGGGCGCATGCCAAAGCGGCGTTCCACCGGCTGTGCCAGCGTCGGCCGCGACGCGGCTAGTGCGGGCACGGCTGCCGGCGCGGCCGGTGCGGGCCAGGCTGCCGGCGCGGCCGGTGCGGGCCAGGCTGCCGACGCGGGCAAGTCGGCCGTCGCGGGGGCCGGCGCGACGATCGTGCTTTCGCGGACGGGGCCCGGTGCGGCCCGTGCCGCGAGGGCCGGTGCTCCCCCGCACGGCGCGGTCGTGGGGCAGAGCAGAGCCCAGTGCGTCACGCTGCCGCAGCTGAGGTTGACCCCGAGCTGCGCTTTGTCGTTCATTTGCAGAAACTCGTTGGTGTAGACCGAGCAGCCCGCCGGGGCGGCGCCGATTTTCAGCTGCGACCAGCCGGCTGCGGGCGTCCAGAGATAGTACCCGTTCGCGGGATAGCTCTGGCAGCTTTGAGCGAGCGCGAACACGTCGCCCGGGCCGTTGACCCAGAAGCCGTCCTGTATCGCGCATCCGGGAATTGCTCCGAGCGGCAGCGCCTTGCCCGTCGCCGGATCGAAGCGGTAGACGGCCGAGGTACCCGTGCCGGTGACCTGCGTGTACACGATCCGGGCCGCATCATCGATGCCCAGGGGTTGACCGGGATTATTCCCGTGATACGACGGCAGGTGGATCGGGGTGATGTTTCCAGTCGGTACGCTGACTTCCACGTACGCGCCGGTGTTATGTGAATGGTTTACGGCATAACCGAGGATCGTGCTGCCCGCGTTGACGTTGCGCGCGCCGGGGACCGGGTCGTAGAGGCACTCGTGGCCCGCGTCAGTACCCGGCGCGCACGCCGGCTGCAGCATCGCGATACCGCCGGTGCCGCGCTTGATCACCGCCGCGATATCGTCGGCCCAGCCGCTCATCGGAACGTAGTTGTAGAACCCGGCGGCCAGGCCGCTCCGATTGATTCCCTCGAACGTCGACTCGGAGTAGGACCCGTAGGAAATCAGCGTCGAGCTCGACGGCGTTATCTCCGCTTCGAACATGTTATTGGGTCCGCCGATCAGCGGTTTTACGGTCGGCAAAGCGATCTGGCCGACCGCGAGCACGTTGCCGGCCGAATCGGCGTCGCTGAGCCCCTCATGGGCCCAAGCGCACCGCAAGCCCCGCGGCCCTTCGATCGGAAACCACTTGCCGCCATTGTAGGCCATGCAGGTCGTGGTCGTGGACCCGGGAGCGAACGCGAGGCCGATCAGTTGGCCGGTATTGTTCACGAACACGTTGGTTGCGTAGTAAACGAGGGCATAGCCCGTCGGCGCACCCACGTCCTTGACGGTGTAGGTGACGGCCGCTGCGGGCCGGGCCGTGCTAAGCGCCAAGAGCGCCGCAAGCGAGGCGACGAGCGCGGCCGCGCGGGCATGGAGAGATCCTGGAAGAGCGAACATCCGGAGCTCCTCGGTGAGAGATATGTTTTCCGTAGTTTAGCGCCAGCGCCGTCTAAAAAGCGTCTACTTTCGGACTCGCTTCCCGTCGCGGTCGCCGTCGCGGCCGCCCGCGGAGCGGAACGGAGACTCCGGCTTGGCCGGGCAAGATGGGGGAGGGATGCGCAAGGCGGAGCACAGGTCACTTTCGGCGCGCCAGGCCGAGATCGCGGAGATGATCGTTTTCGGGGGAAAATCGACTCGCGAAATCGCGCTCGCGCTATCCCTCAGCACGCGCACCGTGGAAACACACGTTGCGGCCGTCTACAACAAGTACGGCGTTGGTTCGCGAGCCAAACTGATCGCGGCCGTTCTGCGCGATGGAAGCCATAATGACCGCGGCTGGGCGGACGACGACGCCAAGACGAACCTCACGGCCGCGCGCTCGCCCTTGATCGGGCGTGCCCGCGATCTCGCGAACATCGTCGGGACGATTCGGGAGAGCCGGTTGATCACGCTCGTCGGCGCGGGCGGCATCGGCAAGACGCGCACCGCAATTGCTGCGGGCCAAGCGGTGTTGCCCGAATTTCGGGCCGGCGTGTGGCTAGTCGAACTTGCAGCACTGGCCCGCGCGTCATCGGTGGTAGAGGCGCTCGCGCGGGTGTTGGGGGTCGGTCAGTCGCGGAACGCACCACCGATCGAAGCGATCGTCACGCACATCGGCCGGAAACCGCTGATCTTGATCCTCGACAACTGCGAGCACGTCATCGGTGAGGCGGCGGCACTCGCCGATTCGGTGTTGCGGAGTTGCCCAAATACGCGAATCATCGCGACGAGTCGCGAATCGCTCCGCATCGGCGGCGAATGCGCGTACCGGCTGCCGTCACTGGAAGTGCCCACGCCTGCACAGGGGGCGTCGCTGACCGCGCGGGAGGCTGCGGCATTTCCGGCTATCGAACTTTTCGCGCAGCGCGCCCGATCCGTTGATTTCGGCTTCGCGCTCAGTGACGAAAACGCGTCGACCATCGCAGACATCTGCCGCAGGCTTGACGGTATTCCCCTTGCCATCGAACTCGCTGCCGCGCGACTGACCACGTTGTCGCTACGCGAACTCGCGGCACGGCTGGAGTCGCGCTTAGGGATTTTGGCACAAGGAGATCGCACGGTGCTACCCCGTCACCGCACGATGCATGCGCTCATCGATTGGAGTTACGATCTGCTCGCGGAATCCGAGCAGCGCCTCTTCGAACGGCTCTCCGTGTTCGCCGGCGGCTGCGCGCTCGCCGAAGCCGCTGCAATGTGCGGCGGCAACGAACTCGTCGCACTGGATCTCCTGGCGGCACTCGTTGACAAGTCTCTCGTGATTGCCGAGGTTACGCGTTCTCGAACGCGCTATCGGGTGCTCCAAACGTTTGCGCAGTTCGGCGCCGAAAAACTGGCCGCCCGCGGCGAGGCGCAGGACGTGGCACGGCGACACGCGACGGCATATGTGGAGTTGGCCGAACGCCTGGAGGTTGATTACGGCCTTGCGCCCAACGCCGCGTGGTACGCAACGGCTCTGCCGGAACTCGAGAACTGGAAGGCAACCTTCGCGTGGACTTTGGATGAGCGTCGTGATGTCCCGCTCGGACAGCGGCTCGCCGGGGTGCGCCCCCTGTGGACGATTGCCGAAGGTGCCTGGCCCTGGTTGGCGGTCGCCGCAGAGCTCGTCGACGAGCATACGCCTGCGATCGTGGCCGCCCGGATCGAATATAACCAGGCCTTCGTGGCGTTCAACGGCGGGAAATGGGAGTCGACGGTGGAGACTTGTCGACGCCTCGTCAGTACGTTCCGCGAGCTCGGCGATCCATTGCGTGCGGCTTATACGCAGCAGGTTGCGGGAGCGGCACTGGCGAGCCTGGGGCGTCTTGACGAAGCGCAAGCGTTCTTGTCGGCCGCGCTCGAAGCCGCTCGCGCGCATGCGCGGTTGCCGCTCATCGGATCGACGCTCAATACGCTCTCGAGAGTATGCTTTTACCGGGGCGAGATCGAAGCGGGGCGCGCGCGGCTCGCCGAAGCGATGGCAGCGTTCGAATCGATCGGAGCTGACCGCCATGTTGCGAATCTCACGGGTCTGCTCGCCGAAAGCGAATTCCGGTTGGGCGATGCCAAGCGCGCGGTCCAACTCGCGACGCAGTGTCTGGCGATGCTTCGCAAGATCGGAAATACGTACTTTTTCGCGGGGGTCCTGAGCAATCTTGCCGCGTACTCGATCGCGCTCGGTCGTTGGGAGGAGGCGCGTTCGCGCGCGCGCGAGGCTCTCGAACGCCTCGTCGATACGCAAAACGTTCAGTTCTTTCCGTTCACCCTCCAGCACTTCGTCGCCCTTGCCGCCCTGTCACCGGTCGACGGCGGTGAACGGGAAGCACGGCTGAGCGACGCCGCGCGGCTGTTGGGCTTCGTGAATGCACGTGTAGCAGAATTGCGCGTGCCGCGCGAGTTCACCGAACAACAGGAATACGATCGTATCTTAGACGTGCTTGGCCGCGACCCACTAACGGGGAGCCGTGCAGGGATGATGGAGGCAGGTGCGGCGATGACAGCGTCAGCCGCGATCGAACTCGCGTTATCGCTTTGACGTCCGATGGGCGCGAGAGGCAAATTCTGCGGCCAACGTAGCTCGCGAAAGGCCCACTGCTCGGTAGGAGGCGCGATCTTCGTTCGTGGACCGTCATGAAGCAAGAAAGGTGATTGCGGATCGCGGAGCGTACGGACGAGCTTGCTTGATGCTGAGGTTGGGAACTCGCTCCCGTGAACAGTCAGTCGATATTGGCATTTCCATGGGGATCGCTATGCTCGTCGGACAGCAGGGTTGCTTGTCGCTCGCGCCGGCCTACGTATTTTTGCGGATGCGCGGAGGCTGGGAACTGCGTTATCATTGCCCGTGACCTCGACCGCTTGACGCTATCACGGAGCGTAAGAGCGCAGCCGGTCGATTCCGAAGTGAGGGCTTGGCTCGCGTGAACAGACAGTCGGCACTTGGCATGTCCATCGTGATCTCCATGCTCGTCGCGTCGTCGGGGTGCGCCGGCCGTGGTTCGGCAATCGTACCGTCGACGCTGGCGCAGAATCCAGGCGCTGCAATGCGGGTAACCCCGAGCGACTCGGTTGCGGGGGAGGTGCCCGCTGGCACAATCGATACGCCGAACCTCATCCTCAACGGCGATGCTGAGTCCAACGTCGGCTCCAACAACAGCTCCACGATCGTAACGCCTTCCCACTGGAAGACGACTGGACAATTTACTGCGATCCAGTATGGCGCGAGCGGCGGCTTTCCCACATCGACGACCCCCGGGCCGCCCGATCGCGGCAAGAATTTCTTCGCCGGCGGAAATGCGGCCGTCTCCACCGCGACGCAAACGATTTCCCTCTCGGCGTATAGTACCGATATCGACGCGGGTCTCGATCAGTTTGCGTTCTCCGCCTGGATCGGCGGCTACGAGGCTCAAGGAGATAACGCCGTCGTCTCCCTAACGTTCAAGACCGCCGCCGGCACAACGCTCGGTAGCGCCACGCTCGGGCCGGTCACTCCCGCCGAGCGCAACGACGTCACCGAGTTCCTCGACGTTCACAAGGTTGCGGCGGTGCCGAAAGGCACGCGTCAAGCGATCGTGTCCGTGACCGACACCCGTGAAGACGGCTCGTACAACGACGCCTACGTCGATGACATCAGCCTCGTCCTCAAAGCCCCGGCCGCGACTCCGACGCCCAAGCCGAGCGCGACCCCGACGCCCAAGCCAACCGCGACCCCGACGCCCAAGCCTACCGCAAAGCCAAGCGCGACCCCGACGCCCAAACCAACCGCGACGCCGACCCCCAAGCCAACCGCGACGCCGACTTTACCGCCGCCATCGGGAAATCTCGTGCGAAACGGCGATGCTGAGTCGAACGTCGGCGCCGACAATAGCACGACGATCGTGAAGCCGTCCTTCTGGACGACGACCGGGCAGTTCACGGCCCTCCAATACGGCACGGCCGGCTTCCCCTCATCGACGACTCCCGGCCCCGCCAATCGCGGCAAGAATTTCTTCGCGGGTGGAAATGCGGCGGTATCGACCGCAACCCAGACGATTTCACTGGCCGACTTCAGCGCGGGCATCGATGCGGACCGCGACGACTATTCGTTCTCGGCCTATATCGGCGGCTACGAAAGCCAGGCCGACAACGCGACCGTGTCGGTAACTTTCAAGAGCGCGACCGCCGTTACGCTCGGAACAGTCGTCCTCGGACCCGTTACGCCGGCGCAGCGCGACAGCGAAACCGCGCTCCTGCACCGCGACGAGACCGGCTTGATTCCGAAGGGTTCGCGCACGGCGGTCGTCTCGATCGTCGCCACGCGCGAAAGCGGAAGCTACAACGACGGCTACGTCGACGATGTCTATCTGGAGGTCAAGCCGATCGTCGCGACGCCGAGTCCCACGCCCAGCCCGAAGCCGTGACCAGACTCGCTGCGCCACCACCTACTCTGAGCGCTCCGCGACCCCGTCGGCGCCCGCGCCGGGCTCGCTCTACGTAGTCTTACGGATGCGCAAAGGTTGCGGACTGCATTATCGTTGAGCGGGATCTCGACTGCCTTTCGCAATCGGTCTTGCTGCTTTACCTTGCGCCGAAATCGGAGTCACGGATGAATCCTGGTCCCAACCCACGGTCATTCGCGACCGGATTCACACTAGCCGTGGTCGTGATCGCAGGTGGCGCCGTCGCGACTCATCCGGCTTCCGCGGCCGCGGCGCTTGCTGCAGCGCAAAGTGCGATCTCGTGTGGAACGACGTCGGCTTGTGTGAGCGGGAGCAACACAAAGTCGGGTCCGGGAGTGGAAGGAACGAGCGCGAGTGGTTTCGGCGTGTCGGGGGTGTCGCGTAGCGGCCGGGCCATCGACGGTTCCTCAACCTCGAACGTTGGGGTCAAGGGTACGTCGAATACGAGCTATGGGGTCGAAGCGGTGTCGACCAAGAACTATGGGTTGGAAGCATCGACGTCGGCCGGTCCGGCGGCAATATTCGGCATTTCGTCGGTCAACGATGGCATCGCGGTGTACGGCTATGACGATGCGAGCCCGTACGGCTATGCGATTTTCGGGAATGCTCCCGCCGGAGGCTTCGGCGTGTACGGCCTGTCGGGCGCGAACGGCAGCGCCGTCGTCGGCGATGCGCTAGGTGGGGGGAACGGAACGACGGGCGGGAGTTCGTCGGGAACCGGCGCCGAAGGCGTGAGCAGTGATGGCTTCGGCGTACGGGGCGTGAGCTATACCTCGGACGGCGTTGTCGGTTCGACGACCTACGGTCTAGCCGGCGTCATGGGTCAGGCGCCGGGAATTGCTGACTACGGCGTCTATGGTTTCAACAGCGCGAACAATCAGGGCGTCGGCGGATTCGGCGTGTATGGCGTGGCGGAAGCGCAAGGAACCGGCGTATACGGGACGACGACATCGGGCGAAGGCAATGGCGTGATCGGCGAGGCGGGCGACGCGGGGACCGGGGTATACGGATCAAGCTCCGTCGGCGACGGCGTAGAGGGCTTGAGCGTGGAGGGGTACGGGGTGCTCGGCACGTCGTCGAGCGGTCCAGGCGTGTATGCTACCGCTTATACCGGCGATGCGATCGATGCAACTTCAACGTACGGCTTTGGGCTGTCCGCTTCGTCAAAGGCCTTGGCCGGAGTGGTGGCGACCTCGGGCTTTGCCGCCGGCGTCTCTGCGACGTCGACATCGGGAGACGGCGTCTATGCAAGTTCCGTCGGTTCGACCGGCCTCGATGCCATATCAACC
>Ga0116229_10014982_pt1 | contig 10662 bp, 8 predicted proteins | sample S1TSphgellanicum_3_FD_87313 | JGI IMG/M metagenome (GOLD analysis project Ga0116229, IMG submission 87313) | Host-associated microbial communities from peat moss isolated from Minnesota, USA - S1T2_Fc - Sphagnum magellanicum MG | ecosystem: Host-associated > Plants > Peat moss > Unclassified...
AATCGATAATTTTCTGCAAAAGGCTGCTGATCTTGTCCCTGCCCTCGAGCATATCGGAGAGCATCGTTTTGCCGATGACATCGCGCAGCGCGGTTTGCGAAGCCCAACTGATTGCGCTTTGATAGTCCGCTACGTCGAGCGCGGCTTTCTTCGGATCAACCACTTTCCAAAATAGCACGGCATCCACATCCACAGGAACCGTGTCTTTCGTCAGAGTTTTTTCCGCTTTGAAACCCGTCGTGATCACCCGGATGTCGATCCAATAAGGAATCGAGTCCACCACTGGAATCATGAAGAATAATCCCGGTCCTTTGAGCGCATGGAATTTACCCAGCCGTAGGATCACCGCTCGGTCCCATTGATCGGCGACCCGAATGGCTGAAGAGGCAACCATCGCAACGACCAAGGCAGCTACGCCAAACCCAGTCGCGGCCAAGTTGCCGGCGATGCCATTGACGATAAGAGCCAGCGCTCCCCCAAGGCCGGCAATAATGACGAAGATTAGAATTCCGAAAGATCCGTTCTGTCTCATATGATTTCCTGTTGATTGCGCTCCTTAATGGGGAGCTTGTTTGCGAACTGATAGTATAAATCCGACACGGGTGGACGTGCCATGGGGTATAACCCTACCGCGGCCTCACCTTTGCCAAACGATGCGCTCGTCTTCCAATGGTACGGAAACCCCTTCGTAGTACGGGATGATGCGAGCGGTATAATCGGCTGCCGGGCGATCTTCCGGAACGTCTCCGCCGTAAAGATAGAGTCCCGTTGCTCCACCGAGTTCGCGTAGGCGCTTCATCTCCTGTCGCTCGGGATGGCCATACGCGCCACGGTTGCCAAATAGCTCCACCCGCACGGCTCCGGGGTCGAGATCGTTGAGATAAACTTGCGCCTCGAACACGTGCTGACCGTTGCGGGTTTCGACTTTAAGTTCGCCGAAGTGGATGGAAGACCATTGCTGTTCCAGCTTTTGGCGCCAATCGACAATCTGCTTGCCGGCTTTGCCCTTGTCGGCTTTTCGTAAATGATAGGCATTGGCAGCGGGCAGATAGTGTTGCGCGGTGTACTCGCGCACCGCCCGTTCCGCCGAAAAGCGGGGCGTTAACCGCGCCATGCTTTCCCTCATCCGGGCGACCCATCTCGTCGGTATGCCCTGGTCGTTGCGGTTGTAGAACTCAGGAACGACGTCGTTTTCGAGCACGTCATAAAGTCTTTCGGCTTCGGCACGATCCCATCCCGAATCATTGCCATGTTCCTTCCCATCACCCAAAGCCCAACCCAGGTCGGGGACAAAAGCTTCTACCCACCAGCCATCCAATTCAGAAAGATTGATGCCGCCGTTGACCAGTACTTTCATGCCGCTCGTACCGCAGGCCTCCCAAGGCCGCCGTGGTGTATTGATCCAGACGTCCACGCCCTGAACGAGCCGCTCGGTCAAGTTCATGTCGTAATCGCTCAGGAAAATCGCGTGAGGCCGGACCGCTGGCTGGCGTATAAATTGAATCCACTGCTGGATCAAGGCTTGTCCACCCATGTCCGCCGGATGCGCCTTGCCCGCCAGGATCAATTGCACAGGCCGCTGCGGATTAGAGAGCAGTCGAAGAAGACGATCTGGATCGCTCAGGAGAAGATTCGGTCGTTTATAAGTTGCGAAACGCCTCGCAAAGCCAAGCGTAAGCACGTTGGGGTTGAAAAGATGCCTCGCCTGCTCGACCGTTTCGGCCGGCGCTCCGGCGGCCGCATAATGCCGCGCCAGACGATCACGGGCGTATTCCACGAGAGACTTATTCGCCTCAAGCCGGAACTGCCAAAGGGCGGCATCCGTCACGGCGTGAATATCGTGTTCCAAATTCTCTTTCGTCCCCAACCAGCGGTCCTTCCCACATGCCTTCGTCCAAAGATCATCGGCGGCCGCCGAGTCCCACGTCGGCATATGCACGCCGTTGGTCACATAACTTATCGGCACTTCATCCTCGGGCCAGCGCGGAAAAATTGGCTCGAACAAGTGGCGACTGACTTTCCCATGCAGGCGACTCACGCCATTGACCGCTCCGCTGCCGTGGATCGCGAGATAGGCCATGTTAAAACTTTCCGACCCGTCGTCCGGATTTTGCCGACCCAGAGCCAGAAGATCGTGCATCGAAATCCCTAACTGTTTCTTCGCATAACGACCCAGGTACTGCTCGATGAGCGCCGGCTCGAAACGATCAAAGCCAGCCGCCACGGCAGTGTGAGTCGTAAAGAGATTTCCGGCGCGCGTGGCCGTCAGCGCAACTTCGAAGGGCTGATCGAAATCCACCATGAAATGGCGAGCCCTTTCCAGGATCGCAAATGCCGCATGGCCTTCATTCAGGTGGCAAACGTCCGGTTGGATGCCCAGAGCCCGAAGCAAGCGCCATCCACCGATTCCCAGCAACAATTCCTGCTTGAGACGCAGTTCTGGACCGCCGCCATAAAGCTCGCTGGTAATCCCGCGATGCGCGGGGTAGTTCGCCGCGTCATTGCTGTCCAAAAGATAAAGCTTCCTCCGTCCCACTTGAACTTCCCAAGCGCGCAGCCAAACCGAGTAGCCCGGCAGTGCGATCTCCAACCGCAGCCATTCACCATTCGGGTGCCGCAAGGGCTTGATTGGTAATTGCCCCGGATCGTTGTACGGATAAAGGGCTTGTTGCGCGCCGTCTTTATCAATGACCTGGCGGAAGTAGCCCTGCTGGTAAAGCAACCCCACGCCAATCACGGGCACGCCCAGGTCGCTGGCCGCTTTGAGTTGATCGCCCGCCACGTTGCCGAGACCACCCGAATAAATGGGGAGGGCTTCGCTCAACATGAATTCCATGCTGAAATAGGCGACGCACTTCAACGGAGAATCCGCATGCTTTTGCTGAAACCATGCCGGCGTATTTTCATCGTCGTGCCTGGCTTTCAGGAGTTCATCGACCTCTTGACGAAACGCTGGATCGGCCAGCTTCCGCTCAAGGTGTTCTCGTGAGACCGTCTGTAAGACGACCCAGGGGTTCTGCGTGAGGTCCCAAAGGGTGGCGTCGAGTTGCCGCCACAGATTGTCACCGCCATGGTTCCACGATGAACGCAGATCGAGAGCCAGTTCTGATAACTGCTCGAAGCCTTCGATTTTGGCCGGAAGACGGACATGCATCGGATGATAATCAGCAGGTGTTTCAATCATAAGTGTCGAGTCGTAACGTTTTCCAAATCCGCAATTTTAGCCAGACGGCGAAGGTGGCGCTCAGCGCCGCTGAATCGCGCCGCGAGAAAAGCTCGTACCAATTCCCAGGCAAGAGCGTGCCCGACAACCAGCCCTCCGAGGCAGATGATATTCAGATTGTCGTCCTCGACGCCTTGGTGGGCGGAAAAACTTTCGTGAATCAGGCTGGCGCGAACCCCGGCGATTTTGTTCGCGGCGACGGATGCCCCAACCCCGCTGCCGCAAATGGCCACGCCCCGTTGCACTTCCCCGCTGGAAACGGCACGCGCCAAGGGGACAACATAGTCGGGGTAATCATCCTCTGGCTTTGGCTGCCCATCACCGAAATCGATCAACTCGTAACCGCCTTCGCGTATTCTATCGACCAGATATTTTTTTAACTCGAAGCCACCATGATCAGCGGCAATACCAATGACCTCGGGGGTCACTGGAAAAATGTAGGGAAGATCAGACATGGCAGTTTCTTTGCATCAAAGGTCTGGGCTGCGTGGCAGGTGACGATTCCCGCCACTCGCCTGAAGCCTCACAGTAGCAGGTAGATTTATTTGCCCGTGGGTGAAAGCACATGGTCCCAATACGATTCCGCATTGCTGCCGCTGATAATCTCTTTTGCGCGTCATAGCTTTGAGTCTTTCTTTGGTATGTTGAGGTACAGACGGAAACCTAGACTGTGTTTTAAGCAGCCTCCATGGGGTCTACACCCCATGAAGGCGAAGCCATGACGGACCAAATGCGATGCCGGATACGTCTGTCCATCCGCTCCAAAATCTTGTGGGTAAGCTTTGGGCTCCGGTGCCTTGGCTGCTGCAGGCTTCCATCATTCTCGAGCTCGTGCTCCAAAAATAGTTGGAGGCTATGGTCATTGCCGGACTCCTTTTTTTCAATGCCGGTTCAGCCTATGTTCAGGAGGACCGCGCCCAAGCTACTTTGGCGGCCCTTACCGGTGCAGTACCATGAGGGCCGCTCAAGTTTTAGTGAGTATTGAATAGATCAATTGAAAGCGCCATGGGGTGATCACCCCATGGAGTCGCAAGTTCGTCCCGCATATCTTAGGTCATTATGAACGCACAGCATAAAGACCCAAAAACGCCTTCCACTAAGGAAGTCAAAGATCATAAATTACGCGATTTAATCACATCAACTCATGGTGCTTGCGAGGAACTCGCCTCTGAGCCCATAAAATCTGTCAACGCTACCATACTGCAAATAGACGACCGCATCATAACGATACGAGTTCCAAGTGCGAATCTCGTTGAATTGGAAGGAAAAGACATCGAAATTAATGGGTTAAAAGCCGTTTGGGTGCAAAGCGTGCCTTCCAGTGAAGGGGAGGATGAGAAGATTGATGTTACGAATGCCTTGCTCTTTAAACTTGCCGAGCAGGTTGTCCCCCGTTCACTAAAAGTAGCATCCGTTTGTGAAGTGACGTGGAAATAAAGTAAGTCAAGGTGGCTTTGATTTATTCGAGCGAAAACGAGGATGACTCGTAACGAAAAGTGACTTTGGGGAGTTCCTCGGGTGCCGATGCCTTGCACCTATGATGGGGTGATCACCCCATAGTGCCTCAAAGTCGCTGGGATTATCTTCACCTTATCGACGCGGTAGATCGGATGCTATGGAGACGAACGAGAGTCCTATGATCTGCCAAAGAACCAATAAATGACCTTTCTCGACATAAAACGACGAAATAAACCCCGACCTTGATGACTACTCAAATTACCAACAAAGACGAAAGCTTGAAATCACTCGGCTTGGACAATCTTGGTCGTTCCCACTGGAACCTTTCCACCCCCGAGCTTTATGAAGAGGCGATTCGACGCTATGAAGGAGTGCTGAGCCACCTGGGGCCGCTGGTCGTGCGCACGGGGCAATACAGCGGTCGGCTGCCAAAGGATAAGTTCATCGTCCGCGAGCCTTCGAGCGAAAGCAAAGTCGCCTGGGGCAAAGTCAACCGTCCCATGGCAGAGGACAAATTCGACGCGCTGCATTACCGGCTCTGCGCCTACCTGCAAGCCAAGGACATCTTCATCGAGGATTGTTATGCCGGGGCCGATGAGCGCTACCGGCTCCCAATTCGAATCATCACGGAGCACGCGTGGCACTCGCTGTTCGCGCGGACCATGTTCATTCGCGAACTCGACCCCGTGATGCTCGCGAACCATAAGCCGGAGTTTACGGTGATCCACGCTCCTCATTTTCATGCCGATCCGGAGATTGACGGCACCCACTCCGAAGCTTTTATCCTGCTCAATTTCGGGAAAAAGCTCATCATCATCGGCGGCACCGCTTACGCGGGTGAAATCAAGAAGTCCATCTTCACGGTCATGAATTTTCTGCTGCCACAGCGCGGAGTCATGGCCATGCATTCCTCCGCCAACTACGGCAAGGACAAGAACGATGTGGCGGTTTTCTTCGGCTTGTCTGGTACGGGGAAAACGACGCTTTCGGCCGATCCTGAACGTACGCTCATCGGGGACGACGAGCACGGTTGGAGCGACGACGGCGTGTTCAACTTTGAGGGAGGCTGTTACGCGAAAATGATTCGCCTATCGCCCAAAGGCGAACCTGAAATTTACGAAACGTCCCGTCGTTTCGGGACCATTTTGGAAAACGTCGCCATCGATACCCGGACACGCCACCTCGACCTCGACGACGCTGCGCTGACCGAGAACACCCGCGCCGGTTATCCCATTAGCGACATCCCAAACATGACGCGCGACGGTGCAGGTGGACACCCTAAGAACATTATCATGCTCACCTGCGATGCATTCGGTGTACTGCCACCACTGGCTCGGATGACCCCTGAACAGGCCATGTATCATTTCATTTCCGGCTACACCGCCAAGGTCGCCGGTACGGAGGCCGGTGTAACCGAACCGGAAGCAACCTTCAGCCCCTGCTTTGGCGGACCCTTCATGGCGCTGCCACCTTTGACTTACGCACAACTCCTCGGCAAAAAAATCGCGCAGCATAAGGTGCAAGTGTGGCTGCTCAATACCGGTTGGACGGGTGGTCCCTACGGTCAAGGCCAGCGTATCCATCTCGCTTTCACACGAGCAATGGTAAAAGCCGTACTGAGCGGCGCTTTGAAAGATGCGTCCTGGCAAGCCGACCCAATCTTCGGCGTCAGCATTCCGAATGCATGTCCTGGAGTGCCAAACGAAATTCTCCAACCACGCCCAACCTGGAAAGATCCAGCCGCCTACGACCTAAAAGCTCGCGAGCTGGCCAAGATGTTCGAGAAGAACTTCGAGGAAAATGCCCCGGACGCACCCGCGGAGGTCAAAGCCGCGGGACCGAAGTCTAAACCATGATTTGGGAACCTGCCTATCGCGGGCAAAGGCAGTTCCGATTGGGGTAATGCCTGGATTGCAATCGTTGGCGCCATCATCGGCGGCACGCTCGGCGCCGGCGCATGCCGACTTCTTGACATCTGAAGCTCGTCCTCACCCCAAACTACCCTACTTCCTATGTCCTACATTATGTCCTTTGCTGCCGGGACCGCCATCGACGGTGTCATTTATTATGACGGCCAGTTTGACGACACGAGGCTGTTGATCAACCTTGTTGCGACGGCGGCAGAACAAGGGGCAACGCTACTCAACTACGCCAAAGTTACTGGACTAAACAAAGGCCCAGACGGCCAAGTCAATGGTGTAGCTTGGACGAATGTCGAAACCGGGGAGCGTTTTAAATCCCAAGCAAAGGTCATTGTGAATGCCACTGGCGCATTCACCGATTCGGTGCGCCATCTCGCCGAATCGAAAGCCAAGGAACTGATTGCGCCGAGTCAGGGTGCTCATTTTATCCTGGATGGCTCGTTTCTACCCGGCGACAACGCCATCATGGTGCCGCATACCAGCGACGGGCGCGTCATGTTTGCCATCCCCTGGCATGGTGATACGCTAGTGGGGACGTGGCGCGCCGCCCAAACAACTTCCGCTTCGACATAGCGCCGTTCGGTGTCCAATTGGCGTTCCAATGTGTCGCAGCAATCCTGGCTAAGGAATTGGGCAAGGACGAAAAATGGCAGGCCGCTCAAGTCAAAGAATTTGAGCAAACTGCCGCCAGCTATCTGGTTAAAGCGTGAACACAACAAATAGGCTATTTCGAGCGGGTTTTTTCAGGACCGTAAGCCCTCGCGTTTAGCGCGGTCAACTTTAGACCACCGGTGGTCCTGTGGGGTACACACCCCATACCGTGAGATTGATGACGCTGTTAGCTTAAGTGGTGGCTGAATTAATTGAAGCCCGGAAAATCGAACCGTATGCGGTGCAAACGGCGTAGTGAATGGAACGGAAAGATAAAGCATGGAAACATCTATCTACAAGCATGCAAAACATTTGCGGGCTCACACTTGGAGGGATATTGGCGGCGTAGGAGGCATTCTCCTCGATTTTGCATTCTTCTGTTTTCTAATCGTTATGGCATTTGTCGTGACGGTAGCGGGAATTATTATCGTTATTTTTGATTATCTTCTATATCCCTTTTTTCTGCTCCTGGGCATATTCCGAGGAACCAAAAAAGTAAACTCGGAGGAACCGATTGTCCCAATTATCGGTAGCGCCCTTCCTCCCTTGCACCGCCCAGTTGATCCAACAGATTTGCCTAAATCAAAACTTTAACATTCCCGCAAAACGTGCCGAAGGAAGATGACGAATGAAATCCAGTTAGTCTGAAGAGTGTCCCTTCCGCCGAATCCTTCCGGCCGCCAAACGGAAGTGTAAGGCCGCCCATCCCGTCGCTTAACTCGAGCTTCGTGGTCGGTACGGTTACCCTTTCCAGTTTACCGCTTGGATTACGAAAAAACATTCTCTTGTCCAATGCACAATCAAAAACTTTCTTCAAGGCATGCAGTGCGTTGTTCGAATAGGTCGGTGAATTGTCCTGCGCGAATTTTTCAAACCATTGAGCGAAACCCACTTTTTCTTGTCCCCGACGTAGAGGCGCGCATAATAGCGGCCTGACTTATGACGCATCAGGCCCTGCACCTTCGTTTTGTTCCAAGTTTTCATGGTTTGGCACTCAGTTTTTGCTCAACCGTGAAGTTTACCCGTGAACAGAATAAGCGCAAATCATGTAAGTCGTTGTAAGTTAGCTAGAGCCGGTGTGGCGAAATGGCAGACGCGACAGACTCAAAATCTGTTTTACGCAAGTAAGTGGGGGTTCAAGTCCCTCCACCGGCACGCCCTTTTTGCCTCTGAAAGGGTAGCCGCGAAGGTGTGTTTGCAGACAAAACAGACCAATTCTTGCCATTTGAGCCGTCTTCAACCTACTTTCTGATCCGCGGCAGGGAGGAGATTTTGGGGCCCGCGTCAGGCCAGTGCGGTCACGGCGGGAGCGGCTCCACTCCCGGTGGGCCCGCGTTTTTATTGCCGTGGGCAGCACTTTTCCGGCTTGGCCGAGCAGTAGAGGCACCTGTTTTGTCACCAGGCCCAGACCGGGGCAGCGCACCGGTAGCCGGATAGACTTACTGCCGTACGCAGTCCCCTCAGCCCCAAAAGGCGTCAGCGCGACCGGGCGAGGGAGATCGGTCGGACGGATGACTCCGCCAAACCGTAACGCCACGGGCCGGCACCCCTTTCAACCATAACCAGGAGTAAGATCCCCAGGGCCCGCCCCCTCAGAATACCAGGAAGGTGTTAATTTCTTAACATTGAGCTTGCGCTCACGCAGGCAGTGTTAATATATTGGCAGGCATGGCTGATAAAGCTGGAAGCAAGAAAGACCTGAGCCGTCGAGAACGCCAGATCATGGATATTATTTATCGCCGGGGGCAAGCGTCCGTGGCAGAGGTGCTTGAGGAACTACCCGACCCCAGGAGTTATTCCACGATTCGCACCCTTATGGGCATCTTGGAAAAGAAGGGCCATCTCACCCACAAGGAAGAGGACACCAAGTACATTTATTTGCCAACGGTTCCACAGGCGAAGGCCAGAACCTCCGCGCTCAAGCGTCTGGTGAAAACTTTTTTTAACAACTCGGTTGATGACACGGTGCTCGCTTTGTTGGAGTTGAAGGAGAATCGCAACCCCGAGGCGATGGAGCGATTAACTCGATTAATCGAGAAGGCGAAACTGGAGAAACGGACATGATCTTCCTGAATTTCTTTGCAAAAGGTCTGGCATTTCATGTCCTGCTGATTCCAGTCATTACCCTTTTGGGAGCGATAGTTTTGCTGTTACTGGCAAAGATGAAAAAGGCACCGGCATCTCTGCGCGCCGGAATTTCCGGGGCAACTCTGATGGTCGCGCTTATCCTCCCGTGGGCCGCCATGATGGTTCCCAAAATCAACATCCCCGTCTTTTCGGGGGTTCCTGATGCGCAAACGGAATCGCTTGATCGTCACCTGCCTCCTCCCGGAGTCATCTTATCGCCAAGTGATCTGGCCCAGGCCCCGGCAGCATCGCCCGAACCGCTAACATCTCCGGAGCCGTCCAAGGCAACGCCGGCGGCCAAATCCTCCCGGCCCGGTCTTAAATGGCAAGACCTCCCAGTCGTATTGATTTCAATTCTCATCCTGGTGTGGCTACTCGGCGTCGTGTGGGGATTTGTCACTTTGATGATTGGCATGGTCGGCATCATTCGAATTCGTTGGTCTTCCCTACTTGTCTCAGACAATCGTTTGATTGAAGCCCTACACGCCTCTTGTGCGCGCCTAGACTACCACGGATCAATTCTATTCCTAACTTCAGCTCAAATTGCTCTTCCCATCACCTGGGGATGGCTTCGAGCCAGGATAGCCCTGCCGCAGGACGCTCTGAACTGGCCCGCCGAACGAATCGATGCCGCTCTCCTTCATGAATTGGCCCACATCCAACGCCGCGACTTTGCCATTCAAACCCTGAGCCGGATCACCTGTATTTTTCACTGGTATAATCCGGTGGTTCTCCGTTTGTTCCGTGTTTGGAAAAGCGAAGCGGAGCAGGCCTGTGATGACTTGGTTTTGCGCAGCGGCTATTCCGGCGAGAAATACAGCGACATCCTTCTGGAGGTGTGGCGTAGCGCGACGATTCCTCGTCCGCAAAGCTCTCTTGGATTGGCAATGGTGCGAACTTCAACCCTGGAACAACGCGTCATTGCGATCCTTGATCCCGAGAGGGAACGCGAAGAGGTATCCCCACGGAAACAGTTGCAACTTTTCGCCATCTTCGGTGGCATCACCCTCCTCATCGCCGTCATCAGCCTCACCCGGCCTACAAACTATCATCTGACGCCCGAATTGCAAAACGACATGCAGGCGATTCTGCAACAGGTTCAGACCCAAGAGGACACCCATCTTTCACTACAGCTAGGGCTGGAACGTCAGCAGGAATATTGGTCCAGTGCCAAAGGAGTATTTGAATCACAGCCGCAACCCACATTAGCGGATATCACACTTGAACTAACTGGCATGAAGGATCGGTATCGGGCGCGTTACCATCCTTCGGTGGGGCGCT
>Ga0116229_10014986_pt1 | contig 10659 bp, 10 predicted proteins | sample S1TSphgellanicum_3_FD_87313 | JGI IMG/M metagenome (GOLD analysis project Ga0116229, IMG submission 87313) | Host-associated microbial communities from peat moss isolated from Minnesota, USA - S1T2_Fc - Sphagnum magellanicum MG | ecosystem: Host-associated > Plants > Peat moss > Unclassified...
GCGGACCTCTCCAATATTAAGGAGAGTATCGAGCAAGCCGTGCGTAAATCCGCGCTCGGCAAACGGCTGAAGGATGTCACCCTCGAAGCCGATCACGACAGTGATGGCGGCGATTTTCTTCGGGTTCTTCTTGAAATTGACTCCTTTGATGGTGTTAGCGACGAAAATATGCTGGCCTTGATCGAATCGATCGAAGACACGGTTAGCGTTCTGGACGAGCGCTATCCCAGCGTCCGGTTTTCCGACGCTGCTTGATGCCGCGCTACGACGAAGACCTGCTCGCCGCGGCAAAGCGGCTCGTGGCACGCCGGCAAGGCCAACGGGGTAAGCTGCCGGGCGCTGCCATACGCCGCAGCATGTCGACAGCTTATTACGCAATTTTTCATTTTCTGATCGAGGACGCAGGGATTCGGCTTCTGGGCTCACACAATGATTTGCGGCGCCGCAGACGCATCCTGGCCCGCAGTTTCTCGCATTCTGGCATCAAGGTGGCTTTGGACAAGGTCAGGGGCGCCGTTGTTGATCCATCGATCGAAGAGTTTCTGCGCTCCGCCGGGGCACCGGCCGGTCCGGTTCAGTCACCCTTATTCGCACGAAACCTGGCGAGAACATTTCTGGACGCGCAAAGTAAGCGGCACGACGCCGATTATGATTTGAACAAGTCGCTCAGCGAGGCAGACGCCAGAGTGCTCGGAACACGCGTTGCCCATGTGATCGCTGATTGGCGGTCCGCGGATAGCCAGGCGGACCAGGACTTCAAAACCGCGCTTTGCATGTTGATGCTCCTGAAAGGGCAACTTCGCCGGGAGAATTGAGCTTTGCCCCGGTTTCAAAACTTTCCTAACCCCCAGAAACCGGCTATTTCCCCCCCATGTCCTGGCTCACCGAATTTGTCCGTCCGAAAATCCGCACTTTGCTTGGCCGTACGGAGGTGCCGGATAATCTTTGGCACCAATGCCCGAACTGCCAGCAGATGATTTTTCACCGTGAGTTGGAGGCGGGGATGAAGGTGTGCCCGCATTGCGGCCACCATATGCGGGCAACCGCGGCGGACCGTCTGGCTTGGACGTTCGATGCCGGCAGCTATACGCGGATTGATTTGCCGAAAGCCGTGGCCGACCCGCTGAAATTCCGCGACCAGAAACGCTATGCGGACCGGCTGCGGGAAGCGCGCGAGAAGACCAAGCAGGAAGATGCGCTGCTGGTGGCACACGGGGAGATCGGAGGCCATAAAGCGGTGGTGGCGGCGATGGAGTTTGAATTCATGGCCGGCTCCATGGGTGCCGCCGTGGGGGATGGGCTGGTGGCCGCCGCGCGGCTGGCGGTGCTGCAGGCGGCGCCGTTGGTTGTCTACACAACTTCCGGCGGGGCGCGGATGCAGGAAGGGGCGATCAGCCTGATGCAGATGCCGCGCAGCATTATCGCGACACAGATGGTGAAGGAGGCCGGGCTGCCGTTTATCACCGTGCTGACGGACCCGACCACCGGCGGCGTGACGGCATCCTTCGCCATGCTGGGGGATGTGCAGATTGCGGAGCCGAACGCGCTGATCGGGTTCGCGGGGGCACGGGTGATTGAGCAGACGGTGCGGGAGAAATTGCCGGAAGGGTTTCAGCGCGCGGAATATCTGCATGAGCATGGCATTATCGACATGGTGGTGAAGCGGGGCGAGCTGGCGGCGGTGCTGGCGCGGCTGATTGGGCTGCTGACGGCGCATCAGAAGGTTGCCGCTTGAGCCGTTTTGATGCCAGCCTGGACCGGCTGGTCCGGCTGCTGGGGGATCTGGGCAACCCGCATTTGCGTCTGCCGCCGGTGATTCATGTGGCCGGCACGAATGGGAAGGGCAGTTGCTGCGCGTTTGTCCGCGCGATTGCGGAGGCGGCGGGGTTGCGCGTGCATGTATATACCTCGCCACATCTGGTGCGGTTTAATGAGCGGATAAGGCTGGCGGGCACGCTGGTGAGTGATGACGTTCTGGCAGCGGCACTGGATGAAACTGAAGCGGTGAATGCCGGCAACCAGATCACGGTGTTCGAGGCGATTACCGCGGCGGCGTTTTTGCTGTTTGCGCGGGTGCCGGCGGATTTATGCGTGCTGGAAGTCGGGCTTGGCGGGAAGTTTGATGCAACGAACGTGGTGGCGGCGCCGCGCGTGGCGGCGATCACCGCGATTTCGCTGGATCATCAGGATTTTCTCGGCGACCGGATTTCCGTGATCGCGGCGGAGAAGGCGGGGATTATCAAACCGGGTGGCATTGTTGTGACCGGGCTGCAGGCGCCGGAGGCGTTTGCGGAAATTTCGCGCGCGGCGGAGGTAAATGGCGCGCGGCTGCTGGCGCGCGGGCGGGATTGGGAGGTTGCGGAAACGCCGGGCGGGCTGCGATTTGATAATATGGAATTGCCGAAGCCGGCGCTGCTGGGCGCGCACCAGGCGGATAATGCGGGTATTGCGATGGCAGCGCTGCGGGCCAGCGGGCTTTTGATTCCGCAAGCGGCTTATGGGCAGGGTTTGCGCCATGCGGAATGGCCGGCGCGGCTGCAAAGGCTGCGCGGGGCGGTGCTTGGCCTGGCGCCACGGGGGTCGGAAATCTGGCTGGATGGGGCGCATAACCCGGCCGGCGCGCAAGCCCTGGCGGCGCAGATGGATGAATGGGACGGGCCGACGATTCTGGTGCTGGGCATGAAACAATCCAAGGATGTGGTGGAGTTTCTGGCGCTATTGATACCGCGGGCGGCGAAAATATTTGCCGTGGCGGAGCCTGGCCAGCATCTGGCGCTGCCGGTGGAGAAAATCATTGAAGCATCGGGCGGCGTGGCGGTGGCGGGGCCGGATGTCGCGGGCGCGCTGGCGCAACTGCGGGCGCCGGCGCGGGTGCTGATTTGCGGCAGCCTTTACCTGGCGGGCGAGGTGCTGAAGCTGGACGCGGCGGGCTGAGGGTCCAGCAGCAGCCGGCGGATGGCCGCGGCAGGGCGCGGGCGGCCGGTGAGGTAGCCTTGGATGTGTTTGCAATTCAGCGCGCGCAAGGCGGCGAATTGCTCTTCCGTTTCCACGCCTTCGGCAATCACATCAAGGTCCAGGGCGGCGCTGACGGAGAGCAAAGCGGCGACGATGGCGTGGGCTTGCGGTTGTTCCACCATGTCCTGGATGAAGAATTTGTCGATCTTGATGCCGTCGAACGGAAATTGGCGCAGGTAGCCGAGGCCGGCATGGCCGGTGCCGAAATCATCCAGGCTGAAGCGGATGCCGAGTTTGCGGAGCCGGTGCATGATGCCGAGCACGCTGCTGGTTTCTTCCAGCAGCAGCCCTTCGGTGACTTCAAGAAACAGCCGGCCGGGCCGCAGCTTAGTCCGGAGCAGTATCTCGGTTAATTTGCTGGCAAGATGTTCGTCGTTGAACTGGACCGGCGAGAGATTCACCGCAATGTTCACGGATTCCGGCCAGGTCATGGCGTCCCGGCAAGCCGTCTCGAACACCCAATAGCCGATGGCACCCATCAGGCCGAGATTTTCGGCAATCGCGATGAAATCGAACGGTGAGACCAGCCCGCGCTCCGGGTGGCGCCAGCGGATCAGCGCCTCGCAACAGACCACGCGGCGCGAGCCGGATTCGACGATCGGCTGGTAATCCAGCTCGAACTGGTTGAACTCCAGCGCCTGGCGCAATTCCTGTTCGAGCGCGAAAAGCTGCTGCTGGCGGAGATCCATGGTCTCGTCGAACACGCAGAACAGGCCCCGGCCATCCGCTTTCGCGCGGTACAGGGCGGTGTCCGCGTTGCGGAGCAATTCGCCGGCATTTGCCGCCTGTTCCGGATAACTGGCGATGCCGATGGAGACGCTGATGCGGCAGGGCGGGCCTTCAATCTCGAAAGGCTTGGCGATTTGCTGCAGCAGGATTTCGGCCAGCCTGACCGGGGAGGACGCATTGTCGATCATCGGCTGGATAATCGCGAATTCGTCGCCGCCGGTGCGGGCGAGTATATCCGTTGCACGCATGGCGCCGCGCAGCCTTGCGGCAACCTGGATCAGCAGCCGGTCGCCGATGCCGTGGCCCCTGGTGTCGTTGACCTGCTTGAAGCGGTCGAGATCCAGATACAGCACGCCGACACCGCGGCCGTCACGGCTGGCGCGCTCGATGGCCCCTTCCAGCAGCCGGCGGAAGTTGCGGCGGTTGACGAGCTTTGTGAGGTCATCGTGATGCGCGAGATAGCGGATTTGCGCCTCGACCCGGATCAGCGCCGCGTTCTGCTCGGCGAGGGTTTTTTTGGATTGTTCAAGCCGCTGCAACTGCAAAGACAGGGCCCGAAGCAGGAGGACGAAGATAAGCATCGCGGCCAGCGTGCCGGCCGCCGCCAGAGTGGCCTCGCCGCGCCAGTTGGCAAGCGCGGTTGATTCCGCGAGGCTGACATCGACCACCAGCGGGTAATCCGCCAGCGGGTGGACGGAGATAAGGCGCGGCCCCGCGGTGATCAGACCATCCGCGGCATAGGTACCAGGGTGCCCGGTGGCGACAATGCGATGCCATTCGGAACTGGGGGGAATGAATTGCTGGCCGATCTGGCCGGTCGGCGGAAAGCTGCCGAGGATACTGCCGTCCGATTTGAGGAGCAGGATGTTCATGCCGTCATCGTTGGCGACGGCCTTGTAGAACTGGTTGAAGTAATCCAGGTCGATGGCGCCGAGGAGCAAACCGAGGAATACGCCATGCGGGCCGTCCACCCGGCGGATGACGTAGACTGTCCAGGTGCCATCCCCGCGGTTCTGCACCGGCCCGCTGATCATTGGGTGCGTATCGTCATTGTCCCGCAGGAATTTGAAATAGTCACGGTCCGAAAGATCGGTGGGCGGGATTGGCCAACGGCGGGAATAATTGATCAACTGCCCGTCGGCCCCGATGATGGTGAAGGCGTTGGCCTGGGGCAGGCCTTTGTTTTGGTCAACGAGGCTGTCAAACGTGGCCTTGGTTTGCAATGCCGCCCGGAACCCGGCCGGCGTGGTGATGCCGGCGGTCTCAATATCCTTCTGGGTCCCTTGCAGCACCAGTGCCACGGATTGGAACGATCTGTCGGTCTGTTCGGCGATGGCGATTCCCAGCCCATTGGCGGTATGCGCCGCGTCATCCAGCGCCGATGCCCTGGTGTCCCATAACGCCATGGTGACGGCAACAACCACGCCCAGCATCAGGGCGACGCCGGTGGCGATCAAACGTTTGCTGACGGGCGACAGACTCTTCCATAATCCGAAGCCGGAGTTGTTCCAGTGGCGCGCCAGGGTGTGACTGATTGGCAATTTTAAACGGCCCTTTGTTCGAATGTGCCAGCAAACGTGCCGTTATTGCCTCGGCATACACATGCCAGGCATCGCCAGATATGGGCCGGGGATGTGATTTAAGCCATGAAATTCGATGGGTTTTAACAATCATGCACGATTGTTAATAACCGCGTGCAGGCGGCGTTAAAGTGTCAGGAACATCACCAGGGCATCGACGTAGCCCAGGCGCGGATGCTGGAAGGCGCCGGGCAGGCGGCCGGCGATGGCAAATCCGAAATGCGCCCAGAGCTTTATCGCGCGTTCATTCGTGGCGACGACGAAATTGAACTGGATGGCGTTGAAGCCGCGAGCCCGCGCGTGGGCGAGCGAATGCGCGCACATCGCCCGCGCCACACCCCTGCTCGCCGCCTCCGCCGCGGTCATGTAGCCGCAATTCGCGACATGCGCGCCGCCCCCCTGGTTATTGGCGCGGATGGTGTAGGTGCCTAGGATCTCGCCATCCGCCGCGGCGACGAAGGTTTCCTTCTCCGGCGCCATCCAGTAGGCGAGCGCGTCCGCCTCGGTCATGTCCCGCGGCAGTGCGTAGGTCTCGCCGGCGCGGATGACGGGTTCGAGGATGTGCCAAATTGCGCCGCGGTCATCAGGGGTGGCAGGGCGGATTATCATGCGGGCGGAGCGGTTTTTGTTGACAATTGCACCTAATTGCCTCATAAAAAGAATACAATATTCTCCTTTTTGGAGTGTATTTACCATATAGGATCCTCATGACTGAAACTGTCAAGCTATCCGCCAATCTGTCTCTACCGGTTGTTGACGCCTTGCGGGCAATCGCGGAAACGCGTGGGATCTCGATGACCGAAGCCCTCCGGCAAGCCATTTCGCATGAAAAGTTTTTTCAGGACGCCATTGATAATAAACAGAAAGTCTTGCTGGAAGATAAGGCCGGCAAGCTGCGGGAGGTCTTTCTGACCAATTTTACGAGCAGGTCCTGATTCGACACACCGCAAAACCCGCAGGCGGCCGGGCAGACCCCGCCGCCGCAGGCGGTGATTGGCGACGCCGAATATGATCTGACAAAAAAGTCAACGGAGAAGGAGGATGCACCCGGCCTTTCCGCTGTCATCAGCAAGCCTTACGATCCCGCCGAGAATCGGGAGAAACTTCGCGGAAAGATTGCCCTGGCACTCGTCGCGATTCTGGCCTTTATCGTTTTCTCCAGCGTCGTCTTAACCTTGTTCCAACCGCTCAATGGGCTGGATGCGATAAAATCCCTTCTGGACATTCTTCTGGCGCCCATTGTTGGCCTCGTTGGCGCCGTGACGGGATTTTATTTCGGCGAAAAGCACAAATAGATATCGGCCAGCAGCCTCAATACATATGCTGCCCGCCGTTGATGGAAAGCGTCGATCCGGTGACGAAATCCGCTTCGTCGGCGGTGAGGAAGACCACGCCGCGGGCAATGTCCTCGGCGGTGCCGAGGCGGCCGCGGGGGATTTTGGCGATGATTTTCTGCAGCACGTCTTCCGGCACCGCGCGCACCATTTCAGTATCCACATAGCCTGGCGCGATCGCGTTGACGGTGATGCTGTAGCGCGCCCCCTCCTGCGCCAGGGCCTTGGTGAAGCCGTGGATGCCGGCTTTCGCACTGGCGTAGTTCACCTGGCCGTATTGTCCGGCCTGGCCGTTGATCGACCCGATATTGACGATGCGGCCGAATTTCTTCGCCTTCATCCCTTCAAACGTTGCCTTGCACAAATTGAAGCAGGAGCCGAGATTGGTATCCAGTACCGAATCCCACATCTCGCGTGTCATCTTGGCAATCGTGGTGTCTCGCGTGATGCCGGCATTATTGACCAGAATTTCAATAGGGCCGTGATTCGCGGCGATGGCGGAAACCGCCGTCGCGCATTGGTCAAAATCCCCGGCATCGAAGCGCATCGTCTCAATGCCGGTTTCCTTGGAGAAGGCCTCAGCCGCGGTGACGTTGCCGGCATAGCTGGCAATGACATGCCGGCCGGCCTTCTGCAGCGCGACGCTGATGGCGGCGCCGATGCCACGTGTGCCGCCGGTGACCAATGCAATTCTTGCCATGTTTGTTTCCCCCATTATTCAAGGAATCTTAGAACAAAAACCGGCGGTTGCAAAATAAATTACCGCACGCGGCGGCTGGCGCTTACCAATCCGTCAGTTTCGCGCGCCTTGCGGCAAGGATGACGTAACCGGCCCAGACGAGCTGCACTGCAACCGGCAATAGCAGGACCGGCAGCTTCCAGCCCGCGCCGGCGAGTAGAAAGCCGATGGCGGTGAGGCCGCCGATGAGCACAAACGCCCAATGGATGATCGCCACCAGCCTGGGATCGACGCCGGCGCGCGCGGCGATCTGGTATAAATGGCCGCGATGGGCGCGGGCGATGTTCTCCCCGGCCAGGATGCGGCGGATGAGGGTGAAGGCGACATCGAACAGCACGCCGGAGAGCAGCAAAGGCACCAGCAGGAAGGAGAGAGGTGCGGACTCGTAGCGTGCCGCGGCGATGCCGAAGAGGGCGAGCATGAAGCCGCAGAACTGGCTGCCGACATCACCCATGAAGATTTTGGCGCGCGGGAAGTTGAAAGGCAGGAACCCCAACACGCCGCCGGCGAGCAACAAAGCGGCGGTGTAGACGAAGAACCCGCCATAGACCGCCGCGACCCCGGCGAGAAACAGGCAGGCAATCAGCGTGACGCCGGCGGCCAAACCGTTCAGCCCGTCGATGAAATTCATCGCATTGGTGACGAACAGGATGAAGGCAAAGGTGAGCGGGATGCCGAGTAGCCCGACATCCACCGGCCCCCAATAGGGCAGCGCAAAAACATGCACCCACAGCCCCGCGGCAACCGCGACGGCGGCGGAGAAAAATTGCGCGGCGAGCTTGATGAGGAAGGAGACGTCGAACAGATCATCGATGAAGGAGACCAGCGCCATCAGCACCGCGGCGCCGATGATGCCGAGAAAATGCCCCTCCGGCAGGCGGGATACCTGGCCGTATTGGTAGAGCAGCAGCACGCCAAGCAGGAATGCCGCGACAATCCCTACCCCGCCGGATTTTGGGGTAACCTGGGTGTGGGCCTTGCGGGCGTCCGGCCGGTCCGGCACGCCGACGGCGATCATCACCCGCACGATAATGCCGGAAAATAATGCCAGGCCCGCCAGCAGGGCGAGGTGGCGCGGGAGGGCGAGGTACGCGAGGGAGGGCGGCAAGGTCATGCGGCGCGGACCATGGCTGAAGCCGCGGCCGTTTTGAACCCCCCGCCGGGGTTGCGTGGCAACGGCGGGCACGCCAGAAGCAAACCGGCAATGGCATTGCGCGGAGCAATAAAGTGAAGATTGCGATCATCGGCGGCGGTTATGTCGGCCTGGTTTCGGGTGCCTGTTTCGCGGAATTCGGCGTGTCGGTAGATGTGTATGAGGCTGATCCGGCAAAGCGGGCGATGCTGCTGGAGGGACGAATTCCGATCTACGAACCTGGTCTGGACCGGCTTGTCGCGGATAACGCGGCCGCCGGGCGCCTGGCATTTCCGGACAGTCTGGAGGCCGGAATCACCGGCGCGGAGGCGATTTTCATCGCGGTCGGCACGCCGGCCCGGCGCGGCGATGGCCATGCGGACCTTACGTACGTGTTTGCAGCGGTTGAGCAGGTGGTGATGGCGCTGGACCATCCAGCGATCATTGTCACCAAATCCACCGTGCCGGTGGGGACCGGGCGGAAAATCGCCGAGCTGGCGCAGCGGCTGCGGCCGGAGCTTGGGATCGAGGTCGCGTCCAACCCGGAATTCCTGCGCGAGGGCAGTGCGATCCCGGATTTCATGCGGCCGGACCGGGTGATTGTGGGTACGGATAGTGAGCGCGCGCGCGAGGTGCTGCGCCGGCTCTACCGGCCGCTTTACCTGATTGAAACGCCGATCGTGTTTACCGGGCTGGAAACCGCGGAGCTGATTAAATATGCCGCTAACGGATTCCTGGCGATGAAGATCACCTTCATCAATGAAATGGCCGATCTGTGCGAGCAGGTGGGGGCGGATGTGAACGATGTGGCGCGCGGGATTGGCCTGGATGGCCGGATCGGGCGGAAATTTCTCCATGCCGGGCCGGGGTTCGGCGGGTCCTGCTTCCCGAAGGACACGCTGGCCCTGATGCGGATTGCCGAAGAGGCGGGGGCACCGAGCCGGCTGATCCAGTCCGTGGTTTCCGTGAACGACAGCAGGAAAGAGAAAATGGCGGCGCGGGTGATCGCGGCCTGCGGGGGCAGCGTGGCGGGCAAGCGGATTGCGATTCTTGGCCTGTCCTTCAAGCCGGAGACGGATGATCTGCGCGAGGCGCCGTCGATTCCGCTGATTCATGGGTTGCTGGCGGACGGGGCGGAGGTGGCGGCGTTTGACCCGGTGGCGATGGACGGCGCGAAGGCGCTGCTGCCGGAACGTGTTATTTTCGCGGCGGACGCCCCGGCCGCCCTGGCCGGTGCCGATGCCCTGGTTCTGGTGACCGAATGGAACGAGTTCCGCTCCCTGGCGCCGGCGCGGCTGGGTCAGATCATGCGCGGCCGGGTTGTCATCGACCTGCGCAACGTGTTCGACCCCGAGGCGATGCGGCAGGCCGGGTTTGCCTATTACGGTATTGGTCGTAAACAGCCCCCGACGGCAACGAATTCATTGATGGTTTAAGGTTTCCCGTATGGACGATATCCAATCAGCAACGCTGGCTGACACGCCGGCAAGCGAGGCCGGAACCGGCGCCAACCCGCTGCATGTTTACCCTGATTACGCCAATCCGGATGTTCTGGACAAAATCCCGCTTTCGGCGCGGACGGTTCTGGATGTTGGCTGCGCCCAGGGGGCGATGGGGGCGGCGTATCTGCGGCGCAACCCGAATGCCCGCTACCTCGGCATCGATATCGACCCCGTCGCCATTGCGCAGGCGAAAGACCGCATGGCCGAAACCGTATGCGGCGATGTCCAGCAAAATCCGGTGCCGTTTGACGTGCCGGAAGGGATTGACTGCATCGTCTATGGCGACGTGCTGGAGCATTTGCGGGACCCCTGGGCGTTGCTGAAGGAACATGCGCGGTATTTGAACGAGGGCGGGACAGTGCTCGTCTGCATGCCGAATATCGAGCATTGGTCGTTCGCATTACGGCTGCTGAATGGCTCCTTCGACTATGAGGATGAAGGGGTTCTGGACCGCACGCATCTGCGCTGGTTCACGCCGCGGACCATGGGGGCGGCGCTGGCGGGTGCCGGGCTGACACTCTCGGATGTGGCGCCGAGGCCGGTGGATCAGGAAGGCGCGCAGAAATTCGTCTCGCTGCTGGCGCCGGGTCTGCAGGCGATTGGCGTTGACCCGAATGAGTATCTCAAC
>Ga0116229_10014987_pt1 | contig 10659 bp, 8 predicted proteins | sample S1TSphgellanicum_3_FD_87313 | JGI IMG/M metagenome (GOLD analysis project Ga0116229, IMG submission 87313) | Host-associated microbial communities from peat moss isolated from Minnesota, USA - S1T2_Fc - Sphagnum magellanicum MG | ecosystem: Host-associated > Plants > Peat moss > Unclassified...
GATGAAGGCTTGCCGCCATTCCATGCTTTCTCGGTCCGAGCGCGAGAGGAAGGCCCTGGGAAACCCGCCCCGCACCCACAGGCGATCCGCATGCTCGAAACCAACCTCTCGGACGGCCAGACCCGGCAACTCATAGTAAGCAATTCGCCCGGCTAGCGACTCCGAACTCTGTCTGAGCAAATCAGGAGCAGCGCTCCCCAATACCAGGAACCTTGTGCGGACCGGTTTGCGATCCGCCAGTACGCGCAATACCGGAAACAACTCTGGGCGGCGCTGCACCTCATCCAGCACGACGAGGCCCTTCGGTTCCTGAAGCGCAAGCTTCGGATCCGCGAGCCGAGCGAGATCGGAAGGATTTTCCAAATCGAAACGACTGATGCGATCGCTCAAGGTGGGGGCTATTGAAGCTGCCAGAGTCGTTTTCCCGACCTGTCGCGCCCCGAGAATCGCAACGACGGGGAAACGCCTCAACAGTCCCGTGATCTGCCGCGCATGCAACTCGCGATCTATCATGGACACTATACTACCATGAAATCTCGGTTCTTAATACCGATATTTCATGCTACTAATTTCATCTATTCATTTATAAACAATGACTTGGCGAAACTCACTCCCACTCAATTGTCTCCGGCATTTATAAAGACCTGAAACTGTTAGTGTTTTCTTAGGCGTACAACGAACTTACCGTCAGATCCACCGCCAAAAACTTCCGCTTGAGGGCGATAGATGCCGAAAGATTCAATTCATTCGCGGACGCGCGCTGCAAAATAGACTTGGCGCTGGCCGGTAATGACACCACAGCGAACTCACGAAGGGCCTGAGTATCGCAAAGCCTCGACGACCAACGTCAGCGCCGGCGATGCGCGACGACTGGCGTAATACAAATGGTATTCGGGGTAGCTGATCGCCCAATCATCGAGAACCTTTATCAGCCGGCCGGCAGCGACGTGTTCGTAGACGATATCTGCCGGCACCCAAATGAGACCGTGGTCGGTCAGCGCTGCCGCGACCATGAGGTCGCTGTTATTGAAAACGAGCCGCCCCTTTACGTGCGCGTTCAGAGTTCTGCCACGCCGCTTGGACGCTGAGCGGTCGACCCCAGTCAGGCTGCTCGCTTGTGGGATCTCTCGCTCCGGTTGGTCGGATGACCATCACAACGGCATGAGTCGCCCCGATGAAGGCGTCGGCGTTGGCGGATCGGTAAGCCCTGTCGATGAGCACGCCGCGGGGGCGCGATCGCTCCCATGCGTAAGCGAGATGTCCTCATGCCGTATGGATGGCTCCGCGGCGCGGCCGCCTTCAGCGGTCGATTAGCCACAGCGGGAAACAATCTCACATGACCATTGGGCATAAGGTCATGAGCAGATGATGGATTGCGCCGCTGCTTTGCAGATTAGACTCTTGCCGCAAAGCAATGCCGCCGGTCGCCAGCCTCGACCGCTAGCGGCGGTTTATCTGTGCATGTGGAGAAATTGACGTGAATCAAGAGTCCCGCCTCGCCCTGCTCCCGTTTCTCGCCCTTGCCGGCGTGACGCTGAGCCCCTTTCCGGCCGCCCTCGGGCAGACAGCGCCGAGCGCCCCCAGCGCAAGTCCAACGCAGTTGGAGGAGATCGAGGTCACCGGCACCCTGATCCGAAGCACCGTGCGGTCGGAATTCAACCAGGTTCAAGTCATCAGCGCCGAGGACCTCGCCCGGAGCGGTCAAGTGACGGTGGCGGATTACCTTCGGGACCTGGCGGTGAACTCCGCCAGCAGCTGGGCCGACAATTTCGCCTATGGGGCCTGGGGCGGCAGCGGAATCGCGCTGCGGGGGCTGTCGGAGAAGTACACGCTGGTGCTCGTGGACGGCGTGCGCGTCGCGCCGTATGGCTGGCCGTCCAACGGGTATGACAGCTTCTTCGACTTGAACTCGCTGCCCCTGAATTCCATCGAGCGGATCGAGGTCGTGAAGACCGGCGCGGTATCCGAATACGGCTCCGATGCCATCGGGGGTGTCATCAACATCATCACCCGCAAGGACTATCAGGGGCTCGAAGCGGGGGCGAGTTACGGGGACGCCGCCCACGGTGGGGAGCCGACTCGCCGGTTCTCGCTCCTCGGCGGTATCGGCGACCTGCAGCAGGACCGCTACAACCTCACCGCCAATGCGACTTATTTCCTGCAGGGCGGCTATACGCTGGCGGAGCGCGCCAACACGCGCAACCAGACCTATGGGGGTGTCTACAGCGGCGCCGCCGACTACTGGAATCCCGGTGGCGGCAGCGCCGGAGCCGCGCTGAATCCTTGCCCCTCGGGTTCGACGGTCGCCAACGCGGGCACTCTGCTGAGCGGCCCGGGCAGCGGTACCGCCTGCGCGGTGAGCACGGCGAACGGCATTTCGCTGCACCCGCACGAAGAGCGCTTTCAGGCGGGCGCAAACCTGACGGTGCGCCTGACCGACGATGTGAACGGCATACTTCAGCTCTGGGACAGCCGCAACATCACCAGCGGCTACCAGACCAACTCCACCAACGAGGGCTATGCGAGCTACAGCGGCGTCGTCCCCGCCTCCAATGCTTACAACCCCTACGGCGTACCGACGCAGCTCACCTACACCTTTCTCGGGCAGCCGCTTGGGCTTACCGTGCGCTCCAATTTCTATCGCGCTCTGGGAGGCATCGAGGGCAGCTACAACACGCCGGGCTTCGGAGATTGGGATTGGAAGGCCTCGGTCAGCCATTCTCAAAGCACGGTCGACAACACTGCGAGCGGATTATTGAGCATCGCCGGCCTGCAGAACGTATTCAACAACTCGGTGTTCGATTTCTCCGACCCCGGTGCGACGCCCAACGGCCTCAACGGTCTGTACGAGACCGACAGCAATCAGGCGATATCCAAACTCGATACCGTGGACCTGTCGGCATCCACTACGTCCCTGTTCCGGCTGCCTGCCGGAGGCGTGGGAGCGGGCGTCGGCGCGCAATTCCTGCACGAGAGGCAGGATGCGAGCAATTATCCGCTCCAGGCGGCGGGCCTGGTCACTCCGGTGTATCTGCAGGCCATCGACGGCCAGCGAAACGTGGCTGCGGTTTATTACCAGGTCAACGTTCCCGTGCTGACGAATCTGATCTTTAGCCAGTCGAGCCGCTACGATCACTACAGCGATTTCGGCTCCGCATTTTCACCGCGCTTTGCGCTGTCGTTCAAGCCGGTGACGGGGCTCAACACTTACGCGTCGTACAGCCGCGGTTTCCGCGCACCCACGCTCGCGGAAACGTCGCTGGAAGAAACGACCGGCATCCAGTCGGCCACCGATCCGTATTCCTCCACCCCCAACAAGCAACTGGGCGTGCCGGTGGTGGTGGGCGGCAATTCGTCGCTGCGCGCCGAGCACACTCAGAACTACAACCTTGGCACCGAGTGGGAACCGTCGCAGAACGCGGCCCTGGGCGTGGACCTCTACCGTATCGCGATTCACGACGTGATCGGCACGCCCAACATTCAGGCGCTGATCGATGCGAATGATCCGGCCATCGTGGTGCGCGGCCCCAATGGCGAGATCTCGTACGTCAACATGAGCAACGAGAACCTGAATTCGTTGGTCACGGACGGAGTGGAGATCACCGGACGCTATGCCTACCCGACCCCGGTCGGTACTTTCCGTGTGGCCGCCGACTGGGCCTACGTTCGTAAATTCGCTCAGACCAGCTACGGGGTCTCGGTCAATTTCGCGGGTAACGACCTCGCGATGGACACGCCGTACGGCGCGAGCTTCCCGCGTTGGAAGGGCAACACGACGTTGGGTTGGAACTGGAACCACATCGACGCGGCGCTGACTTACCGCTACAGCGGGCCGTACGCCGAACAGATCATCGGCACTCCGCCGCGTATCCCCTCCTTCGGCCTATTCGACCTCAACCTGGAGTACACCGGCGTTCAGAAGCTCACCGTCTATGGCCGGGTCAACAACCTGTTTGACCGCTATCCCCCGTTCGACCCTATATTCCTGAATTTCCCCGGGCAGCCCCCGTACGATCCGTCGCTGTACAATAACGAGGGCCGCTATGCCGAGGTCGGACTCAAGTACAAGTTCTTCTGACGTTTCCAGGGCGCGCCGCCGGCGGACGGCGGCGTGCCTCATGGCCGGTTGGTGCCTGGGTACGCCGTGCCTCGGCGGGACACCGCAGGTCCTGGTCGTCGCTCAAAGCCTCGACGACATCGTCAGCCTCGACCCCGCCGAGGGCTATGAGCTATCCAGCATGCAGGCATTCACCAGCCTGTATCAGCGGCTGGTGCAGCCGGACCCCGATCAGCCGGAAGACATCGGGAGGACCGGACTCGCGACCCGCTGGACGGCTGAACCGGGGTCGCTGGAATTCGAACTGCGTCCGGACGCCGTGTTCGCCAATGGCCATCCGGTGCGACCGGAGGATGTGATCTGGTCGCTGAGCCGCGCGGTGAAGCTCAACCTCTCTCCGGCATTCATCCTCAACGGGCTCGGCTGGACCGCGGCGACGGTCGGCGAGCATCTGCAAAAAATCGACGAGCATCACGTGCGCGTCACTTGGAGTGCGCCGGTCGGACCCTCGTTTGCTTTGAACGTCCTCGGCGCCACGGTGGCGTCCATCATCGATGAACGAGAGGCCGAGAGTCATGCCAAGGGCGGAGATCTGGGAAACCGCTGGCTGCATGACCATTCGGCCGGCAGCGGACCGTTCCGCATCCGCCGCTACATCCCCCACGAGGCGCTGGTCCTCGACGCGAATCCACTCTCGCCGGGGGACGTACCCAAGCTGAAGACGATCGTGTTTCGCAGTGTGCCGGATGCCGCCACGCGCGAGCTTTTGGTACGGGTGGGCGATGCCGACATTGCCCGTGATCTCGGCCCGGATCAGTATGCGGGGCTGCGCGACCGGCCGGGCCTGCAGCTCCGTCAGTTCCCGTCGGCCGCCGTGCACTACCTGATGTTCAACACGGTGAATGCGGCCGTGCCCCAGCTGTCCAACCCCGCGCTGTGGGAGGCTGCGCGCTGGCTGATCGACTATCGAGGCATCGCCCATCAGCTGCTGAGGGATCAGTTTCAAGTCCATCAGGCGTTCCTCGCGACGGGATTCCCGGGCGCCCTCGACGATACGCCCTATCGGCTCGACATCGTGCGCGCACGGTCCATTCTCCACGCGGCCGGCCTGGATCACGGCCTCACCATGACGCTCGATGTCTTTAACCAAGCGCCCTTCACCGAGATCGCACAGAGCCTGCAGGCCACTTTCGCCGCCGCGGGCATCCGGCTGGAAGTCCAACCCGCCCTCACCGGCGAGGTCTACACCCGGGTCCGCAGCCACAGCGTGCAGGCGGTGTGGCTCTATTGGATCCCCGACTATTTTGACGCGCACTCGAGCGCGAGCGCCTTTGCCTTGAACCTCAACGATGGCACCACGTCGATTGCCGAGCGCGCCGGCTGGCAGATTCCCCAATTGAGCGCCCTGACCCTCGCGGCCGTGCGCGAGCAGGACGCCGGTCGGCGCCTGGAGCTCTATCGGCGGATTCAAACCGAGGTCCAGCGCAGCTCGCCTTTCGTCATCGCGTTGCAGGAGCGCAGCCAGTTGGTCATGCGCGCCAACGTTCGCGGCTACCGCCAGGGACTCAACGCAGACATGGTGTACTACGACCAGGTGACGAAGTGAATCCCGACAGCCGTGCCTCCGCAAGGCGGATGCTGGCGATGCTGCTGCGCTCGACGGCCACTCTCGCGGTCACATTGGGCGCCCTGCTGTGCGTGACCTTCGCGCTTTCCGCGCTGAGTCCCGTGGATCCCGCCGTGAAATTGGTGGGAGAGCATGCCAGCGCCGCCTCTTATGAACAGGCACGCCACCATCTGGGCCTGGATCTCGGATGGCCTAGACGCTTGGAGCGCTATGCGGTGGGCGTGCTGCACGGGGACTTCGGCGTGTCGCAATCGACGGGCGCACCCGTCGCCGAGGACCTGCGCCGCGTGTTTCCGGCGACGCTGGAGCTGGCGACCCTGGCGATGGCGGCAAGCACCGTGTTGGGCCTGGCGTTGGCGCTGGTGAGCGCGGCGCGTCCGGGCGGCGCGACGGATTCGCTGCTGCGGGTTCTCTCGCTCGCGGGCAACTCGTTGCCGATCTTCTGGCTCGGCCTGCTCGCGCTATATCTTTTCTATGCTCGGCTGCAGTGGGTTGGCGGCCCCGGACGGCTGGATGATGCCTATGAGTACACCATCGACATGCCGAGTGGGTTGGTACTCGTGGATGCCTGGCGCAGCGGGCTTCAGGGCGCTTTCGCGAGCGCGGTCAGCCACCTGGTGCTTCCGGTGCTCCTGCTCGCGGCCTATGCGGTCGGCAACATCGCCAGGCTGACGCGCGCCGCGCTGCTGGCGGAAGCGGGCAAGGAATACGTTCTGTTGGCGCGCGCGACCGGCGCCGGCGTGTGGAACGTGCTGCTTCGTCACATGCTGCCGGCCACGGCGAGCCTCGTGCTCACCACGCTGGCGCTCACCTACACGAACTTGCTCCAGGGCGCGGTGCTGGTCGAGACCGTATTCGCTCGGCCCGGAATCGGACGCTATCTCACGACGGCGCTGTTTGCCGCCGATACTCCCGCCATCCTGGGCAGCACGCTGTTGATCGGTGCGTGCTTCGTGCTCATCAATAGTGCGACCGACCTCGTGGTTCGGCTGCTCGACCCGCGCACTTGAGCATTCGGTGGCCAACAGCCCGGCTCGCGGGGCGCGAGGGTCCAGGCATCGCGGCGCTGCCCCCTTCGCTGCTCGGCGGTTCGATCCTCTTGTTGGCGATCGTGATTCCGGCCCTGCTGGCGCCCTGGCTGGTGGCCCATGGCCCCCTCACCCAGAATCTCGCGCTCCGGCTGCAGCCGCCATCGCTCTTGTACCCCTGCGGTACCGACGGACTGGGCCGTGACGTTCTGTCGCGCTTGCTGTACGGCGCGCGCATCACGTTGGGATTGGTGGCCGTCGTTGCACTGCTCATGGTGCCGCTGGGGCTCGTGATCGGCATCGTTGCCGGGTACCGGGGTGGCTGGGTCGACCGCGCGCTCACCGGGTTGACCAATCTGGTGATGGCCTTCCCGCCGCTGGTACTCGCACTCGCCTTCGTGGGAGTGCTCGGACCGGGGCTTCTCAATTGCGCCCTGGCGCTGACGTTGACGGGATGGCCCACCTACGCGCGACTTGCCCGCGCGCAAACGCTCATTCTTCGGCGGAGCGATTATTTGGATGCGGCACGCATGCAGGGCATCGCCGGTGCGCGGCTGCTCTACGGCCATGTATTGCCCGCCTGCGTGCCCACCGTGCAGGTGCGCCTGGCGCTCGACCTGGCCTCGATCATTCTCGCGGCGTCCGCGTTCGGCTTCCTAGGCCTCGGCGTGCGGCCACCGACGCCGGAGTGGGGCACGATGATCGCCGAAGGCAGCCGGGTGATATTCGAGCAGTGGTGGATTGCCGCTTTTCCGGGTGTGATGATCTTCGCCGTGAGTCTCGCCTTCAACCTCGCGGCCGAAGGCTTGAGAGATCACGGAGATCCGCGTCATGCCCGATGATGCGCTGTTGTCGGTCAGCCGTCTTTCGGTGCGCGTGGCGGACCGCAAGCGGCCCCGCATCCTCATTCCGGATCTGTCGTTCGATCTGGGTTCCGAATGTGTCGCGCTGGTCGGCGAGTCGGGCTCCGGCAAGACGCTGACGGCCCGCGCCGTGCTTGGCCTGCTCGAGCCGCCGCTGACGGCCCAGGCCAGGCATCTGAAACTGGGCGAGGTAGACTTGCAGCGCTGCTCGCCGGGCGAGTGGAACCGGCTCCGGGGCTCGCGCCTGTCGCTGGTGCTTCAAGACCCCCGCCACAGTCTCAATCCCGTGCTGCGAGTCGGCCGCCAGCTGGATCTCGCCTTGCGCCTGCACCAACGCCTGCCGGCCGCCGAGCGGCGCGAGCGCATCGCCGCGATGCTCGAAGCCGTGGGTCTCACCGAGGTGCGACGGGTGCTCGCAGCCTATCCTCATCAGCTCTCCGGCGGTATGGGTCAGCGCGTGGTGTTGGCCATGATGTTGCTGAATGATCCCCGGGTATTGATCGCGGACGAACCGACCTCCGCCCTGGACGCGTCGCTGCGCGAGCAGGTGATGGAGCTGATCCACGAGCAGGTACAAAGGCGCCGCATGGGACTTTTGCTCATCAGCCACGACCTGCAGATGGTGGCGCGTCATGCCGACCGGGCGTTGGTGATGTACCGCGGTCGGATCGTCGACCAGGGGCCGGCCGCCGATCTGTCGCGTTTGCGGCACCCATACACCCGTGCACTATGGGCCTGCCGCCCGAGCGGCAGAACGCATGGGACCGTGTTGCCGGTATTCGATGCGGCCTCGATGCGCGACGACCTTCCGGCGTGAACGCCCTCCTCGTCCGTTCACTGACCGTGCCATTCCAGCATTTGCGCCGCGAGCGCAAGGTGATCGATGCGCTCGAACTCAGCATCGCCGAGGGCGAGATCTACGGTCTTACGGGTGCATCGGGAAGCGGCAAATCGACGCTGCTGAGGGTTCTGGCAGGCCTGAATCTCACCTGGCGCGGGGAGATGACGCTGCTCGGACAGCCGCTGCGGCCGGGACAGCCCTTCGCCCGGCCGCTCAGACGGGAGGTGCAGATGGTCTTCCAAGATCCCGCGGCCTCGCTGCACCCGCGCCACACGGTGGAGCGCATCCTCATCGAGCCGCTCATCGTCGAGGGCGTGAGGAAACCGCAAGCGTTGAGCCGTGTCTACGAGTCGCTGGCGGAAGTGGGCCTCGAAGCGGATCACGGGCGCCGCTATCCCCATCAACTCTCCGGGGGGCAGCGCCAGCGCGTGGCCATCGCCCGCGCCGTGCTGCGCCGACCGCGGTTCCTGCTGCTGGATGAACCCACGTCCGCGCTCGACGTCTCGGTGCAGGCTGGAATACTCAACCTGCTGAACCGTCTGCAGGCGGCCCATGCCATGACCATTGTCCTGGTTAGCCACGATGTCGGTGTAATCGCCCACATGTGCGATCGAGCCGCCCTCTTGGAGGGTGGACGCATCCTGCGCGAACTCGATCGCACACAACTCAAGCAAAAGGAAACATGAGCGCAATCTCGAAAGAATGGACCGTGACCATCATCTCCCCACCGGCCGGCGCATTGACGGTCTTGCGGGATGGATTGCCGCTGCCGACGGAAATCGGCCCGGGCCTCACGACTCCCGTGGAAATCCTATTGGTATCGATCGGCACGTGCTTCGCCCTCAGCTGCTGGGCGGCCTTCACCGCCCGAAAGCGGGATCGCTCCGGCCTCGAGGTGCGGGTGACCGGTCGCAAGGCGACGCAACCGCCGAGCCGGCTCGCGCACATCGATCTGCAGGTGACCTTCGATGAAAGCCTGCCGCGGGCGGAAGCGCTGGCGATCGCCGCATCGGCGGAAAAGCTCTGCACGGTCACGAACACCCTCGCCTCGCAGCCCTCCTGCGCGGTGAGCGTCGATATCGCGAAGCTCCTTTAGGACCGAGATACTGGCTGATCGCGCGGTTTCGAAGGGACCTGACGCGGGTACCGGCGCGACCTTCATTTGCTCAGCCACCCTCGCTCATGGAAGCCTCCCTCGCCTCCGGTCCGAAGGCCGCCAAAAGCACCAGAGCGATCGCGCCCGCGCCCGAAATACTGGTGGAGCCCCTTCGACTGGCAGATACAGCCCAGCCAGGAAGATCATGTGAAAGTGGATGTACAGGTTCAGCGCTGAACCGAAGCGCTGGATCAGCGTCACGGCACCGGGGTGGCCGGTGGCGCGCGTGCGTCCGGCCTTCTGCAACAGGAAGCCGGAGATGGCGCGGTAGACTGTGCGCAATACCAGCGTCAGTAAATCCGGGTCGGTCGCGAGCAGGAACAGCAGCGCGAATGGCAATGACAACACCCACTGCCGCAGCGGAAGTTCGGGCAGCACTTCATCGGCCAGCAGCGCCGCCGTCTCAGCCATGCGCCGCTCACCGCCGGAGGGACAAAACCCGCGCTTCTTGCGGCTGAATGCCACGAGCTTCTCGGCGTGGCAGCCCTCGCAGCGTACGCGCAAGAATCCTTCCTCCAGCCGACCGCACTTCAGGTAGGCATCGAACTCTTCCTGCACATAGTCGGGCAGTGACCTGCCCTCCCTTGCTCTCAGTTCACGGAAATCCTGATAGTGCTGCTCGACGAGCTGATATAGCAGCGTGTTCCCGGGTCGATGCCGCGCAAAGCCCGAGGGGTCGATAAACGGCGGTGCGCGAGGCCGCTGCGCCCAGGCGGCGGCGTGCATGAGGCGCGTCCCGGAGGATGACAGGGACCACGCAGGCTACACCGACCGTCGGCAACTTCTGAAAGCTCAAAGGCGTGGGATTGTGCAGATATCCCCCGTTTGCGCCACATCCACCCGGAATTTCCTCCCTGTATCGGGCTGAGCACCGGCACACAAAGTAAAGCGCGGCGAGCCCCGCACTCCCACTCGATAGTCGCCGGTGGTTTGCCGGAGATGTCGTAGACTACGCGCGAAATTCCCGGCACTTCGTTGACGATGCGGTGCACGACACGATCCAGGAATTCATAGGGCAGCCGCGCCCAGCGCGCCGTCATGAAATCGATGGTCTCGACGGCGCGCAGCGCGACGACGGGGTCGTAGC
>Ga0116229_10014988_pt1 | contig 10659 bp, 7 predicted proteins | sample S1TSphgellanicum_3_FD_87313 | JGI IMG/M metagenome (GOLD analysis project Ga0116229, IMG submission 87313) | Host-associated microbial communities from peat moss isolated from Minnesota, USA - S1T2_Fc - Sphagnum magellanicum MG | ecosystem: Host-associated > Plants > Peat moss > Unclassified...
AAGACTTATTAATTCATGAATTTAATGTGGGAATCCCATGCAAAAAAAAAAAAAAAAAAAGTAGGTTAGGTTAGCTCATTTACTTGCTTCCTTTGGATGCCCAATCAATTTATTATTATCATTATCATTATTTATTTTTTCTGTTTTGTAGGATGTGAACAAATGGGTTTCAATCATTACCCCCCATGGCAACATGATCCAAAAAAAACTCTAAGTATCAAAACAAACAAACAAACAAACAAATAAATGCCAATCCCATGATTGGTCACATTTAATGAGGCCTCTATAGGAAGAGATGAGAGCTAGTGACAAAATCTAAAAGTTAAAAGTGTGTTTATCCTTTATTTATTTATTTATTTATTTAAATAAAAGTTCATTTATGAGTAGAAATTCATTTCTAAAAATTGGTTGGTTATTCAATTAGCTCTTATAGATCCTTTTGCTTTTATTTTTTAGTCTTTTTATCTCCTTTTTTTTCTTTTTTCTTTTTTTTTTTCCCTTCTTTTGTTCCCTTATTGTAGTACCTTAGACCAAGAGCAACTTTAACAGATGCCTATTAATTAATTAATTTTCAATATTCTTTTTTAAAAAAGAATATTTTGGTATACTGAAAAAGTCTCTATTTTCATTCACAAAAACTTTGTTCTTTCTTTCTTTCTTTCTTTCTTTTAATTTAACGTCAATACTCGGACCAGAGTAAACTATTTGTTGAAAGGTTTCAACTAGTGATATTTTTTTTGTTGCAAAAATTCACCCATTTTTCTATAAAAGAAAAGTCCCAAACAATGTGGTCAAGGGAACTTTTTGGGAATTTTGGAAATAAATTTTTTTTTAAAAATCACATTTTGAGGAAAAAAGTTTTGAAATTGTCAAGATTTTTCAAAAGATTTCGGCAAATTATTTTTTGGCTTTCTTCTTTTGAAATTTAGCTAATAGGTTCTAGTAGTTGGCCAAAAGCTATAGGATTCCTAAATTTTCTACTTCTCTATTTATTTTGTAGCCAGATTTGGCTAAATCCTCTTGTGTCTGATCACCACTTTTGGACCAATCGGCAATTTGAAAAACAAATTACACTGGTTTGGTGATCATCCACAAAGAGGAATTAGCCAAATTGGCTAAGAAAGTAGAAAATTTTAAGAATCCTGTTATATTTTGGCAACATGCTAGAACCAATTGTCTAATTATGGCGAATTCTTTTTTTTCCCCCCTCAAAATCTGGCAACTTTGGGCCCCCATTTTTCCCCAAAAAAAAACCCTTTGTGAAAATCACACTCAATTTTCTTTTTTTTTGTCACCAAGTGGTCAAAATTCGCCACAAAAAAAATATTGGGTTCAGCATTTCGACAAATAATATAATTAGTGTCAGACCTGCCAAGGTACTACAATAAAGTGTTTTCTTTTTTTTCAAATTTGCGATGTTGCTTCCATGGCAATTGTCCATAGGAAATTTAGCCAAATTTGGCAATGAGAAAATAAATATCAATATGAAAAAATTAAAAAGCACCCTTCAATATAGTAGTAGTAAATTGTGAATTTAAACCATTTTTACAAAATCTTTTCACAAATTTTGGCCACTTGAAAACCCCAAAAATCATCTTTTTTTTCTATTTCCCAAATTATTTTTCGCCTAATGCCGAATGCCGAAAATAAAATAATGATGTGAACTAGTTTGCCAGGTTTTCATCATTAATTTTAAAGAGTATAAATACGTTTACCTCTCTTCGCCAGTCACTCACTCGAGTAATTTGATTTTGGGAAGTAATGCCGACTATCAAATACGTACCCAAGAACTTAGGAAGAAGGGGTATTATCCGAGGAAAAAACCGGTGCATAACAACTTTAGGATTAGAAATCGGGTACCTTAGGGTTTGTGTTGAGTCAAATTCCTATGAAACAAATTTGACCCCAATAGTTGGTTATTTTTTTTTTTTTTAAACTTTATATTCGTATGGGCTTGGGGTCACGAATATATTGCCTTTCTTTGTCAAGTCGAAGGTTGGTTTTTTTGGACTCCAAGAAAAAAAAAAAAAAACCTTTTGTGGCTTTTGTAGAAGAATTCTAACATTCCGTAATATTTTTTGGGAAACTTTTCAATTTTCCAACTCTCAACTTTTTTGAATTATTTTGGGTCGAAAGTGGAGACGTGTGAGTAAGTAGTACAGACAGGAGGGGGTGTGAACTCTAAACAATAGAAGAAAGTTTGTTAAGGATACGTGAAATGCTGCTATTTACGGTAGCTCCAAATGATAGAAGAAAGTATTTCACGATTATGGAAAATGAGGTACAAGAGAATTGAAAAATTAGGTTCACTAGAATTGGAAAATTAGGTACAACAGAAATTTTTTTAATTATTTTTTTTAGTTTTTTAGAGTATTAGTTTGTTAAACGAGAATTTTCCTCACATGTTACGACAACAAATCTCAATAGATTTTGATAATTGTAAACTAAAAACTCCGACCCTTCTTGTGGGGAGGTTTAGGGTTACGCAAAAGCAACATTCCAAAATGCTAAGAAAATTACCATAAACCCCTAAACCCTAAACCCTACATTTGAATTCCTCACTTGTCGTAAAGACCCGCTCCGATTTTCTTAGTGTAATTGGAAGGCATGTTATGTTATATTATGTTATTAAGTGCAATTTTTGTCTCCTCCGTTTTGTGAGGGGCGTTTTGAAAAAATTAAAACGCCTACTACTTTGTCGAGCATTCCATGTTCTGAAACGCCCATCATTTTTTAGTCTCTTTTTTTTTTCTTTTTTTTTTGGGGGGGCCGTAACTCATTGGCTATCGTGGAAAAATAAAAGGCAAAAAAAAAAAAAATCAAAGTAAATATTTTCTCTCATGAAGCCTTTGGTTGCAGGCTTTTACCGGAACGTGAGGTTTAAATGGAATTGGGGTCACGCTTGACTCCGTCTCGTGTGCGCCCTTATTCCTAGTAAAGCCTGTGGTGTTGGGGCTTTTAAGTTGGGGCTTTTACTACCCGACACATAATTTGTCACTTAGGTGAATGGTGATGATGGGTATTCCAAATTTTACATTGTTCATCGTGTTCATGAGCATGAACGGATTCATGCACATAATCACCATAATGAAGTTACATTTTCATCATGTTCATGGATGAATTATTGTACGAGAGAGAGAGAGAATGGACAACTCTAACCTTAGCCAAAGGGCTTGTGGCTAAAAAGCCTTGGGTCTGGTGGGTGGGTGGGTGCGAGGCGAGTGGCGTAGTTGGCAGAATCTGCTAGGCGGCAATGCCAGCCCATTCACTAGGATACAAGGGATGAAGCTAAAGTGATGCAACCCACTTGAGCGACAGCAGAATCGGCAGTTAGGGCTCAATTCTGTCCAATTGCTGCAGATTCTGCTAATTGGAAAGACAGACAAAGTGACAGTGTAAAAACAATCGCTCAATGAAGTAATAATAAGACTTCAATTCTCATCATGTTTTGGGGCAAGGGATTCAAGTCTTGTGGTTTCATGCACATGGAAAAAAAATGGATAACAAAAGCTCAGCTTTTTTTCTTTTTTTTCCTGGTATGCATGAACATTTAGGGTGTAAAGTATAGGGTTTAGGGTTTAACAATTAGGGTTTGGGGTTTAAACCCTAAATCCTATAAGTGACAGAGGAATTATTTGCAATACATTATTTTGAAGCTGGAAATCCGAAGGGGGATCATCATTTGGACTTGAAGACATGCTTGGGATGAAAAGCTAACAAAAGTGATGTGTTGTTGAGGTAGTTGAGAACCTGGAGCATCATGTTTGCCCATAGTTGTTAATGTGGACGGTCGGTCAGTCAGTGCTTTTGTACTGCCCTGGGACCCCCTTTGGCACCGCATTTTTCATCTTGTCATTTTCCACACCCACAACCTCCCATGTTACGAGTACTGAAGGGGCACATCACTTGCCATACCAAGAGTCTCTAATAACATGCCCAAGACATTTATAAACTCGGACTTGAAACATTTTTGGGAGTGGCAAGGTTGGGGGGGCGGGATTAAAAAATGGGGCAAAGGGCAGACTGAGGGAAAAATTTTGCAACAATACTCTTGTACTGACTATGTCAAGAATTATGAGCAAATTTTAGTGACACTTCAAACATTGGAGCTGGTATTGGGTACATTGGTTTAGGGTTTATTGGTACTCTCATCTTACCAAAATAGATTTTGCTTTAGAATCTTATGTGAATTTCCAATGAAAACGTGTCTTTTCAAATTTGTGTCATTTCTTTTTTTTTCAACACCATAGTCGTGAATGATGAAAGTAACAAGCATATTTTCAATATCTTGTACATCAATTCACATCATGTTATTTCATCAATTGAATTCGAAGTCGATTGAACTAAATTTTAGATCCAATTGAATCCAATTTAATGGAATTGCAATTCCATTGAATTTCAAATTCAAGTTGCATGCAAAGTCATTCAATATTTTCATTTAAATAAAACTTTACTTTTCACAAAATCAAATCATTTTTTTCAATCATTTCATTGTCATTGATAGTGCACAATAGCATGGAGCCTCAAGCATAATGTTAGGGCTTGAAAAGTATTGAAAATGTTTTCATCATTTTCATGATAGTATACTATATGGAAAAAAGCTTGAATTGCTATTGTTGCTACTTACAACTAGTAGGCATGCATCTTTTAACATACGCAACCCCAAGACAACGGGTATCTCCACACTCACCCCATCACAAACATGCATCAACAACTTGAATCTAGGACCCAAAATATGAGCACCCCCTCCCTACCACTCAAACCATTTTACCCATTTCTTTCCTTGCCTCCTATACCAACCTTCACTCCACCCCCACCCCCTTGTATTGCCTATGGCCCAAAGCATATATACATAATATGGCTCTATCATAAAAACCGACAATTCCATTTGTGCAAGATGTGGTGTTTACTCCTCATCCCAAAACATCCAACCTCTTCAGTCACCAAAATTGAGTTGAATTAATGGCCTTTCACATAATAACCGCCATCTTCATGACCAACCAGCCCACATGCATATTTACAAACAACTTCATCTCATTACAAGAATTAAAAGTTCATATTCATGAATTTTGTAAGTGTGATAGAAGTGTTGCCAAAATTTAAAAGTCCATTTTTTTTTTTATTATCCACAATTTTGATGTGAACTTTAAACATCTAAGAGATTAATTGTGTTAGCTTTACATAAATAAGTTTTTTTCTTATATATATAATTTTTAATCTAAGAGATTTAAGAAAAACTACGAATGTGACGTGGATATGAAGTCACCATAATGTGCTTTCATCATTTTATTCTCTTGTCAAGCTCCATGGCTTATATATGTAAATCCTTATCGCACTTTCAAAAATTCTTCCTCACCCACCATTCTATTAGATCTCAATTCTTGATTATTGACTCCACTTTAGTGAATTTCTCAACACAAGCTATCGTGCTTGCTTGGCTACTTCCATGCTCTTATTCCCATCCAAAATGCGTGTGCCCTATCTAATCAACACATACATATCCTCTTATTAAATGCTTTGCACAGACACTCCCCCACTTCCCTACCAACAACCCCACCCATTCAATCCACATCCAATTCAACAAATTCAATTATTATTGCAATGACCAATGGCCAAAAGTTGCAAGCAAACTTGACAAATGCAAACCTCTCTTTAAAAAAAAGGGTACCATTTGGCTCATGTAGATGGATGGCTAGTTAACCTTGTCTTGGTCCTCATCATCAATCCAAGAGGAAATGCACCTACACAAGTCGCCCTTTTTACAAGCACAATTCCATTTCTCGACTTCTCACATCAAAAGTTTATAAATCCACCTACATCTAAATTCAATATGATCACTTTCTACCATCATCCTTAATAAACCTGAACCAATGGTTCTCTAATTCTGATATACATTTTTTTTGTAATTATTATTATTATTATTATTTTGTTTTTTAAAGCCCAAAACCAACGGTTATTTGCAAAATCAAATACCCACCCAACATTGGTAGTAATCATTCCCATGTATCTACGTACATAGTAGTCACCAAGTGCCTTACCTTCATACCAACCTACATAGTAACCACTTACATTCACTACCTACTTATTAACATCGGTAATAAGTTACCTAGGTAGTGTGGGGTGGAAGTAGGTGGGTGTACAGGATAGGTTACCAAGGTGGAACCATGGTAACTCAAGTTCATCCAGATTGGAGTCGTAACAGATTTCCAATGGATGGTGCACTAACAAGTATTGAGTCAAATCATCCATAATTCCCTTGGCGGCATTCTCGGACTCAATATTGATCTTCACCCTTGTGTTAACCCTAGGAGTTTAAGAGGTTATTAACTAAGCTCTCTTATACCCGAGCAAACTTTTAGATTCTTCCCCTATGAACCAGTTTTACTACGGAGTACTCTATTATGCGACAACTTCAACACATGTTTGTCAAATAATTAATTAATTTTGAACATTCCATGTTCCAAAATTGAAATTCCTTTGAACATTTTTAAATATTCTTGATTTTCCTTCACAAGAAAAAAAAATTCTTGAATTTTTTTTTAAAAATTCAACATATTTACAAATAATATAAATTAGTGTCAAAGCTCTCCCCAAAGGTACTATGGTAGTATGCAAGAGACATTTGTACCTTGTTCTCCCAACTAGGGTAGGAGGAGTCTAATAATAGTATCACAAATGACACCTTTGTGCCCATAAGGAAAGGACTTGGCATCAATGTAGGATTTTGGGGTAAAATTTGGTCATCAACTTCAAACCAATGTGTGGGTGATAAGTGGAGACATACCTATGTATGCTTTAAGCTAGAAATTATTTTTATTTTTATTTTTTTTAATTTCAATTTGTGGTCAACTTGCCTAACCAAGGTTACCTACATGGTTCAATCATTTCTCATGATTTTGTTCACTCCTGTTCAGCATGAACCAACACCAGTCCACACACCATGAAGGATGGATGATAAGTGGTTAGGAAACAATTTTCTGTTAGGTTTCAATTCCCCCATTAAATCATAGTGGTTATCTCAGTTGGTTTTTTTACTACCTACCTACCAACCACTAACAACCTAGGAGGTAAAATCAGTCCTTTACTTATATAAAAACCATCTCTACTTACCTAGTACCTAGGCTGGTTACTAGGCACTAATTAATTACTTTTTGAAATTGGAAAAAATTCTGAAAAATAGGTGTCTACTACTAAGCCAAAAATCTGAATGAAGCTCTCAACCAGAATAGCTTCAATATTTAGTATAATGTCAAAAATTATTATTATTATTATTATTATTATATTATTTTGACTGCTGAAACTAACTGCCCTAAAAAATAATTAATTATTAGACACCTTGCTGCTGAACCAGCCTAGGTACTAGGGTAGTAACCTATTTTCTGATCCTATCTACTACTTAGGTATAAGACCTACTACTTTGTAAAAAACTGGGTTACCAAGGTGAAACAAGATGTTGGTTCAGTTGGGTTTCATCCACAACTGGGTCTTAATGGGGCATCCAATGGATGGATGGATGGATGGATGGTGGGTTGGTGGGTGCTGGTTCACTCTGACTGATATGGAGGAGAGATGCAGAGTTTATTTGGTCAGTTGATTTGGTCCCACCTTCTGGGGATTAGTTACTATTTGAACTCTTCTAGGGTTTGGAAGGAAGGGTCAGGAATGGATTGGATTGTGTGGGGATAGGAATCATCCATTAGGGTTTGGCTATGTACTAACCATCCACATGCATCTACATACTTAGGAATAGTCCCCAAGTGCTTTACCTACTTACATAATAACCACTTACATTCCCTATTTATCTACCTATGATATCATACTTACCCACTTCCTTAGTTAGGGTTAAGGAAGAATTAAAAATCATCTTAATCATGTCATAATAAATGTCATAAGTTTATGCATAGAACATTAAGATAACATGCTCGTCCCTTATGCCCCTAGTTGATGTTGCTAGAACAAAAGACCATTTGCAAGTTGAGGAATAGTCTCAACAATGGTTGGGTCATGGATTCAACAATGGTGCATGATTCCAGTTTGAGGTGAATTTATTGCGAACAAGAAGAGGAGGGAGCCTTAGCATAGTCTGCTTCAACAATTTTGAAGGTGAATGTTGTCAATGTTGAGCTCTACTTTCTTACCATGTCGATCTTAAGGAGTTAAAATGTATAGAAAACTTCCATGTACCTTTGAAGGGATGAGCAATGATTGGTTGTTTTGTTCTATCATTGACAAATTGAGTTTATCACGACTTTTTGATTTGGATCATGTTAGCAAAACTTCATTGTTACCTTGTCCCCTAAATAATAGAATTTTGACTATTAAACATTTGTTTCTACTATAGGATTTAAAGGGTTAAAAAAAAATTTGAACTTGAATGTCATGAATAAATATACAATTTTTTTTTAAAAATTGACCTAGTATGTTTGTAAATTCAATATCAATTCAAAATGCAGTCATTCAATCTTTTACATTTTTATTTTCCTTAATATGTTTGGGTATAATTTTTATTTTATTTTTTTTCGATGTTGTTAAAATAGTAATCATCCATAAAAAGATTGTCACATTTGGTTATAGACAAGTAATGTAGTTGAAAACTTGTTTAATTTTTTCGATATTATGGTTACTTACTATTTTTTTAAAAAAATTTGACCAAATTTTTTTTAAAAATATTTTTGCCCCCTTACATCGACAAAAATTGACCACAAGAATAAACATTAATTAATAGTCAATATAACCATTTAATTATCAAGACCATATTTGTTTAGCAAAATGAATCATACACTAATACAAATGACTAATTTGATGAAATTTTGGGTTTTAATAATTGGATTACCCCGCTCCCCCACAACCAACATGTTTTTTTGGTTTCAAATTTTCCTAACTTGGCAATTCTTGTTGGGACAAAAATGGAAAAAATAGTGCAAATTCAAGAAAAATTTAAAAATATTGAAATTGAAAATTTCAAAGAAAAAAACTTACTCCTAATCAATAAAAAATTTTAAATAATTCTACTAATTCCAACACACACAAAATTCCAACATCAAATTTATTTGAAAAATTTTAAGTTTAATCTTTAAGATCATTATAAACCTTATCCAATTTTTTTGAAAATCTAAAATAAATATTAATAATGTAATTGATTTTTTTTTGTGATGAATATCCACCATTTTGCAAACATAAAAAAGGCCATCAACATCAACAATTTTTTTTTTTAATTCACATTTTTATATTTTAAAAATTATATAATTTTACAATGGGTTCTAGGATTTATAACCAAAATATAAAAGCATTTTAAAAATATTTCGACCTGCATATGTGGCTTATAGCCAAAACATGGTTAAATTTTTTTATGGATGATCTTGAAAAAGATTTTTAAATTTTAAAATCATAGATGTCAATATTATTATCACCATTTATAATTCATTCATTTTTTGAATAAATTTTTTTAATAAATTTTTAAATATTTAAACATAAACCTATAATAAAATAAGTTTAAAAATTTTGATAAACCATGTTTAAAATAAAAATAAAATGTATAAAATATTGATAATTTTCCATAATAATAATAATTAAAAACTAAAAATAATAATCATCATTTTTAACGTGGATTTTTTTTCATACACTAAAAGAAAAAAATGGGAAAAAATTAGGGATTATTTTTGGGGTTTTTAGTTGTGGCATCATGTATTTTCATAATAATTAACTTTCCATAATGCTTGAAACAAACTAGGGGAAAAACATACATTGTAATTTACATAAATGTACATGAATATAATTTTTTTTTAAAATATAATTTAGAGGTTTACATGCATCTTAAACTTTGCATGCATGAACATTTTGACCTAAACATTAACCTAATCACCAACCCATTCAAATATAAATGTGAGACTTCCCGACCTTTTATACATCCACTAGTTTGAACCTCATGCCTAATGCACAAGTCTGTGTGTATTTGACGGTACATATTACAAAATTATAATTACAAACTACATTTCCAAAATCTCTTTATATACGACATTCCACATGTATCCATCGAGACCCTTACCGCTGAAAATCTTGATGTTTACACTACTTGTGACCTGTGAAATAGCAACATACAACTGACCATGGGAATAGACCGAAGATGACAAATATACCCCAACGTTGTTCAACTTGTAAATAAGTAATAAATTATTTATTTAGTAGGTATCAATCTGTTAAAAATTATTTCTTTGTTTTTGTATGTTGATAAGTTCTAATATCCAAACCCCCTCCTTGTTCATAATGGTTAAGGTTTTTGGTGCAACCAATTTTCACATGCATCATAATAATACCTTTGGCATCCAGCATATTATTATTGTTGGCAAAATTGTTTTTTTGGGCAATTTGATCATTGCAATTACCAATATATCTATTAAGTTTGTGTGCTAAAATGGCAATTGACATCCATTAACCATTATTATTATGGCAAATGTAAGCCTTGAAATTGCCAATATCTAATAAAAGTGTGCTTAACGACTACTCGCTTTGGCATCCATTGAACTATAATAAAAGACTATGGCAATGTAAAAAGCATTGAAAATTTCCAATATTCTAAATAAAATTTACAAAAAAAAAAAAAAAAAAACAAACAAAAAATAACAAAAATTAAAAAATAAACATAATTAAATTACTTAATTC
>Ga0116229_10014989_pt1 | contig 10659 bp, 10 predicted proteins | sample S1TSphgellanicum_3_FD_87313 | JGI IMG/M metagenome (GOLD analysis project Ga0116229, IMG submission 87313) | Host-associated microbial communities from peat moss isolated from Minnesota, USA - S1T2_Fc - Sphagnum magellanicum MG | ecosystem: Host-associated > Plants > Peat moss > Unclassified...
GGCCACCGGCACGAGCGTGAGCAGCGTGCCTGAGGGCTCGAGGCGGCAGCGGATGATCGCGCGCTCGTTCTTGCAGAACAGGCGCTCCACGCGCGCGAGCGCAATGGGATTGACGTTCCAGGTGTCGCCCGAGACGTAGTTCACCTGTTCGACGCGGCAGTCGTAGGGCGCATGGAAGCGGTGGTACATGCTCGAGGTCAGGCGCAGGGTCGCGTACGTGCCACCGGTGTAATGGCGCACGAGTTCGGGACACCCGAGCAGGTCGAGGATCGGATACGGAAAGCCTTTTGCCTGCAATATCGTTTCGCCTTCGACACGGCCACACGCCCCGACGATCCCGTCGCAGGGACTCGTGATGATCGCGGGGCGCGCATCGACGGGGCGCGCACCGTCGACGAGTTCGCGCGTGAAGCAGGCCTTGAGGCTCGTGAACCGTTTCTCCTTCGCATCCGCGAGGTCGAGATCGGAGAACAAACGCCACACCGCGATCAGCGCGCTGCACAGCCACGGGCTCTCGATCCGGCTCAATCGACCGACGAACCGCGTCAAAAGGCGACGCGGAATGCGGTTGGTCAGCAGGAAGTTGAGGTCCTCCTGTTGAACGATGCGCGCGATAAGGGCGGGAGTGTTCATGGAAGTGTCATCGCATTGTAATAACGTGGGAAATCATGACACTAAGCGAAACCCTTCTGTATACCGGCGTCGCCATCGTCGCACTCGTCCTGCTGCGCAAGCTGCAGGTCAGGCTGCGGCTCTCGGCGGCCAAGCATCGCTCTCTGACCGGACACTCGCGCATGGCGCGCCGCTTCGCGGCGCTCGTGCCGTTCTACGAGTATGGGGATGACCGCTTCTTTCGCGCCGACGACGCGCCCGACGCGGTCGCCGCGAACCGGCGCATGGGCTTCATGCGCCTGGTCGGCATCTTCGAGCAGCGGTTCGCCAAATCGGCGGCGCTCACGGCCGAGGTCCAGGACGGCATTTCCGACCTGCAATTCACGGCGCGGTACCGTGTGCCGTTCCAGTTCAGCCGCTACGTCCGCGAACACCTGAAGGGCGGCAGTTTCCTGGCCTCGTCCTCCGGCGTCACGGTGACCGACCTCGACGGCAACCGCCTCTACGACCTGACCGGTTCCTACGGCGTCAACGTGTTCGGCTACGCCTCTTACAAGGAATGCATCGCGCGCGGCGCCGCGCGCGTCCGCGATCTCGGCCCCGTGCTCGGCGCCTATCATCCGGTCACCGCTTACAACGTCAAACGCCTCAAGGAGATCTCCGGTCTCGACGAGGTATCGTTTCACATGTCGGGCACCGAGGCCGTCATGCAGGCCGTGCGCCTCGCGCGCTACCACACCGGCCGGCGCAATCTGGTGCGCTTTTGCGGCGCGTACCACGGCTGGTGGGGAGACGTGCAGCCCGGCGTCGGCAATCCGCTCGCGGCGCGCGAGACTTACACGCTCAAGGACCTCGATGCAAAATCGCTGCGCGTGCTCTCGACGCGAAACGACATTGCCTGTGTGCTCATCAATCCGCTCCAGGCGCTGCACCCGAATGGCGCCGCCCCCGGCGATTCCACGCTCGTCGACAGCGGGCGCAATGCGCACTTCGACCGCGCCGCTTACACCGAGTGGCTCAAGAAATTGCGCGCGGTCTGCACGGAACGAAAAATCGTGCTGATCTTCGACGAGGTTTTCGTCGGCTTCCGGCTCGCCCGCGGCGGCGCCCAGGAGTATTTCGGCGTTCGCGCGGATCTCGTCACGTACGGTAAGACGATCGCCGGCGGCTTGCCGATCGGCGTCGTGTGCGGCCGCAAAGAGGTCATGCGGCGTTTCCGCGAGGACCGGCCGGCCGACATCTGCTTCGCGCGCGGCACGTTCAATGCGCATCCATACGTCATGGGCTCGATGTGCGAATTCTTCGAGCGGCTCGACAGCGCGCCGATCGCGGCGCTCTACCGCGATCTCGATGCCCTCTGGAATTCGCGCGCGCACGCCTTGAACGAGCGTCTGCGCGCCCAGGATCTGCCGGTTCGGGTCGCGAATCTGTCCTCCATCTGGACGGTCCTCTACACGCGGCCGTCGCGCTACAACTGGATGTTTCAATATTATTTGCGCGCCGAAGGGCTGGCCTTGAGCTGGGTCGGCACGGGTCGGTTCATCTTCAGCTTGAATTACAGTGACGCGGATTTCGCCGCGGTCGCCGACAGATTCCTGTCGGCGGCTCAGGCGATGCAACGCGACGCTTGGTGGTGGACGGCACCGACGCTGACGAACAAATCCATCAAGCGCCGCGTTCTCAAGGAGATGATTCAGGCGCGCTGGTCGCCTTCCATGGGATCCATGAGTTCACCGCGCAGCAAATAGATCGGCGCCTTGCAGTAGAGTTTGAAGTCGTTGAACGGATCCGTGATGATCTTGGTCAACCAGACGAGCCCCGTCTGCACATCGCGCAGGAAGAACAGGTGCACGGTGCGGAACAGCAGGCCCACGACCCCGAGCACGAGCCAAACCTGGCCGACGTGGCGGATGAATTCTTCGGTCGATGCATGCGGCCGGAACACGCCGAAAAACGTCGGCTCGAACCACATGACGAGCGGTACCGCGGCCCAGATGATGTGCAGGATGACCTTGCGACGCAGGTTGTAGCCGACCTTCACGTCCTCTTTGTATTCGTGGGTCGCCTGGTTGACCTCGTCGTAGCCCTTGGGTTCGAAGAAGAAATGCCCCGACTGCCGGCTGACCATGGCCACGAGCCAGGCGACGAGGGCCGCCGCAACGGGGTCCGTGAACAGCATGACGTAGGCCACGAGGAAACTGCATGCACTCAAAAAGTGCAGCGATTGGTTGATGCGGCTATGGTGGTAGAAGCGGTGATCGTCCCAGCGCTGGGTCTTAAGCTCTGCCCAAAAACTTTGCATGTTGGTTCCTTGAGGGAAAGTTCTACGGGTTTCGACCATGAAGCAAATATAGGATTGACGTTGCAAGCTGATTACAGACGCACTCCGATGTGCCTATGTTAGCAATACTGTAAGAAAACCTTGTTACAGCCGTCACGCAACGGTCATTTCACGATGCCAAGGTCGGCACGCTATGAGAATCATGATCGTCAGTGACGCGTGGTTTCCGCAGACCAACGGGGTGGTCCAAACACTGTCTCAGACCGCCGCCTGGATGACTCGGTTCGGGCATGAAGTCCAAATGGTCACGCCGAACGAGTTTCGGAACGTCCCGTGCCCGACGTATCCCGAAATCCGCCTGTCGCTGCTCCCCTATGGCTCGGTCCGACGCCGGATCCTGGCCTTCGCGCCGCATGCCCTGCACATTGCGACCGAGGGCCCGCTCGGGCTCGCGGCGCGCCGCGTCGCCGTGAAGCTGGGGCTGCGCTTCACGACGTCCTACCACACCCAGTTCCCGCAATATCTGCGCGCGCGCTTCCCCGTCCCGGTATCGTTCTCGTACGGTTTGTTGCGCTGGTTCCACGGCCCTGCCGTGCGCTGCATGGTGAGCACGGCCTCGCTCGCCAAGGAACTGGCGGCGCAGGGATTCGCGAACCTCGCAACCTGGCGCCGCGGCGTCGACACCGAGGCCTTCAGGCCGCGCGACAAGGGCTTCCTGGCACTGCCGCGGCCGATCGCGATCTACGTGGGCCGCGTCGCCATCGAAAAGAACATCGATGCGTTTCTCGAGATGACCTGGCCGGGCAGCAAGGTCGTCGTCGGCGACGGACCGGAACGGCAGCGCCTGCAGGCGCAATACCCGGACGCGCACTTCCTCGGATTCCGCTTCGGCGAGGATCTCGCGAAGCATCTCGCGGCCGCGGATGTCATGGTGTTCCCCAGCCGCACCGACACGTTCGGACTCGTCAACCTGGAGGCGATGGCGTGTGGCGTGCCGGTCGCCGCCTATCCCGTGACGGGGCCGATCGACGTCATCGACGACGGCGTCACGGGCGCGCTGGATGAGGATCTGTCGCGCGCGGCGCAGCGCGCGCTCAAGATCGATCCCGCGGCCTGCCGCGACCGCGCGCTGCGCTCGGGCTGGGACGTCTCCAGCAGGGAATTCGAAGGAAACCTGTCGTTCTCGAATTTCTTCCAGGTCGGCGAGGTCATGCCGCCGGCGCCGCTCCTCAACCGAAATTGATCTTTGCTTCGAGATTGGTGCGCGAATCCGCGCTCGTGAGCGCCTCTTCCATTTCTATCTTGCCTTCGCGCACGAGATTGTAGAGCGAGCTGTCGAAACTCAGCATGCCGCGCTCGGTGCCCGTGCGGATCGCCTCCTTGACGGAAACGACGTCGCCTTTCTTGATGAGTTCACTCATGTACGGGGTGTTGACCATGACCTCCGAGGCCGCGACCCGGTTGCCGGCCTTCGCATGCACGAGGCGCTGCGAGAGGATCGCCCTCAGGTATTGGGACAGGTCGAGGAAGATCTGGCTGTGCTGATCGCGCGGGAACATGTTGATGATGCGATCGAGAGTTTCGGCGCAATTGTTCGCGTGCAGCGTCGCGATGCACAGGTGGCCTGTTCCGGCGAGTGCCAGGGCCGCCTCCATCGTTTCCCGATCCCGGATTTCCCCGACCAGGATGACGTCGGGCGCGGAACGGACCGCACTGCGCAGCGCGCGTGCGAACGACTTCGTATCGAGCCCGACCTCCCGCTGGTTGACGATCGACTTCTTGTTGGTATGCAGGAATTCGATGGGGTCTTCAATGGTCAGAATGTGATCGGACGACACCTCGTTGCGGTAGTTGATCATGGCCGCGAGCGTCGTCGACTTGCCCGCGCCCGCGGCGCCGACCATCAGGATGAGCCCGCGCTTCATCATGACGAGCTCCTTGTAGACCTCCGGCATGCCGAGATCCTCGAGCTTCGGCATCTCCGCCGTGATGTAGCGCAGAACCATCGCCGGATAGCCGCGCTGATAGAACACGTTGACGCGAAAGCGGCCGAGTCCGGACTCCGAGATCGCGAAGTCGATCTCGAGTTCCTCGTTGAAGTGGTCGATCTGTTCCTGCGTCATTAGGCCGAGAGCCGCCTGGCGCACCGTCTCCGGAGTCAACACCTGTTTGTTGACCGGAAAAATCTTGCCCTCGATCTTGATCTTGACGGGCGCGTTGCATGTGAAGAACAGGTCGGACGCCTTCTTGTCGACCATGAGCTGGAACAACGGCTTCGTGTTCATCGTCTGCAGAGGAGCGGCCGCTGACATCGACTAGAATACCTGCCCTTCCTCTTCCTCGAGAATCTGCAGCGCCTGGCCCGCTTCCTCGGGGTTCTTCATCTGCCGCTTGCTCTCGAGCTTCACGCGCAGGCGCAATTCGTTCTTGGAATCCGCGTTACGCAGCGCATCCTCGTAGGAGACGAGTCCGGCCTCGTAGAGATCGAACAAGGCTTGATCGAACGTTTTCATGCCGAGCCGGTTCGAGCGCGCCATGACGTCCTTGATCTTCGCGACCTCGCCCTTGAAGATCAAATCCGAAATCAACGGCGACTGCAGCATGATCTCCATCGCCGCGACGCGCCCGCTGCCGCTCTCGCGAGGGATGAGCCGCTGGGAGATCAGCGCGCGGATGTTCAGGGACAGATCCATGAGCAGCTGCTCGCGGCGCTCTTCGGGGAAGAAATTGATGATGCGGTCGAGCGCCTGATTCGAGCTGTTCGCGTGCAGCGTCGCGAGCACGAGGTGGCCGGTCTCGGCGAACTGGATGCCGTACTCCATGGTCTCGCGATCGCGGATTTCGCCGATCAAGATCACGTCGGGCGCCTGGCGCAGGGTGTTCTTGAGAGCGAGATGCCAGCTCTCGCAATCGACGCCGACCTCGCGGTGCGTGACGACGCAACCCTTGTGGGCGTGCACGTACTCCACGGGATCCTCGATCGTCACGATGTGGCCGCGGGTCTTCTCGTTGCGGTAGCCGATCATGGCCGCGAGCGAGGTCGATTTGCCCGAACCGGTGCCACCGACGAGTATCACGAAGCCGCGCTTCGACAGCACGACGTCCTTGAGAACCGGAGGGAGCTCGAGTTCCTCGAGCGTCGGGATCTTCGCGTTGATCGTGCGCAGCACCGCGCCCGTGTAGCCCTGCTGCACGAAGGCGCTGACGCGGAATCGGCCGATCCCGGGAGGAGCGATCGCGAAATTGCACTCCTTGGTCGCATCGAACTCCTTCGTCTGGCGATCGTTCATGATCGCGCGCACGAGGCCCGCGCTCTGCTCGGGTGTCAGCGACCGATCCGATTGGGGCCGCAGTTCACCGTCGACCTTGATCGCAGGCGGAAAGCCGGCCGTGATGAAGAGGTCGGAGCCTTTTTTTTCGACCATGCGGCGAAGCAGGTCTTGCATGAGCCGGATGGCTTGTTCGCGATCCATATCAGATGCTGTCCTTGTTCTGGGCCTTGTAGCGCGCTTCCTCGCGGCTCACCATACCCTTGGTCACCAAATCCTGCAGGCATTGATCGAGAGTTTGCATTCCCTGGCCCTGGCCGGTCTGGATGGCCGAGTACATTTGCGCAATTTTTCCCTCGCGAATCAAGTTACGAATCGCGGGGGTGCCGATCATGATTTCGTGCGCAGCAATACGGCCGCCGCCGACCTTCTTCATGAGCGTCTGCGAGATGACGGCGCGCAGACTCTCGGACAACATGGCGCGGACCATCTCCTTTTCGGCCGCCGGAAACACGTCCACGATGCGATCGATGGTCTTGGCGGCCGAGCTCGTGTGCAGCGTCCCGAAGACGAGGTGGCCGGTCTCGGCCGCGGTCAGGGCGAGACGAATGGTCTCCAAGTCGCGCATTTCCCCGACGAGCACCACGTCCGGGTCCTCACGCAGGGCCGAGCGCAGGGCCTCGCTGAATCCGAGCGTGTCGCGATGGACCTCGCGCTGGTTCACGAGACAGCGCTTGCTTTCGTGCACGAACTCGATCGGATCCTCGATCGTTATAATGTGGTCCGGCCGATTGTCGTTGCAGTGATTGACCATGCCGGCGAGCGTCGTCGATTTGCCCGATCCGGTCGGGCCGGTGACCAACACGAGCCCGCGCGGGAGCATGCATAAGTCTTTGAAAGCTTTGGGGGCGTTGAGCTCGTCGAGCGACAGGATCGTGGACGGAATATTGCGAAATACAGCCCCGGCGCCGCGATTTTGGTTGAAGGCGTTGACGCGAAAGCGCGCGAGCTTCGGGATCTCGAACGAGAAATCGGTCTCGAAGAATTCTTCGAAGGCTTTCCGCTGCTTGTCATTCATGATGTCGTACACCATGCTGTGCACCTCCTTGTGCACCAGGGACGGCATGTTGATGCGCTTCATGTCGCCATCGACACGAATCATCGGCGGAACGCCCGCCGAAAGGTGTAAATCAGACGCGTTGTTCTTGACCGCAAAGGCCAGAAGCTGCGCGATATCAACCGCCATCAACGGCTCCTAAGTCGGCTGCAATTCAGTCCGGGCAGTATATAAGAGGGTGTCCTCACCCAATATGTTAATTGGTCCGCAAAATCCGGCGCTGCTCCTCGCCGCAGTCCGCTCCCGCATCGCCGCTGCGGCTCTCGCGGCCGGCCGCAATCCCGACTCGGTGACCCTGATCGCCGTTAGCAAGTCCCAGAGTGCCGAAAAGGTGCTTGCCGCCGCCACGGCGGGCGTCACGGATTTTGGCGAAAACTACGTGCAGGAGGCGGCGGCCAAAATGGACGAGCTGCCGGACTTGGGCGTACGGTGGCATTTCATCGGTGCCGTTCAAGCCAACAAGACGCGGTCCATCGCCGAGCGCTTCGACTGGGTTCACAGCATCGACCGCTTGAGTCTAGCCCGCCGCTTGTCCGAACAGCGCCCGTTTCACGCGCCGCCGCTCGATGTCTGCATTCAAGTGACGCTCGTGCCGGAGCCCGGCAAGCGCGGCGTCCCCGAGCCGGAGCTCGCGGATCTCGCCGCGCGAATCGCGGAGCTGCCGCGCTTACGCCTGCGCGGCCTCATGTGCCTGCCTCCGCCGCAACGCGACATCGCGGCCCAGCGCGCGATCTTCGCGCGCATGCGGCGGTTGCTCGCGGGCCTGAATTCGAGCGGCTTGGCGCTCGACTCTTTGTCGATGGGCATGAGCGCAGACTTCGAGGCGGCGATCGCCGAAGGGGCGACCCAGGTGCGCATCGGCACAGCCTTGTTTGGCGCGCGCGAACCGCTCGCGGCGCCGCGAGACACCCACGGAGACTAGCCATGCTGCAGTTGAACAAGCTCGCCTTCATCGGCGGAGGGAACATCGCCACCGCGCTCATCGGCGGTCTGGTCGCGCGGGGATTCCCCGGCGCGCGCATCGCGGTCGCCGACCCGAACGCAACCCAGTGCCAGAAACTCGCCAAGGAATACGGCATTGCCGCCGGAGGCGACCTCGAGCTTGCAGTCCGCGCGGCCGACGTGATCGTGCTCGCCGTCAAGCCGCAGCTCATGCGCGCCGTGGCCGCAACCTTGAGGGCGCTGCTGTCGAGCCCGCCGCCGAGCCCGCATCCTCTGCTGGTCTCCGTTGCCGCCGGCATCACGCATGCGTCGCTGCGCACCTGGTACGGCGCGAGCGTGCCCATCGTGCGTACGATGCCGAACCGTCCGGCGCTGATCGGCGTCGGGGCGACGGGCTTGTATGCGCCGCCGGGCGTCGCCGACGCGCAACGCGACTGCGCCGAAGCGATCATGGCCGCAGTCGGCGCGACCGTGTGGGTCGACCACGAGACGCAGATCGACACCGTCACGGCGGTCTCGGGCAGCGGACCCGCCTATTTCTTTCTGCTCATGGAAGCGATCGAAGCGGCGGCGCGCGACCTGGGTCTGCCCGCCGAAGTCGCGCGCGTGCTCACATTGCAAACGGCATTGGGCGCCGCCCAGATGGCGGGTCAGTCGACCGAGACTCTCGCCTCCCTGCGCGACCAGGTCACGTCGAAGGGCGGCACAACCGCGGCGGCATTGGCGGTCCTCGACCAGGCGGATCTTCGTGGTATCGTCGCCCGGGCCGTGAGGGCCGCCGAGCAACGTTCAGCCGAACTCGCCGCGGAATTCGGGGGAGCTTGATGGAAGCGATCAGGTACATCGTCGATACGTTGCTGTGGCTGCTGACGCTCGCCTTTCTGCTGCGTTTGCTGCTCCAATTGGTGAGGGCCGACTTTCGCGATCCGCTCGCCGACGCAATCGTGCGCGTCACGAACTGGCTGATACTGCCTCTGCGCCGTGTTTTGCCGCCGATCGGCAAGGTGGATACGGCGACTCTCGTCGCCGTCCTCGCGGCGGCGGCGGCCCGCACGGCCGCGGCGTTCGCGCTCATCGGAGTGGGCTTCGGCGACTGGCTCCTGCTGCTGCGGATCACGATCCTGAACCTCGTCGACATGCTGCTCAGCGTGTACCTGTTCGCGCTGCTGATTTACGCTCTTCTGAGCTACATCGCAACGGACGGCTACGCACCCGGCGCGCGCTTGGTCACGCGTCTTTGCGAACCGGTGCTGCGTCCCGTGCGCCGCGTGATTCCACCGATCGGTCAGATCGATTTCTCGGTCCTCTGGGTCTCGATCGCGATCGTCGCGCTGCTGAAGCTGTTGCATTGATGATTCGGCAACTTTGGTCTTCCGTGCCAGCAATGTGTCCTAGCCCGCTGTATGGCAAAGCATTCGCGATCTCGAGCCGAGCTCCCAAGCCTGAAAAACCAGGCTCGCGCGCGCATCGATCCCTATAAATTTTTCGCATTTGCGCTAAACATAAGCTTTTTTCTATGTTATTTTCGGCGCCGAGTTGCAGCTGCGGGCACATTGATGCCCGCGTTTTGGAAACACACACGGAGATAAACAATGGCGAAAAAAAATGCGGCACCCACGAAGTCGGAGATTCTGGCTAGTATTTCAAAAGAAACGGAGCTCACCAAGAAGCAAGTCGGAGCCGTGTTTGATTCCTTGTCCGCCGTGATCAAGAAGAGTCTTCGTAGCCACGGGTTGTTCACGCTCCCTGGACTGCTGAAACTCAAGGTCGTGAAGAAGCCCGCGACCAAAGCCCGCGAAGGCATCAACCCGTTCAACGGCGAGAAGATCACGTTCAAGGCGAAGCCGGCGAGCAAGAAAGTGCGCATCGCCGCGCTGAAGTCGCTCAAGGAATTCGTGAACTAAGATTTCGAATTGGATCGCCGGAGCGGCGAGCCGACGTTCAGCCGCTCCGGATCTCGCCGATCACGGCATCGCGTAATTCGTTGAGATGCCCGTGAAAGAAGTGCCCGACGCCGGGCAGTACAACCAGGTTCGGGGGCGGAACCGACGCGTCGGCCCACTCGCGGACGCGAATCGGGTCCACCACATCGTCGGCATCGCCCTGCACTATGAGCCAAGGAATTTGCGGCGCCTCACCGCTCACGGAAAAATCGAAGCTCTGCACGGGCGGTGCAATCATCACGAGGCGCGTCGCGGAGCGGAGCGCGGCGAGGCGCCACGCGACGTAGGCGCCGAAAGAAAATCCCGCCGCCACGAGCTGCCGCCCCGGCCACCGGCTCGCCGCCCAGTCCGCGACCGCGACGGCGTCCGCCGTTTCGCCGCGCCCTTCCGCATAGCTGCCCTCGCTCTTGCCGACGCCACGGAAATTGAAACGCACGGTCGCCATGCCGCACTCCTGAAAGCTGCGAGCAAGCGTCGTGACGACCTTGTTTTCCA
>Ga0116229_10014990_pt1 | contig 10658 bp, 6 predicted proteins | sample S1TSphgellanicum_3_FD_87313 | JGI IMG/M metagenome (GOLD analysis project Ga0116229, IMG submission 87313) | Host-associated microbial communities from peat moss isolated from Minnesota, USA - S1T2_Fc - Sphagnum magellanicum MG | ecosystem: Host-associated > Plants > Peat moss > Unclassified...
ATTATCCTCGCGCAATTCCGCCAGCATGTCCGAGGGATCGACGTATTCGGCGTCGTTGTCTTTGATGCGCTGGATTCGCGCAATATTCCCGATCGAGCGCAGCGTCGTGCCGCCGGTCTTGCGAATGCGTTCCGCGACCGGATCGGTCATTGCGTACAGCTGATCGGCGTGATCGTCCAGCAGCAAATGGTAATCGCGAAAATGCGGGCCGCTCATATGCCAATGAAAATTCTTGGTCTTCATGTAGAGCGCGAACACATCGGCAAGAATGCCGTTCATGCCGGCGGCAATATCGCGCGATGCGGCGTTGCCGAGATCGGTCGGGCCGAGAAGCGGGGATTCGCGCCGGAGTTCCAGGTCCTGTCTCTTGGCGGTGTCTAAGTTCTGCATGGTATCGTTTTCCTGTTTCAAGCTCTGGGTGCAGACATTGGAACAGGTTGGACTCCCGTGCGTCGTCTGCCAGCGCACACAGACGGGCTCGCGAGCTTGAGCAAGCGCAGGCGCAGGGCATTGGCGATCACGGCGACCGAACTCAAGCTCATGGCCGCGGCGGCCACCATCGGCGACAGCACAAACCCGTCGACCGGGTAGAGCACGCCTGCCGCAAGAGGAAGAGCAACCACGTTATAGGCGAACGCCAGCTCGAGATTCTGGCGAATATTACGCATCGTCGCGCGGCTCAAGGTATGCGCTCGGACGATGCCCATCAGATCTCCATGCAGCAGCGTGATGGCCGCCGTCTGGATGGCCACATCAGTTCCCGTGGCCATTGCGATGCCGACGTTGGCGGAGGCCAAGGCAGGCGCATCGTTGATGCCATCGCCGGCCATTGCGACGACCGAGCCTTTGCCTTGGAGTTGCCTCACGATCTCGCCCTTGCGCGCGGGCAGCACGTCCGCCTCGACGTCCTTGATGCCGAGAACGCCGGCAATCGTCCCTGCGGTACGGCGGTTGTCACCCGTGACCATGACGATCCTGATGCCGCAAGAGCGCAGCGCGTCCAGGGCCGCACGAGCGTCCGGCTTGACCGGATCCATGGCCGCGATGAAGCCCAGGAGTTGCTTGCCGCGCGATACGAAGCTTAACGTCGCTCCGCCATCGCGCAACCGATCCGCCGCAGCGGTGACCGATGTCAAGTCGATACCGAGCGTCGACATCAGGACCGCATTGCCGAGCGCCGCGGGTTCGCCGTCGCAAATCGCGCGAACACCTTGACCGCCGACCGAACGAAACTGCGTAACCGTCATGGGCGGCAAGGAGTCGGTCAGCGTGTAGGCACGAACGGCCGCAGCGAATGGATGTTCACTCTGACTTTCGAGCCCCTGAGCGACGCTGAGCAGCTGCCTCGCATCCACGCCGGGCACGGGCTGCAACTCCGTGACTCGCGGCTTGCCCTCGGTCAGCGTCCCCGTCTTGTCGATCAGCAGCGTATTTACCTGGGCGAATTCCTGCAGAGCGGCCGCGTTCTTGACCAGCACGCCCTCACGCGCGCCGCGGCCGATGGCCACCATGATCGACATCGGTGTGGCGAGTCCGAGCGCGCAGGGACAGGCGACGATCAGGACTGTCACTGCGGCGATCAGCGCGTGCGCCAATGCCGGTGCGGGACCCCAGCGGAGCCAGGCCGAGAATGCCAGCACGGCAATCACGATGACCCCGGGCACGAACCAGGCTGCGACTCGGTCCGCGAGACTTTGGATCGGCGCCTGGCTGCGCTGCGCGGCCGAGACCAGCGCGACGATTTGCGCGAGCTTCGTGTCGTGGCCGACGAGTTCTGCGTGCAGATCGAAGGCCCCTGCGCCATTGATCGAGCCGGCCACGACGTGCGAACCCTCGGTCTTTCGTATCGGTGTCGGCTCTCCGCTCAGCATGGATTCGTCGACCGAACTCATGCCGCTCATGACGACCCCATCGACCGGCACCTGCTCGCCCGGGCGAACACGCAGGCGATCGCCGCGACGGCAGTCGGCAAGCGGAACATCGCTCTCGCGACCGTCAGGCGCGACGCGATGCGCGATCCTGGGGGTCAAACGCAGCAGAGCGCGGATCGCCGCGCCGGTCTTTGCGCGAGCCTGAAGTTCGAGGACTTGCCCGACGAGCACGAGCACGACGATGACGGCCGAGGCTGCGAAGTAATAGGCCGTATGACCCTGGAGCTCGTGGGAGTCGGATGGAAAGATTCCAGGCATGAAAAGTGCGAACAGACTATAGACATAGGCGGCACCGACGCCGAGGCTGATCAGCGTGAACATATTGAGTTTGACGTTGATCAAGGATTGCAGCCCGCGCACCCAGAAGGACCAACCACACCAGATCACGACGGGCGATGCGAGCAGAAATTGAACCCAGGGTGACCAGGCAGAATCGGCGATCGCGGCGAGGCCCGGCACCTCGCGACTCATGGAGATCAGCAGGACCGCAAGGGCGAGCGGCCCACCAATCCAAAGCCGTCGGCGCAGGCCGATGAGTTCAGCCTTGGGCGCGTCATCGCCGCTGACCGCGACCGGCTCGAGCGTCATGCCGCAAATCGGGCAAGAGCCGGGCTCGTACTCACGAACCTGCGCATGCATCGGGCAGGTATAGACGGACGCGCCCGGGTTCTGCGTGTTCATTCGGCATGCTCGCGCATTGCGTGTGCCGCGGTCGGTGCGTCAGGCCACGGTGGCTCGGCAAGTCCGCGGTCGCTGCAGCGAAAATCTGCGCGAAGACAGCAGGAATGGGCATTTCGACCGCCTCGCCCAGAGGTCATCATGACCATCGCGCGTCGTGCCGGAAGATCATCGCCCAGGAGCGGGCGCCCATCAGGGGGCAATGGAAGCCAGGGAACGGATCATGATCCCGAAGAACCGGCGCGACGCGCGACTACTTGAGGAATGCCTCCAGAGAATCATCGAGGGCCTGCATCCATTTCGTATGATGGGCAGGCGCGAGCGTGCCCGTCAGCGTCGACGGATAGGAGCGATCCCGATAGGTGACGATCCCCTCCGCCTTATGGCGTTCCCACTCTTTGAAGAGCTCGGCCATTTGCCGCACGTTCATGGGCGGATAGTCGGTGCTGGCCAGCAGATCGAGCATATAGTCCGCCTGGAAATCGATGCCGCCGAACGCATTCTTGACGGCCTCTTCACGCGCACGCCAGTCGAGAATGTCCTTGAGGCGGGCCTGCGCCTCTGGCAGCGCAATCCGGCCGAGGATCACATCGCGGGCATACCAGGCCTGGGCATCGAACATATTGAACGTGAAGAACTGGTCCTGCATGCCGAGATAGATGAGTTTCGGATTGGCCTGCCAAAAGACTCCCTTGTAGAGACCGAGCGGATAGAGCCGGTTGTTGGTTTTCAGGCGCAGGCTCTCCTCCAAGAACGGAAAGTGATGCAAATAGCCCGTGCACAACACGATGGCATCGACATCACGGCTCGAGCCATCCTTGAAATACGCCGTGCGACCTTGCACATGGGTCAGCAGCGGCCGCTCCTCGAATCCCTCCGGCCATGCAAAGCCCATGGGCTTCGTGCGATAACTGAAGGTCACTGAGCGCGCGCCATACTTGAAGCACTGGGTTCCGATGTCTTCGGCCGAATAGCTGCTGCCCACGAGCAGAATATCCTTGCCCGCGAATTCGTTCGCGTCGCGAAAGTCATGTGCATGCAGAACGCGACCCGGGAACTTCTCGAAGCCGGGAAAGCCCGGCATGTTGGGCGTGGAGAAATGGCCGCTCGCGACGATCACGTGATCGAAGAGCTCGTCGTACAAAGCGTCCTTGACCAGATCTTTGACTCCCACCGTGAACTTGCCGCCGGCGTCGTCGTAACGAACGGAGCGCACGGCCGAGTGAAAACGAATCTTCTCGCGCACACCACTCTTGGCGAGACGTCCCTTGATGTAGTCGTGCAGCACCGCGCGCGGCGGGTACGACGGGATCGGGCGACCGAAATGCTCCTCGAAACCGTAGTCGGCGAACTCCAGACACTCCTTGGGGCCGTTCGACCACAGGAAGCGATACATGCTGCCGTGCACCGGCTCGCCGAATTCATCGAGTCCCGTGCGCCAGGTGTAATTCCAGAGTCCGCCCCAATCGCCTTGCTTCTCGAAGCAGACGAGTTCAGGCACTTCCGCTCCCTTGTTGGCCGCGCTCTCGAAAGCGCGCAAGGCCGCCATGCCGCTGGGACCGGCACCGATTACGGCAATCCGCTTCGTCATCTTTGTCTCCCGAAATTCAAGCAACAGAAAATCATGGATCGCCCGGTGCCGGTGGACTCGTCGCGCTCAAGCTCGAACGCGGAGCTTCTCCGGGTCGTAGTGAGGGAAGCGGGTCACCGTCGCCGGGAGGCGTTTCTGGCGACCGTCGAGCTTGCCGATCTCGAGCGCGAGCCCGAGCGTCGTGTTGCCGATGTCCACGCGCGCGAGGGCAATCTGAGCGCGCAGCACGGGAGACTTGGCCGCGCTCGTCACGGTGCCGACGCGTGTCCGGCCGGCAAACACCGGATCGCCATGCGCGACCGAGTCCTGGCTGTCGATCGTGAGGCCGACCAGAGCGCGTTGCGGATGCGCGCGTCGGCGCGCGAGCGCCTGATCGCCGATGAAGGGGTCCGGCTTTCCCGCGGGGACCGTAAAGCCGATGCCCGCCTCGAAGGGGTCGGTTTGGTCGCAAAACTCCGCGCCCGCGAACACGAGCCCGGCCTCGATGCGCAGCACATCGAGCGCGGCCATGCCCAAGGGCGCGAGACCATGCGGCTGGCCCGCCGCCCAGACCGCATCCCAAACGGCGGGCGCACTGTCCGGATGGCACCAGATCTCGTAGCCCAACTCGCCCGAATAGCCGGTCCGCGATACGACCACGGCCGCGCCGGCAATCCGTCCGATCGTGAAACGAAACCAGCCGAGCTCGGCCAGGGTGGGCTGATGCGCTGCCGTGCGCACGATCGCGGCCAGAATGTCACGCGAGCGGGGACCTTGAACTGCGAGGTTATGCAACTGATCGGTCGATGAGCGACACCATGCGGCGAGGCCCCGTTCTGCCGCAAGCTGCCGCAGCCAGACACCGCAGTAGGCATCGCCACAAACGAGCCGGAAGTTCTGTGGCCCCAAGCGAAACACGGTGCCGTCATCGATCATGCCGCCGGTCTCGTAGCACAGCGCCGTATAGACGACCTGCCCGACCGCAAGCCTGCGCATATCGCGCGTGACTGCAAGCTGCAGCAAGGCTTCCGCGTCGGGACCCGTGACTTCGAACTTGCGCAAGGCGGACAGATCGATGCAGACGGCGCGCTCGCGGCAGGCCCAGTATTCGTCGATGGGCCCGTTGGCGGCGTAACCGGTCGGTGTCCAAAAACCCTTGTAATCGACGAACGAGCGCGTGAGCGCGGAGGTTCGCTCATGAAATCCGCTGGTACGCGTGAGTTCGGGGGCGGCATCGGGAGTCATTCGGTTCGCATTTCCTCTGGAAAAGGCGGCGCTCTGATCGTACACGCGGACTTGGATATCCGTAGGCTGCCAGGCATTGGCCGGATCGATGTCGTCGGCGCAACTGGACGAAGCGCAGACGAGATCCGTCAAGGCCCGCAGCAAGACATAGTCTCCCGGACGGGACCAGGGCTCGTCACTGCCGATCGTGCCATCGGCCTGCACAAACGTGTTGTAGAAAAAATTGAGCGCCGGCCAACCGGCACGCGCCCTGACCCCATAGGGGGTGATGACGCGGTTGAAATTTTCGCTGCAACTCGGATGACCGGGATACCCCATGTCTTCATAGTATTTGGCCGTGCACGCGAGCATAAAGGCGTCGTGCCTGCCGACCGTATCGCGCACGACCTCCACCAACGGTTGCATACGCCCATCGAAATATTTGCTATGCAAGCCGGGTCCGGGCATCGCCTGCCCCATCAAGGTGCGCGTCACCGTCGCGTCGATGCCCCACTCCTCGCCACGCGCCAGCGCCGCCGCGTCGAAGGCGATGAAGTCGGAACACTGCTTGCCCGCGATATCGAGGATCTGAATATAGTCGCCGGCCGTAACGCGATACGCCGCAGCCGTTGCGGCCGGTATATGTACATCGAGTTTGGGCGGTGCCAAGGGCGGCGGCGGCTCTACGGCGGCGGCGGTGACGATCAGTTGCAGCATCGTCGGCGGCGCTTGCTCGTGTGGGGACATCGCATGCCCCGGCGCAAGCAACAAAGCGCGCAGGAGAGTGTGGGCCCGGACAATCGCGCGCCGTCCGGAGTGGCCGTCACCCGAGAATAGGCGGTAGGCCTGCGCCGCCTCGAATCCCGCGGCACACGCAGCGGCGACGATCGCGCGCGCGTCCGCATTGCAAAATTCCGCGGCAAAGTTGGGCAGGGAAAGCGCGGGTTCAGCGGTCAGAGCCGCGCTGTCGGCTGTCGCGAACTCGCCCTCGGCGACGAACAATACGGCACCCTGCAAACCTTCGAGATCGACGATCACCGCGTCTTGTCCCGCGGGCACCGTGAAACGAAGCGCGCCGCGGCCAGGTAGGAAATGCGATTGCAAATGAGCCTGCGGCGCCGGGAAGGCAACTGTCACTTAAGAACTCTCCAGAGTCGCGGTCCCTTTAATTACGACTGATCACCCTAGCGCGAAGCCCGGGTGGAAGCCACCGAAATCTCCGCGGCGCGATTCGGACACTGGCGTAGGCGCTCGATGAGCCAACGCCCCGCGGGCCCCGGGGGCTTCGCGGTCAGATAAATAGCCGCCATCGGCAAGATCAAGCCCTCCTCCGGCATATCCTCGATCGCGAGCTTGACGAGACGTCCGTCGTCGAGATCCTGCTGAACTGCATGTAGGGGCATACCACCCCAGCCCAAACCTTTGAGCAGAAACGCGTGCTTGGCAAACAAATCGCTGAGTCGCCAGGTGAGCGGCGACAACACGCCGAATTCGCGCCCCGCGGTTCGGTCGGAGCGATCGGTCAGGACGAGTTGCACGTGTTTGCTGAGCTCTCCCTTCGGGATGACACCCGAATACGCCGCCAGCGGATGATCGCGCGCGGCGACCATGATCATCGCGACGCCGATCAGGCGCTCCACGGTCATCGAATCCGGCACGATCGGTAGAGCGCCCGCGATGCCGAGGCTACAGCGACCATCGATCAGCGGCTGAAAGACCGCTCCAAGCGTTTCAACGTAGAGCCTCAAGGGCGTGCGCGGAAATTCGTCGCGAAATTGACGCGCCGCCTCGGCGATCGCTTCGAACGGAAACAGCACGTCGATGACCGCGGATAGTTCCGACTCGAGGCCGCCAGAGATTCCCTTGGCACGCGCCTTGAGCCGATCGACATTGGCGACGACGCTGCGCGCGTCCGCCAACAGCAGGACGCCGGCCTGCGTCAGCACCGGATAGCGGCCGGAGCGATCGAACAACTGAACGCCGATCTGCGCTTCGAGATTGGCGATCAGCTCGCTGACGGCCGACTGCGCGCGGAGCAGGCGGCGCGCCGCAGCAGAGAAGCTGCCTTCATCGACTGCGGCAATGAAGGCCCGCAGCTGGTCTAGCGACACATTATCCAACATGGGCGCCCCGATGTATCAGGTTAGTCGATGGATCATATCGCGATATAACGGCTATTCATAGGAGGCCGGACCGGGCAGCATGGCGCCCTGATCCCGACTCAAAGCACGAGGAATTGACCGCCATGAAACTACTTCAGATCGACTCCAGCGTTCTCGGGGCACACTCCGCGAGCCGCGCGCTCACGGCGGAAATCGTCGCCAAACAGCTGACCCTGCACCCCGGTCTGCAGATCATCCATCGCGACCTGGCAAGCGACGCCGCTCTGCACTTGTCTTCGGCGCATCTGGCCGCGGCGCAAGGCGCAGCCGTGGAGGACGCCTCGCTCAAGGCCGATTTGGCCAAGGGCGGCAGCTACCTCGAAGAGCTGCTCGCCGCCGACATCATCGTGATCGGTGCGCCCATGTATAACTTCACGATTCCGAGTCAGTTGAAAGCCTGGATCGACCGCGTGCTCGTCGCCGGCAAGACCTTCCAGTACACCGCGGAGGGGCCGGTGGGCTTGCTGACGGACGCGAAGAAGGTGTTCATCGCCTCGACACGCGGCAACGTCTACACGCCTGGCTCGCCTGCGGCGCCCTTCGAGCACCATGAGAGCTACCTGCTCGGTGTCTTGCGCTTCATCGGCTTGACCAACGTCACGATCGTGCGCGCCGAAGGACTTGCGTTCGGACCGGAAGCACGGGAGGCGGCCATGCTCAAGGCGCGCGAAAACATCACGGCCCTGGTCGCGTGAGCGCCCTGCTGCAAGCGGCCGTGGCGCCGCGCGCGATCGTGCTGCGCACGCGCGGCCGTCGCCATGGGCCGATCACGCGGCTCGTGAGTCCATCGGACCTCGGCGAGCTCATCAAGCCGTTCGTGTTCTTGGATCGCATCGATGCACCGGCTGCCGCTGCGCCGGGATTCGGTTGGCATCCGCATTCCGGGATCGCGACGCTCACGGTTCTGCAACAAGGCGCCTCGTCCTACGAGGAAACTACGGGTGCGCGCGGTACGCTGCAAGCCGGCGGCGTCGAATGGATGCGTGCCGGCCGCGGCGTCTGGCACACGGGGTCCGTCGTCGGCACGGAACACGTCAAAGGTTTTCAGTTATGGATCGCGTTACCCGAGGACCTCGAGAACGCCGCGAATCACAGTCGATACCTCGCCGCGGATGAGATCGCAGCAGCGGGACCGGCGCGCGTTATTTTGGGGCGGCACGAGGGGGTTCAGAGCGCGATCCCTGCGCCCGCCGAAATCAACTATCTGGACGTTCAGCTTGCCGCAGGCGAGACCTGGACGTACCAGCCGCCGCGTGGCCACACGGTTGGGTGGCTCGCGGTCTCTGAAGGGAAACTGCACTCGTCTGAGCCGCTCTCGGCCGGCGAGTTGGCGGTGTTCGAGGAATCGAATCAAGCCATCACGATGCGCGCCGACGAGGTGTCGCGCTTCGTGCTGGGATCCGCGGTCAAACACCCGCACGACCTGGTGCTTGGCTACTACTCGGTACACACCTCGCAGGCTGCGCTCGCCGCGGGCGAGGCCGAGATCCGCCGCATCGGCGCGCAGCTGCGGAGCGCCGGCATCATCGCCTAGCCCGGCATTGTCGAGCGCGTCAAGGCAAACTCGGCGGGTGCGGCCGGGACGATCGCGGACCTTTTTTTCGAGCTGCCGGCTTGGCTTAGGCGAGCTCCGCCGGCAACTCCTCCCATTGTCCCTGGCCGCGGTAACGGTGGGAAACGATGCCGCGGTCGGACAAGGCAAATAAATGCACCCAGCGGTTGTCGACAAGTTCACGCACGGCGGCTTGTCGCGCAATGACGGCGCCAATGGCATCCAACGGCGCCTCGATCACCACATTCAGTCGCAAGGGCTCGTGCACGAAGCGTTTGCCGTCGTGGACCGACTGCCAGGGTAATCCGACCTTGAGGTCGCCGGCGTTGCCTTCTAGTACGCCGATGGTGCCCGTCACGTTATGCAGCACCTTGTTGCCGGCGCCAAAAATACGATTGTTGACCGTCGAACCGTAGTACTGCAGGTTGATCCAGCTCGCCACGACCATCGGCGCGGACATGATCAGTTCAAGCACGCTATATCCGTCGTCCTTGCGCCAGTCATAGTCGTGCAGGAATGCCCGTCCGCCGAGATCGATGCCGCGCGTGCGCGTGCGCGGCGCGGCGATGAACGCCGCATTGCCCGCGAGGCCCCATTCCGGACGGACCTGCGACCAATCGCGGCTGCGCGCCAACACGCGCGACTCCGTTTTCGGACCCTCCGGGACGCCGAGCAACACAGCCCGCTCGAGGCGCGCGAGCGAGGACGCGCGCGACAAGCGCCCGCGGACGCGGCGAATCTCCTCGGTGTGCGTCGCCGGGGCATCATCGGCATCGAAGATCTGGATTTCATCGGTGGTCGTATCGTGCAGGCAGCCGAGAAACCAGGTGTCGTCGGGGATCTGGATACCGCGGCTGCGCAGTGCGACGCGAACGGCCTGGTCGTTGAGCACGAGCGCCGCAACCCGCGCATTCGCCTCACCCGTATGACCACCGCAGGCACCGCAATCGAGTCCCGAGGCGTGGGGATTGTTGGCCGTCGTGCTGCCGTGACCGACCAGCATGACGATGCGCGCGAAATCATCGGTGAGCGACATGCCGCGCAGGACCGCTTCGGCCTGCACGACCCGCTGCTCATCGTCGAAACCGGTCTGCCGTCCACCGACGACGCGCGATTCTATGCGCGGTCCGATGCGGCCTTGAACCTCGGTGTCGAGTCCGTCGATGTTCGGATCCTTGACGGGTCGCGTGAGACTCAAACTGTCGCTCAGAATCTTCGAGGCGTACAGCAGACCGGTCGTCTCGACATAGATGAATGAGGACACGGCGGCGAGCTTGAAGGACTTCCAGGCACGGGCCGCACGGCGACGCAATTGCCGCAGGCCGAGAATCTTATTTTCCTGCTCGATCGAGGCGTTCTTGACGGCCTCGCAAACCACGAACTTCGGCGTCAACAACACGGGGCATTGTGCACCGCCGGTCTCGTGACCGATTTGCACGTACTCGATCGGATAGCCGAAGAAGCCGGCGAAGCCGATCGTCTCGGCATCGGTGAACACCGACTCGAACGCACGGCGATAGATCTCGGAGCGCGTGTCGATG
>Ga0116229_10014991_pt1 | contig 10658 bp, 5 predicted proteins | sample S1TSphgellanicum_3_FD_87313 | JGI IMG/M metagenome (GOLD analysis project Ga0116229, IMG submission 87313) | Host-associated microbial communities from peat moss isolated from Minnesota, USA - S1T2_Fc - Sphagnum magellanicum MG | ecosystem: Host-associated > Plants > Peat moss > Unclassified...
GCCGCCGAAGAACCCCTGCAGGATCCGGAACACGATGAGCTGGCCCAAGTTCTCGGAGATGCCGCAGAGAAAGGAGCATATCGTGAACGCGATGATGCAAATCACGAAGTAGCGCTTGCGGCCGAGCAGACGGCCCAGAAACCCCGAGATCGGCAGCACGATGCTGTTCGCGACGAGATACGACGTCAGCGCCCAGGTGGCATCGTCGTAGCTCGCCGAGAGGGCCCCGGCGATGTGCGGCAGCGCGACGTTCACGATCGTCGTGTCGAGCACTTCCATGAACGCCGCGAGCGTCACGACGACCGCGATGAGCCAAGGATTGGCGGCCGGGCGCCAATCGCTGTGCGGATTCGGCGGCGCCGCCGTCGTCGCCGTCACGGAAAATACACCACCGGATCGACCGACAGGCCGATCGGCAGCGGTCGCTTCGGATCGAGACCCTCGTCGATGACGATCTTGACCGGCACGCGCTGCACGATCTTGACGAAGTTGCCGGTCGCGTTCTCGGCGGGGAACGCGGTAAATCTCGAGCCCGTCCCGTACTGAATGCTCTGTACGTGTCCATGCAGCGTGATGGCCGAATAGGCATCGATCGTGATGTCCGCCTTGTCGCCGACGCGCATCCGGCCGAGTTGCGACTCCTTGAAGTTCGCGGTCACCCAGACCTGGGTCGTGACCAGCATGAACGCGGTCTGGTTCGTCGCGAGGTAGCCGCCGAGCTGCGCACTGCGCTGGGTGATGAATCCGTCGGCCGGCGCGACGATCTGCGTGTAACCCACATTGAGGTCCGCCTGCTCGACCTGCGCCTCCGCCTGGCGCACCGCGGCTTCGCGCTCGGCGACGGTCGCGGCCGCCTGGCGGATCTGTTCGGGTACCAGGCGCGCAATGTCGAGCTGCGCCGTTGCACTCTTGACGTTCGCGGCGGAACTGCTTTGCTGGCTCGTGGATTGATCGATGTTTTCCTGGGTCGTGGCGCGCCGGTCGACCTCGTGCTGGCGCCGGTATTGCTCGTTCGCCTGCAACAGCGCCGCTTCGGCGGCCTGTCGCTGCGCCTGCGCGGCGACGAGCTGGGCGGGATACTGGACCTGTGCGATCTCCAAGGCGTTCTGCGCCGACTTCAACTGCGCCTTGGCGAGCGCGAGTTGCGCATCGGCTTGCGCTTTCGCGGCCAGGTAGTCGCGCGGATCGATGCGCACCAGGAGGTCCCCCTTCTTCACGAAACTGTTGTCGTCGACGTACAAGCCGACGACGTAGCCGGACACCTTCGGCACCATCGTGATGACGTTGCCGTCGGTGAACGCATCGTCGGTCGAGATCTGATTTCGATGCAGGAACCAGTAGATCAGCGCCGCGATGGCGGCCACGATCACGATCACGCCGACGATGATGAGCGGCCTCTTGCTGCGCGGTTTGCCCGCGCCGTCGGACTCCTTGCCGCCGCCCTTGGAATCGTTACCCCCCTTCGAATCGTCGCCTCCTTGCGGCTTGCCGTCGCCCGTCGAGGTCGAGCCGGTTTTGGCGTCCGCCTGCGGCGCCGTCGCGCCGCCCTCGGCCGCTACTGGGCCGGAAGTGCCTCCTTCTCCCCCTGAAGTGTCCGAAGCGTCGCCCTCTGCTCCATGCTGCGGACCATCGTCTTCGAACGACATATCGACCTCTCGTATCCTTCCCATAGGGTCCGCGCGGCGCCGGGAAACCGCGTGGCAGCAGATTCCCCGGGGCGTGACGGCCCCCTTTTATACCGCGGGCGACGAATCGACGGCAAGCAACATTTGTGTCGATTGGAATAAAAGTGCCGCACGGAAACGGGTGCGACGGCGGAAAATTGTTCCACTTGGAATACTGGGTCTGCCGATTGGAATGCGACGGAAATGCTGTCTATACTTTCTCTCGATGAAGCGCGCCGGCGGTGGAAAACGGTCTCACAAGCACCGCTATGCAGCGCACAGCTCCTATGCGCGCGGCGCCGAAACCCGCAGCCGACTGATCGATTCGGCGTTCAAGTTGTTCGCCCGGCGCGGCTTCGATGGCGCCTCGACGCGCGAGATCGCGGCCGCAGCCGGTACGAACGCGCCGGCGCTGCAGTATTACTTCGACAACAAGCTCGGGCTTTACGAGGCTTGCGGCGAACAGGTCGGAGCCGGGGTCTGGGCGATGGTCCAGGGCAGCGTGACGCGCGCCGAGCAGTTGCTGGCCGCGGGTGCCGACGACGGCGCGCTGATCGAAGCCGTGTGCGACATTCAGTCGACGATGGCCGAGTTCCTGAGCGGCTTGTCGAGCGACTGGCTCCTCTGGGTCGCGAGGGACCAGGCGGATTTGGGCGCGAGACCCGCCGGCCGACCCGGGTATCCACACACCGAGCGGATGGTGCGCGTATACGCCGCGATCATCGCGCGCCTGCGCCGCATCGCCGCCAGCGATTCAGAATGCACGGTGCGCGCCATGTGCCTGAACGGTCAGCTGCTGTTTTTCTTCTTCATGCGGCGCCGGGCGCTCGCCGCGCTGGGCTGGAAGCGCATCGCCCCGGACAAGCTCGAGCTGATCAAGGACGTCGCCCGCACGCACACGTTGACGGTGCTCGAGTCGCTGTGCGGCAAGCGACGCGCAGCGACACGGCGGCCCGCGATCCCACGGCGGCCCGCCGTCCCCGCGACCGCGGCGCCGCCGCGGCGTAGGACGGTGCGCAGCGCGCGCGCCGGCCGGTGATGCCCGCCCCGCTGCTGATCGTCCTGCCGGGACTCGACGGCACGGGCAGGCGGCTGACCGACTTCCGTGCGGCGCTCGCCGCCGCGGTCGGCGCGGACGAGTCGCTGGCAACGCGCATCATCACGTATCCACCGGATCTGCCCTTGGGCTATCGGGACCTCGAAATCCGGGTTCGTTCCGAACTGCCGGGCGACCGCCCGTTCGTGCTGCTCGCGGAATCTTTCTCAGGTCCGATCGCGATCCGCATCGGCGCCGATCCACCGCCGGGGTTGCGCGGGATCGTCCTGTGCGCATCATTCGCCCAAAACCCCTTTCCACGACTCCGCTGGTGCTGGCCGCTCACGCCGCTGTTGCCGATGAAGTCCCTGCCGCGCTGGCTGCGAGCGAGATTCGCGTGGGGAAGCGGGCACTCGGCGACCGCCCCGGCCGCCGCGGAGCGAGCCTCGGCCGGCGTCGCGCGGCGGGTCCTCGCGCATAGGATCGCGGCGCTGCTGCGCGTCGATGCCACGGCGGCGCTCGCATGCGTGCGGGTGCCCCTGTTGATCCTGCAGGCGAGTCGCGATCGCATCGTGCCGGCTGCCGCGACCGCCGCGATTCTCGCAGCCGCACCCGGCGCCGAGAGACTCGTGATCGACGGCCCGCACCTGCTGCTGCAGACGCGCCCCACCGACAGCGCCGCCGCGATCCGCGGCTTCGTGCAACGATTGCAGGGTTGGCCTAGGCGCATTCCTACACGCCATGCCGCCGCGGCCCCCTGGCAGGGCGGTAAGGTCACTCCCTAGGATGGGGGTAGCAGCCCCGGGAGCGAAGCGACAGCGACGTGTGGACGGATCAGGATATTTACTTGTTTCGCGAGGGCACGCACGAACGGCTGTACACGCTGCTCGGATGCCAGCTCGCGGCGGACGGCCGCGGCGCGCACTTCGGCGTCTGGGCCCCCAACGCCGAATCGGTGTCGGTGATCGGCGAGTTCAACGCGTGGAACCCGGATGCGAGTCCGCTCGCCGTCCGTGCGGACGGCAGCGGCGTCTGGGAGGGCGAGGTCGCGGGCGCGCTGCACGGGCAGGCCTATAAATACCGCATTCGTTCGCACATCGACGGCTATGTCGTCGACAAAGCCGATCCCTTGAGCCTCCATGGCGAGTTGCCACCGGCGACCGCGTCGCGCATCTGGTCGCTGCAATACGACTGGAGCGACGCCGAGTGGCTGGCATCGCGCGCCGCCCGCAACCGGCTCGACGCGCCGATCTCGATCTACGAAGTGCACTTAGGGTCGTGGCGGCGCAAGGATGGCCGGTTCTTGTCCTACCGCGAGCTCGCTCACGCGCTGTGCGAGTACGTGACCGAGCTCGGGTTCACGCACGTCGAGCTGATGCCGATCACCGAACACCCCTTCTACGGCTCCTGGGGCTATCAGACCACCGGCTACTTTGCGCCCACCGCCCGCTACGGCACGCCCCAAGATTTCATGTATTTCGTCGACCAGCTGCATCTGCACGGCATCGGCGTGATCCTCGACTGGGTGCCGTCGCATTTCCCGACGGATGAAGCGGGTCTCGTTTACTTCGACGGTACTCACTTGTACGAGCACGCCGATCCGCGCCAGGGCTTTCACCCGGAGTGGAATTCCGCGATCTTCAACTACGGCCGCAACGAGGTGCGAAGCTTCCTGCTCTCCTCGGCACTGTTCTGGCTCGACCGCTACCACATCGACGGCTTGCGCGTGGACGGCGTCGCCTCGATGCTGTATCTCGACTATGCACGGCAGCCCGGACAGTGGATCCCGAATCGCCATGGCGGACGCGAAAATCTCGAGGCGATCGAGTTTCTGCGGACCTTGAATGCCGCCGCCTATCGCACGCACCCCGACTGCATGACCATTGCCGAGGAATCCACCGCCTGGCCGCGGGTGTCGCGGCCGATCGAGATGGGCGGTCTCGGCTTCGGCATGAAGTGGAACATGGGGTGGATGCACGACACCTTGAGCTATTTCCAGCAACCACCGATCTATCGCAAGTTCCATCACGGCCAACTCACGTTCTCGCTGATCTATGCATTCAACGAGAATTTCGTGCTGCCGCTCTCGCACGACGAGGTGGTCTACGGCAAGGGATCGCTGATCGGCAAGATGCCGGGCGACGACTGGCAACAGTTCGCGAACCTGCGGTTGCTGTTCGGCTATCTGTGGACCCATCCGGGCAAGAAGCTCTTGTTCATGGGCGGCGAATTCGGTCAGCGGCGCGAATGGACCCACGAGGGAGAACTCGAGTGGTGGGTGGCGGCAAGGCCCGAACATGCCGGCGTGCAGCGCTTTATCCGTGATCTGAATCGCTGCTATCGAGCCGAGCGGTCCCTGCATTGCCTGGATTTTTCCCCCGATGGCTTCGAATGGATCGACGCCGACGACGCCGAGCAGAGCATCATCCTGTTTCTGCGCAAGTCGCCGGGCGCCGACGCCCCGCTGCTCGTCGTGTGCAATTTCACGCCCGTGCCGCGCGAGAATTTCCTGGTCGGTGTGGCACAGCCGGGCTACTGGCGCGAGATCTTGAACAGCGATTCGCGCGACTACGGCGGCGCCGGCTGGGGCAACCTGGGCGGCATCCAGTCCGGCCCCGTCGGCGCGCACGGACGGACCGAATCGTTGACCCTGACCGTGCCGCCGCTCGCGATGGTCGTGCTGCGCCGGGAGGATCATGCCTGATCACGGCGCAGCGCACGAAGCCGCCGACCATCTGATCGACGCGCGTGTCGTGGGCGACGGTCGCGTGCGCGCGGTCATCGATGCGATCGCACCGAGCGTCGACGGCGGGCGCTTTGCGGCGAAACGCATCGTCGCAGAACCGGTCGAGGTCGAGGCGCGTTGTTTCACCGACGGTCACGACGCGTTGCGCGTCGTGCTGCAATGGGGCCGGGCCGCGGGCGCCGAGATCGAATTCGCCGAGGTCGAGATGATCGCGGAACCGAACGACGTCTGGCGCGCGCGCTTCACGCCGCCGGATCCCGGTTCGTACCGCTTCACGATCGTCGCCTGGGTGGATCGGCTCGAGACCTGGCGCCGCGAGTGGGTTCGCCGCGAGGACCCCGACGACCTCTGCATGGCGGCGAGGATCGGCGCCGAGTGGGCGCGCGCCGCGGCCGGCCGGGCAACGGAGGCAGACGCCGAGCTGCTCTCCGACTGGGCCGACCGGCTCGAGGCCGACGCGGCCGCGACCGCCGCTAGTGTCGCCGCCACCCGCGCCACTCGCGGCAGCGGCGCCACCGACGCCACCGACGCCGCGACGGCGCTCGCGAACTTGCGGCGCACCGGAGCGGATGCCGGCATGCTCGATCGGGCCCGACGCTATGCGGATCGACGTTTCGCGACGCGCGAGTCCCGCTGCCTGCGCGTCGACCCGCGTCGCGCCGCCTTCAGCAGCTGGTATGAGCTCTTTCCACGCTCGGCGGCGGCGCAACCCGGCCGGCACGGCAGCTTTCGCGACGTGGCCCTGCGCCTGCCGTATGTGGCCGAGATGGGCTTCGACGTGCTGTATCTCCCCCCCATTCATCCGATCGGGCGCATCAACCGCAAGGGGCCGAACAACGCGCTGACGGCGGCGCCCGACGACGTCGGCAGCCCCTGGGCCATCGGCGCCGCGGAGGGAGGACACAAGGACATCCTGCCGGCCTTGGGCACGCTCGAGGAGTTCCGGGACCTGGTGCAGGCGGCGCGCCGGCTCGGCATCGACATCGCCCTCGACATCGCGTTTCAAACCGCGCCGGATCACCCTTACGCGGCTCTGCACCCCGCGTGGTTCAGACATCGGCCGGACGGCAGCGTGCAATATGCCGAGAACCCGCCCAAACGCTATCAGGACATCTACCCCTTCGACTTCGAAACCGACGATTGGCGGGCTCTGTGGCTGGAACTCAAGAGCATCGTCGACTTCTGGATCGCGCAGGGGGTGTGGATCTTCCGAGTCGACAATCCGCACACGAAACCGTTCGCGTTCTGGGAATGGCTGATCGACGCGGTGCAGCGCGCACACCCCGAGGTGTTGTTCCTCGCCGAGGCCTTCACGCGTCCGGCCCCGATGCGGCGCCTCGCGAAGCTCGGGTTTTCCCAGTCCTATACCTATTTCACCTGGCGCACCACGAAGGCGGAGCTCACCGCCTACTTCACGGAACTCTGCCAGGGTGAGCAGCGCGAGTATTTCCGGCCGAATCTCTGGCCCAACACGCCCGACATTCTGCACGAGCTGTTGCAGTCGAACTTGCGCCCCGTGTACGTCGCGCGGCTGGTGCTCGCGGCCACGCTGTCGGCCAACTACGGCATCTATGGACCCGCCTTTGAACTCATGGAGAGCGCGCCCCGCGAACCCGGCAGCGAGGAATATCGCGACTCCGAAAAGTATCAGCTGCGGCACTGGGACCTCGAGCGCCCGGAAAGCCTGCGTTCCCTGATCACCCGCCTGAACCACATCCGGCGCGACAACCCGGCGCTGCAGTCGGACGGGAGCCTGCGCTTCTGCCGCATCGACAACGACCAGCTCATCGCCTACCTTAAGTCCGATGTGGACACGGGAAACGTGGTACTGACGATCGTGAACTTGGACCCGCACAACACCCAGTCCGGTTGGCTCGAGCTCGGGGACGCAGCTCCGGGCCTGGCCGCCGCCGAGCCGTTCCAGGCGCACGATCTGCTCAGCGACCAGCGCTTCCGCTGGCAGGGGCCGCGGCATTTCGTGCAGCTCGATCCGACCCGTGCGGCCGCGCAGGTGATGCGGCTGCGGCGCCACCTGCGCAGCGAGCGCGACTTCGATTATTTTCTGTAGAGTCGGGATCCTGCGGGTCCGCGCATGAACGACACCACAGCCCCCGGGATCGAGGCGACGCCGCACACGGGCCTGTCCGGCGACGATCCCCTCTGGTACAAGGACGCGGTCATCTATCAGCTGAACGTCAAGGCGTTCTTCGACTCGAATGACGACGGTATCGGCGACTTCAAGGGTCTGACCTCGAAGCTCGGTTACATCCGCGATCTCGGCGTCAATACGATCTGGTTGATGCCGTTCTACCCGTCGCCGCTCAAGGACGATGGCTACGACATTGCCGACTACACCGACGTGCATCCGCAATACGGCACGCTCGAGGACTTTCGCACGATGCTCGAGGAGGCGCATCGGCTCGGCCTCAAGATCGCGACCGAGCTGATCGTGAATCACACCTCGGACCAGCACCCCTGGTTCGTCGCGGCCCGGCACGCGCCGCCGGGATCGCCCGAACGCGATTTTTACGTCTGGAGCGACACGGACCAGAAGTACAGCGGCACCCGGATCATCTTCACCGATACGGAGACGTCCAACTGGACCTGGGATCCCGTGGCCAAGGCGTATTACTGGCACCGCTTCTTCAGTCATCAGCCGGACTTGAACTTCGACAATCCGCGCGTTCTCGACGCGGTCCTCGAGGTCATGCGCTTTTGGCTGGACATGGGAGTCGACGGTTTCCGGCTCGACGCGATTCCGTATCTCGTCGAGCGCGACGGCACGAACAACGAGAACCTCCCGGAGACGCATGCCGTGATCCGGCGGCTGCGGGCGGCGATCGATGCCCGCTACCCGAACCGTTTTCTGTTGGCCGAAGCCAATCAATGGCCAGAGGACGTGCGCGAGTATTTCGGCGACGGCGACGAATGTCACATGGCGTATCACTTTCCGCTGATGCCGCGCATCTACATGGCGATCGCTCAGGAGGACCGCTACCCGATCGTCGAGATCATGCAGCAGACACCAGACATTCCCGACACCTGCCAGTGGGCGATTTTCCTGCGCAACCACGACGAGCTGACGCTCGAGATGGTGACCAGCAAGGAACGCGATTACATGTATTCGACCTATGCCGCCGACCTGCAGGCCCGCATCAACCTGGGCATCCGCCGTCGCCTCGCGCCGCTCATGGAAAACGACCTCGACCGGATCAAGCTCATGAACAGCCTGCTGCTGTCCATGCCGGGCTCGCCGATCCTCTATTACGGCGACGAGATCGGCATGGGGGACAACGTCTTCATCGGCGACCGCAACGGCGTGCGCACGCCGATGCAATGGAGTCCCGACCGCAACGCCGGCTTCTCGCGCGCCGACCCGCAGCGGCTCTATCTGCCGCCGATCATGGATGCGGTTTACGGCTACGAGTCGACCAACGTCGAGGCACAGCTGCGCGATCCGAGCTCGCTGCTGAGCTGGACCAAGCGCATGCTGGCGGTGCGCAAGACGAGCCGGGCATTCGGCCGCGGCACCCGCACCTTTTTGAAGCCCGGCAACCGCAAGATCCTCGCCTACTTGCGCGAGTTCGGCACCGATACCCTGTTGTGCGTCGCGAACTTATCGCGCTCCGCACAGCCGGTCGAGTTGAACCTCGCCGCCTTCAAGGGCCGCGTGCCGGTCGAGATGATGGGCAAGACCGCCTTTCCGCCGATCGGCGAGTTGCCCTACCTGCTGACCATCTCGGCCTACGGCTTCTACTGGTTTAATCTCGCGACCGACGCCGAGGTCCCCGCGTGGCACGAACCGATCAAGTCCATCGACGAACGGCCCGTGCTCGTGCTGTTCGACGGCTGGACCGGGCTGTTTCGCGACCGCGTCGTGCCCTGGCGGATCAGCCTGCAGGAGAAAACCCGCCAGCAATTCGAAACCGACACCCTGCCCCGCTACATCGAGACGCAGCGCTGGTACCAGGCCAAGCCGAAGAGCATCGCCCGGGCGCGCATCGTCGATTACACCGTTTGGGACGCAGAGAAACACAGCTGGCTCATGGCGCTGCTCGATCTCGGCGATGACGGGCAGGACGGGTCGATGTATTTTCTCCCGTTGGCGCTCGCCTGGGAGGAGCGCGACGATGAGCGGCTGCGCAGCCTGGGCGCGGCGGCGGTCGCGAAGGTCCGCCAGCAGGCCAATGTCGGCCTGATGGGCGACGCGTTCGCCGATCCACAGTACTGCCGGGCGCTGGTCGCCGCGATCGGCGCCCGGCGCGATCTCGCCACGGTCCATGGCCGGCTCTCGTTCCGGCCGACCACGGCCTTCGCTGCGCTCGCGGGCGGCGAGCTCGCCAGCTTGGCGGTCGAGCGGCCGCAGGGATCGCGCGCTACCACGATCGTGACGCTGGGCGAACGGCTGATCTTGAAGTCGGTTCGCCACCTGCGCGGCGGCGGCAATCCGGAACTGGAAATCGCGCGGTATTTGACCGAGGTCGTGCGATTTCCGAACTGTGCGCCGCTCGCCGGTCATCTCGACTACACCGCGTCGGGCGGCGAACCACAGCTACTGGTATTGCTGCAGCAGTTCGTCGCGAACCAGGGCGACGGCTGGACCTACTCGCTCGACTACCTGCGCCGCCACCTCGAACAGCACCGCACCGCGCCGCTCTCCGATGCGCTGCCCGTGAACGTGCATGAAGCGTACCTCACTCTGATCCGAGTGCTCGCGACGCGCACCGCGGAACTGCATCGGGCCCTGGCGCAACCGTCGAATGACCCCGCCTTCGCGCCCGAACCCCTGAGCCGGGACGATCTGGCCGACTGCCGGCAACACACCCTCGAAACGGCCGCCCAGGCCTTGGACCTGCTGCAAAGCGGTCTCGAGGGCCTGCCGCCCGAGGCGCAGGAACCGGCTCGAGCCGTCTTGCGGCTGCGCACGCCGCTGCTGGCCCGCATCGATGCCGCCGCGGCCGGCCCGCCCATGGGGCCCAAGATCCGCATCCACGGCGACTACCATCTGGGCCGCGTGCTGATCACCCGCAACGATTTCGTCATCGTGGATTTCGAGGGAGAGTCGGACGAGAGCGCGGCACAGCGGCGCCGAAAGCACTCGCCCCTGCGCGACGTGGCGGCCATGTTGCGATCTTTCAATTATGTGCGCCACAGCGCACTGCGCGGGGTCACCCATGACGACGTCGAGATGAAAAAGCTCGCGCCGCTCGCC
>Ga0116229_10014992_pt1 | contig 10657 bp, 10 predicted proteins | sample S1TSphgellanicum_3_FD_87313 | JGI IMG/M metagenome (GOLD analysis project Ga0116229, IMG submission 87313) | Host-associated microbial communities from peat moss isolated from Minnesota, USA - S1T2_Fc - Sphagnum magellanicum MG | ecosystem: Host-associated > Plants > Peat moss > Unclassified...
GTTGAGCCCGGTGCAGCTGCTAGACGGCATTGCGCCGCTGGCGTCGCGCTATGACGGGTTCATCCTGGATGTCTGGGGCGTGCTGCATAATGGCGAGGCGCCCTATCCCGGCGTGATCGATGCGCTGGAGCATCTCAACGCGGCCGGCAAGCGGATCACGTTGCTTTCGAACGCGCCGATGCGGGCCGCGGTGGTGGCGGAGCGCGTGCAGCGCATCGGCGTGCCGATGGCACTCTTCCAAAATGTCATGAGTTCCGGCGAGGAGGTCTGGCGTTCGCTTCATGACCGGCCGGACGATTTCTATCGATCGCTCGGCCCGAATTGCCTCTGGCTCGGTCCAGACCGCCATTCCGGGATGGTGGATGGGCTTGATCTCACCCTCGTCGAGACGGCGGACGAAGCGGATTTCATTTTGAATACCGGGCCGGACGAGCTCGACGATGCCTGCACGGATCTGCTGCCGCTGCTCACCGACGCGGCGCGACGCCGTGTGCCGATGGTCTGCGCGAATCCTGATTTTCACGTCATGCAAGGTGACACGCTGATCGTCTGCGCTGGTCAGGTCGCCAAGATCTATGAGGGGCTGGGCGGCATCGTCCGCTGGCACGGCAAGCCGTTTTCCTCGGTCTACCATGCCTGTCTTAACCTGCTTGGCGTGGAAGACCGGTCGCGGATTCTGGCGATTGGCGATTCGCTGCGCACCGATATTGCCGGCGCAAATGGGATGGACATCGACTCGTTGCTGCTTGCCGATGGCATCCATGCCGCGGAACTTGGGCCGACTCTCGATCCGGCCCGGATCGACGATCTGATCGGCGACGGCCCGACCCCGACCTATGTCGGCTATCAGCTCGTCTGGTAAGGTAAAGCGACGAGTTGACCTGCCGATCCGCCTCGACCATGACACAATTCGGTTGTAATAAACGGGTTATGCGGAGCAGGGCGACATCCGGTGGGGATGATCGGCGCGCTTGCCGAATCGGATGTTGAGCCAGACAGTATGAATCGCGGTGTATTTTTAGGAATTGCGCTTTTGTTGGCCGTTGGGTCGCAAGCATGGGCCGACACGGTACCGACGCAACCCGACATATCATCCAGCTCGGAGCGGATTTTCGCCAATGCACGGCCGCGGCTGTTGCAAGTGCGCACCCTCCTGAAGTCTGCCGATCAGCAATCCTCGCTGGGCTCGGCCTTTCTGGTTGCCGCAGACGGGTTGGCGATCACCAATTATCATGTCGTCTCGCAATACGCGCTGGAGCCCGACACATATCGGATGGAGTATCTCGGCGCCGATGGCAGCCATGGCGGCCTGCAATTGTTGGCCGTCGATGTTGCGGACGATCTGGCGGTGGTGCGGCTCGATCATCAAACCCCGGATTTCTTCAGCTTCGATGCGACGGCGCTGGCCGACCAACTGCCCCGCGGCGAGAAATTCTATGCGCTGGGCAACCCGCTCGATCTGGGATTCACCATCGTCGACGGCACCTATAACGGCCAGGTCCAGCGCTCCTACCAGCCGCGGATCCACTTCACGGGCGCGCTCAATCCGGGGATGAGCGGCGGTCCCGCCCTGACCGAGGCGGGCGAGGTCGTTGGCGTCAATGTGTCACGGCAGATCGGCAGCGAGTTGGTCAGCTTTCTGGTGCCCGCCCGCTTCGCGGCCGCTTTGCTAACCAAGGCGCAGGCCCTGAAAGAAACGCCCGCGCCGACAAGTTTTCGCGCTGAAATCGGGCGGCAGCTCGTCGCGTGGCAGGATGGCCTCTACCAAGCCGTGATCGCGGCCGGGTTCAAACCGGTCGAAACCGGCCCCTATGCCGCACCGGAGAGCGCTGCACCGTGGTTCACCTGCTGGGCGCGGACCAATCGCGAGGCAGTGCCGAAACCGCTCGCCGATGATGATATGACGCAGTGCGCGACAAACTCGGCACTCTTCGTGGCCAATGACCTGACGCTGGGCTCGATCTATCTGCTGCACAGCCACATTAGTAGTACTGAACTCAATCCGTTCCGGTTCGCTGCTTTTGTCGGCCAGAATTCAGTACCGGTTATCGGCGGCAATTATTCGCGGAAATCCTATACACGCCAGCAATGTCGCGAGGATTTTATCGAAGCCGATCCGCTTGGCACACATCCGCCGCTTCGAGCGGTCTGGTGCAGCCGCGCCTATCGCGAGTTTGACGGGCTGTATGATGTGTCGCTGCAGCTCATGACTGAAGATCGTTCGACCGAAACGCTCGTCGCGCACCTTTTTCTGCAAGGCGTTTCCTACGACAATGCCGAAAGCCTCGGCAAACTCTTCATCGGTGCGCTGACATGGCGGAAGTAATCTGGGTCGAGGTGCAAGCCCGGCCGAACGAGCCGCCGGTCCGTCACCGTCTGACGCAAACCGAGATCCGGGTCGGCCGTGCTTACGATAATGACATCGTACTCGATGATCCGCATGTGGCACCGGCGCATCTCCGACTCTTTCGCGACGAGACCGGGGCCTTGCGGGTCGAAGATCTCGGCAGCCGGAACGGACTTTATCTCGATCGCAGCAAGACCCGGATCACCGGCACCGCGCTCAATGGCACCGAGACGCTGCGGATCGGCCGGACGCGGCTCGTGATCCGAACCGCTGATCATCCTGTCCCGCCGGAGTTGCCGATCGTCCGGGAGCGCCGAGTCTGGCCGCTCGCAATCCTCTTCCTGGTGCTGATCCTCGGGCTTGAGATGGTCTCTGGATGGTTGAACGATCCCAGCATCGCCAATCCCGGACGCTATCTGAACGGGCTGTTGCCCTACCTTGCCTTCACCGCCATTTGGACCGGCATATGGTCGCTGATCTCGCGGGTGTTCTCTGGCGCCGCACGGATCGAGCGACACGCGGTGATCGCGTTCGGGGCGCTTTTCGTCTTCTCAGTGATCGACGAGCTGGGCGATATCAGCGCCTTCGCCTTCTCCGCGCCGTTGCTCGCCACCGTTGACGACTGGTCGGAATGGATTCTGATCGCCATCGCCCTTTATCTCAATCTGCGCGTCATCGGCCCCGGCCGAGTAGCCCTGAAACTATCCGGTTCGATAGCAGTCGTCGTGGTGGCCGTGATCTATCGATTGATCATGCTGACCGACAGTCAACGGGTCATCCCACCCAGCTTCGTCCACCGCCTGCTCCCACCCAGCTTCCGCGCCACGCCCCTCAAGACCGAAGACGCCTTCCTCGCCGAAACGCGTAGCATCAAGGAAACGCTTGATAAGGCGCGGAGCCAGGAGCCGAAATAGCGGCAGGTGTATTTCAGTGATCGGCCCGGTGCAGGATCTGGTCCGCAAGCCCCGTCTCATAGGCGAGCCCCGCCTCGGTCACTACCGCGCTTGCCGGAAAATTGCCGCGGATCAGGCCCTTGCGCTCCAGCGCGGTCCAGGCGGCTTGATTGGCAAGCCCGGTCGCATCGCGGGTCATCACCACCGCATTGCCCAGATGGAAATGATCGCCATGCGGATGCGGGAACCCCGCGATTTCGGTCCCGCCCTCAGCAGCCGGCGCCGAATGGTTTGGCTGCCGGGCCAGATGCTGCATCAGCGTCAGGGTCTTGAGCTGCAGCGGGTTCAGATTGAGCGGATTCTTCTTCGCCATAGCTACTCTGCCGCCTCGGTCACCAGCGACAGCGCATGCAGCCCCGTCGAAAGCTCGTCCTGCAAGATCGCATAAACCAGCCGCTGCCGCTCGACCCGCGATTTGCCGGCGAAGGCGGCGCTCACGATCTCCACCCGGAAATGCGTCTCCCCCGCCGGATGCGCCCCGGCATGGCCGTGATGCTGGGCAGATTCGTCGATGATGGTAAGACGCTGCGGCGCCAACGCGGCCCGCAGCTTGGTGTCGATGGTCTGCGCTCTGGTCATGATGGGATGTGATGGCGAAGCGGAGGGGGTGGTGTCAAGGTTGGCGATGATTGGCCGCTTGGCGGCAGATCTTGCAGCATCGCAGATCAAGCGTAACCACCGTCCCCCAGATCCTCAAGGTGGGAGAGGACGGCATCGGCATGACCGGCCTCGACCAGTTCCTGCGCCGTCCGACCGCCATAGGCGGCAATGGGCTGATGCTGAAACCAGATGATCGCTTTGTCAGAGCCACCCGCCAGTTCCTCGACCGCCGAAAGGATTTCAATCACCGGCGCCATGCCCTTTCTATCTTACCCCATTGGAGTGCATCACCGCATCGTTCGAGACGGTGCGGCATACACAGTCTATCACTTGAGTTCATGGTTGAAGTCCATCGCTTCGGGCGATGGCCGTGAAGTCTTAAGGGCGGCAAGGTCAGCCTCGGTGAAGTCCTCAAGACCGAGGACCTAGCGGTCGCGCCGTTTGAGGCGTAGATATTCCTCGGCCGAAATCAGCACGTTGCTGCCGCGGTCGTTGTAGGTGACGGCGACGGGCCGCGACAAAGCTATATCGCTGATAGCGATCGATGTTGCGTTGGAATTCGACTTCGGAGATTTTGAGCATGTCCATCGCATCACCTCGTAAACTTCGCATAACGTGGAGGATTTGCACCAAATGAAGAATAAAGACGTAGTTTTAGAATTCACAACTGATCCTAAATCAATTTAGGCTCAGTCGCGTACTGCTCGATAATAAGAGAGGTCTTAATGGCAATAGGCGATTTGCCACCCAAACGGCTCTACAAGTATCGCGGATTCAACGATTACGTTATCAACATGTTGGTCGCCGACAAGATATATTTTGCAGACCCCAGCCGCTTTAACGACCCGCTCGATACGAAGCCTACGATCGAAACAGACCTCAATGTATCAGAACTAGAATCGGTTTTGGTAAAGTTGCATGAAAAACGACTAGACACCAGTATGTCAGCGGCAGCGAAAAGCGTCAAGTTTCGTGGCCCCAAAACAGATGAGCACATCAAAAAACAGATCAAACAACAGACAAAAGCACTTTTAGATAAAATCAGGTATGAAAGTACCGACCCAGCATTGACGATGAGCGATCCGTTGAGTTTTTTGCTTGGAAAGAACATCGAAAAAGAACTCCTACTTCGTTACAATAAAGGAATTTTCTCGCTTGCAGAGCGCGGAAATTGCCCATTGATGTGGAGCCACTACGGAGATGAACACCGCGGCCTTTGTATCGGCTATTCAGTACCTGGCGGATATGAAATCGATGTACAAAAAGTCCAGTATGGTGGCAGTCGAATGATTAAAGCAAGCTTAGTTGCCAGCATGCTTAGTAACGTCTCTGGTGCGCGCCAGAAGGTAGATAACACAGCCCTCCGGACAAAGGCACCGGCCTGGAAATACGAGAGAGAATGGCGTCTCCTCGGCGACAGAGGAGAACAGGATTCTTCACTAGAATTGAAGGAGGTGGTCTTCGGCATGCGTTGCCCTGAGACTGTCAGATATATAGTTGTCAAGGCTCTTGAGACACGCAGTCACCCCATCGAATTTTTTGAGATCACAGCGGCCCCCGAGGAATTCCACCTTTCCAAGCGTCGACTTAATAGAGAGGAGCTTTTAAATTCCTTCCCAAGATGCCTCCCTGCGATTGTCGAGAGCTTCGACGCCTATCCAGATCCACCATAGATTTTAATCTGTATCATTGAGCCGCCCCAAGCGTGAACTCAAAGGTTTGAGCATGACCACATTCGATTATAGCCACCTATCGCCGCGCGAACGTCTCGACCTTATCGGTGAAATTTGGGACAGTATCGATGCCGACCATATACCGCTGACGTCCGATCAGGCTGCTGAGCTTGACCGTCGTTATTCTACGCTGGATGAGGACATTAAGCAGGGCCGGGACGCCCTTGCCATCTACAACGATCTCGCAGCCCGTTATCGCTGCCCCGAACAGTCAGACACGACATGGCCGAGGCGCAGGAATGGTATGAAATCCAAACCTCCAGAACGAGGCGGCGCTCTCTAACTGATTTGCGCACCGATAGCCGCTTCAGAGCCCCAATTCTCAACCCCATCCCCGCATACACACCCTCCCCCAGTTCGGCTTGAATTGCCCCCGCCGCGCTTCCATACTCCGCCCCATGTCTCGATCGCGCGCAGACCGGTTTGACGATTGGCGCCCTGCGCAGCCGCAGGTGCGGGCGTGCGATCATGCGGACTGTGCCGCCGAGGGTCAGTTTCGGGCGCCGCGGTCGCGGGACCATATTGGGACCGCGGATAATTATTACTGGTTCTGCCTGGAGCATGTCCGGGCCTATAACGCCGCCTGGAACTATTATCAGGGCATGAGCGAGCCCGAGATTGAGCGGGAATTGCGGCAGGATTCGGTGTGGCAGCGCCCGACCTGGCCGCTGGGCTGGCGGGTTGCCGGGAATCGCTGGCGCGATCCGCTCAATCTCTTTCGAGAGGATGGGACGCCGCCGGGCGGTGGCGAAGCCGAGACGCGGCGGCGGCCGATGTCTGAGGAGGAAAAGGCGCTGATCGTGTTCGATCTGGAGCCGCCCTTCGATATCAAAACCTTGAAGACCCGCTATAAATTGCTGGTGAAGCTGCATCACCCCGACGCCAATGGCGGCGACAAGGATGCGGAGGAGCGGTTAAAGATAATAACCCACGCCTACGCCTTGTTGAAGACGCGCTATTTTTCTTAAGCTAGAACCCTACTGATCGACACCAAGGAAGCCGCTTTCGATGCCATCTGTTGAGACCACGACCCCCGACATCACCGTTTCGGTGCGCCAGACTTTCGGCATCGATAATGACATGCAAGTCCCCGCTTTTTCGATCCCGACCGAGCATGTGCCGGAAGCGGACGATGCCTATCGCTTTGATCACGACACCACCCTCGCCATCCTAGCCGGGTTCGCCCATAATCGCCGCGTCATGGTCCAGGGCTATCACGGCACCGGCAAATCGACCCATATCGAACAGGTCGCGGCACGGCTGAACTGGCCCTGCGTGCGGATCAATCTCGATTCCCATATCAGCCGGATCGATCTCATCGGCAAGGATGCAATCGTGCTGCGTGACGGGGTGCAGATCACCGAATATCGCGAAGGCATCCTGCCCTGGGCGCTGCAAACGCCGACTGCTCTGGTGTTCGACGAATATGATGCCGGGCGGCCGGACGTGATGTTCGTGATTCAGCGCGTGTTGGAGGTCGAGGGCAAGCTGACGCTGCTCGATCAGAACAAGGTGATCCGCCCGCACCCGTCATTCCGCCTGTTCGCGACCGCCAATACGGTCGGGCTCGGCGACACGACCGGACTCTATCACGGCACGCAGCAGATCAATCAGGGCCAGATGGATCGCTGGAACATCGTCGCCACGCTGAACTATCTGCCGCATGCCGAGGAAACCGCGATCGTGCTGGCCAAGGTGCCGGGCTATGAGAGCGATGAGGGGCGCAAGACCATCGCGGCGATGGTGTCGCTCGCCGACATGTCGCGCAGCGGCTTCATCAATGGCGATATCTCAACCGTCATGTCGCCCCGCACCGTGATCACCTGGGCCGAGAATGCGCGGATCTTCGGCGGCGATATCGCCTTTGCATTCCGGGTCACGTTCCTCAATAAATGCGACGAGATCGAACGGGCGACCGTCGCCGAATATTATCAGCGTTGCTTCGGCACCGAGCTTAAGGAAACCGGTGTCCGCAGCAACCGCGCGTAACGAGGCGTGACATGGCCGATGCCGAAAGCCCGGTCGAACGGTTCAAGCGCTCGACCACCGCGACGCTCCGCGCCATCGCGTTTCGCGACGACCTAACCGTCAGCTACGCCAGCGAGCCGCCGGGGATCAGCGGCACGCGGGCGCGCCTGCCGCTGCCGCCGCGTGATCTGCCGCCTGAAGTGGCGGCGCAGGTGCGGGGTGCCGCGGATTCGATCGCGCTCCGGCTGCGCCATCATGATGCGGCGATCCACGGCCGCCGCGCGCCGCTGGGCGAGCAGGCCCGTGCCGTGTTCGAAGCAGTCGAGCAGGCGCGCGTCGAGGCGATCGGCGCGCAGGCGATGGTCGGCGTCGCGGAAAATCTGGGCGCTCATCTTCAGGAACGCTATCGAAGGCAGAGTCTCGACAAGGCCGGCGAGAAGAACGAGCAGAGCCTGCCCGAGATCTTGCGGCTGCTGGCGCGCGAGGCGATGACCGGCGCAGCGCCGCCGGCCTCGGCCAAGCGCGCGGTCGATGAGTGGCGCCGCACCTTAGAACCGAAACTCGCCAGCGATCTCATCTCGATGGCGGGCGTGATGCACGACCAGGAAAGCTATGCCCGCGCCGCGCGCCAAATGATCAAGGATCTCGATCTTGATCTCGGCGAGACGGAATCCCAGGGCGATGGGGGCGAGGACGAGGCCGAAGGCGGCGCCGATAACCCATCCGATGCGCCCGACAAACAAGCCGAGATGGCGGGATCCGAGGGTGAGCGCGGCGAGCCGGAAAGTGCTCCCGCGTCGCCTGACTCCGACGATGATCAGGACGGTGGCACCGAGTCCGGCGACGATGAGATGATGGCCGGTGCCGAGGAGGATGACGAGGCGACCACACCGGGCCGTCCCGGCCTCCGGCAGCGCCACGGGCTGGACGAAACGTCGCCCTATCGCCCCTATCTCACGACCTATGACGAGATTGTCGAGGCCGAGGATCTCTGCGACCCGGACGAGTTGACGCGGCTCCGCCATATGCTCGACCAGCAGCTTTCCCATATGCAGGGCGTGATTGCCAAACTGGCCAATCGATTGCAGCGCCGGCTGATGGCCAAGCAGCAGCGCAGCTGGGCGTTCGATCTTGAAGAAGGGCTGCTGGACAGCGCGCGCCTGTCGCGCGTCGTCACCAACCCGATGTTCCCGTTGAGCTATAAGATCGAGAAAGACACGGATTTCCGCGACACGGTGGTCTCGCTGCTGATCGATAATTCCGGCTCGATGCGCGGCCGGCCGATCAGCGTGGCCGCGATGAGTGCCGATATTCTGGCGCGCACGCTGGAGCGCTGCAACGTCAAGGTCGAGATCTTGGGCTTCACGACGCGCGCCTGGAAGGGCGGCCAGTCGCGCGAACGCTGGATCGCCGCGGGCAAGCCGGTCAATCCGGGACGGCTCAACGATCTGCGGCACATCGTCTATAAATCCGCAGACGCGCCCTGGCGCCGGGCGCGCCGATCGCTCGGGCTGATGCTCCGCGAGGGCATCCTTAAGGAAAATATCGATGGCGAGGCGCTGCTCTGGGCGCATAGTCGGCTGATGGCCCGGCCGGAGCGGCGGCGCATCCTGATGGTGATCTCGGATGGCGCACCGGTCGATGATTCGACCTTGTCGGTCAATCCGGGCAATTATCTGGAACAGCATCTGCGCCAGACGATCGAACAGATCGAGCGGCATTCGCCGGTGCAGCTAACCGCGATCGGCATCGGTCACGATGTGACCCGCTATTACCGCCGCGCCGTCACCATCGTCGATGCCGAGCAACTGGGCGGCACCGTCATGGAGAAACTGGCCGAGCTGTTCGACGAGGATATTCCCGGTCCGCGCTCCCGCCGGCGCACCCGAGCGGCATGACGACGCGATCCACTCTCTCCCTCCCCTCTATGGGGAGGGTGGCGCGGAGCGACGGGTGGGGTTGTTCGGGCCGGCCGCCTTCGGTCCAAGCTAAATCCGGCTCCTCAATCCAGGCGGCGATAGCCCCCCACCCGTCGCTTCGCGCCACCCGCCCCACAAGGGGGAGGGAGGAAGAACGCTCCGCCCCATGTTGAGAGACGGCGTCAGTTTCATTGTCACCCTGTTCAACAAAGAAGCCTATCTGCCGCTGGTGCTTGAGTCGTTGGCGCGGCAGCGTGGCGAGTTCTTGCGGGAATTCATTTTCGTTGATGACGGATCGACTGATGGCTCCGCCTCGCTGGTCGAGCGGCTGACCCAGCCCTGGGCGGAACCGGTCAAGATCCTGCGCCAGCCCAATCGCGGCGCCTCGGCAGCAACCAATGCCGGCGCTGAGGCTGCGTCGCTGCCGTGGCTGAAGCTGCTCGATGGCGACGATCTGCTGCTGCCGGACGCAACCTCATCGCTGCTCCGCGCCGCCACCGTGACGCGGCAGGAGGTCGCGTATGGCGATTTAGCGACCTATCGGCTGGGCGATCCCGATCCGCTGGCCCGGCCGGTCGAAGGCACCATCACGCTTGAGCGGGACGCGCTCGCCAAATTCATCCGCAATTGCCCGGCCAATTCAAGCTCGCTGCTGGTCTCGGCCGATCGCTATCGCCGGGTTGGCGGCTGCGACGAACGGCTCGTCTCGCCGGATCAGGCGCTGTTCCTCCGCCTGTTTGCCTCAGGAGGCGGTGCCCATCTCGACGCACCCGTCGCGCTGGTGCCGGAGACCGCACCCGGCCGGCTCTCCGGTCAGCGGCGGCGCAGCCGCTATGAGTCCGTGCTGGCGCTCTATCATCTCGTGACCGAGACACCGCATCTGAAGCCGGAATATGCATTGCTGGCCTATCGCCGCGCCTGCTCGCGGGCCGTGCGGTTCCATCGCGCCCATGGCGGGTTTCCGCTCTCGGCACATCTGTGGCGATTGATCACCAGCCGGTTTCAGTCGCGCGTCGATCCGACGCGCATGTACAAGACGCTCGGCGCCTTCACCGAAAACGGCTCGCCGGAACGGCCGGACGCGTGGCTGCCGGGTGCGCTCCGCGTCGCCGATCACTCGTCGTAATGTGTGGATTA
>Ga0116229_10014993_pt1 | contig 10657 bp, 11 predicted proteins | sample S1TSphgellanicum_3_FD_87313 | JGI IMG/M metagenome (GOLD analysis project Ga0116229, IMG submission 87313) | Host-associated microbial communities from peat moss isolated from Minnesota, USA - S1T2_Fc - Sphagnum magellanicum MG | ecosystem: Host-associated > Plants > Peat moss > Unclassified...
ACCGATTAAAATATGAAAGCAAAAAATCATGTTTGCGCTCAATTTTTGGTTCGAGAGGTAGGGACACAACGTAAGAATAAGGCTTCCGACTAGTACTTCGTTAGTACACCTTAACAGGGGTAGGGTTAGGAGGTTAGGAGTCAGCTTGGGTATTCTGTGCGACTGCACCAAGCCAAAGGGCGGATGAGAGAGTAAAGATTCTGACTCCTGACTCCTTGTTTAAGATTGCGGTGGAATCAGGCTAGCGCTGTTTGTTGAACTATCCCAAACTATCCAGCTAAATTTGCTGTCTAAATCGCCTGCACTGTTTGTGACTTTAAAATAAAACTTCTCGCCACTCCTAGTTTCAATCGCAAAGTCGGCTTTGTCGGCATAGACTACCTTGAAACCTCTGTCTCTAAGGCAATACATTGCCCAAGCTTTTAATGACTGCTTATATGGTTCATGTGGAATAGGCGGTTTTTTGATTGTTTCTTCGATGACCTGAAATATTTGCATTGGTTGATAGTTGTTAGTTGATAGTTGTTAGTCGTTAGTGCCTCCCCTACTCCCTACTCCCCACTCCCCATCCCTTCAGGATCGCAACGAATCTCAATCATAAATCCATCGGGATCGTAGAAATACACGCCTCTGCCGGTGGGACGAGTGACTGGACCGTGGGCGATCGCTATTTGGTTTTGTGTTAGCACAACGACCGCTTGATCAAATAACTGTGGATCTATGTCAAAAGCTAAATGGTAAGCTCTGGTAAAAGCGCGTTCTGGGTTAAGACCTGGCGGTAGTAAGTCGGGTTCCCAGAATAAGTCTAGTATAGTGCCATCAGGGGTAACAAAATTGGCTACTTTTCCTTTAAATTCCCTAAAATGACCACCAACCAACCTGAGCCAATAGAAGCACGCCTATCTCGCTTAGAAACATTTCTGGCTGATGTAGGGGATCTGGTAGTAGCGCAAAATCACGCCATTGATGCCTTGACAGCCAACGTCAATAATCTTGCTGAGCAGGCAGCAGCCGACAGGCAACAAGCTGCAATTGACCGTCAAGCATGGCAGGCTGAGATTAACCGGATCTGGCAGTACTTGATCGGGCAGCAGCCGGGTAATGGGAGAACTAATGAGTAACAAGGCGATTTCCAAGAACTAAATTACCGACTACTGTAGGTTCCCTCCTGATTGAAGGGCAAGAGGAATTAATGCCTGACTGTGTAAGATTTCAACGTGATTGTGGATCGGATTAAAAGCAAACTCCGTGTAATACGTGGAAAGGGCAAATGAGATTAACGGTGTATTACATGGTAAGAGGGAATCCTCTGGGTTTCCATGCTAATTCTGATGGGACGCTGAAAGCAAAGCTCATTGGTAGGAGTTGGCGAGTTAAGCGTAGTGACCTTGATCAGTTTGTGGCAGGGTTGTTTTGAACTTCGCCAAATGTCGTCAGTTGTTCCTAATCGTTATCGTGAGTCGATTTTACATTTATGCAAAATTTATTTTCAGTACAGTAAAAATACTATTGGCTATAAAAGCGACTGTTGTAGAGAATGAATACATAAAATATCAAAGAGAATATTTATGGTGTATGTATCGCTCAATCTTGAGCAACTGAGAGAACAGGATACGAACTTTTCGCCTAAACCTCCTTTTCAGCATCAAATTGAGGCGTTTGAAAAACTCAGTAATACATTTACACTTGACAGTAAAAAACCGAAGAGTGGAATATTAGTACTTCCTACAGGTGCAGGGAAAACTTTTACGGCTGTAAGGTGGTTGTGTGATCATGTAATCCCTAAAAATATTAAAATCCTTTGGTTAGCTCCTTCATTTTATCTACTGGATCAAGCATTCTCTTCTTTTGAAGAAAATGCCAGAGGTATTTCATATTCTAAAAAAACATTGAATATTAGGTGCGTTTCCAGCAACCCTTCTCATTCAAAAGCATCATCTATAAAATTGACTGATGATATTGTTATTATGACGATACAAACAGCTATCAGTAATTTGCACACTGATGCTCTAAACGTGTCGGGTAATAAGGTTGAGACAGCTTTCAGAAAATTTATTGAGGATTGTAGAGAAACAGGACTTTTTGTAATAGTTGATGAAGCTCACCATGCACCTGCTCATGGTTGCAGAAATTTATTGATTGGTGAAAAAGATTTTGCTCTAGGACTCCGAGGACTAGTCCCCAATCTAAATATACTTGGGCTAACTGCTACACCAACTTATACAGATAAGAATAGAAGAGCTTGGCTATGGAAAATATTTAAAGATGGAGTTAATGGAGTTATTCATCAAGCTGATAAAGAAACTTTAATAACACAATGTATTTTAGCTAGACCTAATTACATTGAAGTATCAACTGGCACGGAGATGGAAGTTGATGATAGATTATACGACAGATTAGTTAAGCAACATAAAGACCTTCCCGAATCAATTATCGAAAGTCTTGCAAAAAATAATCATAGAAACAATCTTATAGTAAACACTTATCTGTCTAAAAAAGATACTTATGGTAAAACTATTATCTTTACTGATCGTTGGTTTCAATGTATTTACATAAAAGAAAAACTTCTTGAACAAGGCATTAAAGCAGATGCAATTTATTCGCGTATAGATGCTGAGCCAGGTTCAATAGACGCGCGTAATAAACGTACGCAAGATGATAATAAAAGAATTTTAGATGATTTTAAGAGTAATAAGCTTGATGTTTTAATCAACGTAAGAATGTTAACAGAGGGGGCTGATGTTCCTAATGTTCAGACTGTTTTTATTACTCGCCAAACAACAAGCTCTATCCTAATGACTCAAATGATTGGCAGAGCATTACGTGGCGAAAAAATAGGAGGTAGCAGTGAGGCAAATGTTGTTTTATTCTTCGATGACTGGAAACGTTTAATTGATTGGGCAGTACCCAAAGATGGTGATTTTAAAGACATAGAAAAACAATCAATAAGAGGGTGTTATCCACTGGAGTATATCTCTATTCGCTTAGTTGAGGAATTATCGAAATTAATTGAGAATAGTGGAGGTCATGAAATAATATTCTCCAAAATTTTTCCTACTGGTTGGTATAAAACTGAAATTGTGTATGCTGACTCTGATAATAACAATGAATCAACGGAAGCCTTTGCCGAATTTGTCATGGTTTATGAACATACGCAATCCAAGTTGGAGGATTTTATTAAGTTCATTGTTAGCTTTGTTAGCTCCAACTACCTGGATAAATGGTCTAAAGAATATCTTAATGATGAATGGATGCAACCACAAATCGAACAATGGGTATCTGTCTGGTTTGATTTAAAAACTGATAACCTTGGGGATAAGCTTAATTCAGATTTAAGTAAAATTGTCCGACATATTGCACAAAACCAATCTGCGCCAGAATACTACTCATTTGAAGAAAGAGAGAAGTATGACTTAGACAAAATGGCTCAAAGGCTTATTGATCTTCCACCAAGAGAACTAAATAAATACATAAATTCTGAGTTTACAGAACCTGGGACATTATGGAAAACTTTTTATAAAACGCCAATTCGCCTTGTAACAGCCGTTCAATCGGTTATCAATAGAATTATTAGTGGGGGTGATAGTGAAACACCTCCCTCTCCTCCTCCACCTCCCAAGAATAACCGGGAACTCACGGAAGGAGAAAAAAAACAAGTAAAAATGCGAGACGGTGATGCTTGCCTATGTTGTGGAGTAAGTGGCAAGGGAGTAAGGCTAGAAATTGACCATATTATTCCATTTTCTATGGGTGGTGAAACATCTATACAAAACTCACAGACATTGTGTAGTGTTTGTAATAATGACAAGGGCATTCATGAAATTAATTTTCGGGTTAATGTAACACAATTGTTAAAATCAAAAACATTTAATTTATCATACCCAACCAAAGGTTATAACATCACACGGGTTATCACAAAAATAGTGAACTTATTTTACCATTGCAAGGCTGTGTGCCAAGTTAATTGGCATGAAAAAAGGAATGGTAAATACTACTCAGTTTGGGAAATCAGTTTGTATGCTGGAAATAATCCTGAATGGTTGCTGCAACATAAAACGGAACTTCTCAATTTCATCAATAATCAACTAGGCTATACCCATGTGCAAACCATCAAGGTTACTTCACCTGATAAACCCTAGAGTCTAGTTGATGTAAATAGAAATAGTTTATTTACCTCTAGTCCAAGTGTGATCGCAGAATTTCCTTATGTTGGTAGTTTGGGGAATGCGATCACTAATCTTGGGCATCCAGCCAACACCACTGTTACTGAAGCTGCACTCTTAGGTTTTTAAGTTGGCTTTGAGACTATCAGGTATACCAATACCATAATTTGAATTTTGTCTTGCTTCTAATAGTTTATTGCTGAATTCAACTAACATTAATTGCTCTCGGTAATCCCTGTTAAGGCTTCCCGCTCCGTTAACGGAGTGTTCTGCCATCCGGTAGGCTACCGTCCTTACACAGTAAGTAAGCATTACCGCCATTGCGGTAATTGCTCGTTTTGCTTTAAGCGATCGCTCTGAAGAGTTCAGCAATAAACTCTCAACGTGCGGCACGCTGTATTGAAAGATTCGGATTCCATGCCTGTGGCTCTTTTTCTTAACTTGCGACCAATGGGATAAGAGAGGGTATTGGGAGCATTCAAGCCGCCGGATTTATCTAGGCCGTGCTTCAATGCGTAAATTTTGAAGCGGGGGAAAGCGAGTGACACCCTAAAGTAGGCTTACCCTACGGGAAGCTACGGAAGAAAAATCATATTTAGTATAAATTGATGCACGATGATTACCGCACGAAAAGTGGATGCGTTCTGTGCTTCGCGCAGCAGCAAAGCTGCGACATTTGCTTATAAGTTTTTTTTATTAAAAAATCTGAACAAATTATGCTTGATTTTGAGACTCGAGTTCAGTCAGTAAATCTTCTAACCACTCTCGAAAACTAACTCCTTCACCTAAAATATGGCCATCTTCCATATCAAACTCAAAAACTTCTCCCACCTGGCTGAATAGGCTTTCTGTAGATTCGACTTCAGTGTCAGGATCTAAGTTCAAGCACATAAACTTTTTACCATCTAAATCCTCAGCAAAGTCAATCCACTTGGGATTCCAGTATTGCTCGCTATCCACAAATACATAGTCAGAAACTGTTGATCCCATCATGCAGTCTGTCAGAAATCCCAGATCTGGTAGAGGTTGAATGACCCAGCGACCAAGACGCCAAGCCCAATCATGACTAAACTTTTGATAAAATAGTCTTAATTCATCGGGCAGCTTAACTCCCAATAACGCTTCAACCGCAAAAATCTCCTCATCAGATGCGACTCTGGAAGGTGTAACACATTTAGTAGGTTCATGACGCGCAACTAGCGCTTCAATCCGTTGCCATAATGACTGGATGTTTACACTCATATGTCTCCTATGCAGCTCTGTCAAGCTTAAATTAGTCATAGCTAGCCCTCGTGCTTTTGTACTAACAGATTACATGACAAATTAGAAGTTATGGTCAGATTTTGCCTGATTGATTGCTTCCTTTGAATTATTCCTTTGATGATTTCCAGCTTGATTGATTTGTTGGTAAATCGCTATCGACCAATGCAAGCGATTTCTGGGCTCACACTATAGCTCAAAATAGCAGCGACACATGAAGCTGCCAAGGCACTAGTGCAGGCAGTCAGAAGTCGGGAGTCAGGAGACAAGAATAAATACATAGACTTGTTTTCACCTGTTTCTAACTGTCTGGTTATTTCTGCCGCGCTGCACTAGGGTTAAACTCGCGTATACCAATGTGAACAATCATTGCGACAGATAGAGCGCTTCATAGCTTAGAGAACAAATCTTTCACAATCCAAAATCTAAAATCAAAAATAGAATTAGGCTGACAGGGAGCATCCACTTTTGGAAGAAACATAATTCTTGTACCCCAAAAACCCTACTATATGGTTCATCTAAAAAAGTCTATCCGCCAAAAGTGGATGCTCCCGGCTGACAACGGCAGATCTGCCCGTAAGATAACCGATGTTATCGTTACAGTTTTTAAAGATGTAGCCAGTTATTAAGCCACCAAAAAGTGGAATCAGGAAAAACCAAGGCATCTTTGCTCACCTCTGAACTAGAAGCAGAAGCGTTTATATAAGCATGTTAAGACTATTTTTGGTAAAAAGTATCATTAATTCTACAGTCTAAAAGGTTTTTGTCATAGCACGCCAAAGTCAAAACAGCAAAATTCCAAAATCCTTTGTTAAACTAGCTTAACACTCTGTACTTACGCTTTTGAAACAATAAGAGCGTTTTACCTTAAAAAGTAGCGATTTCAAATTAAACCCCCGATGCTGAATATTCCCCAACTACTAGCAACTGAACTAGACCTTAAACCTTATCAGGTGCAAAATGCGCTGGAACTTCTAGCGGAGGGTGCAACAATTCCCTTCATTGCACGTTACCGCAAAGAGCGCACTGGCGAAATGAACGAAGTCAAGCTGCGCGACCTAGCTGACAGGTATACTTATTTAACAGAACTGGAAGCAAGAAAATCGGTGATTTTGAGTGCGATTGCCGAGCAAGACAAACTTACCCCAGATTTAAAAGCAAAAATTGAATCCTGTTTCCAAAAAACCGAACTTGAAGATTTGTATCTACCCTTCCGTCCTAAACGACGAACCCGCGCTACCGCAGCTAGAGAAAAAGGACTGGAACCACTAGCTGAGTTGATCAAGTTGCTGAATTCCAAGCATGCTGCATCAGCGTCACTTGATGCAGAAGCAACGAAGTATATTTCCGAGGAAAAGGGAGTTAAAACAACAGAAGATGCGCTCAAAGGTACTGCTGATATCTTAGCAGAAGAGGTGGCGGAAAAAGCAGAGTTGCGTGCGTATCTACGCGACTACCTGTTAGAGGAAGGGGTTTTTGTCTCCCAAATTAAAGATGATCATCCTGAAGGGACAACCAAGTTTGAGATGTATCGCAATTATCAGACGCGAGTGAGAAATATTGCACCTCATAATCTGTTGGCATTAGCCAGAGGCGAAGCTGAGGGAGTTTTGAACTTTGAAATTTCCTTTGATGACAATGTCGTACTTTCTTACCTAGAGTCTAAGGAAATTAGGTCCAACAACCGTGTCATCCGTGATTTTTATCAAAAGATGCTTAAAGATGCTTTTAACCGCTTAATGAAAGCTTCGCTAATCAGTGAAGTGATTTCAGAGAAGAGAACTTACGCAGATATCGAGTCTATCAAAACATTTGAAGCTAATTTACGGGAGTTACTGCTGTCAGCGCCAGCGGGAATGAAACCAACCTTAGCAATCGACCCTGGCTTTCGCACTGGTTGTAAAGTTTCAATCCTCGACCAAACAGGAAAATTTTTGGAATACCAGGCGGTATTTCCTCACCAAGCGGCGGAACAACGTCTCAAAGCGGCACAAACTCTCAAAAATTTGATTGAAAAGTACAATATAGAGTTAATTGCTATTGGTAACGGTACAGCTTCTCGTGAGACAGAGGAGTTTGTCTCACAAGTTTTGCTCACCACGGAACGTCAACCGATTAAAGTGATAGTGAATGAGTCGGGTGCTTCCATATATTCTGCCAGCAAAGTTGCTCTCGCTGAGTTTCCCGACTTAGATGTTACCGTTCGCGGTGCTATTAGCATTGGTCGTCGGTTACAAGATCCACTGGCGGAACTCGTAAAAATTGATCCCAAGTCGATAGGTGTGGGACAATACCAACATGATGTGGATCAGAAGTTGTTGAAAAAGAAGTTGGATGAAACCGTAGAAAGCTGCGTTAACTTTGTCGGCGTGGACTTGAACACCGCCTCAAAAGAACTTCTGACTTTTGTCTCTGGGATTACGCCAACAGTTGCCAACAATATTGTCGCCTATCGCAATCAGCAAGGTGCTTTTAAAAATCGTCGAGAATTACTAAAAGTTCCGAAGTTAGGACCAAAGGCGTTTGAACAAGCCGCAGGTTTCTTACGCATTCGTGGTGGGAACAACCCATTGGATAATACGGCTGTACATCCAGAGAGTTACCCTGTGGTGGAAGCGATCGCCGCTGACCTAAACGTACCTTTAACTCAAATTACCCAGATTGCAGAAAATCTAAAAAAAACCAACCTCAAGAAATACGTCACTGATGCAGTAGGTGAACCCACTTTGCGTGACATCCTTAACGAACTAGAAAAGCCAGGAAGAGATCCACGGGCAGAATTTAAGTATGCCACCTTCAAAGAGGAAATTAAAGAAATCTCCCATCTGGAGGTAGGGATGGAACTAGAGGGGATCGTTACCAATGTCGCCAATTTCGGCGCTTTTGTCGATATTGGTGTGCATCAGGATGGTTTAGTACATATCTCCCAACTTGCTGACAGATACATAGATGATCCCAAGAAAGTCGTTAAGGTGGGACAAGTTGTAAAAGTTCGGGTGCTGGAAGTTAACGAGAAATTGAAGCGGATTAGTTTGTCGATGAAATCTCTCAAGCAATAAGGGAATTCCAAGAAATAATAGACATCATCGTACCATTGAAGTCCCTGATGATCAGTATATTCTGGACATGGCGGAAGATGCTGGTGTTCGCCTGCCATCAGGATGTAAACAAGGGCAGTGTTCCGCCTGTGTGGCGAAGATTATCAGTGGAGAAGTTGATCAAAGTGAGCAAACGTTTCTGAGTCTGAATGAAGTCCATGCTGGCTACATTGTTACCTGTGTCGCTTACCTTTCAAGAAACACGGGTGTGGGGTGTGGGGTGTGGGGAGCAGGGGAGCAGGGGAGCAGGGCATGGGTGCAAAACTCTTTTTCCTCTGCCCCTCTGCCCCTCTGCTATCTTAATAATAAGTGTTTAACCGGACACGATATCACTCCTAACTCCTCAGGTTTGAAATTCCCAGCCAAATGGCATAAGGGAAATCTGCCTTGCTAGAGAGGCTAAAGCTTAGCACATCTTTGAGAATAGGGGAATAACTTTAAAAGTACCGATCTTGTTGGTCTTTGGGGAGAATAATGATGGTAATATTTTTAACCACGATAGCTACAGCTTTAAGCCTGCTGATTGTTGATTTAGTAGTTCCAGGTGTTGATATTGCGAATTTCCCAGCTGCTTTGATTGCTGCTGTGTTTGTTGGCTTGATCAATGGATCGGTTAAGCCCGTTCTGTCAGCGCTTTCGTTACCACTTAACTTCCTAAGTTTTGGAGCATTTTCGCTCATCGTCAATGGCGTTTGTTTTTCCTTAGCAGCGCTCCTGGTTCCAGGATTTAGTGTTCACGGAATTATCGGTTTTCTTCTTGGTCCAGTAGTCCTAAGTTCTGCCAATACTTTCATTACGAATTACTTTGCCGAAAGAAATTTGGCTTTAAACAGCGGCAAGGGTGCAAAACCGAATGCTGAATTACCCTCAAGCTAGACTTTGGCGTTTATCTGTAGAGATGCGATAGAGATGCGATCAAGATGCGATCGCTAAAGTCTTGACTTTATTACGGATCAACATAATTCCTTAGGCGGAGTTGTCTGTTCTGCTTAAATCAAGACAATGGAAGTGAAAAGAGTTTAACAATTTAGTAGCAGCAATCTCATGAAATTACTTCGTTTTCTTCTTGGTCTTGTCGTCCCTCCTTTAGGTGTTTTCTTGACAGTAGGAGTTGGTCCTACTTTGCTGATTAACGTTTTGCTGACCCTCCTAGGTTGGCTTCCTGGTAGTATCCATGCTATTTGGGTTATTGCTAAGCACGAAGAAAGAATAAGCAGAGAGGGAGAAATATACTAACCCTAGCTGCTGCACAATTAAGTAGAACGCAAAACGTAGCCCTGCAATCAATTGCAGGGCTATTTTAAGAGCAATTCAGTCAGAGTCTGAGAGGGTGTTTGAAAAGTTTTGAGGGGTCAAATTTTATGCTAATCGCCTTACCATAATACGGATCATGGCAAGGTAGATAAAAGTTTCCGAAGTTTCCGGCAATAACTCATAATCTCTGACCAATCGGCGACACCCCATCAGCTTTCTCGTAAGTGCGTTCCACAACAAGGGCGCTTTTTGAGCAAGATAAACCCTAAGGTAGTGCTCTGGTCGCAGGACCACTTGGACAATCCAACGGCAAACGTCCATTACCCACATCATGAAGGCTGGACAATCATTGCCACCATCAGTCCAAATGGTCGCCAAGCGAGAAACCTTGTCACCCATTTGTTTGACGCGCTTGAGCACTTGTTCGCCGCCTGACCGTTCTGGCACACTGGCAGCAGTACCTTCACCGCAGCAACAACCCGCCCCAATACTGCTCGGTTAAGCCCTTTTTGGGCATCATAGACAACGATATTTCAAGGGTTTCAGCCTACTTGATTTCCTTAACCGAGCAGTATTGCAACCCGCCCGGTATCAACGGTCATAAACCGCTTGCGTCCAATAATATTTTTGCCTGCATCATAACCTACGGATTGACTGACCCGAAGCGGCACACAGCCACGCTTTGAAAGAACGATAATTGCCTAGGCATGGACTTGGATGACGCTCAATATCGATTCTCGTCCAAAGAGTGCAGACTATCATGAATATGCAACCACGTCCCGACATGAGCGCCAGTTGCGGAAATATGTATACACCGGCTTGCCTTGCGCTTAAAGTCTCCTGGTAGTGCTCGCCATCTCACTCCTTCTACCAGAACTCGCG
>Ga0116229_10014996_pt1 | contig 10656 bp, 8 predicted proteins | sample S1TSphgellanicum_3_FD_87313 | JGI IMG/M metagenome (GOLD analysis project Ga0116229, IMG submission 87313) | Host-associated microbial communities from peat moss isolated from Minnesota, USA - S1T2_Fc - Sphagnum magellanicum MG | ecosystem: Host-associated > Plants > Peat moss > Unclassified...
AATCGGCTCAAGCGGCGACTGCGCGAACTCGTGCGCACGCGGCTCTTCCCCACCCTGCCGCCCGTCGACCTGGTGCTGCGCGCCAACGCGTCGGCCTACGACGCCCGATTCGAGGACCTCACCGGGCAGATCCTCCGGCTGGCCGCGGCGCTCGGCGATGGGCCGCCGGTGCGCCGCGTCACCGCGCCATGACGATCCCGTGAAATCGCTGCTCATCGCCTGCGTGCGACTGTATCAGGTCGGGATCTCGCCGCACCTGCCGGCGTCGTGCCGTTATTATCCGAGTTGTTCGGCGTACGCGATTACCGCGCTCGAGCGTCACGGCGCTGTCCGCGGCTCGTGGCTCGCCGTGCGCCGGATCGCGCGGTGCCACCCGTTCCGCCCCGGCGGGTTCGACCCCGTCCCGTAAGGCGGACCGCGTCACGACGCACCGCGTTCGACGCACCGCGATCGCACGAGTCAGCACGCTTCAACCGGAACTATGGACAAACGACTGCTGCTGGCGCTGGCGCTCTCGGCGCTGGTCATCATCACCTTCACGTATCTCTTCCCGCCCCCGCCGCCGCGCCCCCACGTGCCCGGTGCCGCGGACAGTGCGCACGTCGCTGCCGTGCCCGGCGCGCCAGCGACGTCCCTGATTCCGACCGCGCCCGCCGCGCCCGCTCGCGCGCTCGCCGGAGCGGCGCCCGCCGCCGCGGCGGCCGCATCGACGAGCGGCACGCCGACCGGCACGCCGACCGGCACGCCGAGCGGCACGCCGAGCGGCATGCCGTCGACTCCGGTCGACACGATCGATCTGCGGACGCCGCTCGCGGTCTATCGGATGAGCAACCTCGGCGCCGCGCCCGTCGGCGTCACGATCCTCGACTACAAGAACGCGCGCCCCGGGGCCTCGCCGGCGAATCCGTACGTCGATCTCGGACTGCCGGCGGTGCCGATGCTGCGCTATCGCATCATCGCGCCGCACGACACGCTCGACCTCGAGTCGACCGTCTTCCAGCTCGCGCGGTCGAGCGCGCCCGGCGGCAACCCGGTCCTCACGTACTCCGCCACCGTGCGCGGCGCGCAGGTGACGATCGCCTACACGTTTCACCAGGACGGCTACCTCGCGACCGTGCGCGGCGAGATCCACGGCCTCGAGGGCGGCTACCTGCTCGCCGATCTCCCGGACGGCTTCGTCTCGCACGAGGCCGACACGCTCGACGACCAGCGGAACTTCGCGTACGTCGTCAAGGCGACGCGGAGCGACCCGCAGGGGACGGCCTTCTCGAAGCTCGATCCCGGCGAGACGAAGACCGAGCCCGGGCCGATCAGCTGGGCGGCGATCAAGAGCAAGTACTTCGTCGTCGGCCTGCTCGCGGCCGGCGCCGACACGGCGCATGCGTTCGCCGAAGTCGACCTGCTCGGCGGTCCGCGGACCGGCACGAGCAAGACGGCGACCACCGCGGCGGCGACCGCGGTGCAGCCGCTCCGCGACGGCGCGTTCGCGTTCGACCTGTATGCCGGGCCGCAGGAGTGGAAGCGCCTCCATGCGCTCGGACGCGACTTCGAGAACGTGAACCCGTACGGCGGCTTCTTCCACGTGCTCACCCAGCCGCTGGCGACGCTCGTCGTGCGCACGATGATCTGGATGCGCGCGCACCTCAACATCAGCTACGGCTGGGTCATCATCATCTTCGGCGTGACCGTCCGTCTGCTGCTCTGGCCGCTCAACCAGCGCGCGATGCGCTCGAACATCAAGATGCAGGTGCTGCAGCCCGAGCTGCAGGCCGTGCAGGCGAAGTACAAGAACGACCAGGCGAAGCTGCAGGAAGCGATGATGAAGGTCTATCGCGATCACGGCATGAGTCCGTTCAGTCCGGTCGCCGGCTGTCTGCCGATGCTGATCCCGATGCCGATCCTGCTCACCGTCTTCTTCGTCCTGCGCAACACGATCGAGTTCCGCGGCGTGCCGTTCCTCTGGCTGCACGACATCTCGCTGTCGGATCCGCTCTACCTGCTGCCTCTCGTGATGGGCCTCTCGGCGTATCTCGTGTCGTGGATCGGCATGCGCAACACGCCGCCGAATCCGCAGACGAAGATGATGAGCTACATGTTTCCCGTGATGATGACGGTGATGCTCTTCCGCGTCTCGGCGGGGCTCAACCTGTACTACGCCGTGCAGAACCTCGCGACGCTGCCACAGCAGTGGCTGCTCTCCCGCGAGCGCGCGAAGAACCCCCTGCCGTCCACGCCACGCGTGCAGGGCCGAGGTGTCTCCAGCGCCTGACGGACCCGCGGTCGGGCGACGCCGGGCGCGGCCGTCGCCGATCGCCGCGTCGCTCGATGGCGCGCGCGACACGATCGTCGCGCTGGCGACGGCGCCGGGCCGGTCGGCGCTCGCCGTGGTGCGACTGAGCGGACCCGACGCGCTGGCGATCGCGGGCGCCGTGCTCGAGCCGCTCCCGCGCGAGGCGCGGGCGGCGCACCGCGTCGCGGCACGCGATCCCGCCACCGGCGAGCTGCTCGACCGGCCGGTGGTCACGGTCTTTCGCGCGCCGCGCTCGTACACCGGCGAGGACGTCGTCGAGATCAGCACGCACGGTGGCCTCGCGGTCCCGACCGGCGTGATCGCGGCGCTCGTCTCGGCCGGCGCGCGGCCGGCGCGACCGGGCGAGTTCACGCGGCGCGCCGTGCTGCACGGCAAGCTGGACATCGCCCAGGCCGAGGCGGTCGGGGACCTGATCGACGCTGACAGCGCGGCGATGCGACGTGCGGCGCTGGCGCAGCTCGATGGCGGACTGTCGCGCCGGATCGCCGCGTTGCGCGATGGCGTCCTTGGCATCGAGGCGCTGATCGCCTATGACATCGATTTCCCGGAGGAAGACGACGGCCCGATCGCGCCCGCGCGGGTGATCGACGCGATCGCCGACGTGCGCGGGGCGATCGGCCGGCTGCAGGCATCAGCCGCCGCGGGCGCGCTCGTGCGGGCGGGCGCGCTCGTCGTCATCGCCGGCGCGCCCAACGCGGGAAAGTCGTCGCTCTTCAACGCCCTCGTCGGTCGCGCCCGCGCGCTCGTGAGCGACGTGCCGGGGACGACGCGCGATGCGATCGAGGTGCTGATCGAGCCGACCGCGTCGGCCGACGACGCGGCGATCGCGGGCCGCGCACCCCGCTTCCCGTTGCGACTCGTCGACACCGCCGGGCTGCGCGACACGAGCGACGTCGTCGAGCGGCTCGGCATCGAAGTCAGCGAACGCTACGTCGGTGCCGCGCAGGTCGTCCTCGCCTGCGGCGTCGATGCCGACGCGGTCGACGCCGCCGCGCGTCGCGTGCGGCCGCTGACGGCGGCGCCCGTGATCGGCGTGCGGACGAAGTCGGATCTGGCGCCGGCGTCCGGTGCGTCGGCGGCGCGCGATCCGGCACCGACGATCGCCGCCGCCGGTGACACGCCAGGCGACGCGCCAGGTGAGGCCGCCGCAGGCGAGGACGCCGCCGCAAGCGAGGCCGCCGCCGCGGGCGAGGACGCCGCCGCAGGCGACACCGACCTCGCCGATCTGGTCTCCGTGAGCGCCGAGATGGGCACCGGACTGTCCACGCTGCTGACGTCGATCGAGCGCGTGATCGAGCGGGTGGTGACGACCGACACCCCCGTCGATCTCGACGCGCCCGTGGTGACAAGTGCCCGCCACCGCGCCGCGCTCGGCCGGGCCGACGACGAGCTCTGTCGCTTCCTTGCCGCCACGTCGGGCGCGGTGCCCGCGGTCGTCGCCGCCGTGCACCTCAGGGCGGCGGTCGCCGCGCTCGACGATCTGATCGGTGTCGTGCGGACCGACGACGTGCTGGACCGGCTCTTCTCGGACTTCTGTATCGGGAAGTAGCGGCCGCCCATGCGGCCGCCCATGCGGCCGCCCGTGGGGGCGGCGTGGGCGCGACCGCGTACCGCTACGCGGTGGCGGCGGTCGACTCGGCGAGCGAGCTGATCTCCTGGGCGCTGGCGCGGACGGTCCAGGCGAGACCGTGGGCGGCGATCGCGGATTCGGCGAGGCGGGCGCCGAGGTAGTAGCCGGAGCGTTCCGGGAGGACGTAGCGGTCGACGGTGCGGGCGTCCTGGTTGACACCGCCGGAGAGGTAGCGGAGGCGGAGGCCCAGGCCGCGGCGGTCGAGATCGGGGAGCGCGGCGCGGGCGATCACGGACTCGAGCTCGCGGACGCGTGCGTATTGGCGGCGTCCGTAGCCGAAGTATTCCCACGCCGCGTGGCCGGCGCTGATCGCGCGCGAGACGTGGACGGCGATCCCCTCGTTGATCAGGAGCTCGCGGAGCGTCGCGTGTCGCCCGGTCTCCCAGTAGGAGTATTCGCCGTCGTGCTCGCGGACGAGGGTGACGAGTTCACTGCGCGACGTCGGGGCGGTGTAGCGGATCGCGTGGGCGATCTCATGCGAGAGCCAGAGCGGGATCAGCTCGGGGTCGAGGCCGAGGCCCTGGGTGTCCGGGTTGGCGACGCCGGTGAAGTGTTCGAGGCAGACGAACGCGGTGCCGCGCCCGCCGACGACGAGTTCGCCCGCGTTGGCGGCTCCGACGCCGACCATGAGGACGACATCGAGATCGACATCGGCCTCGAGGAGCGCGGTCGTCGCGTCGGTCGCCGAGCGGGCGAGGGCGGCGACGTCGATCCGCTCGAGCGTCGCCCGCAGGTCGTCGCGGCTCGCCGCGACGGCGCCGCGGACGACGTCGGGGAAGTGCGGGCCATCCGGGTCGAGGACGTAGTTGTGCCAGTACGACTGGAGGAGCGGGCGGTGCGCCTCGAAGTAGCGCAGGTAGGCGGCGACCCGATCGGTGCTGTCCAGGACGGCGAAGAAGTCGGGCAGCAGGTTGATCAGCATCAGCCGGAGCGCGGGTGGAGCGCGAGTGACGGCGCGGAGCCAGTCGTTCGGGGTGGCAATGTAGCCCGACCGCGGAGGGCGAACAAGACGGCGCGGCGCAGTCGCTGGCATGGAACTTTCACATGACGTCGTGCATGACGGCGCTCAATCCCATCGATCTGCTTTGCCCGGTCTGCGCGATGCGGTTTCAGTCGCAGGCGGTCGTGTCGACCGACTCGCTGGGCGGCCGCCACACGGATTTCCATGAGCGCGCGTCGGGGATGCAGCCGCTGCCGTATCTCGTGCACATGTGCGACCGCTGCGGATACGCCGGCTCCGAGCAGGACTTCGACGAGGACGCGCCCGTCAGTCATTCGCTCAAGTGTCGCGTCTGGCGCGAGCTGTCGCCGATGGTCGCGCCCGACGGGCGGACGCCGGGCTCGGACAAGTACGACGCGGCGGCGAAGGTCGCGCTCTGGCAGGCGGGCGAGGCGCGGGTGATCGCCGACTACTATCTGCGCGCCGCGTGGTGCTGTGTGGATGAGGGCGATGTCGAGGCCGAGCGGTACTACCGGCGGAAGGCGGCGATGACGTTTGCCGAGGCGCTGGTGTCGTACGACGGCGTCGACCGGTCGGACCGCGCGGTGCTGACGTATCTGGTCGGCGAGTTGTGGCGGCGCGTCGGTGATGTCGATCGGGCGCGCGTCTGGTTTGACGCGGTGGCGCGCGAGGTCGCCGAGTCGCCCGGGGCGAGTCCGTCGTGGGTGCTCGACGCCGCGCGTCAGCAGCGCGAGTCGCCGCGGGAGTGGTTCGCGTAGCGTGCGCCGCTCTTGCCCGCCGCGGTCGCGGCGCACCGGGCGTCTGGCGTTTCGTGCCTAGCGAGTGCCGAAGAGCCGATCGCCCGCGTCGCCGAGTCCCGGCATGATGTAGCCGTGCGCGTTGAGCTCGCGGTCGAGGGCGGCGCTGTAGACGCGGACGTCCGGATGTGCGGCAGCGAGTCGGGTGACGCCGGCCGGGGCGGCGACGATGCAGAGATAGCGGATGCGCGTCGCGCCGGCGCGCTTGAGCGAGCTGACGGCGGAGACTGCGCTGCCGCCGGTCGCGAGCATCGGGTCGAGGACGATGAAGTCGCGCTCGGCCGCATCGCCGGGGACGCGGAAGTAGTAGTCGACCGGCTCGAGCGTGTCGTGATCGCGATAGAGCCCGATGTGTCCGACGCGCGCCGACGGGACGAGGCGGAGGACGCCCGTCACCATGCCGAGTCCGGCGCGGAGGATCGGGACGAGGACGAGCTTCTTGCCGCGCACGCGATAGCCGGTCGTCTGTTCGAGCGGCGTGTCGACGGCGACCGGCTCGAGTGCGAGGTCGCTGGTCGCCTCGTAGGCGAGCAGCGTCGCGAGTTCCTCGACCAGTTCGCTGAAGATTTTCGTCGGCGTGCTGCGGTCGCGGAGCAGCGCAAGCTTGTGCTGCACGAGCGGATGGCGGACGACGACGAGCGTCGGAAAATCGGCTGCGGATCTCCCGGCGCCGGGGGTGGTGTCCATCGGACCGAAACTACTATCTTCGCGGAAATGACAGAATCCCGGACGCGGGGTTGGTAGACTCGGGCGAGCGATAGCGCCGATGCGCCGCCTCGCGATCGGCGTGGTCGTCGTGATGCTGGTCGGGTGGGTGGTGTCGGCCGTCTGCGTGATCATCTGGAGTGCCCGCGACGAGTCGCGACCGGCGGCGGCGATCGTCGTGCTCGGTGCGGCGCAGTACGTCGGGCACCCGTCGCCGGTGCTGCGCGCGCGGCTCGATCATGCGGTGTCGCTGTGGCGGCGCGGGCTCGCGCCAGTGGTGGTCGTGACCGGCGGTCGAGGGCCGCGCGACACGACGAGCGAGGCCGACGCGTCGCACACGTACGTCGTGCGGCAGGGCGTGCCGGATTCCGTGGTGCTGATCGAACGGCACGGCCGGTCGTCGGTGGAGTCGATGCGCGCGGTCGCCGAGATGATGCGCGCGCGCGGAATGCGCGACGCGATCCTCGTGAGCGACCCCTTCCATATGCTGCGGCTCGCGGTGCTCGCGCGCCGCCTCGGCATCACGGCATACACGTCACCGACACGCACGAGTCCGATATCCGCGCGCCGCACGAAGGTCGCGGAGTATCTGCTGAGCGAATCGCTGAAGGTGCCGCTGGCGCTCGTGCTGACGCGGAGCGGCGACGGTCCGTAAGGCGCCAGCATGCCGACGCGACGTCGCGCGACGGCCACTGCGGGTGCGTGCGTGCCTGGCGACCCCTTGCGTTTTCCGGACTCGTCGGCACATTTCCGCGCACTTGCGCACGCCCGTGTGCGCGCAGCGCCGTGAGGCCGACGTATGTGTGCCACGCGTGATCCGCTCGACCGTGCGTGCGGTACCCGTCCCGCTGAGGATGCGCGGCGACGTGTGAGCGATGCGGACCGAGCGCCTGGCGGACGGCCGTGGCGCGGCGAATCCCAGACCGGAGGAGTCATGCAGGCAGACTGGAGGTCGTGGCCGGGCGCTGTCGTGCGCGCCGCCGTGATCGCTGTGGTGGTGACGACGACGCTCGCGTCGTCGGTGGTGTCCGCGCAGGAGCAGGTCGAGACGAAGGTGCGGCAGTCGGCGGGCCCCGCGTTCACGCCGGTGTCGGACGAGATGCTCTCGAACGCGCGGAGCAGCGGCAAGAACTGGCTGATGTTCGGCCGTGACTACACGAATCAGCGCTGGTCGCCGCTCGCCCAGGTGACGACGGCCAACGTGAAGAACCTGCAGGTCAGCTGGATCTACCAGACGGGGATCTCGCGCCTGGGCTCGTTCGAGACGAGTCCCGTCGTCGTCGACGGCGTGATGTACGTGACGACGCCGTTCGATGTCGCGATGGCGGTCGATGCGCGCACCGGGCACGAGATCTGGCGCTACGAGCACAAGCTCTCGACGCAGATCATCTGCTGCGGGCCGAACAATCGCGGCGTCGCGGTCTCCGGCACGACGGTCTACATGCTGACGCTGGACGCGCGGCTCGTCGCGCTCGACGCGAAGACGGGCGCGGTCAAGTTCAACGTGCAGGTCGCCGATCCGACGGCCGGCTACAGCGAGAGTCACGCGCCGATCATCGTCGCCGACAAGGTGATCGTCGGCGTCTCGGGTGGCGAGTACGGGATCCGCGGCTTCGTGCGCGCCTACAACAAGGAGACGGGCGAGCCGATCTGGACGACGTTCACGACGTTCAAGGACAACTGGTTCGGCAAGTTCTCCGAATCGACGTGGGAGGGGGACTACTCCCTGCACCGCAACATCGCGCAGGAGCGCGGCGATTCGGCGAAGTACGCCGACGCATGGGAGCATGGCGGCGCCGGCGTCTGGATGAATGCGGCGTACGATGCGAAGACGAACCAGCTCTTCGTCGCGTCGGGGAATCCGTCGCCCGATCTGGATGGCGGTGTGCGTCCCGGCGACAATCTCTGCAGCGACTGCATCATCGCGCTGGATGCGACGACCGGCGCGATCACCTGGTACTACCAGGAAGTGCCGCACGACGTCTGGGATCTCGACGCCGTCAGCCCGCCGGTGGTGATCACGCTGAAGGACGGCCGCACCGCGGTCGCGCAGGCCGGCAAGACGGCGTGGGTCTACATCCTCGACGCGAAGACGGGGAAGCTGATCCGGAAGTCGAAGCCGTTCAATCGGCTGGAGAACATGTTCGCGCAGCCGACGCCCGAGGGGACGCGGATGCTCCCCGGCGCGAACGGCGGATCGGAGTGGTCGCCGATGGCCGTGAACCCGACGCTTGGCTACACGTACGTGATGGGGCTCGAGCAGCCGATGAACTACATCACGCACTCGGCGCCGCTCTCGGTCGGGTCGCTGTGGCTCGGGTCGGCGTTCAAGGCGGTGCCGGGCGAGACGCAGTACGGCACGTTCACCGCGATCAATCTCAACACCGGCGCGATCGCGTGGCAGCACCGGACCGAGCAGCCGATGATCGGCGGGTCGCTCGCGACCGCCGGGAATCTCGTCTTCACCGGCGAGGGGAACGGGCGCTTCGACGCATTTGACGCGCGGACCGGGACGCTGCTCTGGCACTTCACGGCCGGTGCGGGCTGCAATGCGCCGCCGGTGACGTACGAACTCGATGGCAAGCAATACATCGCGGTCGCCTGCGGCGGGAACTATCAGCTCGGGTATCCCCTGGGCGACGCGGTGCTCGTCTTCTCGCTTCCGGGTGCGGCGGCGAAGTAGGCGAGCGCGTCGGGAGTCATGTGATTGATCCGTCCTATTGACCGATTGACAGGGCAAATCATTAAGAAGGTGGAACTTGCGCCGGCTCGGCATTAGCGTGCTGGCGGCCGGGCTGGCCCTCACGGCGGGGAGTTGGGCGGGATCGGCGGCGCATCGGGCGCCGATCCCGCCGCCGGCGACGAGGGCGGATTCGCTTCCCGGTGCGGACGGGCCGACGCGGTTGAGCGGCGCGTTCTGGCTGAAGCTGACGCCCGCCGAGAAGCAGATCTATCTCGACGGCTTCCTCGCGGGGGCGGCGGCAGAGCAGGGGCGGACACCGGCGGCGGTCGATTCGCTGCGGCGCGCAGGCGCGCTGCATTTCGTCTTCGCGCCGTCGGTGTACGCGGCACAGCTCGACGATTTCTACTGGTGGCAGGATCGCACGACGACGCCGATCGTGGCGGCGATGTTGGTGAGTAACGGGACGCGATAGCGCGTCGCACGCTTCCAGCGTGCGGCGGATGCGTCCCCAGCCGGACCCGCAGTGTTCTCTCTCTCTTTCGCGTCGGAGTCAGTCATGAAACGAATCGCAGTGTTTGGCATTGCCGCGTTCATGGGCCTCACGGGTAGCGCCGAGGCGCAGTTGACGATGAACATGTCCAACGGCTGGTCGTTCAGCCTGTCGGGCAACGTGAATGCGTTCTACGTGGAGTCGTGGAACAACTCGCAGTCGCCGGTCGCGCCGATCAACGGATCGGCCGTGACCCAGGGTGACGGGACGAACGCCAACGTTCGCACCGGCCTGCTCCCGGCGGACCTCAATTTCGACATCAAGGGGCATGAGGGCCCGCTCGACCTCGGCGTTCACTTCGGGTTCTATCCGCAGATCCAGAACGGCGGCAGCCCGGGGAACACGCACGATCAGTTCGGCGCCCAGATCGACATGCGCGAGGTCTACCTGACCGCGGGCGGCAGCTGGGGGCAGATCCTCGCCGGTCGCGCGATCGATCCCTTCCTGCGCGAGAACATCCTGACGGACGGCACGCTCTTCGGGACCGGTCCGACCGGGTCGAACCGCGGCAACGGCGGGACGACCCTCGGGCGCATCGGGTTCGGCTACATCTATCCGAATTTCAACGCCCAGATCGCGTACAGCACGAAGGCGGGCTCGCCGCTCGTCTGGACGGTGGCGGTCGTGCAGCCGAGCCAGGTTGGCGCGACGACCGATTCCGGCGCCGCGGTCGGTGTCTACTCTTACAACCCGCTTCCGAGGGTCGAGAGCGAGCTGACCTACACCGCGTCGTTCGGCGCGCCGACGAACGGTGCGTCGACGAACAAGCTGCTACTCTGGGTCAATGGTGCTTGGCAGGAATCGAAGTCTGCCCCGACGGGCACGCCCGATTCATTGCAGTTCACGATTCAGACGGGCGGCGCCGGCGGGGGCTTCAAGCTCGACGCCTCGCGCGTGGCGATCGTCGGCTCGGGCTACTGGGGCCGCGGGATCGGCACGACCCTGATGTACGACGGCCTCTCGGCCTCGGCCAACGGGTCCGCGCGCACGTCGTACGGCTACATCGGCCAGGCGACGCT
>Ga0116229_10014997_pt1 | contig 10656 bp, 11 predicted proteins | sample S1TSphgellanicum_3_FD_87313 | JGI IMG/M metagenome (GOLD analysis project Ga0116229, IMG submission 87313) | Host-associated microbial communities from peat moss isolated from Minnesota, USA - S1T2_Fc - Sphagnum magellanicum MG | ecosystem: Host-associated > Plants > Peat moss > Unclassified...
CGTGGCCCCGGACTGCGGCGTGATCGCGCTCGGCGAACTGCCGCCGCCTCCGCCGCAAGCGGCGAGGACGGCAACGATGACCAGCGCGATAAAATTCCGTTCGGTACTACGCAAAACGCCAGCCGCTCCATACGGAACCCGGAAGGGACGAAGTGGGCGGCGTCTCACAGGTCCGGCACTCCGCTTGGACTGCCACAACAGTTCGACGACACGTCGCCTGCCGGGAGAGTACCGTACGGCCACGCATCGAACCTGGTGAATCACTGTGAGCGTGCCCCCAATTCGTCCGGTCGAGAACATTTTGGCGATGGTGGCGGCGCTGCTGGTCGCCGGGGCGGTCTTCCCATGGCCGCTCCGCCTGGCGTGTGCGATCGGCGCCGTCGGCGTGCTCGTCCTCATGATCGTGCTCCGCTATAAGAGCCACGTCGTGAAGAAGCAGAAGCGCCGCACGATCGACGTCTACGCGGCGGTTGACCGGATACGAAGCGAGCGTCAGGCGCGCTACGAACGGGGGCGGCCGCGCCGCCGCGATCTCTAGCGCCGGCGCTCTAGCGGCCGACGCCCTCGCGCTCGAGCATCTCACCGTAGATCTCGCCGACGCGTTCCAGCGAGTCGGCATCGCTTGCCGGCTTGTCGGGCCGGAGCCGAACAATGCGCGGGAAACGCAGCGAGAAGCCGCTGGCGTGCAGATCGCTCCGCTGGATGATGTCGAACGCGATCTCCACCACGATCTCCGGCTCGACGACCAGCTCCCGGCGGCCGAGGCCCAAGCGCGCGTACGCAGCGGTCGCCGCCGGCTCGGGCAGGCGGTGCGCGAGGAACCATGCGGTCATCTCGGCGATCTCGGCGTCGGTGAGTCCGCTGTAGGCCTTCCCGATCGGCACCAGTCCCTCCGGACCGCGCACCGCGAACGTGTAGTCGGAAAGCACCTGCGCTCGCCGCCCATGTCCCCATTCGACGGCGACGACCACGCAGTCGAGCGTCGAGAGCTCGCGCTTGAGCTTGAGCCACCACTTCCCGCGCCGGCCCGGCGCGTAGGGCGCATCGGTGCGCTTGAACACAAGCCCCTCGTGACCGCGTTCGCGTGCCGCTTCGAAGCGCTCGTAGATGTCCTCGGTCGACGCGCCGCTCTCGAGCGTCGCCCAGGGCGCGAGCGTGACGGCGCCCGCGGGGTTCGCCAGGATGTCGGCGAGGTGGACGCGGCGCGTGGCCAGCGGCTCGTCGAGCAGAAAGTCCTCGCCGTGCGCGAGCGCGTCGAACGCGACGTAGCGCACCGGCACCTCCGCCAGCAGCTCGGGCGTCACGTCCTTGCGCTGCAACCGCGCCTGCAGATAGCGGAAGGGCAAGACGCGACCGTCGCGTTCGGCGACGATCTCGCCGTCGAGCGCGAACGGACCGCCGAGTGCGCGCAATGCCGCGACGACCTCGGGATACGATCCGGCGACGTCGTTGAGCGTGCGCGAATAGAGCGAGACGCGCTCCGGCGTCACGTGTGCCTGGATGCGAACGCCGTCGTACTTGTCCTCGACGAGCCACGCGCCGCCGGCAGCCAGTTCTTTGAAGTCGCCCACGTACGGAACCGGTGAGGCGAGCATGAACGCGATCGGCGCGTGGTAGGCGATCGCGATGCCGGCGAGATCGTCGTGCTTCGCCGCGATGGCGACCGCGCCGACGTCACCGGCGGCGCTCGCCGCGCGTCGCACGAGCACCGCATCGCGTTCGAACGCGGCGGCGATCGCGTCGACGATCAATCCTTCGCGCAAGCCGATGCGCAATTCGCCGGTGACGATCTTGATCGCGTAGGTCGCTTCGAGCGGATCGGTGCACGCGGCGAGGATTCGCTCGCAGAGAAACTGGCGGCGCTTCTGCGCGCTCTTTCCGGATGCGTCCGCGATCTCGTCGAGCAACGCCATGAGGCGTGCGGGCGTGAGCGTCTCGCGGAAGAGGCCGAGATCGGCCGGCGCTCCGACGAACGGCCCGAGCGCGGCGCCGAGATCGCCCACCCGGCGATACGCTTCGCGCAGCGCGGCGTCGTCGACGCCCCACGCGCTGCGCGCCGCCGCGACGATCGTGCGCCCGCCGAGCGCGAGCGATCGTTCGTCGCGCTGCGCGAACGGGTTGCCGGTGAAGAAACGCGTCGCCGGTGCGAGATCGTCATCGTCGAGCGATCGCAGATAGCCGGCGACGAGTGCGATCTTCTCGAGCTTCTTCGGCGTTGCCGCGATCGCTGCACACGCGTGCGCAAACGCGATCACCGGCGGCTAGGCAAGGAGATGATCGAGATGATGTTCGACGAGTTTCTTGCGGAGCCGTTCGTCCGCCGTGAGCAAGAGCGCTCGTTCACGACGTGCGAGGGCGAGATATATCGCATCATAGACCGGATGGTCGAGTTCTTCGCTCAACGCGGCTGCTTCGGCGCTATAGGGAAAGGTCGGAAGCAGGGTGACGAGCTCCAAGATCGAGTGAATCTGATCGACGGTTGGCGCCTCGGCACCGGTGCGGACCGATTGCCAGCGCGCGTTCAAAAGCTCGGACACCAACAGATCCGGCGCGAGAATTTCCGACGCCTCGAGCATGGTTGGGTCGAGGAGATCTTCGTCGAGGGCGCGATACGCGACGCTCGCGTCGAGCACGACCTTCACCGTTCGTCGCGAGCTTCGCGAATCGCGCGGACGCCGGCCTCGATATCGATCGCGACGCCGGCGTTCTGCGTTCGGATCGTCTGGAGCCTCGCGACGAACGCTTCACCCGTCGGCTTTGCCGCTCGCTCGAGCGCCTCGAGGGCCTCGGTTTGAAGGGATCTCCCGTGAACCTTCGCCCGGGCTTTGAGTGAGGCGAGCGTCTTCGGCGGAACACCACGGATCAAGAGGTCGCCCATGCTGCTATCGTAATTGATATCATTTGGAGGGGTCAAGGCAGCACAGGTCCGCGCCCCGCGAACGCGGTAGCGCCGCGCATGATCACCGCATTCGTGTTGCTCGACGTCGAACCGGGACGCGTCAAACCGTTGGCCGACGAGTTGCTCGCGATCCCCGGCGTCACCGAAGTGTACAGCGTCGCGGGACCGTACGATCTGCTCGTCGTCGTGCGCGTGCGCGAACACGACCAGCTGAGCGATCTCGTCACCGAGCGCATATCGACGTGTGCGGGCATCGTCGGCACCGAAACGATGATCGCGTTCCGCGCCTTCTCCAAACGCGATCTCGGCCTCGTGTGGGACGTCGGCGTGGACTAGAACAGCGCAAGCTGCTGGTGCGGCTCGAGGTATTCCGCGTCGATGCCCATGCGGCGCAGGCGCCACACGAAGTCGCGCCAGCCGTGGTTGAGCAGCACCTTCTTCGGTTGTGCGAGCTCGATGTAGCGCAGCAGCGCGGGGAAATCGGCGTGATCGGAGAGCGGGATCGCGGCATCGGCGCCGTAGCGATACGCCGCGCCCGGCCCGAGCGCCCAGCCGGTGAGCATCGCCGTGCGCACCGGGCGCCGGTGGGCGGCCTTCGGCCGCGTCTTCCCCGACGGCGGCCAGATCAGCGCGCGCGTTCCGTCGTACGTGAGCGCGTCGTACTTCTCATAGCTGCCGAGGTGCACGCCGGCTTCCTCATACACGCGCGCCATCGCGTGGACGGCGCCGTGCACGGTGAGCGGGATCTTCGCCTTGTCGAGGATCGCCATCGCCTCTTGCGCTTTGCCCAGGGAGTAGGCGAAGAAGAGCGGCGCGCAGCCGTCTTCGAGCGCGCGCTGCGCGAAGGCGACGATCTGCTCCTCGACCTCGTCGCGTGACGGAAAAACGTACTGCGGCCGGCCGTAGGTGCACTCCATCAGCACGACGTCGCACGGCTTCACCTCGGGCGGCTCGCACGTGTACGAGCGCGCGAGCTTGAAATCGCCCGTATAGACGAAGCGGCCCGCGTCGCCCTCGATCATCAGCTGCGAACTGCCGAGCACGTGACCCGCGGAGAAGAGCGTGAGCCGGTGCTCGCCTTCCATCCACGGGTCGTTGAACGCGTGCTCTTCGAACACGACCGCGGGCGCGGCCGGTGCCTCCGGCACGAGCGACGTCTGACGCTTGGGCGCCGAGCGCCGCCCGAAGCGCAGCCGGCAAACGCGGGCGCTGTTCGTCGAGGTGAGCACGGTGCCGTGCTCGCGAGCGTGGTCGGAATGCCCGTGCGAAACGTAGCTCCGGTCGCGATAGCGGAGGGAATCGATCCAGAGGTCGAGCGCCGCAACGTAGAGCGACCGTTCGTTGAGCGAAAACACGAGAGCGAACGTACGTTCGTCTTTGGCGAATTCGACCCTGCGGCGCTTGCAGCTTTTGGACCGGTCCAGTAGTCTTATCGAGTATGGCTCGAATTTACGACAGCATCATCGACACGTTCGGCAACACGCCGCTCGTCAAAATTCCCAAACTCAACAAGGGGCTCGGCGGCACCGTTCTCGTGAAGCTCGAGTCGTTCAATCCGGCCGGCAGCGTGAAAGACCGCATCGGCATCGCGATGATCGAGGCGGCGGAGCGTGAAGGGCGCCTGCGTCCCGACACCGTGATCGTGGAGCCGACGAGCGGAAACACCGGCGTCGCGCTCGCCTTCGTGGCCGCGGCCAAGGGCTATCCGATCATCCTCACGATGCCCGAGACGATGACCCTCGAACGTCGCAACCTGCTCAAGGCGTACGGCGCGCAACTCGTGCTGACGCCGGGCGCCGACGGCATGAAGGGCGCGATCGCGAAGGCCAAAGAGATCCACGCGAGCGACCCCGGCAAGTACTTCATGCCCGGTCAGTTCGACAACCCGGCGAACCCGGCGATCCACTACAAGACGACCGGTGAAGAGATCTGGCGCGACACCGACGGCAAGGTCGATGCGTTCGTGGCCGGCGTCGGCACCGGCGGCACCGTGACGGGCGTCGGCAAGCTGCTCACCGAGCGCAATCCGAACGTCTACATCGCGACCGTCGAACCCGACACGTCGACCGTGCTCTCGGGCGGCGCGCCCGGCCCGCACAAGCTGCAGGGCTTCGCACCGGGCTTCGTGCCCTCGATCCTCGACACGCACATCTACAAAGAAGTGTTCAAGGCGTCGTACGACGATTCGATCGCGACCTCGCGCCGCTTGGCACGCGAGGAAGGCATTCTCGTCGGCATCTCGGCCGGCTCGAACATCTGGGCCGCGCTGCAACTCGCCGCGCGTCCGGAATTCAACGGCAAGACGATCGTGACGATCGGGTGCGACACCGGCGAACGCTACCTCTCGCACCCGCTCTTCAGCGAGATCGACGTCCCGACGGTCGAAGCCGCACTCGCGTAGTGCTCGCGGGCGTTCCCGCGGTCGACGTGTGGCGCGGGCCGCGCGTCGAATCCACCCATGACGTCGCCGCGTGCGTGTGTACGCCCGAAGGCGACGTCCGCTATCACCAGGGGACGATCGACGTCCCCGTCTTTTTGCGCTCGGCCGCCAAACCGTTCATCGCCGCCGCCGCCGTGCGCGCCGGCGTGGTCGAGCGGTTCGGCCTTGCAACGCACGAGATCGCGCTGATGGCGGCCTCGCACGACGGCGAACCGGGGCACGCCGATGCGGCCGCGTCGATCCTCGCCAAGATCGGCGCGAGCGAAAGCGACCTACAATGCGGCGTGCAGTATCCGGGCTCGTCGCAATTACGCCACAACTGCTCGGGCAAGCACGCCGGCATCCTCGCGCTCGCGCGCGCGCTCGATGCGCCGCTGGAATCGTATCTCGACGTCGATCATCCCGCCGAGCGCGCGGTGCTCGCCCTGTGCGAGCGCGCCTTCGGCGAGCGGTTCGGCGACGATCGCATCGGCATCGACGGGTGCGGCATTCCGGTCGTTGCGGTCTCGCTGCGGCACGCGGCGACGGGCTTCGCGCGCTTGGCATCGTTGCGCGGCCTCGAGCCCGAGGATCGCGCCGCGCTCGCGATCGTGCGCGACGCGATGGTCGCGTACCCGTGGTACGTCGCGGGCACGGCGCAGTTCGACACGGACCTCATGCTCGCGGGCGGCGGCGCAATCCTCGCCAAGGGCGGCGCCGAGGGCGTCCACGCGAGCGGCTTGCTCGATGCGGAACTCGGCGTCGTGCTCAAGGTGATCGACGGCGCGCGCCGCGCCGTGCCGCCCGCGACTCTTGCGCTGCTCGGCCACCTCGGCGCGCTCGACGACCCCGCTCGCGCCGCGCTCGCGCCGCACGCGCGCGTACCGGTCACGAACGTCGCTGGTCGCATCGTCGGCGAGATCGTCGCGCGAGATGTGCCCGGCGCCGGTGCGGTGTAGCACGCCGCATGCCGATCCGCGCGCTGATCTCCTTCACGTTCCCCTCCGCCGAAGCGGCGGAAGCCGAGCTCGCCGTTCGCGTCGAGCGCTGCCGCGCGGTTGAGGCGGGCGAGCCGGGCTGTCTGCAGTACGAGATCTTCCGCAGCGCGATGAAGCCCGAGAAGCTCGTGCTGATCGAGCTGTGGGAATCCGAGGCGCTCTTCGACGAGCACTGGCAGCTCAACCGGTCGGGCACCCTTCCGCCGCAGCCGCAAACGCCGGGCCGCACGGCGAGCGCCGAATTCTACGTGCAGAAAGTGTTCGCGAGCGTCGACGGCGTGTGGGCCGCGGCCGAACCCGAACGCCGGCTCGACGGCATCCGCTGGTACTGAGCCCGCGCTAGGCGCTCTCGTCGCGTTCGGCATCTTCGCCGATCGCGACGGCGCGCTCGAGAATTTCGCGCAACGTGCGCTGATCGGCCGCGGAGAGCGCGGCGATCGCGGGTGGCGGCTCGGCGGTGAGCATCTCGTCGATCTTGCGCTCGAGGCGCCGGCCGGCGGCGGTGAGCCGCACGACCTTGGCCCGGCGATCGGCGGGCGCCGGACGGCGCTCGACCAGATCGCGCGCGACGAGCCGGTCGATGAGACCGGTCGCGTTCGACGCATCGCAGAACATCGACGCCGCGAACGCGCTCATCGTCGTCTCCTCGAGTTCGCTCAGGATGTGCAGCGCATGACCCTGCTGGAGCGTGAGATCGAAGCTGAGCATCCGCTCGCCAATCCACGATTTCTGCGATTGCAGCAGGCTGAACATCGCTTTCCACGCGCGAGCTCCATTACTTGACATGTACCATTATCCGTGATAGAAAGCAATTGCTTGAGGAGTACCGGTAGTTTGCTCGCAGTCGATATGGAGTCCTGGTACGCACGCTATGCCGTGCGCATGAGAGCGGTCGCGTGGCGCATTCTGGGAAATCGCGCCGACGCCGAGGACGCGGTGCAGGAGGCATTCGTCGCCACGCTGCGCGCGATCGACCGCTACGACGGCTCGGATCCGTTTCCGTGGCTCCACCGCATCGTCACGCGCAAGGCGCTCACGATCGCCGCGCGGCGCCGGCCGGTGGCCGATCTGCCGGAGTCGGGCGGCCCGAACGTGCCGTCGGCGGAAGACGAGGCGCTCGACCGGCTTCGCACCGGCGTGATTCATGCCATGATCGCCGGCGAACCCGCCGTCGAATTGCACGTGGTGGCCGGTCTGCACTTCACCGAGATCGGCGAACGCTTCGGCATGCCGGTCGCGACCGCGGCGTCGCGCGTGCGGCGCGGGAAACACCGGCTCCGAGCGCGCTTGCGAGCAACCCTCACCGATCTGCCGGAGTCCCAACCAGCGTGATCGACTTCTTCCTGCGACGGCCCGTCTTTGCGACGGTCTGCTCCCTCGTCATTTTGCTGCTCGGCATCGTGTCGATCCCGTCGTTGCCGATCGCGCAATATCCGAACATCGCGCCGCCGACCGTGACGGTCACGTCGACCTACGTCGGTGCCGACGCGCTTGCTGTCGAGGCAAGCGTGACGAACGTGCTGGAGAACGCGATCAACGGCGTTCAAGGCTTGCGCTACATGTCGTCGCAGTCGACGAGCCAGGGCGGCTCGACGATCACCTGCACGTTCGATCTCAGCCGCGACCTCGATCAAGCGGCCAATGACGTACAGAACGCGGTGAACCTCGCGCAGGGGCATCTGCCGTCGGCGGTCACGCTGACCGGCGTGCAAGTGGCGAAGAACAACGGCACGTTCGTCATGGGCGTCGCCGTGACGTCGGACAACAAGAATTACGATCAGGCGTTCATCACCAATTATCTCGAGAACAACGTCGTCAACGATCTCCAGCGCATCTCCGGCGTGAGCGGCGTGACGGTGTTCGGCGAGCGCAAATACGCGATGCGCCTGTGGGTCGACCCGAAGAAGCTCGCGGACAACGGTCTGACCGCCGGCGCCGTGACGACCGCGCTCTCGCAGCAGAACGTGCAGGTCGCCGCCGGTGCGATCGGCGCCCCGCCGACCAACGGCAACCAGCCGTACGAGTACACGGTGCAGGCCAACGGACGGCTTCACGATCCGAGCGAGTTCGCCAACATCGTCCTCGTCACGCTGCCCAACGGCGGATACGTGCGCGTGAAGGACGTCGGCCGCGTGGCGCTCGGCGCCGAAGATTATTCTCAGTCGTTATGGTTCAACGGTCAGGACGCCGTCGGTATGGGCGTTCAGCAGTTGCAGAGCGGCAACGCGCTTCAAGTATCGCACGACGTCATCGCGACGATGGAGCGCCTCTCGAAGAAGTTCCCGGCCGGCTTGCACTACCAGGTCGCGTTCGATACGACCCTCTTCGTGAGCGAGTCGATCAAGGAAGTCATCTTCACGCTGGCCGTGGCGATCGTCTTGGTCGTGGTCGTGATCTTCTTGTTCTTGCAAGATTGGCGCACCACGCTCATTCCCGCGCTCACGATCCCGATCTCGCTGCTCGGTACGTTCTTCTTGATGAAGGTGCTCGGCTTCTCGATCAATACGCTGACGCTCTTCGGTATCACGCTCGCCACCGGTCTCGTCGTCGACGACGCGATCGTGGTCATCGAGAACATCGCGCGCTTCATCCAAGAGAAGGGCATGGCGCCGTTCGAAGGCGCGCGCGAGGCGATGTCGGAGATCACGGGCGCCGTCGTCGCATCGTCGCTGGTGCTGCTTGCGGTCTTCATTCCCGTCGCGTTCTTTCCGGGTACGACGGGTCAGCTCTACCGTCAATTCGCGCTGACGATCGCGTGCTCGATCTCGATCTCGCTCTTCATCGCGCTCACGCTCACGCCGGTGCTCTCGTCGCTGCTCTTGCGCAACAAAGCGCAGGCCGAAGCGCCGTTCTTCCGGCCGATCAACCGCACGATCGATTGGATCCGTGGCGGCTATCATCGTTTTCTCCCCTGGACGCTCGCGCGGATTCCGCTCGTGATGGTCGTGTTCGCGATCTTGCTCGCGGCAACGGCGTACTTCTATAGCGCCACGCCGACGGGCTTCATCCCCAACGAAGACCAGGGCTACTTCATCGTCAGCGCGCAGGGGCCCGAAGGCGTCTCGCTCGACTACACGCACGCGTATCAGCGCAAGATCGAATCGATTCTCCGCGCGCAACCCGAAGTGTTGAATACGTTCGACATCGGCGGGTTCGGCTTCACCGGCACCGGCTCGAACAAAGCGACGATGTTCGTGCTGCTCAAGCCGTGGGAGGAGCGTCCCGGTTCGCAGCACACGCTCGACGCGATCCTCGCGCGCATCGCGCCGCAGCTCTACATGTTGCCCGAGGGGCAGACCTTCGCCGTGAATCCGCCTGCCATTCAGGGTCTCGGCTTCCAGGGCGGCTTCACGTTCGAGCTCGAGGACCGCGGCAGCAACGGTCTCATCCCGTTGCAACAGGCCGCCTATTCCATCATCGGTCCGGCCGACTCGCCGGGCAGCGGGTTGTCGTTCGTCTACACGACCTTCACCAACAACTCGCCGCAGATCGCGGCGACGATCGATCGCGGCAAAGCGCAGCAGCTCGGCGTGAACCTGAGCGACCTCTTCAACACGATGCAGGTGTTCCTCGGCTCCGTCTACGTGAACGATTTCGACATGGGCGGCAAGACGTATCGCGTGTACGTGCAGGCCGACACGCCGTTCCGCTCGCGTCTGGCCGATCTGCAATCGATCTACGTGCAGAGCACGACGCTCTCCAACAACGTGACCGTACCGGGCGCGATGGTTCCGCTCACCGGCCTCATGCAGATCAAGCAGATCCGTTCGGCGCCGATCATCACGCACTTCAACCTCTATCGCTCGATCGAGATCTCGGGGAATCCGGCGCCGGGCGTCGGGAGCGGTCAGGCGATCGAGAAGATGCAGCAGTTGGCCTCGCATCTCGCGCCGGGCTTCGCCTACGAGTGGAGCGGCATCTCGCGTGAGGAAGTCGACGGCGGAAGTTCCGCGGCGTTGATCTTCGGGCTCGGCGTCGTGTTCGTGTTCCTCGTGCTCGCCGCGCAATACGAATCGTTCGCCGATCCGTTGATCATCGTGCTCGCGGTGCCGCTCGCACTGCTCGGCGCGCTGATCGGCCTGTGGCTGCGCCACATGGTCTCCGACGTGTTCGCCCAAGTCGGATTCGTGATGCTGATCGGGCTCGCCAGCAAGAACGCGATTCTGATCGTCGAGTTCGCCAACCAGTTGCGCGGCACGGGCGTGTCGATTCCGGAAGCGGCGCGGCAGGCGGCCGAAACCCGGTTGCGCCCGATCCTGATGACGTCGATCGCGTTCGTCCTCGGCGTCACGCCGCTGGTGTTCGCGACGGGCGCCGGCAGCGCGGCGCGCAATTCGCTC
>Ga0116229_10015001_pt1 | contig 10655 bp, 9 predicted proteins | sample S1TSphgellanicum_3_FD_87313 | JGI IMG/M metagenome (GOLD analysis project Ga0116229, IMG submission 87313) | Host-associated microbial communities from peat moss isolated from Minnesota, USA - S1T2_Fc - Sphagnum magellanicum MG | ecosystem: Host-associated > Plants > Peat moss > Unclassified...
AGATTGGACAAAATCTATGCAAAGGTGCAATACCTCATCATTGCTTCTATGTGATCAAAGTACATGATTTGACATGAATGAAAGAATTTGGATGGATAAATTGAACCCATTGATAGATGAATTCCATATATAAGTATGTCTAAATTTGCAGTGAGGATGGAAGTCAAATGACCCAACTAGAGGAAATTTCTCCTATTGGATGAATGAAACAATCACATGAAAGTTCATATTATTTCGAAATGAAATGAATTTTACACATGTGAAATATCACTTAGAAATTTTCTTCATTCATAAATAATTCATTTAAGATTTTAACATCCATTATAGTTCATCTAGATTCCCTGAATGAACATCATAAAATGTCATTCATGAATTGTAATGGATAAAATTGGTGCACTTACATGGATAAAATTTCAATATGATATGAGGATTATCCATGAAATATTTTATCTCACTCACAAAAGTTCATCCATATTTCATCCATGAAATTTTATCTATGAAAATTCATGACAAGCTTATTAGCTCTATGTCTATTAGTTAACTTGTGTTAATCATGTCAGTTTAAAGGCTCCATGGTTACTTAACGCCATCATATATATAATGTCATTGCCGGTGTGGGGGTAAACTAGTTAGTCAAGTAGTGTGGATTTTGCTAGTCACAAATTTTTCCTTTAGATTGGATTACAATCCTACCTAATCTAATCGCATGTTCCCCTATTAAAAATCATGGGTTAACTTTCATGTTTGGAATAAAATGTCAAATAGTATTTCACTGATGATCTTCATTTAGTTTTGAAAATTAATGAATTTTTTTCCATTAAAGTTCATCCATTGAAAATTCACAAATAATATTTCATGGATGCTCAATTCAAATGATATGTCATGGAATATCATTTGCTCAGCTATTTTGTCAAGTTCACTTAGATACTTCACTATTTGAATTTGCCAAATTATGAAGTCCAGGTTCCTATTTGGCTATATTGCCAAATTGAATTTACTTATTCGCCAGTCCACTTTGCCAAATCACAAAGTCAACGGTGGCCAGTTGTCAAGTTCGTGTTGCCCAGTCAGCATTCCAAAGCTGCCAACTCTACATCACCAAAGGCAACATTGCCAAATTGCCAAGTCCAAATTCTAGAATTTTTGGGGCACCATGAACCAGCACCCACCAGTGCACCATGAAGGATGGATGGGAAATCTGAGGCAGAGTGCTAAAAGGATTATTTCAGATCTGTTACTTCTTGTTGATGGTAGTTGATTCTTCCTCTTACTGGTCTTTTGTACAAAGAAGGACACCTATGATGTTGTGTAGTTGGAACGCAAAGACTGGGTTTGAGATTTGACAGAGTGGAAGGAGGGAGGAAACAAGGAAGCGTACAAAGGCAGACTCTGTTTCTCAGTGCACGCAGGAAGGCGCGAGACATTAGAAGGCGGCCGTAGTGAGTCACCCGGGTTGCCTACTGTTACAGGTTTAGTGACTTGTGTGGGGGTGAAAGTATTTCCAGTGTTGCAGGCATGGCAGCAAGCCGTTTGGAATTATTTTTTACTCGTGTGCGAAAAATAAAACTGTACGCATGGATGGGTACGTGTGTTGCTGTTGCTGCTGTAATAGAGTATTGGTTTCAACGACAAACCTCACATGACCAGGCTTTGGGCGGGAGAACAAAGAAACAAGTGAAAGCCTTAGTTAGGGTTTTTAGCAGGCAGGTACAGGTAAATAAAGGCCAATGCAAAATAGCAGGCAGGCAAGGTCAATAAAGGCCAATGCAAAATAGCATACATACCTCATTGGGTCACCTAGCCAATCAGCTAGCCAAGAGCATCATGGTGCATCCTACGAGCTTGTGGAGACACATCAAGCATTCCATCGCAAAGTTAGGTATCACTTGAAACTTTGTTGGACATAGCTTCTAAAGTGGATTGGGTTTTTTGTGAAGAGGGTAACTGGTCCACTAAAGTTGCTTATTAGGAAACTTTTGCACGGTGTTATTTGTTATTTCTTACAAGACTAAGGACAAGGAATGAAACTTGTAATATTTTGATATTAGGGTGTCTAGGTCATGTTGAACCCAATAGAATAATGATCGTGACACCCAAGCCTATAGCAAAGTTAGGGTTTGGCTTTGGCATAATGCTGTAACTAGGAACCGTGAAAATGTTTCCTATATTTTTCCTTTTGATTTGTTTAGTCTTGTGGTTGGTTTTATAGATTTAGGATTGCCTTGTAATAGTAGGCATTCTTTTAAAAGTGGGGCATGTGCTAAGTAGGCCTTCTTCCTCATGGGCACTTAACATCCCATGTCCCTTAGTTCATCATGTCTCATTGAATTCCATAATTTGCATCGCGCATTTGTTTTATTATGTGCTACCACAAACTTATCTTCCACCCCATGTCCCATGCAAATCACAAACCACCCACTAATTCCCCCTCCTATTATAACAAACCACACACCACCTATTAATTCTTTTTATTAACCCCCAACCTTTCATGTGAATGTGGGGTTTTAATCCTACATTTTTCCAAACCCCTATGATCATGCGCATGTAAGAACTTTTCCCCCTTCCATTTTATTAGCCTTTATAGTTGTTCATGATCAGACCTCCCAACCTGCCCACATATCTTCAACACGTGCACAACCTCCACTTAAAATCTATTGCCCCAATTGTAGACAACAATTTACTAGTTGAGGGTTAGCTTGTCATTAGCATTTTTGTTAAGCATATAATTCATCTAATCCAAACCTTTGTGACCATCCCAGTTCAAAACCCTCCCTTGTTCTCACCCTACTTGCATTAGCATGGGTTTCAAGTGTTTTGTCATTAGATGTCCTTGAATAATTTCATTTAAGTTTTCATTGTCTTCGCTTATACAATTGCATCCTAACCGCTCTACGGTGTGATATACAAATGGCATTTCATTTTCCCATTAGATAGGCTCGCACAAAACCCCTATGATGTGATAGTTTGGCATTTGTTCTTCTTATCACCCCAATGGTGTTCACTTTGCCCCCTTGTGGTGGGGCAATAGGGTAGAAGGAAATAGATTTGACTCAAGCGCTTTCTAATAAACAATTGCGAAAACTTGCAAGAGGATTTTTTTTTGGAACCCAAGTTTTGGTGACAAGTTCAAGCTCAATGCTTCTTCCCTAACATGTTCCTTCAACTCATAAATGTTTTTTCCATAGTTTAATTTTTGGATGTGTACGGGAATATTTTTAATAACTCATGTTTTGGCACCATTTTTGTGCACCCACATCCTTCAACACCATTTTAGCTCTCATTGCATTACACCTTGAATTAGATGGTTATTTCTTTTTTTTTAAAAGACCACAAACCAAACCATGACCTCTAGCCCGTAAATAAGCCTCTCTCCCAATAGCTTTTAGTGGCATCATATTCATACTAACAACTAGCATCGCACCGACAACCTATTTAGGGAGTTAGGCCTTTATAATTTCAATCATAGTTGTTAGGTTTAGTGTCAATCAACGTCCTTTCCTTCTTAAAGCCTTAGCATGAATCGACAACAACACCTTTCCTTTCTAACAAAACCCTAAGGCGACTTGTGATATTTTACTACCCTTAGTTTGTGTGTTATTTATTCCTTTTGAACAATTCATTAGGCAACAAATGGTTCAACTTTAGGATTCCATCTTAAAGCATTTGCACCATCATACCCTTTCTAGCATGCTTTTTAACGTGACATGTAAAGCCCATCATTCCCAAATTTTATCATGTTTTAGCCTTGGGGTGAATGTTTGGCTTACAATTTGAGTAGTATTTCAATTATCTTCCCCAATTTTCTCCATAACGTCTTGGACATGGTTTGGACTACCACATCTTTCAATTATAGGTATCCTTCAATGCATGTGCACACATCCCATCAACTGTATGGGTATCCACCTCTTATGTTGTGCCCAAAACAACGAGCACACAAGAACCCATGATGTAATTTGTGACACTTTTCTTACCATTGCATGAGATGTTGGCTTCCACATGGGATAATAACAACTACATGTGTTTCCTTCAATGACATTTAACTCCTTTTGTTGACAAGTTGACATGGTCCTCACCGAAGATGGAATTTGCATCCTAGCTGATGTTGCCATTATCCACCCAACACGAGCAGATTTATTTTCTCAATCTTGCATAATTCAAGGATTTGTTGCATCCAATGTAATTCAAGCCCAAGAAAGGGGTTATCACGACCAACACCCCATTAATCAATTCCTCCCTTTAGCAATCAAAATATTTGAATGTTTACATAAACATGCTGATGTGTTTTTACACTATTGTGTTAATGCCATTTGGAGCTTCAAAGGGCTTGAAGGCCTTTCTCTTTCTATCCTAATCACTTTTCTTCATAATTTTTTTCAATTACATTGTAAAAGATGCAAGCCTCTTCCATCTTACGTCAAGTGATAGTGGTAGGTTTAGAAACTTCCCAATTTTCGTCCTTTCAGGACACACCCCCCATGACCAGGACTGATGTATTACATGTGGTTGGTTGTTGAAATGGAGAGATTTTGACATCAGGTTGGTGTTAACTTAACATCGTTTACATTATCCGCTTCTTTTTCATTTTTTTCCCCTTTTTCCTTTGTACATTTTCAAAACTTTGGTCTATTTATAAATAAAATTTTGAAGGATTTTACTAAATTCACTCTATGGATTACTTTCAAGCTACCAAAGAAATTAAAAATTTTGAGTTATACAATGCTTGAATTTTTTCCAGTCTATTAAAATTTCTAGCCTTCAAAAATTGCCTTTGATTTTTATTATTTCACATACTACCCTAGCCCACCCCCATCCTTGCTTTTATTTTCTGTGATTTATTTATTTATCCTTGACTTGATGGTTTTTTTAAGCTTGAGATAAGCCATTTCAAAATTTAAATTACCCTTTGAATTAATTTTGTAAAGCCCAAGGCCACATGTTTTATTAAGCATAAAAAATTCATGCATTGATTTCAAAAAATAATAATCCAATGATACTTAGCATGTACCATATGAAAAAACCAAAAAACAAAATGGCAATTAGCAACAATTTTTTATTTTGCAAAATTTCATCAAAATGTGAAATTCTTTTGGAGGTTTGCAACCATTTTAAAGGTTTTTTTTTTGTCTTTTCAAAAAACTCACTGAAAGAATGTGATTTTTGGATTTGGTTCTCCATATTTAGAACACCTTGATCACCAAATAATTACAAGATTACAATTTTTTAAATTGTCATCCTTGTCCTATAATCAAATTTGGTTAAATCCTTTTATGGATGGTTGCTAGTGCAATTACACCAAAAAATGAAAAAAAACCCTACTCGCCTGAGTGGGCATTCCATTTTGGAAATGCCCTATGAAAGAAAAATTGTTGGGTAAGGTGCCCTACATTACACTATTAAAATCAACTCAAGTTTTTATGAACATACTATGAGAAAATCAAAAGGTTTCAAGTTTAAATTTATATCAATTTTTATGAGTGACGTGGATTTGAAGCCATCTTAATGGAATGGAGGTCCATCAATGAAAATGCATCAAGTCTTAGGATGAAGTAAAGTTAATTCAAAAAAATGTCATCCATAATATTATTTCATCCATTGTGTGCTTCATTCACAATTATATTTTTTGCATGAAAAGTCAATTTTTTTAGGGACGGATTTGATAGTTTTTTTTATGTTTGGTCATTCTTATGTTCATATAACTAACTTGACCATCATTGTTTTTGTTGAAATTGTCACCTGACAAAAACATGTAAAAAATTATAATGTTTTCACATATGTACCTCCATTTGTTGTTTTGCATTATTAATTTCAAAATAACCATATTTAGATAAGGTAGGCAACTAGATAAAAATATGTTAGTAATTCAACTCATCCTCTATTGCTTGCAATAACTTTTCAAATTTCTCCCAACTTTCCTTTCAAATTTCATTTATTTTGTGATTTAGAAATTGGGTATCCCCTTACCAAATAATAGGATTGTCACCAAAAAGGAAGCACACACAATTTTTATGCACTCAAAATATTGCAAACTTGTAACCAAGTGCATCAACACAGTAACACATTAAGTATCCATTCAAAAATCTATTTATGCTACTACGACAAAAATAAATTTATGAACCTTGACGGATCAACTCACAGAAAGTAAAAGCAAGGATGGGGGTGGGCGATTTGTTGAAGAGGTGAATGAAGATAGGCATTTAAAGAAATTATTGCCATTTGGTTTGGGGACTATATCATGACATAGGAAAAGGCAATGTAAAGTGCATTTTGTAGTCAAGTATTGTTGGGTTCAAATTAGCCTAACCTAATTTTACTTAGGAAAGGGTAGGATAGCTAAGGAAATTTTGGGGTTAACCTTAATTTTAAGGGATTAGGTTAAGACATATATATGTCCTTATCCTAATATGGCTTGAAGGGAGGTAGTTTGGTTAAGATAAAAGGGCCTAAAATAACTTGGCCAGATTAGGACAAGGTTGGGTTTATTATCCTTGTCCAAGATTAGCTAACCTTTATGGATAAGGGGGTATGGATAGGGTGAAAGATGCTTCCTAGAAACTTCTAACAATTAGGGTTAGGGCAAGATAGTATCAGTGGTGCCTCCAAAGACCTGAAAAGTAAGGAACTTATTGTCGACTCCTTTTTCTTCTTCTTGAGTGATGAGTGGGGCATGAAGGCGTTGTGAGAAGGAGGGAGTAATGATGATAGTTATAAGGAGGGGCAAGAGATCTTGGCATATCATAAGAGGGTGAGATAGATGACAGTGGGAGGCTACAAAATCATGAAACAACCAACTTTTCAAGGTGTGGTCAAGTCAACATGTGTCTTGGTGAATGGAGACAAGATGCTCAAGTGGTGACGGTTGTGGGAAACACAAGTGAAAGGGGAGGAACTCATGAGTATGGCGACTGGGAGGTGGTTGGTGGAGGTCAAGAAAAGGTACTTAGACCTTTGTTGAAGTGAAAAACTAGGAGTAGAAAAGAGGAGGAAATTTTGGGTTGTTGTTGTGAAACCTAGGAACAAAGGTAAGGGTTTGCCCTCTTGTGTAACAAGAGCAAGAAGAACTAGAACTTAGGTTGTCCGGTAGAAAAAAGTAAAGAAGATGACTATTTGGAGGATGTGGTAAAAAGCTTGGGAGATATAGATAGTTGGGAGGAAGTGTGCAGTGAAAGAAAGTAGTGTAGAGACAATGTGAGGGTTTAGTAAGGAGGAAGGAGTGGAAGACTTGAGGATTAAACCAAAATTACATGTTGTAACCACTTCTTGGAGGTGTGGCATTTGTTTTGTTGGTAAAGATTTGTTGGTAAAGGTTTAAGAGCTTACATGAGGCTAACCTGGTTTAAGGTTGTAGCTGGTTAAGTGTAAGAAAAAGGGAGTGGTAGAGAAGTAAAATAGTTGTCTATAGTAGACATGGGAAAGGATAGAGAAGGGAGTGGTTAGAAGAAGGAGTAGGATAACTATTCACATAGGATAGAGAAGAAATAATAATAATAAAAAAGAGAAACAAAAATTTATAACTCCCCCCTTTGATGATCTCCAAAGGGGTGAGGGGGAATGACTCAAGACAAGGTGTTGAGAGTGCGCTAAATTTGCACTTAACAAGTATTACATTGGGTATATTCCCATCCCACATTTTCAGAGTGGATAATCTGACATAACTGGCCATTGGGCACCAGTCCATTCTCCACTTCAGATTTTGCATCATGTATAGAATTTGTCAGAAAAGAAGCAAATTGTAAAATTGTCCTTGAAAATTTTCTATGACTCAAACATAATTATTCCTATTGCAGATCTTTTCATTTTTCCCAGTTGTCAAGAAAACCAGACTGTGTGATTTGAATCAACAGGTAAGGTCATGCACATGTGCACTGTCCCAATCCATGTCAAGCTTCTCAACGTCTGGACTTCCTAGGTTCTGGATGCATATCAGATTATGTTGCATACCTTGTGAGAGGCTTTCCTGGAAAATGGTGTGCCCCAACACATGGTTACAATTAGATTTTGGAACACACCCCTCCTGGCTTATGTTACTATCTGATACCGAAACTGGCAGATTGAAATTGGCAGTTCAGGTAAACAACAGATTGATTCTGCTTTGGACAAATGGTTGCAACACTGGTTGGAATTGGCTTTTGAGTGTACTCCCACATAAAGCGTGAAGCAATCAAAAGAAAGAACCCTAACTACTAACATCACTGGGTCGCAACAACTCATTCAGCAACAAGACTAGTGTCCCTGTACTAGGTCCCTGCCACTGCACAAGCACAATAAGCAGAGCAATATATGTATGTATGTGTGCGTGTATTCAACCCATCTCAGTTATGTGTATTTATGACCTGAAAAAAAACCACACAAAGGATGCAGTAGCTGCATAAAGCAAATTGGTAAACACCACAGTACATTGAATTCTCTAAATAGCTGAAAAACTCCATTTCAAAGATGAGCAATTTCATTCTCATAGCAAAATAGTATGCAATTTTAAAAATTTGGAATGGATCGGGAATGTTCACCTTTTGTGGACTGCTGATGAAGAGCTGGTTTCTGGAGTACTGGTGTTTGTTGCCTGCGGAAGAAACTGCAAGTACATCACTCAGCTGACACTCCACTTACTCTATGTCGAATAACATGCAACCTCATACATCCTGCTTCAGAAGAATCAGGAAGAAGAAATTTTTTATGACTGATTGACAGGTACTGCCTGGGTGCATGGGTGTACTCTAGTTTCCTGAGCATCAAGCCACAATCATTTTTCTATGTGTACTAGCCAAAACCATATGCATCTCCGGTTGTAGCCCAGCTGACTAAGTAGAAATGCAATACAAGTACTGTCAGAATTCATGTTGCAGGGGCAGTGGAAAGACTGCATTACTAATCTAAAATTGTGGTGTAAAGCAACTTCTAAACAATTGTGTCATACAAACTGTGCAGGTGCCAACAAGCTTTACAATTGTGGTGTAAAGTAGCTTCTTGGGGGCAAGCTTTGAATGCTAAAGATGTTAGGCAAGGAGGGAGCAAGAGTTTCTAGTTTTGGAAATGTTATGCAGCAAAAACCCCAGATCCATGATTAATGCTTAAGCCCACATGTTTTTCTCAAATGTGCATAACAATTCATATCAGTACAATAATCCAGATCAAGCACCTGACCTGAAATCAGATGGTAAGACTTTAAGTGTTACACCTAGTAAGAGTAGATTTGTGAAGGTGAGTGCCTCAACATTGAGGAATGTTCATGTCAAGAATTTGAAGCTCACTATACAACAAGCAAAAACTGATGAGTCCCTGGAGACTTCTGAGGTTTGGTGGTGTTGTTGCTACAAGGAATCTGATTGTTGAGGTTTACTTTGTTGGTTACTCACCAGATTCTACAAAATTGATCTAAGTGATTGCTACTCCAAATACCCATTTCCACAAGAAACAAACTGCATTATCTACAAACTGAAGTAGGTAACTTAGTTCTGACTTTTGTCGTAGGATCTTCACACAGATACAGGATTTGGGGCAGGTGCAGTGGACTGGATGCATGCTTCTTGCAGGCTGCTTGCTGCAGTGCCTGAAACCTCAGACAAATCGTGCACTTCAGACTGGCAGCTTTTTTGTCGCCCTGGACCACCTCTACGATCACTTAAGCTGCTACACATGCATCACAGAATAAGCTGCCAGTCACAGAAGGCTTGGAACCTCTCAGATATGGTGGTACCTGCTGGGTAACATCCATCGTCAGCTGCTGGTGAGCCTATGTACCTTGCTGTAGATGTAACAAGACAAACAATAAAATTAGTTCTGGACTTGAAGAACTCACAAATGTACTGGAGGGTACAGAGACTAAACCAGGACTTGTGGAATCTGATGAGAAACTCCGATGTTAGAATCCTAGTTGCAGAATCAACCCCTCGTTAAAACTGTCCCTTGAGTCAGAAAATCGATCTCTCTCTAGCCACTTTCCGAGTATCGCAATACAGCCGTGACCAGCGCACTGCACTTCTTCGCAGAGCGCACCGAATAGAAACACAGGCGGCACTCAGAGATCACGGCAATTGTAAGCTTTCCTATGTTCTTCCTCCCTCTTTTTGTGTTTTTGCCTTTCTCATGGTTTGATTCCCGGAAAATGTGGACCTCACATTCTTCGGAAGGAAACCGAAAGACTGGACACATTCTATGCAAGACGAAGTACCTCATCATGACTTCAATGTGATCAAATTACATGATTTGAAAGGAAGTTTTAATGCAGTTCCTACAGGTCAGAGAGAAAAACTATGGCGGGAGTTCTTTCCGGATCCTGCACAATGGTGGGATCACAGATCCGAGAGGGTAACTGAATATCAATCCTGCCAGAGTTCACATATCAATGGAGCCATAGCTCTTGTTGGTGTCAATCCTGTTGCTCTCTCTTGGTTGATATCCTGCCATTGTCTAAACTTGGCAGAAATTTTTTTCAAGTCTTTTGCACTGGTGGGATAGTAGATAAATGAAAGGTACTTGGATTTCAAACATAAGAAGACACAAGAAACACTTAATATTTTTGTTTTAATGAACATTGTTTCTTTAAGGGTTTTTTTTTTTCATTTTGATTCATTTCCTTTTGGTTTTGTCTTTTTTTTTTTTTTTTTTTTTTTTTTTTTTTTTTTTTTTTTTTTTTTTTTTTTTTTTTTTTTTATAAAAAT
>Ga0116229_10015003_pt1 | contig 10654 bp, 12 predicted proteins | sample S1TSphgellanicum_3_FD_87313 | JGI IMG/M metagenome (GOLD analysis project Ga0116229, IMG submission 87313) | Host-associated microbial communities from peat moss isolated from Minnesota, USA - S1T2_Fc - Sphagnum magellanicum MG | ecosystem: Host-associated > Plants > Peat moss > Unclassified...
CCTTCATGGTTTGGCTGCATCATTTCTTTACCATGGGCGCGGGCGCGAACGTCAATGCCTTCTTTGGTTTGATGACGATGATCATTGCCGTCCCTACCGGTGTGAAGGTGTTCAACTGGCTGTTCACGCTGTATCGGGGACGCATCCGTTTCGAGGTTCCCCTGATGTGGGCACTGGGCTTCATGGTCACGTTCGTCGTCGGCGGTATGACGGGAGTGCTGATGGCGGTTCCACCGGCCGACTTCATGTTGCACAACAGCCTTTTCTTGGTGGCGCATTTCCACAACGTCATCATCGGCGGTGTGCTGTTCGGCGGCATGGCCGGTTACAACTATTGGTTTCCCAAGGCATTCGGCTTCACGCTCGACAGGCGTCTGGGCAAGGTGAGCTTTTGGTGTTGGCTCATCGGATTTTATCTGGCGTTCATGCCTCTCTACGTTCTCGGACTCATGGGCATGACCCGCCGCATGCAGCATTACGCCGATAGGAGCTGGCAGCCGTATTTGATCGTCGCGGAAGTCGGCGCCCTCGTCATCCTGTGCGGAATCATCGCGACCGTGGCACAGCTGATAGTCAGCATTCGCACGCGCGAATCGCGCCGCGACCGCGACGGCGATCCCTGGAACGGGCGAACTCTCGAATGGTCGACGGCGTCGCCCCCGCCCGCCTATAATTTTGCCGCCATGCCGCAGGTCGAAGCGCTCGACGCTTTCTGGGATATGAAGCAACGCGGTGCCAGCCGGCTTCGCGACGCGTACGAGTCGATCGAGATGCCGAGCAACAGCGCCAATGGCTTCGTGACGGCGTTCTTCGCCGTCGTGACGGGATTCGCCATGATTTGGCACATATGGTGGATGGCCATCATGGGCCTGGTGTGCGCGCTTGCGACGTTGCTCGCTTTCGGCTGGATCGAACGCGTGGATGACGAAGTTTCCGGGGACGAACTCGCGCGCGTCGAGCAGGCGCGCTTTCGCCAAGCGGAATCCGGATGAGCGCATCCGCCCAGATGACCGCCGCCGATGGCGCCGGGCCGGCGCCCGTGCGGATCGTCGTCGCTTACGGCTTCTGGATCTTCTTGCTGAGCGACATCATCATGTTCTCGGCGTTGTTCGCCACCTATGCCGTCCTTCGCGGACAAACCGACGGCGGTCCGACGGGTCGCGACCTGTTCGATTTGCACAGTGCGGCCGTTGAAACAGTGTGCTTGCTATGCTCGAGTTACACGTGCGGACTTGGCCTCCTGGCGGTCGAAAGACACCGCATCAATTTGTTTTATTGGGCGTTCGCTCTTACCTTCACCTTGGGCGCAACGTTTCTCGGCTTGGAGATCGCGGAGTTTGCGCGGATGCTGGCCGCTGGGGCGGGTCCCTCACGCAGTGCCTTTCTCTCCGCGTTTTTCAGCCTAGTCGGTCTGCATGGCGTGCACATCACCGTTGGATTGGTCTGGATCGTATTCATCACGGCGCAACTTGCGGTCCGCGGACCGCGCGAATTCGTGTTGCGCAGGCTGCGCTGCTTCAGTCTTTTCTGGCATGCCCTCGACATCATCTGGATCGCATTGCTGAGTTTGGTTTATCTGGGAGCGCAATGATGCAAAATTCACATCCGAGGACGTCGGGCGATAGCGCTCCCGGCGATATGGACGAAACGTCCGGCAGTCTAGCGTCGTATACGGCCGGCTTTTTTTTCGCACTGATACTCACCGGCGCGTCCTTCGTGGTGGCGCGAAGCCATCTCTTGTGGGCCCCGGGATTGCCGGTCGGACTCGCGGTGCTCGCCATCGCGCAGATGGGGGTTCACCTGGTGTTCTTCTTGCATCTCAGCAGCGGACCTGACAACACCAACAACGTGCTTGCGCTGGCTTTTGGCGTACTGATCGTTGCCTTGGTGGTCAGCGGCTCACTGTGGATCATGTACAACCTCAATCTGAATATGATGCCGGCGTCCGCCGTCATGGAGATGCAGCATTAAGGTAATGTAGATTATGACACGTGCCACTGGCGCACCGCGATGGATCAGCGGATGCTATGAATTGCCGTGAAAGTCACTCCCGCTAATCAAACGCTGATCCTGGCAAGCGACCGACGTGGTGCGGCCAATAAACCGGCCACGGCGCTTGGTAAGACCCCGGCCACCGGGGGATCGGTTCTGCAGCGGGTGACGATTGTTGCAGCGCGGCCGGATGACACGCTGATCTACGTAAGCGCGGATTACGCCCAAGCGCTGGGCGTTGCCGGAACTCAAACTGCGGCGTACGCCGGCCGCACGTACGCTGCGCCAGGCGGTGCCTCGCGATCCAATGCGGTCGCCGCGGTGGCGCCGACTTCGTCGAGCGCGCGTGACAATTTCGGCAACTTGGTGTCGCGCAATTTGGGTTCGACGCTGACGTCGTATTTGAAACCCGCCGAGCAGTATGCGCGCACGCAGCGAATGCTCTCGGACGTTCCCCGGGTCCAGCAGATCGACGTCTACGCCTAAGAGCCTGGCTAGCAGCTATGAAAATGACGGCACGTCGGCCCCGGTGCCACCGATCTTAGATTCGGCGAACTTTTGCGCCAAGGTTCCTAGCAGCGTGGAACGCAGCGAATCCCTTGCGGCAAATGCCGGGGCGATCAGGTGAAGCTCCAGGGTGGCGCCGCTTGCGTCCACTTTGGTCAGATAGCATCCTTTGACACCCTTCTCGCCCACCGTCTCGGTAGCCACCCGCAGCGCCAATTGGCGTCCCGCTTCGAGGTCCGCATCCCGGCTCAAACGAATGCTGATCGCAATCGGGCCGGCGGCATACGTGGTGTTCAGATTGATCGTCACCTGGCTCGCGGCAATGCTATTCGGCAGAACGATTAGGTGCCCGTCCGCGGCGCGCAAGGTGGTGTAGCCCAGGGAAATCAATTCGACCACGCCGATGTCGGTGCCCGTGGGCGCCGCCACCTGCAACGTGTCACCCAATCGAAAGGGCCGATAAATGGTGATCGACACACCTGCCACCAAATTGCCCAACGTGCTTTGGGCGGCGAGGCCGATCACCACGGAGGCCACGCTCGCACCGGCCAACAGTGCCGTTCCCATCGAGCGCAGCACCGGGATCAGATGCGCATACAAAATGATCATGATGACCCAGATGAGCGCCGTGCCCATCTGCTGCAGGAAGCTGATGGTGGTGCGGTCGAGATGCCCTTCGCGCGTCATGGCGGCATGGACCGCCGCCCGCAGCACTCTCGACAGGATCATGGCAGCGATCACGAATACGACCAGATAGGCCAGCGCGCCGATGAGCGTGTCTGGTTTCAGAAAGGACAGAATATCGTGCTCACCCACTTTCAGCTCATTCACGGTTTGGCATCCATCGGCGTCGGAAGCTGCGAATTGTCCAGCAGATAGGCAGCGAAACGCGAGGGGGATTATCCGACCTCGCTGTCGGAAACTGCGAAGGGAGTCGTCTTGAGAGGAATTTACAAATGTTTACCACTTCGCCACAGATTCAAAAGTCGACACTGCACTATTCTTGAATGCGCAAGTCGTTGTCTACGAAGGAGTGAGTGATGATCGTCGATCGTACCCATACCCCCGTTTTCCTGCTGGGCATGCTGCTATGCCCCTTAATCGCCGGTGCGGCGCCGTCCGTGGAGCCACACCCGGAGAGCAGCACTGGGTGCGATGGGCGCTTCAACGGACCGCCGCCGCGGCCACCGGGCCCACCAATGGAAGCGGGACCCGGCGCCTTCGGCGGCGATGACGCCGATCGGCCGCCGCCGTTTTTGAGGGACTTGAAACTGACCGACGACCAACAAGACAAGGTGTTTGCGATCCTGCATGCCGCGGCTCCCGCCTTGCGCGATCAATCCAAAGCCCTCAGAAAGGCGCGCGATGCGCTGCGCGAGCTCGCCAAGAACGCGCGTTACGACGACACCAACGCGGTATCGCTGGCACAAGCCCAAGGCAAAGCCGAAGGGCAGATGGCTTTGCTCCGTACGCGCATGGAGCACGATCTTTTTTCGATACTAACGCCTGAACAAACCGCCCAAGTCACCTCCCACCAGCAAAATTGGGAGCCGCAACGCGGCGAGGGTCCGCCCCCGCATTGATTTGCTCGGGCTCGATCGGTAATACGATCGTCACCGACAGACCGCCCTCGGGTCTGTTGCTCGCGCTGATGGAGCCCCCATGGGCCTCGATGCTGCGACGTGCAATGGCCAGACCCAATCCATAGCCGGTAGCCGTTGCCGCCGACGCGCGAAAGAATGGCGAGAACAAACGCGGCAGTTCGGGCTCCGGTACACCCGGCCCCGAATCGATGACGCTGATCGTGTATCGGGATCGTACCGCGTCGACCGTCGTCAGGACGCGTATGTCCCGGGTCTGCGGCGCATGCTTCAAGGCATTGCGCACGACGTTTTCGATCGCTCCGTGCAGCATCTCGGGCCGTCCCAACACGGTGCCAGGACACTCTGTTTCCCAGGTCACGGTGCGCCCTTGCGCCTGCGCTTCGAAATGGGCATCGGCGACGACCCCGCGCAGCAGCTCTGGCATGTCGACATTTTCTTCCACGCCCGCAAGCTCACCGGCTTCCAGCCTCGATAACTTGAGAAGGTCGCCGACCAGCCGATCGATGCGCACGATCTCCTCCTCGATACGCTCCATTGCCGGCGCTTGGCCACCGTCACTCAAGCGCATGAGTCCCGCCGCCGCCTGCAGCCGGGCCAGCGGTGAACGCATTTCATGCGATACGTCGTGCAGCAGTCGCCTCTGGGACTGCATCGAATCGTGCAGGCGATCCGCCATGTGGTCAAAATCACGTCCGAGATCCGCCAGTTCGTCGTGTCGGCTGCCCATGGCCGGCCCGACACGCACCTCCAAGTTTCCGGCGGCCGCGGCACCGATAGCCGCCCGCAGGAACCGGATGGGCTTGGCGACATACCACGCGACCGTGAGCGCCCCGCCCAAACTGACCAGCAGTGTCACGATCGTCGGCACGATGGGTAGGCCCCGGGGCGCTGGCGGCGGCTCGCGGCGTGGCCCGAGCGGGGGACCCGGCGGCAAACCCGGCTGGGGATGGCCGCCGACAGTTGCTGCGGGCGGCGGTACGGTTTCCGGAAAATCGCGATCGGAGCGCGCCTGGAACCAAAATACGCTGGAAATGGCGATGATTCCGGCCAACTGAGCCAGCCATATGAACGCGAAAAACTTCCAGAACAGCCGACCCACGGCTATTCCTTGAGCAACTGATAACCTTGACGATGGACGGCTTGAATCAATGACCTGCCGTCCGGGAGGGTGCCGAGCTTGCGCCGTACGCTGCTGAGGTGCACATCGATGCTCCGGTCATGGCGAGCATGCGGCCGGCCCAAAGCCCGCTCGGATAATTCGTTCTTGCTGACCGGCGACCCGACATGGCGCAGCAAAACCTCCAACAAGCTGAACTCCGTGCTCGTCAACTGCAGCGCCTCACCACCCCATTCGGCGCGACGCTGTGCGGGCCACATCAGGAGCCCGCCGGAAACGAGCATGCCGTCGCTCGGTTCGGGTCCGGAAGCAACTTGCGTACGTCGCAAGATGGCACGGATCCGCGCGACCAGTTCCCGCGGTGTGCACGGCTTGGGGACATAGTCATCGGCGCCTAATTCGAGCCCGGTGATCCGGTCCACGTCATCGCCGCGCGCCGTGAGCATCAAGATGGGCACCGTGCTTCGCTGACGAATTCGCCGCAACGCCTCGAGGCCGTTCAGGCGGGGCATCATCACGTCGAGAACGACGATCGCATGATCGCCGGTCAATGCCTGTGCAATCCCACGCTCTGACTCGCTCTCGACCCGCACGACGAACCCCTCCTCAACGAGATAATCTGCCAAGAGAGCCAGCAGCTCGGCATCGTCGTCGATCAGTAGCACTCGAGCCATGAGCCTACCGTCGGTGGGCAGTTTGAAATCGTTGACCATGGGCGTCGATTAAACCGTGTTTTGCCGTGCTTGTATAACCGTCGGGTATTGTCCCAGAACATTTAGCTATGAGACGCGCCGCCTGTCTCGGGCTATCTTAATGAGTCGGTAACCGCTGGAGCCTCACATGGTTGAAATCGCCGAGCGCGCGTCACCGCGAGCTCCCCTCGAGTCATCGTTGTGGAGCGATTTGTTCCGGCGCGAGGACTGGTGGGCGGTGTGGATCGGAATCGGGCTGATCCTCGCAGCGGTCATAACGTTCGCAAGCGGCGGCAGCATCAAGTGGCTTGCCGTCGCTCCCCAGAAATGGACCCATTGGTCCGACGTGGCCGCGCAGCTGCAGCGTAACGGTACGCGGTATTTGGCGCTGTTCGCAATGTGGATCGCGACTTTCGGGCTGGGGGGTGCGGCCCTCGGCATGCGGCCGGCGCGCTTCTTGCCGGCATTTCTGATCGTCTATGTGGCCGCCGGCGCGCTTTATTTCCTGGGCCTTTGGGATCAAGCTTCGCATTACAACCTGGAGCCGCCGCTGGTGGCACTGGCACTGGGTCTCGTGATTTCAAACACGATGGGCACGCCCCTTTGGCTCACACCCGCGTTACGCGTCGAGTTTTACATCAAGACCGGTATCGTGCTGCTCGGCGCCAGCCTGCCTCTATCCCTGATCGTATGGGCGGGGCCGGTGGCGATCGTCCAAGCAGCCATCGTCTCGCTCATCACCTTCGGCGTCATCTATTTCACGGCCGTCCGGCTGGGTTTGGATCGACGACTGGCGGCCACTCTGGGCACGGGCGGCGCCGTGTGCGGCGTATCCGGGGCCATCGCCATCGGCGGCGCCGTGGGGGCGAAAAAAGAGGACGTCTCGGTGGCAATTTCGCTGGTCGTCGTCTGGGCCATCGTCATGATATTTGCGTTACCGCTGGTATCACGGGCATTGCACCTGTCGACGGGAGTGGCCGGAGCCTGGATCGGTACGTCTGAATTTGCAGATGCGGCCGGTCTCGCCGCCGCCCAAACTTACGGTGGATATGCAGGCAGCGTGCCGGGCATTGCCGGCCATGGCGACGCCGCGGTGACGGCATTTACGCTGATGAAGGTCATTGGCCGCGACCTGTGGATCGGTGTGTGGGCCTTCGCGCTGTCGCTCATCGCCACGGCACGTTGGGAAGGTACCGGCGTGCGCAACCGCGCTGACGCCGGCGAGATCTGGCGCCGCTTCCCCAAGTTCGTGGTCGGATTTCTGATCGCATCGGTGATAGTTACGATCGTAGCGCGCGGCTATGACTACGCCGCTTACAAGAAGGAAGTCCTGCCGGGGCTCGTCGCCCCTCTGCAATCCTTGCGGACATGGGCCTTTACGTTCGCTTTCCTGAGCATCGGCCTCACGACTCGGCTGCGAGAATTCCGTTCGGTGGGCGCGCGACCGTTCTACGCCTTCACGGCCGGTGTCGTCGTCAACGTCGTCGTCGGTTTCTTCTTGTCGACCCGGGTATTCGGCGAGTTCTGGGAACGGCTGGGTCAGTAATGACGGGCCACGCAAGTTGCCGCGGCTGCATGCATTTCGAGAACTCGCCAGGCGCCGTCGAAGCGGCGCTGCCCGGGTTGACGAGCTTCAGTTCGGCTTACGCGGCCGTGCGCTCGGACGATGGCGTGTGCGCCGCACTGGATCGTTACGTGGCCGCATCGAGCCTGTGCGGCGATTTCAGGCCGCGTAGCCAACCGCGACGATGCGGTTCATGAATGTCTCGCATTGCGCCAATTGTTCGAGTGCGACGAACTCATTCGGGCGATGAGCTTGGGCAATGTCGCCCGGTCCGCAAATGACGCTGGGAACCCCCATCTGCTGGAACAATCCCGCCTCGGTGCCGTATGAAACCTTGCCCACCGTGGGGTTCTGCGACAACTGCATCGCCCACTGCACGATGGCGTCGGTTTCCGCAGCCGCCAGCCCGATGGTTTGACTCGCCCATACCAAATCGATGCGCGACTCGGGATCCACGGCTTGCATCTCCCTTGCAAGCGCTTCGGCGTATGACTGAATTTCCTGGTACAGCGCGTCGGGAGACGCATTCGGCAACACGCGCATGTCGAAGCTGAACTCGCAATCCTTGGGTACCACATTGGCCGCAATGCCGCCGCGAATCAATCCCGTCGACAGCGTCGAATAAGGCACCGTAAAACCGTAGTCGCGCGTTTCGAGCTGGGCGAGGCGGTCGGCGATCTGGCGGATGTACACGACGAGGCGAGCCGCATATTCAATGGCATTGACGCCATGGGTCACATAGCTCGAATGCGCTTCGCGGCCGTGCACCGCGCAGCGAAACCGATGCGTGCCCTTGTGCGCGATGATGGGTTGCATCGATGTGGGTTCGCCGACGACGCATCCGGCAGGCCTGATTCCGTTGTCTTGCAGATCCTTGATGAGGCCGCGAACGCCGAGACAACCGACCTCTTCGTCGTAGCTCAACGCATAGTGCAGCGGCGCATCGAGGCGATTGGCGTTCAAGGCCGCGACGAATTTCGGCGCTTGACTCAGCGCGATTCCGATGAAGCCCTTCATGTCCGCCGAACCGCGCGCATAGAGTCTTCCGTTCTGTTCGGTTGCCGCGAAGGGATCGGTATCCCAAGCCTGTCCATCGACGGGCACCACGTCGGTGTGGCCGGACAGGATCAATCCCGGTTTCGGCGAATCTCCCAACGTGGCGAAGAGATTGGCTTTCTTTCCCGACGAGTCGTGCGTCAGCCGTGTCTTCGCGCCGTGACTCTGCAGATAATCACGGACCCACTCGATGAGACCCAAGTTCGAGTCGCGCGAGACCGTGTTGAAGGAAATCAGCCGCTCGATCATCTCGCGTGCCGATGCACTCAGGGCAGGTTCGTTCGCTTCGACGGACATGGTAGCCACTCATACGGAAAGCCGCACTGTACCGCATGCGCGCGCCGCGTACACGGCGCGATGGCAACGTGGCCTCTCCCTGCTAGGATGCGATGCGGATCAACCCGGGATCGTCCGGTCGGGATGCGTTGATCCGCGGGCTGACCGGATGCGCGCGCATCCACGCGGCGTTGTACGATTGCAAGCAAGACTGGGCCTCGGCCGCTTCGCCCTCGAGCCACGCGCGATAATGACGGCGACGCAGGATCGCGGGCATGCCGCGCGCCGCGGCACCGATATCCGCCATGAGCTCATTGGCAGGAACGGAAATCATGCTGCAGCTTTCGATGACGTCATCGTCGTCGCTCACCCAGCGGTCCCACACGGCCGCGATGCCGAAAACCGGCCGGTCCAGCAGACGTACGAAAAACGGCTGACGATGTCCCTCCGGGGTCAGCTGCCAGACATAGAAGCCGGCGACCGGCAGAATGCAGCGCTGATTGCCGACCCAGGCACCGCGGCAGAATTTCGAGATCGGGAGCCGCTCGCGGCACGTAGACGTCCGCGGTGGCCCCTCAGGCGTCCCTTCGAGCCACGAAGGAATCAAACCCCAGCGCAGCATGACGCCTTCGGAGCTGCCTTCGTAAAGACGGACCGCCGGCACGTATTGCCCGGGAGCTACGTTGAACCGGGGCGAGAATTTCCACCATGCGTTGCAAGGCAGAAACTCCCGCTCCGCGGTAGTTTGGTCCGATAGAACATAACGCTGGCACATGTCGGCGAAGAATACGGGCGGCAATCCGCCAAAAGCGTGACGGATTGCGCCACTCTGCGAAAATCCGGGCTGCCACGGCAGTCCCTCAACGGGCTCCCGCTCACGCGACTTTGCTATGCGCGTTCCAGTCCGCGGTATCCGCCGATTCCTGACCGAGCACGGTCGACAAGTCCTGAAGCAACGCCGCCAGCTCTCCCGCCATGACGGCAAAGTCAATGTCGAATTGTTCGGCCGGATCAACTTCCGAACCGTCAGCGTCATCCTTCCCCATCTCGAGGAAGTCGAGCCGTTTGACTTGCAACTTGTCGGTCAACACGCACGACACGCGATCGTTCCACGTCAAACCGAGTCGCGTCGGGTATTTGCCGGCGACTAGATGCGCACGGATCTCCTTGCCGTCGAGTGGATGACGCGTGTAGCGAATGATGGCCTTGGTCTTGTCGGCGCTTTGCAACTCGAGGTCGTCATCGATGGAGAATCGGGCCGGCGCCTCTCCACGCAGCAACCAGGACGCCATCGCGGCTTGGGGAGAACGCGCGGTTTCGATGCCGGCCGGTGCGAAGCTGCCCAACGTGTCGCTCAATGTCTCGACGACCAACTCCGCGCGGGGCAGGCTCGATGCGTCCACGGCGAACCATCCTCCCCGCGGATCGATCCAGGCACGCGTCACGCGACGCCGAGTCAGCGCACGCGCCCGCAACTCATCGGCGACGCGCGCGCGCAGATCTCGCATCTGTTTTCGCCCGACCGGAAATCCCTGCTCCGCCGCGATGATCTCGGCTCGTTCCTGAGCCACCTGCTTGATGATGGAGCCGGGCAATAATTTATCGTCGGTGCCCAGAGCAATCAGGTGGTGTTGATTGACGGTGTGCAGAAGGCGTCCACCTTGGGTCACCGGCACCCACCCTTTGCTCGACATATCGAACGGACCGCAGGGCTGCAACGTACGGCTCGCCAGCCGGTCTTCAAGATCGGCGGGAGTGTACGCCCACTCAGGAAGACGACGAAACACGAGATTCTTGAAGAGCATGGAAGTACCGGGACCAATGAGGCGCGAAGTATATTGTCACC
>Ga0116229_10015004_pt1 | contig 10654 bp, 5 predicted proteins | sample S1TSphgellanicum_3_FD_87313 | JGI IMG/M metagenome (GOLD analysis project Ga0116229, IMG submission 87313) | Host-associated microbial communities from peat moss isolated from Minnesota, USA - S1T2_Fc - Sphagnum magellanicum MG | ecosystem: Host-associated > Plants > Peat moss > Unclassified...
AGAAAAAAAAAAGAAAAAAAAAGGAATAAAAAAGGAGAGAATGCATGAGTTGGGTGGGGGGGTGGGGGGGGGTCAACTTCAACAATTTCATGACATGTCTATATACACCTACAAAATTTGTTATATTTAATGTTTGAGTTTGATATTTTGATTTTCACAAAGTTAATTTTATCTAATATTAGTTGATAATTAATTAATTAAATTCAAGGAATAATGGGTATATTTATGGTATATGTGTATAATAGAGTTTTTTTTTGGGGATTGCATTAGGTTTGGGTTTGAATTAGTCAACCAAAAAATGTTTGAAATGAAAATTGAAAAAAATGTTCCACCTCGCATATCTTGTCATCGTCCCTTTCAAAACAATTATTTGTCAAAATGTTAATCTATCACATATGGCCATCACCTTGAAAAACATCAATTTGTGATATGATAATTATCAAACTTTTCACATGGTTCAAAAACTTATTCCAATCATATGGAATCACAATGTTTTGTAGATATTACAAATTTCATAAAGATTAAAAATGCATTCATCCTTTCTTGAATACATTTGAATTTTCTAATATGATGTGATATATATTTCTTTGGCACAAATATATTTTAACATCACATCATATAAGATAAATATTTTTTCATTTTTTTCATTTGACTTCTTTGGGTTTTGACCTATCATAATATGCAAAAACATTGTGAAAATCCTTTATAATAATGACATGGTTGAAAGTCAAACATGGGACCCTTGAAAAACAATACAATGTGACAACAATCTTAACCTCCTCCCCCCCCCATAATGTGCTCTCACATAGATGTACCATACAACTTTTAGAATAGAAACATCCAAGAATTTGCTCTAATGGGTGGTCAATTTATCAAGTAATTTTCCATGTTCATAGCTTTCAACAAAAGGACCCAGGGTGGGGGCTCCAAGACCATTGAATGAGCTTCTTCATCAAACAACACCTAGTTCTTTGATTTTAATACACTATTATAGCTATGTATATTATGTTCAAATGTCCACTTGTGATGGATGCCTACATCTTGAAGAAATGTGATCATAAACTCCTTGGGTAGGTATTCCCTACTTTTATGACCATACATGACACAAATCTTGTGATAAATTATTTCACAATTTATCACAATAATTTATCACAAAATTTACATGTGATTAAATCTTGTGTTATGCCAAAAGATGATGGGTGGACGATGTTGCAAAGTTTAAAATTAACTATAGAAAACAACAATGTGGCTTGTTGTTTAGATTTCTTGAGATCTTGTTTCAAAATTGCATACCTTCATGGTAGTTTTCACAAATTCTCAAGCATGAGTGGAACTCCATGTGCTATGCTTTTTGTGTGTCCCATAAACCACACATTATGAGTATGAAGGTGGTGAAACCTCCAATGCCAAAATACAACAACATTAGGAAACTTAATGGCTCACAATTTAAATTCAGGGTCAAGGATTAAATATTAATACAATCCATTAGAAGGATCTCTAATATTTTTATCAACTAATTTGGGCCTTTCATAGACAAGGCATTGAACTTGGTCAAACAACAAAGGGTAGCCTTGATTGCAATTTGGCCTACAAATAATACATTTTTAGTAAGCATGAGCACAAATTAAACATCCCATATATTTACTTCCCCATTATCAATAGAAAAATGTATGAAACTAGTGGTTGTTATTGACACAACTTACTCACCACCAATCTAAATGATGGTAATTGTGTATTGGTCATTCATGTTAGAGAATTGAGATGAATCACTAGCGACATGCCACATAACTCTTGAATCTAGGAACCAAGGCTCAAGTTCTTTCTTTAATACTAGCTAAAAGTTATGTTAAAAGGGTCAACCTTAGAGTCTTAAGTTGAGTCTACTTCTTGTATTATTACATTGGTTTATAATGGATTAGATGGTCCCTTTTGAGAACATGATTGGGTGCACCACTTTATTATTAATGCTCCCAAATTAAAACAATTGCACATGAAATGACCTTTTTACTATTCCAATTTCAAGGCCCAATATGATTAACATGGTGATGTGAAACTATGTTGGGATATGGTAGGTGAGGAACATATTGTTGGCCTCTATATTATGGTGATCAAATTTTAGAATATTGTGATGCAAAATGGTTGGGTAACATCTGAGCTAGGTTCTAAGAGACCATAAGGTCTTGTTATATGTGTTTAATTTACCATTGGTTGATATATTCGTATTGTTAGCATTTCGTTTTTGGTAAATGTTGCAAGATGAAGTATGATTGGGTGGACCCACAAGGAACACACTAAAGAATGGTAAAATCAATACATTATTATTTTTTCATGTTTACCCATTGCATACCAAAGTATATGGCATTAACTTTTCATTGGAATAAAAAAATTGATAATTGTTACAAATTTATATTCCTAATTTGTATATCCCTTTTAGGAATCATGTTTTTGAACTTTGAATATTCATAACTAAATTATATCTACTCAATTAGTTATCCAATAAAAAAATACCTTTTGAAATATATATATATAATCTTTTTTCAAAATATTTTTATTAAAAAATTCAAGGAAAGTAAATAACATTATTTTCCTTAAACTTTTTGCAAATGCAATATTATGAACATCAAAATTCAAAATATTTTTTATTGCATTAAAATTTCAAAATCTATACAACATGGTTAATGTATTCACTAATTGTTTTTAATGAATTTACCTTAAATGTTTGCTATATTTTCAATGTCATGTGATTTTAAGTTGACACCCACAACTATCATTATCACCGCATTTACAACACATAACATAAAAATACCCTAAATGGTACATTGTATCCAAACTTTTAGTGATTCAAAATGAACTCACCTACAACAACGCATGAATCCAAGCCCACAACATAGGAAACCAAAACATTTGTATAACAAAAAAAATTGCAAAATAAAAACTATGTTTTAAAATCTCAAATAACCAAAAGTGATTTGAGAACACAAGTTGGGATTATATCCCATGACAAATATTTCAAACCCCATCCACACCTGAACTGGTTCAAAATTAACTAATTAACCCAATTTATCCCTAATTAACCGGAATCTAACTAAACAACTAAACTAACACTTGACATTTTAAAGTTCGATGGGTCTAGTAAAATTTAATTCGCAATGTTCCTTGTGGGTGCACCAAATCATATTTCCACCCTATAACATTTATTTGTATGGCTAGATTTTTTTTTTTTTGGCAACAACCTTGTAGTCATCACCTCAAAGCTTGGCATGGTTGCATATTAATTGAAGGTATAATACACAAAGTTGTAACTTGGGGGCAATGCCATGAGAATGTGCTCCACCAATTCTTTGTGGTTTAATATTGTTTGACCAATGTCAACTAACTCCACTTTGACCTTGTGAATATGCTTGATGAAGTTAAAAATGAAGGTTCAATAATGAAGGTGAATGTTATTAAATTTCTTTTTGAGCATGAATATTGTTACATTATTAGTAGGTTGAAAGGAAGTCTTAAGTATGTTCCATGTTACTCTTAATGTAATCTTAAATCATGTGACAAATATGTCTTCTTTGCATGGTAATATGATGGTTGTGAAACATTTGATTTGAAGATCAACCATTTTTTTGGATTCATTGACAATTCAATTGTTGATTAGAATTTGGTTTAGGCTTACACATTTCCAAATGCCTACCCTCATTCTAGTAGTTTGACCTTCATTTTCCAAGTCAAGTAATTACCTATCCTTGTCAATTTTTAATGTTTTGGCAACTATAATGAAGTCATGACTAGCCCATGATGTTTTACAAGAATTATTTTTAAGCTAATTAATTTGACACAAAACAAACTCAACACAAAAAAAAAGTACAACAAAAACAACCAAACATAAGCAAAACACCCATTTCCTTTTATTACCACACAACCAAAAAACAATAAAGTTTTATATTTTCATTTAATAGTCAAACAATCAATTAAAAAGGAAAATAATTTATTTTTTTAGCGCAACAACTTGACTCAACCATGTTGTCTTAACTTTCATTATCTACAATAAATGAAAAATTTCATTTGGAAGAATAACATTCATGCCACTAATCTACAGTAAATGATAGCTTCCATACTTCTTGGAATAACAACATTCACTCCACTATTCACATGCCTAAGGAATAACATTCATTTAACTCTAATGCCATGTTTTTTTATGACAAATGATGATTTGTTTTGACTTTCAAAAAATTCAGAATAAATACATGATTTCCTAAGTTCTAAATAAGTGGATTACATGTCAACCATTTTCTTCAATCATAATCAATGATCTTACCTTAATAGTAATATGGTGATCATAACTAAAAATTGGTAATCCTAACATTTTTTATTAGCAAATATTCGGGGCATAATATAAAGAGTGCATTGAATTTAACATTGTTTAATCATAAATCCAACATGGTTATTTGTGTGCAATTCATATTTTGGTTATTTTGGTTCCATAAATAGATGTTAAAAGCGGATAATATTAATGTTTTTTCTTTGTGTTTTTTGCAACATCAAATCTTGAAGTAATGAACTTACATTTGCACAATTTCAATATTGTATTGGTTTGTATTAGTTGTTTTTTGGTTTGTTTTCATTTTCTTGTGTTTTTTTATAGTGTATTCCTTGTGTTCTTGTTCAACCTTTGTGAGTTGTTGAACTTTCAAATGACAAATTGGAGGAAGATGAACTTCTAAGTTTGGATGATTAACAATTATTCTCCATCATGGATTATATTGCAAGGGAGTTTTTTTTTAATTCCTTTACCATTTGACAACATTTGGAGAATGGAAATGGAAATTTTGGACCATGAATTCAATTTTGAAACCAAAAATGAAATTGAATATGGTGTTGTCCATTAATAGGTGGTATGGGGGAGGGACTATACAAAATTGGATTCATGTGCAAAGATGTAAATGGTGAACTACCTTGTAACCTATGCTAGTTATCTTTGACTTCTCATCAATCATGGCACTTCTAGTTATGATTCAACTTGATTGCAATCCAAAAATAATTAGGAGGAAAAAATGTCCTTTATACTAGGATAAAATATTCAACCACTAAAGTGATTCCGTAGAAATAATTATACTCAATATTTGTTATTTGAATGGTGATTAATTGCAATCTACTTATGAATGTAAGGTGTGTTGTTTTTTCAAAAAAATGTTAAATTGGGATTTTTTTGTTTATTTTAAACTTTGACTTGAAGGTCTTGTTTTGCACTCAATCCTTTGAAATGACTTATATTTATACTTTGTGCCTATATATGTAACGATTTTCCTTTCAAGTGCACCAAGTGTACCAAGATTGCCAACTTCATTCAAGTCACATTCAATTGGTAGTGAACAATTCTTTCTATACCCATGCATGCTTTTAATTTGACATCCACAATTGGTTTGTGTGTGGATTTTTCTTCATTTCTATCCTTTCTTTTGAATGCTTTTAATGATGTTCAATATGTTGTTATGTTGCAATACCTAGACTTTTTGATGTGCCATACTGTATGTTATGTTAGTTTGGTTAAATTTATTGAAGTTAATTTTTTTGTCTTTGAACAACATCCATGGATGAAAATAATCACAAGTTAAATATATGTTAGAACAAATGAAGCAAATTTATTATATTATTATGTAGCAACATACAAGTTGGTACATCCATTCAAGGACAAGAATCCTTTTTTAATAGCTTCAAGAGTAGTTACTATTATTGAAGGTTCCTATTGTTGGTTTTATTAATATCCATCACAAAAAAACTTTGAACCTTTACACATTCCCCCAAAATGAAGTCTGCACATTCCCAAAATTAAATCATAAAGTGTTTACTTTTGACTCATCTATATGCATTATGAGAGTTCAACTTTGGGCAAAGGTTATGGAATAAAATTTGGTGCAAAACATCTTGGGGAACACATATATTAGGGACTTGGGGAAATGTTGATAAGTCATGGGGATAAAGTGTATGGGATAAAATGTGGTGTTAAACATTTTGGGGAACACATTGGGAACTTCATGCAAACACATTGAAAATTAACTTTGTAAATACCTACAAAAACCTTGTTGGTCTAGTACCATTTTGAAATAAAATCAACATGATGCATATATTTGGGTGTGAAGATTTGCATTTTAAGAATGTTACCATAGTACATTTACCACTTTGGCTATTAATTGTCAAATATTAATTTATTTTTCACCTTTTCACTTTGGCAATAAAAGTTTAAAAAATCAAGATTTTTGGCTTCAATAGAGGCGAAAAAAATTAAAATTCGATGAATTAATTGTTGGATATGGTTATAGAAATGATAATTTTTATTTACAAAAATGATAGGATTAGTTATGCTTGGAACAACTTCTTGTTTTGAACTTTAACTTTCATTTGTATTGTTTTAGTTTCATTCCCATATTGCACTTGTTGATCATCCTTAACTTAGTTTAATTTACATATTTTGCTTGAAAATTTTGTTTTAATACTTGTGCAAAATGATTGACAATGAAAGACAAAGATCATTACTAGTTCATTTCAAATAATTTAAAGGGAAGAAAAAATACAAATTGTGGAAAAAAAACTTGTAGAAATGAGAGAGTGTGGTAGCAACCATGCAAAGTCATCCATTGGGCATAAAGAAAAATGACTGGTTGATAGACTTAGAAAGCAACAAAATGTGAGACTTCAGAATGAACAATAGATTAAAAAAAGGATGTTGAGAGCAAGAGACCATCAAATAATAGTAAGAAAAGAAAGGAGTATCAAAATTGGTTATAGCCACATTTGTGGCCACCAATTTTAACAACAATGAAAAGATATGGTAAAACTAATTTTACATTTTTGCAAATTGTTTACTAATCACTGGGTGTTCCCAATTCATGTGGCAATGGTTGCCATAAACAATACATGTGTTGGGGTTATGACAAGCAAACTTCCACCATATTGGCTTATTCATGGTTGTACCATGGCTTACATGGTTGCTTATTTAGTGAAGGCTACTACATTCCACCAACACTTGGTTGTGAATAACAATTAAATTATAGTCCATCTTATGCCTAATGGTGGTGATAAAACTTGGGAATCAAAAGGAACTAAACATGTGCTAATGTTAGGTTTAGAAGATAAAAGGAAAATCACAATGCCGATGGTATCCTTTAGTGCTACAAGGGACCTACTTCCACCACATATTGTGTTTGTTGGCATTGCATTTATAACACTTCCCCAAAACAACCAAGCAAAGATAAATTGCATCAAAGATGGTTGGGGCCTCATCTTTAGTGAAAACCATTTGTCATCCTTGGAAATAACCAAGTAAATTGTCACAAACATTCACCTTTTTTACTTGCAATCACATATTCAAATTTTTGGGTTAAAGAAGGAACAAAAGATGGTGTGGATCATAGATTCCTAGAGTGTCCACATTAGCAAAGAGTTCAAAGATTGGATTAAAAAAAACATGTAAACTTCTTGTTGATTTTTGTTCTTACTAACTACATAAGTGAACTTTAGCCAATAGATGTGATTTTGCAAAAGTCATTTAGACATGGATTCACAATTCATTTTAATTCTTAGACTTTTCAAACAATCAAAGACCAAATTGGTGATGGGAGAAAACCAAAGGTAGATTTCAAAATGGCCAACCTCAAACCTACAATTTGTGGCTAGGCATAAGCATGGTAAAGTGGACAACTAAATCTCCTTGGTAGTCTACTTGACAAGAAGAAAAAAATAACAACAAAATCCATCATAAACCATTTGTATGTGGAATATTTTTATTTGAATGATAAAAAAAAAGATAGCTCTTCACTATTGTGCATTAACTTTTAATCTCCACATTGTAAAAGTAAATTGAAAGTAGATTTGTAAAAATACAAGTAGATTTTGTGATTTGTTTTTCATCTACTTTTTATAGTGTGGACTTTTGTAAAGTATGTGATTTAAGTAGGTTTTAATAGATAGATTTTCTATTTTCTATTATGGCCACCCCTCAAAACTACAATGATAATTATATTCCCAAAAGTAATAGAGCAATTAAGTTTTAAAAGTAGACTAAAAATATCCCCATTTACAAATTTACCACCTAGCAAATGGGGACACTTTTGGTTTACTTAAAATATTCGTTTGGTCCTAATGATTTTAAAAGGGAATTCTTATAATAATAATAGAGGAGTGGGATGATTTATAATTATATTTCCACCCATTTTTATGTTTTTTTTTGGTTTTATATGCATGATACAAGGTAAAAATAGAGACATTCATTTTTTTGTATATTTTACCATTTTTTACCATGTAGTTACATGAAACATTACATAAATGAAAGCCATGAAAATAACAATTATTGAAGGATGCGACAAAATAGGCATCAGTGGAGCTTTCTTACTTGAATTTTAATTTGTTGTTATGGAAGCCAACATTATTTTTCAAGGAAATAATAATTGCAAAAGAAATAGTGGAAACAAATGTGTCAAAAGTTGCATAGAATTGCTTTCAACTTACACTTGCACCACCATCTACAAGTGTGGGGCCATTAGGAATAATATGTAAGTTATGTGCACAAGAAAAAGACTTAAGCTCGGTATGGAAACACACATTTATTGTTGGCATTATTGTAGTTTTTTTGTTGTTATTTGTAACATTATTGGAGTGTTATTGTCATTGTTGACATTAATTCAATTGTTGTGGTGTTTGGTGTGTATTTATTTGTTGCGTTTGGTGTTGTTATTGTTGATAGTTAATGGGTTTGGACTACCATGTTGGCTTGTTGTGGTTTTGGCTTTCAAGCACCACTAATTTTTGCATTTGTAGTGTTGCGACTTTTCAATATGTAACAAGTGACAACCATACCCACCCAAAATATATATGTTTTGTTTCCCTGGATTTTTTTAGGTGCTACCATCAAGTTTCAATTAATTTGTGTCTTGTGCATGTTTTTAATTTGCTGAAACTTTAAAATTAGAACCACATAATTCTAGCCCATTCTATTCCAATTAAGAAATGCATTATGTGTTCATAATGCTTCTTATTTTAACTTTGCCTTGAACCCTCAATTGAGGGTCAAGCGTTATGTGTCCTCTACTTGCAAAAACCTTAAAACCATGAATGCACAACTTTGGCCCATTTCATGGCCACTTGAAATGTTTTATTTGTGTTTCCAACATTTTTTTCTTGGCTTTGCTGTGAATCAAGTTGCATTATGTGTTTCCTACCTCTTGAAACCCTAAAACCAGAGATGCATAAGTCACTTCATGTGTATGTTCTTATGGCTATTGTAGGAAAAACAAGGATGAGAAGGCATGCATTGAGGATGGGAGAGTTGAATTTGAATTTGCAAGGCAATCAAACCTTATTGCATGCAACCAACCTATCATATTTCCATTGCACCTTACACATATTGAAGACATGGCAAAGTGGGTTAGCGAAGCTATGCAAACCCATCATGATGCAAGGTTTTCAAATATTGATGAAGATCTTGCCCTATTGTCAATCCCCCCAAGTTTCACAACATTGACATATAAGAAAATGAAGGCATATGGGAACCATTTCCAAATTGATGATGAACATATTGATTTCTTTACTACTTTTGATTGTGGTGTTGCATCTATTTTTCAACAATCCCAAGAGGATGAGGACAACATGCTAGGAACGATCTAGTATGTTGGGATCCCAAAGGAGATCTTAGTATTAGACTATGGTCCCATGTCTTCACCTATAGTGTTGTTTTGTTGCCAATGCGTGAGGAATGGGATTGATAATAGAAGCAACTCCACTTACAAACGAGATAATGCAAGTTTTTTACTTGCAAATTTTCAACACACCTTGCATGAATTTGATGAACCCTTTGTTTTCCCTTCACAAGTTCAATAGGCATTTTTTGGGAGTGAACCCAAGACGAAGGTTGTCCTTCACATGGAGCCTAAAAATTGACGAATTATGGCAAACACATATGATGATTGCATTGACACACATGGTGTTGTGTTTGGGCTTGAAGCTCCATTGGAGTTTCCAAATCTACTATATTAATTCACTTATTTTGTCTATGACGCGACAATTCTATGGCAGAACCGGCCTTTTTTATGGCAGAACCCATAGGTGGCGAAGAGACACACGCTGGCAGAACCGGCCTTTTTTAAGGCAGAACCTGCAGGTGGCGGATAGACACAGCATCGATCACATCGTCACCTCCATCCAGGTTCTTCGAAGCCAAATATTGGGGTTTCAAGTCCAGCTCTAGGTCCAGGTCTCGATCCATGTGTAGCTTGAGGTTCCCAAACCAGGTTTCGATCGAGGTTCTCGAAGCCAAATATTGGGGTTTCAAGTCCAGCTCCAGCTCCAGGTCTTGATCCACGTGCAGCTTGAGGTTCCCAAACCAGGTCTCAATCTAGGTTCTTCAAATCCAACGATTGGGGTTTGAAATCCAGATCCAATTTTGGGTAAAAGTCAAAACTATGGATTTCTCCATTTGTGAAATGGATTTGTCTATTTGTATTATCATATTAATTGTATTATTATTATTTTAAATTTTGTAAACCTTTCCTTGAAAGAAAATGTAATAATAAGTGTATTTATTTTAAAGGTACCCATTCTTCAACCATATGGTAATAATAGCACCGGTGGGTTTTTTTTTTTGCGAATTGTTTGTGTTTGTAGCCAAAAT
>Ga0116229_10015007_pt1 | contig 10652 bp, 4 predicted proteins | sample S1TSphgellanicum_3_FD_87313 | JGI IMG/M metagenome (GOLD analysis project Ga0116229, IMG submission 87313) | Host-associated microbial communities from peat moss isolated from Minnesota, USA - S1T2_Fc - Sphagnum magellanicum MG | ecosystem: Host-associated > Plants > Peat moss > Unclassified...
AAGACCATATTGTCCGTCGCCTTCGGGGCGAAGGAGGCTGAGGTCGCGTCGGCGAAGGCCTTGCGCTCGGTATAGGAGTACTGGATGCCCCACCGGACCCGGCCGAAGCTGCCCTGGTAGATATTGTGCCAGAAGCCGACGGTGGCCTGCTCCACATACTTGTTGACCGGCGAACAGGTGCTCGAGGTGCTTTCGATGGCGCAGCCTGAGTTATTGGAGCCGGGCAGGGTTCCCTCGCCGACCGCGAGGGTCGGAAGTGTAGAGTAGCGGTAGGTCTTGGAGGTTTCGGCCTCCTCGCCTCCGAAGAGATAGACGTCGAGGGTGGGAGTGGCGTGCCAGGTGCCGCCGGCGAGCCACATCAGCTCGGGAATGCCGTGCAGCTTGCCTGTGGCGTCCGAGGTGACGTCGGCCAGACCCGCTGAGCCATAGCGTCCGATGCCCTGGCCCGCGAGGGCGGAGAGTTGAACGTCGAAGAGTTTCGGCACAACTGCGACGGCCAGGCTGCCGCCCCCGCCGCCGCCCCATTCGGTGTTCGACACGGCGCCGGCCGCAAGGCCGAGGGTGGCCGCCTGGGTGCCGGCGGTCGGCACGGTGACGGTCTCATCGTAGAAGTTGCGGGCGATGGCGAAGAGTTCGGCGTGGACGCTGTGGTTGCCAAGCAGGGTGTTGTCGTAGGCGACCTTGCCAACGAAGTCGGGATACTTGTTCAGCGAATAATTGGTGCCGCTGAAGTAACCGTTGGTCGGCGCCTGGTTATCGGTGACCGTCACACCCGAGGCGGTCTTGATGGTGCCCAAGGTGGTCTGAGGGTTCTCAACCGAGAGGGCCATCCACCAGACCTTGTCTGGCGTATAGGTCAGGCGCAGCTGAGGCTGACGCGCCCAGGCGAAGCCCGGAATGTACTGAGCGTCAATGCTGGGCGGCGTGACTTCGTTGCGCGGGGTGATGCCCTTAGAATTCATCGTCACGAGCGACCAGTTCTGACCGGCGAGAATGCTAAGGCCGTAGTGGTCGAGGTCGAGCTGGGCGTAAAGATTGCGAATCCGGGGGTTATAGCTGTCGGACTGGTTTGAGTTGGCGGTCTGAGCGCCCCCCTGGAAGTCAAACTCTCCGTAGAAGTAGGCGCGGGTGTCCGGCGAGATGTCGCCTTCCACCAGGGCCGAATAGCGGGACTGGCGCGCTGTGCCGCGGAACTCGTTGGTGTGGGCCGCCGGGTCGTTGTCGAAGGGGATCTTCGAGAACTGGGACGAGATATCGGCGGTCTCGTCGCGCGAGCGGTAGATGCCCGCGGCTTCAGCAAAGCCGCCGAAGGTGATGGAGACGCCGCGGTAGTAGGCCTTGTCGGTCTTGGGCTTGGGGATTTCGCCGACTGCGGTCAGGACCTGTTGCGGCACGGCGTCGAGACGGGCCTCCACCGACTGATTGTCCGACACGACCTGAGCGACCTGGGACTGCTGCTGGGCGATCTGGGCCTGCAGGGCGGCTTGCGCCTGAGCCTGCGCCTCGAGGGTGGTCCGGAGCTGCTGGACCTCAGCGCGCAGTTCGTTCACCTCGGGCGAGAGCGCTTCAGCCTTCGGGGCCGTTTGTCCGTACTCGACCTTTTTCTTGTGGTGATGCGCTGGCTTTGCGAAAACTGGGCCGCCCGCCGCCACTGCGAGCACGGTGACGAGCGCCGCCCCCTGCAGGAGCGCGTTCTTGGAGGTCATGACTGGATCCTTAAGAGAATTACCCCGTATCGCCTGATGACGACGATCCAAGCCGCTAAGGTCTATGCGCGATGGTTTCGTGCCGATTGCATGAAACTTCGGTGACAGCCGCCAGGAGTGTGGCCCGGGCGCTATACTCCCCCGCCTCGCTTGGCTCGGGATCGCACGAGGTTGCCGATCAAGGGAAAAAAACCGCCGCGGCGGCCGAGGGCCCTTCATTCTCTTTGTGGCGCATACGTTCAAAGAGGCGAAGACGCCGGCGCGTCGGTTTGAGATCATCCCACCCCTTTTGGCGCCCGTCTGGCCCGTCTCGCCCGTCGTCCAACCTCCGCGGGCCTCCGCCCATCGATCGGGGCGCCGGTCGCAGCGGTCCTCGGGAACCGACCGCCAAACACCGACATTTACGTCTTGCGTCGAACCGAGACGCGCACGAACCGCATGCAATGACCCATTGCCAACCCACGCGCCTCGACGAACGCCGGCGCCGGGCTCGGAGCGGAACGCCAGCTCATCTCGGCATGGATTGAGCGAGCAGCGAGAACGAACATGACCCTCCCTCATCAGACTGCGGCGGCGATCGGGTTGGCCATGCTGATGGCGTCAAATCCCGCGATCGCCGCCCACGAACCTGGCAATGACCTGCACACCCGGGCGTGGATGCTTCAGCACCTTGGGCCGAACGGATTGGCCAAATGCCGCGCCTTCAGGGCGGTCCTCCGTCATACGAGCGAGCTCCAGAAGACCGGCGGAGGAACGATTTCCCCCGTCGAGCGCCGTCGACTTGAAGCGGAACTCAGGTCTGCAAAAGCCATGACGCCAAGGCGCGTGACGGCGTTCGACTGCGGCGTCCCGCTCTAGCGGATTTCGCTTTTCCGGCAGAACAAACGGTCTGACGAGCGCCAATTCCGTCCCGAGCCGGCTCAACCCCTTCGATTTGCGACAACGTCGCCGGAGCCTTAACGGCAAAGCCGGCGAAGAGCGCTAACGCATAGGGATAAGGCCTCAGCGCAGACATCTGCAGTCTGCCTTTCGCGCTTACTGATTTTCCGTTCAAACCATGGCGGGAGGGTCTTTGGGCGCGCCGAACAGCGCGCGGCGAGCGTTGGACCGGGCCCTCGGCCATGCGCGCGTCAGCACAGGCGATCAGCACGGGGCTATCTCGATTTTTTCGTACTTGCCCTTAGCCGTGTTTGTGGGGTTCGGGCGATCTTCATCAGTGCACAACGCCGACAGGCTTGAGCGATGGGCTGGGCTTGGACGATCCAGCCTCGGCGAACGTCGGAAGCTCGGTGCGCTCCCATCCCCCGCCGAGCGCGCGCACGAGGTTGACGCTCACCTCCTGGCGGCGGGTCTGAAGGGCCAGAAGGTCCTGTTCGGCCTTGAGCTCTGCGGTCTGAGCGGTGACCACGTCAAGATAGTTGGTCGCGCCCTCGCGGTAGCGGATCAGGGAGAGGTCGGCCGTCGCCTTCGCCGCCGTGACCGCGTCACGCTGGTCGATCTCCTCGATCGCGTAGTGATGGGCGAGGGCAAGCTGGTCCTCAACCTGCTGGAACGCCGCCAGGACGGCGGCGCGATACGTCGCGCTGGCGATGTTGAACTCGGCCTTGGCCGCAGCCACCTCGGCCTTGCGTAGGCCCCCGTCGAAGAGGGTGAGGGCGAGCTCTGGACCAAGGGTCCAGAAGGTGTCCGGCATGGTCAAAAGAGAATTGCCGCCGGTGTTCTGCCAGCCGCCGAAGGTATCGAGGCTGATGGTCGGAAAATAGGCGGCGCGGGCCACCCCTATCTGGCGGTTGGCGGCGAAGGCGCGCCGCTCCGCCGCGGCGATGTCGGGCCGGCGCTGCAGAAGCGCCGACGGCACGCCGGGGGGGATTGTGGGGATCAGCCTCTCGCCGGATGCCGGGGCGATCGAGAAGCTTGACGCGGGCTGGCCGACGAGGCTCGCGATCGCGTGCTCATAAAGGGCGCGCTCGGCCAGCACGTCGGAAATCTCGGCCTTGGCGCTCGAGAGTTGAGTCTGGGCCCGGTCTACGTCGAGACCGGAGGCGACCCCGCCGGCGTGGCGCGCCTTGGTCAGATCAAGGGCGCGCTGGTAGGCGTCGCCCGTGGTTTTCAGAAGCTGGTATTGGGCGTCAAGGCCCCGAAGACTAAGATAGGCGTCGGCCAGCTGAACCTCGAGGCTGAGCTTGGCGGTGGCGAGATCAGCCGCCGTCGCCTGAGCCTCGGCCCGGCCGGCGGCGACGAGGTTGCGCACCCGGCCCCAAAAATCGAACTCATAAGACAGGCTCCCGCCGAGGGTGTTGACGGCGTATTCGTTGGGCTGGCCGCCGCCGCGGAGGGGCCGCTCGGCCGACTGGCGGTTATAGGTGTTGGAATCGTTGAGCGCTAAGCTCGGAACCTCATAGGATCCGGTCTCAGCGGCGATCGCCCTGGCCTGGTCGTAGGCCGCCAGGGCCGCCTGAAGGGTGGGGTTAGCCCTTGGCACCTCAGCTTCGAGCGCGCCGAGCACCGGGTCGCCGAAGGGGGTCCACCAGGTCCCGCGTTGGGCGCCATCCTCCGGCGTCGCCGGCATCCAGTCCGGGGTCTCCTTGAACGCCGCTGGGAAGGCCGACGAGCCTTGGACCTTCGGCGTGACGTAGGGCGGCGCGAGATCGCACGCTGAAAGGCTAAAGAGCCCGATCGCGGCCACAACCCCTGGCCAGGCGCCGGCGCGCGCAAACCTCGGCATCATGCGCCGCCGCGGCCCGAGCCGGGCGCCGGCGCCACCACACGCACAAGCTGGCCCTCGGCGATGGAGTCCGGCGGATTGTCGATCACCCGGTCGCCGGGCTGAAGGCCCGAGGTGATCTCCATGGTCTGGCCGAGATTGCGCCCGGTTCCCACGGGCTTCAGACGCACATGGTTGCTGGCGTCGACCACGGCGGCCTCCATCCCCTGGTTCCGGAACAAGAGCGCGCTCGACGGCAGAAGAAGGGCCTGCGGCCGGGCTGCGGCGGTCGCTGACCGCGGAATGTCGAACCTGACCTCGGCATAGGCGCCCGGCTTTAAAATGTCGCCGGGATTGTCCACCATAAGCTCGGTGAGGAGGGTACCGGAGGCGTCGCTGATGGCGTCCGAGGTGGTGTCGAGGACGGCGGGGAAGCTTTGGCCGGGCAGTTCGGGCACAGTCAGGCTGACCTTGACATCGCGCCTTATGTCGGCGGAGTTGACCTGCGGCACCCGTACATAGAGGCGCAGCCTGTCGATCTTGGCCACGTCGAACAGCTCCGAATTGGGCGAGGCGCCGGCGCCGGCGTTGACCAGGGCGCCGATGTCGGTCTTGCGGGCGGTGACGACCCCGTCGAACGGCGCTGTGATCCGCGCGAACCCTTTCAGCGCCATCAACCGATCAAGATTGGCCTTGGCCGCCGCCACCTGGGCGGTCTTGGCGGCGAGGTCGCCGGTTTTTTCGTCGGTCTCCTGCTTGGAGACGGCGTCCTCAGCCAAGAGCCGGCTCCAGCGCGCCGCGGTTGTGGCGGCGAGCTGCATGTTGGCCTCAGCGGTCCTCACGTCCGCCCTAGCCTGGGCGATCTGCTGGTCGAGCTCCGGGGTATCGATGCTGGCGAGGACCTGACCGCTCTTCACCCGCGCGCCGATGTCCACATACCAAGCGTGCACATAGCCGGGCGCCCGCGAATAAATCGGCGCGTTGAAAAAGGCCTGAAGGGTTCCAGGCAGGGTCAGCGTGCGGGCGCCTGCGCCCGGGGTCGGCGAGACCAGGGTGACCGCGGGGATCGACTGGATCCCGGTCCAGGTCTTGACCTCATCGGACTGGTGCATCCGGCTGGCGACGCCGGTGACCACAACCGCCAGGGCGACGACGGCCGCCGCGACGCCGGCGAACCAAAGCCCCCGGTTCTGGGCGCTTGGGGGTCGTGGGCGCAGTTCATTGGGCATGAACGGGGTCTTCCGGCAGGAACGGCTGGACAGAGCCTCTTGGGGCGGCGGGGGCGGTCCGCGTGCGCCCGTGCACGAGGCTGAACACGACCGGCACGAACATCAAGGTGGCGATGGTGGCGAAGATCAGTCCTCCGATCACGGCTCGGCCGAGGGGGGCGTTCTGCTCGCCGCCCTCGCCGAGGGCCAGCGCCATCGGCGCCATGCCGATGATCATGGCGAGCGCCGTCATCAGGACCGGCCGAAAGCGGGTGAAGCCGGCCTCGATCGCCGCCTCGACCGCATCGCCGGTGATCTCAAGCTGCTCGCGGCAGAAGCTCACCACCAGGATGGAGTTGGCCGTGGCCACACCCATACACATGATCGCGCCGGTCAGGGCCGGCACCGACAAAGGCGTGCCGGTGGCGAACAACATCCAGACGATGCCGGCCAGCGCGGCGGGCAGGGCGGTGATGATCACAAAGGGGTCGAGCCAGGACTGGAAGTTCACCACCACGATCAGGTAGATCAGCACGATCGCTCCCAAAAGGCCGAACAACAGGCCCGAGAACGACTGGTTCATGGTCTGAACCTGACCCCTTAGGGTGACCACCGCGCCCCTGGGCAGGTCCTTGTGCGTGCTCTTGAGGATCTGATCGATGTCGGCGGCGACCGCGCCGAGGTCGCGCCCCTGGGTGCTGGCGTAAACATCATAGGCGGGCGCGATCGCGTAGTGACTGATCACGGCGGAGGTATCGTCGCGCTCGACTTTGGCCACAGCGCCAAGGATCTGGGCCTCGCCGCGGCTTGAGGTGATCGGCACATTGTCGAGGTCGGACAAGGTGTCGACCTTGTACTGCGGCGCCTGGGCCACGATCGGGTAGGAGACCCCGTTTTTGGGGTTCAGCCAGTAGGCTGGCGCGGTCTGGCCGCTGCCGGCCAGGGTGGTCGAAAGGCTGTTGGTCACATCGCGCTCGTTCACCCCGAGCTGATCGGCGCGGGTGCGGTCGACATTCACCCGAAGTTCCGGGTAGTTGTCGGCCTGCTGCAGCCTTACGTCCACCAGGCCTGTGACATGGCGGAGTTTGTCCATCACCTGATTGATGTAGGCAAGGTTGGCCGCTCCGTTCGGGCCCGTGATCTGAACGTCGATTGGGGCCGGCGCGCCGAAGTTCAGGATCTGGCTGATGATGTCGGCGGGCAGGAAAGAGAAGGTTGTGCCTGGAAACTGCTTTGGCAGCTCAGCGCGCAGCGTCTTCACATAAGCGGCTGTCGGGCCGTGATCCTGCTTGAGGGAGACCAGGATATCGCCGTCCTGCGGGCCGATGGTTCCTGAGTTGCTGTAGGCGATGTTCAGCCCGCTGACCGGCAGTCCGATGTTGTCGACGATGCTGGCGACCTGACCCGGCGGGATCACGTTGCGGATCGCCTCTTCGATATGGTCGAATTCCGAGGCGGTCTGCTCAAGACGGGTGCCGACAGGGGCGCGGACGTGCAGGTTGATCTGGCCGGCGTCGATATAGGGAAAGAAATTGCGGCCGAGGAACGGCGTCAGTCCGAAGGACAACAGCACCACGATAAGGAAGCCGACCACGAACCTGCCCCGGTTTTCGAGCGCTAGGACAAGAAGGCTGCGATAGCCGCGCCTGAAGGCCTCAAACCTTTGTTCGAAGCCGTGTTGGAAGCGCACGAAGGGATTGCGGGAGGGCGAGGCGTTCCCGGCGTCGGCGTCATGCGTTTCGGATATCTCTTCGGCATGCGAGCCTGCGTGCTCGCGGAGGAGAAAGTTGGCCAGGGTCGGCACCAGGGTCCGCGACAGGATGAAGGAGGCGATCATGGCGAACATGACCGCCTCGGCCATGGGGACGAACAGAAAGCCCGCGACGCCCGGGAGCAAGAACATCGGGACGAAAACGATGCAGATGCAGAGGAGGGAGACGAAGGCCGCGGTGACGATCTGACGTCCGCCGTCGAGGATGGCGGTCTGGACCGGTTTACCCTGTTCGAGGTGGTAGTTGATGTTCTCGATGGTCACCGTCGCGTCGTCGACCAGGATGCCGACCGCAAGGGAGAGGCCGCCCAGCGTCATCACGTTCAGGGTCTGTCCCAGCACCGACAGGGCGGTGATCGAGCACAAAACCGCCAGCGGGATCGAAACGGCGATGATCAAAGAGGATCGCCAGGACCCCAGGAACAAGAGGATCATCAGCGAGGTCAGGGCTGCAGCGATCACCCCTTCGCGGATCACGCCGGATACGGCGGCTTTGACGAAGATCGACTGATCTCCGAGCAGCAGGATCTTGAACGAGGCCGGCAGGGTCTGCTGCAAGCGGGGCAGGATCGATTTTACCCCGGCCACGATCGACAGGGTCGAGGCCGAGCCGCTCTTCAAGATGATCGCCAGGACCGAGCGGCGGCCGTCCACGTGCACCACATTGGTCTGCGGCGGCGCCCCGTCGCGCACATGGGCCACGTCGCGGATATAGATGGTGGCGCCATTGACCGTCTTGATCGGCAGGTTGTTGAGGTCGTCGAACGCTTCGGGGCTGTCGTTCAGCCGCACGTCGTACTCGTACTGGCCGATCTTGGCGGTGCCGGCGGGTATGATCAGGTTCTGTTCGGCGATGGCGTTTCCGACATCCTGCGCTGAAAGCCCCTTGGACTGCAGCGCCTCTGGATCAAGATCGATCTGGATCTGGCGGATCAGGCCGCCATAGGGCGAGGGCGTCGCCGCGCCAGGCACGGTGGCGAGCGCGGGGCGGATGAAGTTTTGCGCCGTGTCGTAGATCTTCTGCTCGCCGAGGGTTGAGCTCGAATAGGCCAGCTGCAGGATCGGCACGGTGGAGGCGCTGTAGTTCAGGATCTGCGGCGGGGTGATGCCGGGCGGCATCTGCTTCAGCACGGTCTGAGAGATCGAGGTGACCTGGGCCGTCGCCGTGCGAATGTCGGTCCCGGGCTGGAAATAGATCTTCACCACCCCGACGCCGGTCATCGACTGGCTCTCGATGTGCTCGATATTGTTGACGGTCGAGGTGAGGGTGCGCTCGTAGTAATAGATGATCCGTCCGGCCATGTCGGGCGCCGGCAGACCCTGGTACTGCCAGACCACGGCGACGACGGGGATGTTGATGTCGGGCAGGATATCGACGGGCGTGCGGAGCGCAGCGAGCGGGCCGATGATCAGGATCAGGACCGCCATGACAATGAAGGTCAGCGGCCGCGCAAGCGCGATGCGGACAAGCGCCAGCATGTCGAGGTGTCACCTATCGGGCGAAGCGCTTTTGTGCGGCGCAGCGAACGCGCATCCCATAGAAAATCAAACGCGCCGCGGCGAATGAAAACGGCTTCATTTTGGCAGGTGTGTCTCACCTTGGATGACGGCAAGGCAGACGGGCGCACCCTATCGCAGGCCTGACGGGAAGTCCGAAGGAGCCCAAGCCTAAGGCAAGGTCGCATCGGGCGCGATGGCGAACCAAGAAGCGGCACAACCCGCCTCACTAAAGTTTCCCGATTTCCCGTTAATAATCAGTGGTATATAAAATGTGATTTGCTAAGCAAAAGGATTTTTGCTTAGTTGCGCGAATGCTGATTCCACTTCCTGAGATCGTCAACAGCGTAACTACCGAAAATCCGTGGTGGCAAACGCACACGATTCCTGCGCGCTTCGATAACATGGCGCGTCGGACCTACTTCGCTCCCTTCTACCAACTGGTTTCGAACTGGCATGTGAATCGAGCTGTGATTCTGATGGGGCCTCGCCGCGTCGGGAAAACGGTGATGACTCAGCAGCTTGTAAAGCAGCTTCTAGACGATGGAGTTGGCCCAGATCGAATAATGTACGTTTCCATAGATACGCCTACGTACACTAACCAAAGTCTTCAATTCTTTGTAGACTTACACTGCGACCATCACGGGTTCTCTCCGACCGAGCAGCGATATGTGATTTTTGACGAGATTCAGTATCTTACTCACTGGGAGCGACACCTAAAAGTATTAGTCGATAAGAACCCCCATATTCGTTTCGTCGCATCTGGATCGGCGGCGGCTGCGCTCAAGCTTGCCTCGAACGAGTCCGGCGCCGGTCGCTTCACAGAATTTATGTTGCCGCCGCTTACCTTCCAAGAATATTTGCAGTTCATCGGAAAGCCGAATCTATTTGAACCCTATCCTGATAATGAGGTCAGGAGTTCTAGTTTTCCGGAATGTAATAATATGGATGAACTGAACGAGGAGTTTATCAATTACATAAATTATGGTGGCTATCCAGAAGCTGTTGTTTCGGAATATATTAGGGATGATGCTGCTCGTTTCATAAAAAATGACATTATAGACAAAGTTCTCCTTCGAGACCTACCGCAGCTTTATGGCATCACCAATATTCAGGAATTGAATAAGCTTTTCACCGCTCTTGCTTATCAATCGGGACAAGAAATAAGCCTCGAGTCTCTTGCCCAGAATTCGGGCGGAATTAGTAAGCCAACGATTGCGAAATACATCGAATATCTTGAGGCGGCCTTCCTGATATTTAGACTTCGCCGGGTAGACGATAGCGGGAAAACATTTGCCCGCGACCGCACGTTTAAGATTTACCTGACGAATCCGAGCATGCGCGCCGCACTCTTCTCGCCGGTAACGGCAATGAGCGAAGGGCTAGGGCATTTGGTCGAAACTGCAATTCTGAGCCAATGGTTTCATTCTAGTAGCGGTATGAGCGACCTGTTCTATGCAAGATGGAAGAGATCTGGCCGGGCTAAGGTAGATATGGGCGACCATGGCGAAATTGACGTGATCCATGCGGTTGGCGCCATTCCTAACTGGTTTGTTGAGATAAAGTGGTCAGACGAGGCCTATAAGAAGCCTCGAAATTGGGACGCAATTCGAGAGTTCACCGCCGCAAAGTCGCAAATCAAGTCCGGCGTTTTTACAACCAAGTCTGTGTCGGCCAAACGCACCATAGCAGCGGTCGATGTGACCATCGTGCCGTCAGCCGTCTATTGCTATACGGTGGGAATGAATGCGGCGCTCGGCCGGGGC
>Ga0116229_10015008_pt1 | contig 10651 bp, 6 predicted proteins | sample S1TSphgellanicum_3_FD_87313 | JGI IMG/M metagenome (GOLD analysis project Ga0116229, IMG submission 87313) | Host-associated microbial communities from peat moss isolated from Minnesota, USA - S1T2_Fc - Sphagnum magellanicum MG | ecosystem: Host-associated > Plants > Peat moss > Unclassified...
GAGGAGGAGGAGTTGGCAAGATGGGTATTGCAAAACAAGAAACAAGACAAATCCATTGCAACTGAAGAGACCAGACAAAGAGAGTTATGCTCTTTTCTCTCTCTCTCTCTCTCTCTTTCTCTCTCTCTCTCTCTCTCTTTCTCTCTCTCTCTCTCTCTCTTTCTCTCTCTCTAGTCTCTCTGAGAGAGTGCGTTAAGTATCATTCTCTTTGGCATATTATCACTAACTACATCTCAATTCTCTAATCAATATCTACTAATCACAATTATGTTTCCTGATTAGCAGATACTAATCACAACTACAATTGCCTGCCCCATCTTTACTTTTATGAAGAACCTCCAGTTCCAGTTTTGCTTTTGGTTTTGGTTTGGTTCCAGCTCCAGTTCTGGTTTGGGCTTGGTTCCAGTTCCAGTTCTGGTTTGGGTTTTGGTTTTGGTTCCAGTTCTGGTTTGGGTTTTAGACCACCCTAAACCCTAACATTTAATTAGCACACTAATTGCAAAAGATCAATTTTGTGAAACCATTTTAGACAACAAACAAGTATAGGGTTTTTTTTTAGGGTTTGTTTACATGCTAGTATGGAACAAAAGGTGCTACTACTACTACTACTAGCCTCCTACCAAGTTATTCCTTCCTTTGTTTTTCTTGTCTCTCATCCATGAGCCAAGAAATTAGATTCCTCGAAACATCATATTTTAGGGTTTTTTTTTTTGGTATAAAAATTTGGGGTTTTGTGCCTACATTGATAGATTCCTTTCCTTTACCTTTTGCACCTCTAGTGAAAGGTGTTGGAAGAAGGCAAGGCTCATGGGAAAGCTTTTGTGGGAATGTTTTATTGTTTTGGAATGCACACACACCCCCAAAAGGGTTTTTTTTACTTGGTATTTGGGAGCATCTCTTAGCATCAAAGATGCTTTTAGGTAAGGGTAAAGCCCTTAGCTAGGATAGGTGCTTCACTAAAATAAAGCAACCCTAAGTTAGGAGCTTTTTACATGGTGTAAAAATTGGGCATGGCTTTTATTATTATTATTATTATTATTTTCTCATGATACCCAATGGGTAATTTTTAGAACTCATCAGGTATCATGGGGGAAAAAAATTTGTAAATGGCCTTTTGAGCTTCATGAAAATGGAGGAGGGTGGGCTTTCCATTTTCATAAAGCCCATGAGCCATGATATGCTTTGTAAGAAGAATATCTCCAAATACACTATGAAAATCTGGCTAGGTTTTTGGCTAGGTTTTTAGGTCAATTGAAGGAACCTTCCACCATTCACATGCCAAACCTTTTGCCTTTTTATAAGAGAAGCTTTTTGTACTTTGAGCTGGGGAAGGCTTGCTCCCTTGAGCCTCCCTAATTTTCGGGCCCACGGTATCAAGTAACCGCCCTTGAGCCATGACCCTCAAATTAGGGTTAGGGTAGGCTCTCCACATGGTGCCTTCCCCTATAGTTGTTTTTGCAAGCTCACCTTTGTGCTCCCTTTGTTGGCTATGTTTTACAAAGACATTGTGGGAACACCTTTTGAACACGTATAGGGGTCGGAGAATCAAAAGTAGGTTGAATGGATAAGTTTGGGTGCCAATTTTTTTTTTTAAAGTTGGGTGAAGGAGAGCATAGGGGTTAAAAATATTAAATTTTTTTCATCTCTCACGGGTTTTTTTTCTTTTTAATGTTGGCTTTTACTAAACTTGAAAAATAAAGGAGTCTTATTAAGTGGTATCGAGAGGGGTAAGGAGTTATTTCTTGGGTGGGTTTGGGTGGTTGGGGAAAAGAGGGAGGTATTCCCCTTTTTTTTTTCCTTTCTCATAATATGGTGACTTAACAAGGATATTTTCGCAATTTAAATTAAAAAAACAATGTCATTTTTTGGGGGCACCAAACATGATTGAAATTAATTTGAAATCAAACATTGAATACATTTAACTAGAAATTGAAAAACAATTCAATTTCAGTTGTTTGTATGACCAAAATTTTCATGCAAGTGATCAAAAAGTTGATGTTTATCAATACATATTTATATTTATACTTATATGTTTATCAAATAAATGTATATTGAAGTGAAAATGAAAAGAATGGTTTAAACAATGGAAAAAAAATTTAAGGTTAAAATGTTGTATTTCAAATCCAAGTTGCGACGATTAGGGTTCTGATGTACCCATGAGTTGCATAATTAAAATTTGTAGGATATATTGTTCATTATTGGACCATAATTTAATCGTAAATAATTGGTTCTCAAGTTTTTCCACATGGATTTCATTAAAAAATTCAGAAACTCTCTTCATCATTGTTGGTGTAAGGGAAAAACGATATAACAAAGGTGGAAAATAGTTATTGATTACAAATGGAAAAGGTGAATTTGACCAACATGTTCTTCCTTTTTGCAATAATTTTAAGATATAATGTAAATAGTTTCTTGAAACATACAATGGAGGCCACTGTGTTATGGTTTTGATCAAGAATGTGACAACAAAATTCAAAGAAGATTGATATTTGATAACACAATAGTACACAATTTTCACAAAGGTTATTGATGAGGCTATTCAAACTCGTCTTCTCAAGTTATACAACAAACTATTAATTGCTCGACCTACACTAAAAGAAATAACTTCCTTTCTTCTCATTTTCTTCAAAACCATTTTGAATTTTTTTTCAAATTCAATGAATTTTTTTTGGATGATGCCAAATGTTCATATATAAATCATTTATACTAAAAAGTTAATGAATTTTTTTTAGATAATTAAATAATATTTAACATAATTGAAATTTAATCATATTATTATTATTATTACGTATCATTAGTAACCAGGTGGCCACCCAATTAGGCCTTTTTCTTCTTAAACTTCTTCACAATTTTGTGCCTCATTTTGACAACATCCCATAATGATGGGTTTTGGTGTTCCTGTCATGGATGCCAATGCCATGAAATTCATTCATTTGAATGTTCATTCATGACTTGTAGTGAATTTGTATCTTAACTTTTAGTTTAATTTCAATTAACTTTTGATTAACTTCTAATTAAGTTTTAGTTCACTTCTAATTCACTACTAGTTAACTTTTAGTTCATTCTTAGTTAAGTTATAATTCACCTCTAGTTCACTTCTAGTTCACTTTTAGTTCATTTTTAGTTAAGTTTTAACAAATATATAAATTCATCAAATTATTCATATGTTTCAATCCACAATAGTCATGGTTTAATGATGATATATGACTACACATGTACTTAAATTCTTTTAATACCATAATTAATGATGGTTCAAAATATTTAACATTTTTTAATATTAATATACAAAAATGTGTGTATGGAGCTCATTCATGTTTAGTTTCTACATTCTTAAACAAGCTTCAAATTATAATTCAACATTCTCTCGAACATTGTTTAATCATCATAATGGGAGATTTTCATGTCAACATTTTAAAAGACAATAACCATGGAAATAATAAATAAGAATTATTAGATTTCATTAAAATCACAATTTAATGAAAGCATCACAAAAGTTGGATTTCAATTAGACCATATATGGGCTATGTCCTTGGAAATGAATGTAAATTTAATGTAACATAAGCATATTGGTCAAATTTTCACAAATTAATTTATATTACATTCAAATTACCAAACACATTTCCTATGAATAACAAAAAACCATTATCGTTCCCATTTCTTTAAAATGTGGCATATGAATGTTGCATTTTCCATCTAATTAATGACATCAAAATGGTGGCACCTTGTGGCCTAAATTTATATATTTTTATTAATTTTCATGGACCATGTGCAAACAAAAAATCATAATTATCAACCACAAGATGAAAAAAAATTTGATGTTTTTTTAACCATGTGTACACCCATCAAGCACAACAACAAAATACCTTTCATGGAAAATCCTAAAGCCAAAATGTGACAACAAATATTATAAGAAATGTCAAATTATTAAACTTGGAAGTGAAATGAGACTAAAAATTAAGTGGATAACTTTTGCAACTCTTTTCATCTAAATGATATCCATTCATTATTAATGTTTGTTTCAAACCTCTAAGTATTTAGTTTTACCTTGTGCACATTACAAGAAATTTTTTACACTTGTTTTGGGAAAAACTTGCATTGAATTTTAATACAATATCATTATTTACAACTTTACATTCATTTGTATGGTTAAAGGAAAGCAATGGAACTATGATTGGAATTTTCAAGTATGCACAACAAATTTTAAGAGGGCTAGAATTTTTTTAATTCTTAATAAAAATGTTTTAAAAAACAAAATCAAAATCCTTCATAAAGCCAACAAATTCTTATCCCATGAATTCATAATACAATTTTAAATGTAATATACTATTTAAGGACAAAGCCTCTTGTGGTGGCACTACTTGTTTTTCTATAAGTTAAAAACTGAAAGTGCACTAAAGGAGAATCTGCACTAAAAGTGAATTATAATTTCCGAGATCTTTTTAGTGCAAGTCATGAGGAATTCTTTCCAAAGGCCAATTAATACACTTACCCAAAAAAACCAAACTTGTAATTAGAAAAATCCATAAATTCATCTTGTCTTTGCACCTTCTTTCACACCCTAACCCATCTTTCAGTGGTATTTGTAAAGTAAATAAATTTTATTAAATTTCAACATGAAATGTTAAAATTCAACATTTAATGCACAAGGTTTGAAAGGCATTCTACTAGTTATGCAGGTAAGAGCAATGAAAATATATGTAAAGTAACTAAACCTTAAATGGACAATTTAGGGTTTTTTCTATTCAATTGACAAAAGCTAGATGTGTAATTTTTTTCACCCCTTAACAAATAAGAGAATAAGTAACTTGTGGTAGAACCATATTTTTCCATGGCTCCATGAATTATTTACACATTTTCAAAGTCTAAACACTTAGACACTTAATATGCACAAGTAGGGGGCCCATAGATGTTATATTATTATTAGTATTAAATTGTGCACATTCACAAACCATTATGGTTTGCCTAGAAACACAATAAAGTGTGAATTGCACATAATGGAAAAGTATGAAACATAATTTTGTATTCGGTGGGTGATCCAGAGACTAAAAAAGCTACTTGTGAATTGCTTGGCATAATCGACATTAAATGGAATTTTCTTTCATAAAAATTACATGATACCTTAAAATAATTACAAGATATTAACTTTAATTGAATTATGTTGTATTGAAATGCAAGCTATTGCTTACAAACGAACAATGCGATTCATGAATCATATATTGACATGACATATAAACACATAGTAACTTGTGTAAATCGTGTTACAACATGATGCAAAACTTGATAGTATTTGCAACATTTGCAAAATTTAATCAATGTGTGATCCATTTTGACTTAAACCCAAAAATCCACGAATTCATCTTTGAACAAATTCCTAATCAAGCCAAAACTATCATATTAACTCACAAATGAGCTTTTAATCAAATGTTTGTGAGATTCTACAGCGACTCAATTGGCATTTGATTCTATTGGCACACAAACATTGGCGATTATAACATTTTCACAATGGTCTATGTGTGGTTTTAGGTTGATCAATCAATAAAAGAAGATGTTATGAATCCTTTGTAGACCCATCTAGCCTCAATTAGTGCCATGTGTAATGCAAATGGCCATTTTGTGGAGCTTTGCATTTCGTGATGGCGAGTTACATGTTATATTTGCAATGGATAATGCAAACCAACAAAATGGTGCATGATACGCCATTGCTACTAGAGGTAGGTTTGCTTTGATGGCTAAATGTAAAACATCACTAACCTCTCCACATCGTTTCAAGGTCCATTGTTCATTGAACCTTTTCTTTACTACTTTTTTTCCCAATTGAACTCATTTTGGCAGTTGTTGATGTTTCTTTCAACCTTTCCTACACACTTGGATGTCAGTAGTTGTTCCTTTCAAGCATCTTGCACTCAAATTGCTATTTCTTTTCTCGCCAATTTTTGTTTGAGTGTATCCAAGTAATGTTCATTCGTCATCATTATGTTTTTGTTGCAGTTAATCAAAAGTTCTTCATTTAACACTTTGTGATGGGACTTGCTGGAAACTTTAGGCAATGTCAAAAAGTGATGCAAGTCGAGAGTAAGATTGATTAATGCTACATATGATTTGCCCTCATTTGGCACCCCTTTCTACAAATTTTGAACCCCAATTTCTAAATTAGTTGACCCTATCTGATTGTATTCAAGATTCATGTTGCCAAACCTAACAATAATTGATTTGATATTCGCATTCCAGACCCAAGGTTTATCAACCAATGAGGTACTTAATTCAACCGAACTCTGTCATCATCCATTTTTGTGTCATTAGTTTCACATTGACCACTAATTTCAATGTAGTAATGGCAAACATTCCCTTTTGGCATGTTAGTGTTCTCATTTATAACCTTTTCAACTTGCAAATCCATTGTTTAGGTTTCAAATTCATTATCCATAAATGTTTCAAATGGAACTACATCTTGCCTACCATTGCATTTGGATTCAAAAGCAAGATCCTAATGCTTGAAAAACCTTTGCATATGTTGGTTGTTGTTAGTGTTTTCATAAGTGTTAGAAACACCCATTGTGCCAAATCCTCCTTGTTAGCATCTCTCACTTTGTTAGCCAATGTTCAAACATTTTTATATGTTCTGAAAGCAATTTTGAAAGGTTTGAAACTTAGAACATCAAGTGGTTGTAATGCATGTGAAGTGTGTGATGGCAAGGTGATTAAATTTAGCCCCACACCCATTGCTTTATGCAGAACATTTAAGGTAACATGCAAGTTGTGACCATCCAAGATGAGCAAGTGGCGATTGGTTGGGCTCAAATTACTTCCAGAATTTTGAATAGAAACAATGAAATGAGATATCCACTTGTCAAACAATATGGCTATCATCCAAGCTTTAGGTTGCATTGCCATTGTTATGTTTAATTCACATTTGGCAATGAAGTTTTGTTTGAAGTGGTTACCTTTAAAAATGTACAAATTTGGGAGCGTTACATTGGATGCATTGATGCATGATAACATGGACAACCCTTTGCGTTCATTTAGTGTGATTGAATGCATTGTTTGTGAGTTTATTCATGCTAGAACCGAGTTGCTTCCATTTCAATTAGCTCGGGCATCAGATTCATCATGGTTCCAAATCTATGATGGCGGGTACATGTGTGTTTCATAAGCTTCAAACAAGTATTTGTATAAAATTTTGACATTGGTTGGGCATAGAGCTTTCACATGCCCTATCTCCAAACCTTGAACGATTCACAATAATAGGTCAAGATTTCGCTTCCTAAACCATCATAACCACCCCCACCTAAGTATGTTGCTCTTGAAAGGAGTCGTTTTTTCCTAGGTAATCTCTACAACTTTCAATCATAGTTGTGTCAATGTGATTGGATGCCCCATCAATTATATATTTTTCACATACTCCATTAGTGTAGTTTTTTTTTTTTTTTTTCAACACATTTTTTTTCCCTTTTTTTTTTTTTTTGTTTATTCCCATAAAATTGATTTCGGGGTGATGTAAGCACACCCCACCTCCGAGTAGCAATCTATAAGTTATTGCCCACTTCAACGCTTTCCATTTCCAAATTCAAGGAAGTGTTGTCATAATTCCCATTTTTCCTCATGTTCTTCTACTTCGAATGTGATTGCGTGGCATGATCACCATTACCTCCATAAGCATTGTTTGTGCATCCCTTAGCCCTAGGTGACAAATTGTGAAAAGCAATTTCTTGCATGATGGATTGTGAGAAGTGGGAATCCCCAATGTCCTTTGTGTTAGATTTTGAAATGTAATGTTGATTGATGTCCCATGTGTTGGTGTCGAATTTCAAAATATTGCATCACCATCGCTTTTAGTTTCATGTTTTAAAGCATTTGAAGCTCTACATGGCAAATTTTGAACAAATCAATCGATGGTTGGTTGATGTTGCAAAATTGATTTGTGATGCATCGACTTCACACGTGCACTTTCATCATGGCTACAAATGGGTGTTGCATTTTCAGTACCAAATACATAATAACATGGTGTTGTGGGAAGGGTGTTTAGAGGATGAAAATAACTTAAAATTGACCTAGGATTTAGCTTGGGAAGAACATTTGAAATACAAGTTAGTGGTAGTTGGACAAGGTCATTCACAGGAGGAATAGATTATTTGCTTTATGCATCTTGCTAGTTAATTATGTAATTTAATTCATGGCAATCAAATGTGTCGTGTTTGCATATTTATCATTGTCTTGTTGTGTAACAAGTTGTAAGTTCCACATTTGATTTTCTTGCATTATTTTACTCATATTTTCAAATTTTTGCACATAATTCAAAAGTCACATAATATGCACCTAAAATGAATGTTGAATTCATTGGGGCCATGCATTAAACAATTGTTGATTTTCTTTTTGATTGCATGTTATAAACATCACATTCTGTCTAAAAGTGCTCTGATCCATCATGTTGTGGATGCGAATTCATCAACAAATCGTAATTATGTGTAAACACAATTACAACTAATCAATTAAGGATTAATTCTACACATATTTGGGGTCAAATATAAATGTCCAAATTAAGGCAATGTCCATTTAAAGTTCAGTTACCTTAGCAGTAGTGAAGGATCTCAGGGAAAAAAAACAAGGTGAAACTCAAAAAGCCATCAATGTTGATGGTTTTCAGAGTCCCCATGCTAATGCAAAAAAAGGTTATGGGAATTTAGACATATCCCATTAACCAATGGTTATAAGACTTGTGGTTATGCAAATATGCTTTTGGCAAGGAGCTAGAAGGTATGGTGTTTTGAAATAATTTTCATATTCCAAATTTCCAACCCATTCAACCCGTACCATAAGAATATTTTGGAAAACCCCAATTGCATGATGTTCAACCTTCAATCAAGGGAATATTGACATGACCAAAGGCTTTAAAAGGGGACCTTGTGTTTTAAGAATGTTTTCAAAACTTGAGGCCCTTGAACCCTAGTTTTGACAATAATATCAAGGACCAAGGGTTTTTGATAATACTCTATACCACATGAAATAACCAATGGTAATGATATATCATAAATGGGCTTTCACCATTTCAAGATGCCACACAAATGACCATTTTTTTAATATTAAAGCTCAAAATATAATTACTCTTCAAACTTGATTCACCATCAAAGTTGGACAATAATAACAAAAGTGTCACAAAAAATGAGGCATGAAAAATAACATTTTCAAATTTGGAAATGATTTCACACTTTCCAAGCCTACAATGTGAAGAGGACTTGATAATGAGCTCTCTATTTACAAAAGTTTCAAAGTTTTCAAGTTTTTAAGAATGTTCTTAACAACTTTGTAATATTCTTTTATTTGTGCTCAAAATAAATAAATAGTGTGATATTTGTCATAACTTAATGTTAAAATTTTAATATTTATGTAATACATGTCCAAATAAATGCCACATATTATTGTAATGGATGAAACTACAAAATTTACCTCACACATGTGTTATGAGCCATGGCCTTTTGTGTGAGAAAAACCACATTCTCTTCTAATGACTATTGGTTTAGAAAGATAAAGCATGAATAGCTAAAAAGGTTGTTGGAAAAGAACCTTCAAGGATTGAAACACAATATCAACTCAAAATTATCAATAAATGAACTTTTTATGTCAAATGAATCAAATATTCCACAACATTGGGAATAACATTCAACAAAAGTATTGGTAAAAATTAACAATTGACAAAAAACACTAAAGGTCATGGATGAAAAATGAAACACCTTAATCAATAACGGTTCAAACGATAGAAATGTTTATTTGAATGTAATAAAAATAAATGACATATCCCACATAATCAAAATTCACATTTTCCCAATTTGCTTATAATTTCACCTCTCACAACCTTTCAAAAACCAATTGTAGGTGATGTTTATGTTATGTTATTTATCTTGAAGAAATCAAAATGTTATCAACTAACCCATAAATGAAAGGTAAACGGTAATACTTGTTTTAAAGAACATATTGAAACCATGATAATTAACACACATGTGAAAATAAATATCATTTTCTTTAAAATGAAATTGGGGCACTACGTGGCTATTGTTAATGTTTGATGAAATTGTATCGAATTTTCATACTAATGTAGTACCTGGGTTGGTTTGGCAGCAAGGTGCTTAATAATAATATTTTTTTGTCATTTACTTTCAGCAAGAAAATTAATAATATTTTTACATTTAGGCATTATACTAAATAATGAAGCTAATGTGCTTTGAGAGGCTTCTTTTAGATTTTTTGGCATGGAAGGAAAATATTTTTTCAGAATTTTTGGCAATTTCAAAATTAATTAATTGATTACTAACCAGCCTTGGCATTACAATGTACTATTGTTGCTCATTTTGTGACAAGTTGGGATAATTAATTATAAGATTAATTATCTAACAACCATGTTGAAATAGTGAAAGTATTACAATAATTTATGACCTTATCCCACTAGGCATATATGGTAGTATAATCTATTACTAGGTATGCATACCACAATTTGCCTAGTGGGAGACCCTTGACCTTCTTGTCTTTCACAAAGCAAATGTAGAAGAATTTAATGCAATTTTCACCAAATTCATCATATATTTACAAAGGAGCAACTTGAGAGCCAAAAAAAGACCTTTTTACAAGGAATTATGATCAATCATCCTTAACATATATACTA